>JAAUYB010119529.1_pt1 | contig 38020 bp, 30 predicted proteins | sample 7278071 | NCBI WGS metagenome assembly JAAUYB01 (sample SAMN14350121, study PRJNA611818) | marine sediment metagenome | isolation source: surface marine sediment (1.8m) | place: French Polynesia: Moorea | collected 2018-08 | reverse complement strand
TCTCCGTACATACGTCGCGTTTTTTTCTGGTCCCTCCGACGCGAACAAAACCCACCTTGCTCATAAGCAGGGTCATCATTCAGGCCGGCTTTCGGTTCCATACCCGGGTTGCGCCAGGTGGGCCTTGTTCACGCTACTCTTTATCTAACCCGGGCTTTTTGAGAAGTTGCAACATATTTCGACTAAGTGGGGGTTTATGCAGCATAGAGAGTGGCTTGGTTGTTTTATGCATCGATTTTCTTTTTGTTTTTTAGAGCAAGGATTGGCTCGGCGCCGGATAATCACGTGGCAACCTGCAAATTCGCTCGACTTTAACGGCACCCTGGCTCCGGCACTGCAACAGGTTGCAAAAATAGTGCGAATCAACTAAGATCTATGCTCAAGTTGAATCTTGGAGCGCAACGTTTATGTCACATGCTCAAACATACTTCCAGGAAGCGGCACAAGTATGTTCTCAAATAGATACCGCCCGGATCGAGGCCATGGCGCAAACCCTGGCAGAGGTTCGCGAACGGGGTGGACGCTTGTTCATCATCGGGGTCGGCGGCAGTGCGGCCAACGGCAGTCACGCGGTCAATGATTTCCGCAAACTCTGCGGCATCGAGACCTATGCGCCCGCCGACAATGTCTCGGAACTGACCGCGCGCACCAATGACGAGGGTTGGGAGACTGTCTTCTCCGGTTGGCTTCAGGTAAGCAAGTTGAACGAGAAGGACGCCGTCTTCGTATTGAGCGTGGGCGGCGGCAATGCCGAGAAGAATGTCAGCGTGAACATCATCCGCGCCTTGGATCTGGCGCGCGAGCGCGGCGCGTCCGTGCTGGGTATCGTCAGTCGCGACGGCGGTTACACGGCAAAGGTGGGTGACGTGGTGGTGGTGGTGCCCGTGGTCAACCCGGATCGTGTCACGCCTCATGCCGAGGGGTTTCAGGCGGTGGTTTGGCATTGCCTGGTGTCACATCCGAAGCTTCAAGTCAAGGCGACCAAGTGGTAGCCGGCGCCTCCCCGAATCGCGCCGTTTTCCTTGACCGGGACGGGGTGATCAACCAACCCACCATTCGTAACGGCAAATCTTATCCCCCCGATCGGGTTGAGGATTTTCAACTGATCGACGGCGTGGCCGAGGCCTGTACCCTTCTGAAAGAAGCCGGGTTTCAACTGGTGGTGGTGACCAATCAGCCGGATGTGCGCACCGGCAAACAAACCGCGACGAATGTCGAAGCCATGCACGCCAGGTTACGCGACTTGTTGCCCTTGGACGACATCCTGGCTTGTTTCCACGTGGACGCCGACGACTGTTCCTGTCGCAAACCAAAGCCCGGCATGCTGCTACAGGCGGCCGAACAACACCACATCGACCTGACCCGAAGTTACATGGTCGGTGATCGTTGGCGCGATATCCTGGCCGGTCAACGCGCCGGTTGCGCCTGCTATTTTGTTGACTATGATTATAAGGAAGCCCGACCCGAGGGAGCCTATCGAACCGTTGACGACCTCTATCAGGCCGCCCGTCAGATTACGGCCGGCCATCCTTTGGAGCACAGGTGAACACCATGACCTCTCCCGACCTCAAGCTGAAAATCTTTGCGGACGGCGCCGACTATGACGACATCGTCCACTGGAGCAAGCATCCGCTGATCAAGGGCTTTACCACCAACCCCACGCTTATGCGCAAGGCCGGTGTGGCTGATTACGAAGCCTTCGCCAGAAGGGTGTTGACGGTGATTACCGAACGGCCCATCTCCTTCGAAGTCTTCGCCGACGAGTTGGATGACATGGCGGCTCAAGCGCGCACCATCGCCTCCTGGGGCGACAATGTGAACGTGAAGATACCGGTCACCAACACCAAGGGCGAATTCACCGGGCCCATCCTGAAGGAACTCTCTGACGCGGGTATCAGCATCAACGTCACAGCGATCTTCAGCCTACAGCAGGTGGAGGCCGTATTGGCGGCCCTGAACCCGGCCACGCCCGCCATCGTCTCCGTGTTCGCCGGGCGTATCGCCGACACCGGCCGCGATCCAATGCCCCACATGCGCCGGGCCGCCGAAATGGTGCGTGCCCACACCGGCACCGAACTGCTATGGGCAAGCCCGCGCGAGGTGCTGAATATCTACCAGGCGGACGAAACCGGCTGCGACATCATCACGGTCACCGCCGGTCTGCTGAAAAAGCTGGAACTTTACCAGAAAGACCTTGAGGCGTTTTCCCTGGAGACCGTTAAGATGTTCTACACGGATGCGGCAAGCGCCGGTTATCGCATTAAGTTGGACTGAGCTTCCCATTTGAAGCCGCGGCATCACACCACAAACCGAAGGGGTTCCGTTTTGAAATTCGAGCACATCCTGATCACCGGTGGGGCCGGTTATTGCGGCAGCATTCTGGTCCCCAAGTTGCTGGATCTGGGTCACCGGATCACCGTCTACGATATCCTGTACTATGGCAAGGAGCACCTGCCCCTGGATCACCCCAAACTGACCGTCCTCCAGGGTGACATCCGTGACACGCCGAAACTGGAGGAGGCCATGCAAGGCGCGGACGCCGTGCTGCACCTGGCCTGCATTTCCAACGACGCCAGTTTCGTGTTGGACGAGGCGCTGTCCACCTCGGTCAACCTGGACGCCTTCGAACCCATGGTCATTGCCGCCAAGCGGCAGAGCGTGAAGCGTTTTATCTACGCCTCCACCAGTTCGGTCTACGGCGTCAGCGAGGAACCCGATGTGCGCGAGGACCACCCCCTGGTGCCGCTCACGCTCTACAACAAATACAAGGGCATGTGCGAGCCTTTGCTGTTCAAACATACGGACGAGAACTTCGTCGGCGTGGTCTACCGGCCCGCTACCGTCTGTGGCTACGGTCCCCGCCAGCGCCTCGACGTTTCGGTGAACATTCTGACCAACTACGCGGTCAACAAGAACAAGATTCGCGTCTTCGGCGGCAGTCAGTTGCGGCCCAACCTACATATCCAGGATTACGCCAACTTGTGCGTGGCCCTCCTGAATGCGCCGGATGAGGTGATCGCCGACCAGATCTTCAACTGCGGCTATGAAAACCAGAGCATGATGGACATCGCCGGGGCGGTTCGAAAGGTGGTCATGGAAGAGTTTCCGGAGAAAGGTGATATCCCTATCGGCATAGAGCCTACCGATGACATTCGCTCTTACCACATCAACTCGGACAAGGTGAAGCAGGTGCTTGGTTTCACGCCCACTCTCTCCGTGGAAGACGCGGTGCGCGACCTGTGCAAGGCGTTTCGGGAAGGCCTGCTTCCCGACAGTTTCGATGACGACCGCTACTTCAACGTGCGCACCATGAAAAAGATAGGAGCACGCTGATGGGCAAGCCGCTTGCCGTGGTCACCGGCGGCGCCGGGTTTATCGGCAGCCACATGGTCGATTTGCTGCTGGACGAGGGTTTCCGTGTAGCCGTCATCGACAACCTGACCGGCGGCCGATTGGATAATCTGACCCATCACAAGGACAACGCCGACCTCAGCTTTCACCAGCGAGATCTCCGCGAACTTCAACCCGGCGAACCGGTCTTCAAAGACGCAAAGTTGGTCTTCCACTTCGCGGGCATCGGCGATATCGTGCCGTCTATCGAAAGACCGCTGGAGTATATGTCCGTCAACGTCATGGGCACGGTTCAGGTATTGGAATGCGCCCGCGCGGCCGGAGTCGAGAAGTTTGTATACGCGGCTTCGTCCTCCTGTTACGGTCTGGCCGCGACACCGACCACCGAGGACCACCCCATCGACCCCAAGTATCCCTATGCCCTGTCCAAATACCAGGGAGAGCAGGCGGTGTTTCACTGGCACAAGGTCTACGGCCTGCCGGTGAATTCCATCCGTATCTTCAATGCCTACGGCACGCGTTCGCGCACGTCGGGGGCCTACGGCGCCGTGTTCGGCGTCTTTCTACGGCAGAAACTGGCGGGCAAACCCTTGACCATCGTGGGCGACGGCACGCAGAGCCGCGACTTTCTCTATGTTACCGATGTGGCGCGCGCCTTCTACGCGGCCGCTGACACGGACATCACCGGCCGCTGCTACAACGTGGGCGCGGGCAACCCGCAAACGGTCAACAAACTGGCCGCGTTGCTGGAATGCGACACCGTGAACATTCCCAAGCGGCCGGGGGAACCGGACTGCACCTGGGCCGATATCACTCGGATTCGCACGGAGCTTAGTTGGGAACCGCAACTCAGCTTCGAGGACGGTGTGGCTCTGGTCCTGGAAAATATCGAATATTGGCGCCAGGCGCCGCTTTGGGATGTGGAAAGCATCGCCGGGGCAACCAAAACCTGGTTCCAATACATGCAGGATGATTAGGTAGATGCATCAAGACGGAAACAACCTCGACTCCCCGAAAATCAAAACCCTGGACGAACTGACCGCCGCTATCGGCCCGCGACCGCGTAAGAAGAAGGTCATCATGTGCCACGGCACCTTCGACGTGGTGCACCCGGGTCATGTGCGTCACCTGCTCTACGCCAAGAGCAAGGCCGATATTCTCATCGCCAGCCTGACCTGCGATCAGCACGTGACCAAGGCCGACCTGAGACCCTATGTACCCGAGACCCTGCGCGCCTTCAACCTGTCCGCCTTCGAAATGGTGGATTACGTCATCATCGACCGCAACGCCACGCCCATCGAGAACCTGAAGCGCCTGCAACCGGATTTCTTCGCCAAGGGTTATGAGTACGTGGAGGGCCACATCCCTCCCAAAACGCGCGAGGAGATGGATACCCTGGAAACCTACGGCGGCGAGATGATCTTTACGCCCGGGGACGTGGTCTACTCCTCTTCCCGATTTATCGAGACGGCGCCGCCCAATATCAGTACCGAGAAGTTAATGGTGTTAATGCAGCAGGAAGGCCTGACCTTCGACGACCTGCGCAACACCATCGCCAACTTCAAGGGTATCAAAGTGCACATCCTCGGCGACACCATCGTGGACAGCTTCACTCGGTGCACCATGATCGGCGGCATGACCAAGACGCCCACCATGAGCGTGCGCTTCGAGGAGAAAACCGATTTCGTGGGCGGCGCGGGCATCGTGGCCAAGCATTTTCAGGCCGCGGGCGCCGAGGTCACATTCTCCACCGTCTTGGGCGAAGACGAAATGGGTCGCTTTGTCCTGGACGACCTGGCCGAAAGCGGCGTGAAGCTGCTGCCCATCATGGACAGCACCCGACCGACTACCAACAAAAACGCCATTGTGGCCGAAGATTACCGACTACTGAAAGTAGACACGCTGGACAACCGGCCCATTTCCAATAAGACCGTACAGCGCCTGGCCGAACAGTTACGCGATCATCAGGCCGACATCGTGGTCTTCAGCGACTTCCGCCACGGCATTTTCAACAAGCACACCATCAACGACCTGATCGCCGCCGTTCCCGAGGGCTCCTTCAGAGTGGCCGACAGCCAGGTGGCCAGCCGTTGGGGCAATATCCTCGAGTTCCAGGAATTCGACCTGATTACGCCCAACGAACGCGAGGCGCGCTTTGCCCTGGGCGACCAGGACAGCGTGGTCCGCCCGCTGGCTACCGAACTGTTTGCTCGAGCCCGGTGCAAAACCCTGATCCTGAAACTGGGCGATCGGGGCATCTTGACCTACCGAACCGCGCCGCCGGACGACCCGCGCACCATCGTTTCCGTGGACAGCTTCGCCGACAAGGTGGTCGATCCCGTGGGCGCCGGAGACGCCTTGCTCTCCTATGCCTCGCTGGCCATGATTGCCGGTAAGGGCAACGAGGTCATCGCCAGTATTCTGGGCAGCGTCGCCGCCGGTTTGGAGTGCGAATACGACGGTAACCGGGTGGTCACCCCGGCCTCGGTGGAGGGGCGCCTCGCCAAGGTCTCGTGCAACGTCCGCTTTTCCAAGAAACCCGCCGGAGACAGTTAGATTGCGTGTCATCATCCTGGGCCTTGGCGTACAGGGCCGAAAACGCCTCGAGATTGCCGGTGACGAATGCGTTGCCGTGGTCGATCCCTTCAACGAGGAAGCACCGTTCAAACACGTGTCGGATGTGCCGTTGACCGACTACGACGCGGCGCTGGTCTGCACACCGGATGAGGCCAAAATCGAGCTGCTACGCTACCTGCTGGGCAACAAAAAGCACGTGCTGGTAGAAAAGCCGCTCCTGACCGCCGACCCGGCGCAACTTCAGGAACTCAACAATCTGGCCGAAACCGGCGGCGTGACCTGTTACACCGCTTACAACCATCGCTTCGAGCCCCACTTTGCGGCCATGCAACGAGTGATCGAGGAAGGACGGCTGGGCAAGCTGTACACGTTGCGCATGTTCTACGGCAACGGTACGGCCCGCCTGGTGCGCGATTCCGCCTGGCGGGACCAGGGCGCGGGCGTGCTTCCCGATCTGGGTTCGCACCTGTTGGACACGCTGCTGTTCTGGACTGGAAAACCACAGGGCGACTTCCGTATCTATCAGGCCGATTGCTTCGAGAATCGTGCGCCCGACTTCTGCGCCTTCGGCATGCAGGCGGGCGGTCTTGCGATTCATCTGGAGATGACCCTGCTCAGTTGGCGCAATCATTTCTATGCCGACATTCTGGCCGAAAAGGGCAGCGCCCACATCCAATCCCTGTGCAAATGGGGACCGTCCACCTTTACCCTACGTGACCGCAAGTTACCCTCGGGTCGCCCCGACGAACAAACCACCACGCTGGTTCAGCCGGATCCCACCTGGGCCCTGGAATACGCCCACTTTAAAAAGCTCTGCGAAAGCGGTGAAGGTAATATAATAAATGACATGTGGATCAACGAGGTCCTGGCCCGATTGAGCCGGGAACTCACCGAGGACGGTAGCAAATGAGCCGAATCGGTTTTGCCGGAATGACCCATCTGGGCCTGAACAGCGCGGTGGCCTCGGCCGCCAAGGGTTACACCGTATGTTGCTTCGATGAAGACAAGGATCTCATCGTTCAGTTGGCCGACGGTCGTCCGCACGTGGTCGAGCCCGATCTTGAGCGGCTGATGGGCGAACACGCCGGCCGGCTTCAGTTCACAGCCGAGGTTTCCGAATTGGCTTCCTGTCCCCTGGTCTACATCGCCCCGGACGTACCCACGGACAATAGCGGCAATAGTGACCTGACGCAAATCAACGCCTTGATCGAGCGAGTCGATGAGGCGATACCGGCCGATATCATCATGGTCGTCCTCAGTCAGGTGCCGCCGGGTTTTACCCGCGATTTAAAACTGAAAGCGGGCCGGCCCCTGTTCTACCAGGTGGAAACCCTGATCTTCGGACGTGCCGTGGAACGAGCATTGCAACCCGAGCGTTTCATCATCGGCTGCACCGACCCCACCTCTCCCCTCCCCTCCCCTTTCGAGGATTATCTGCGGACGTTTGATTGCCCGCTGCTGCCCATGCGTTACGAAAGCGCCGAGTTGGCCAAGATCTCGATCAACTGCTGCCTGGTGGCGTCCATCAGCGTCGCCAACACCCTGGCCGAACTCTGCGAGCACCTGGGCGCCGACTGGTCGGAAATCGTACCCGCACTGAAGAAGGACAAGCGCATCGGCCCGCACGCCTACCTCTCCCCCGGCCTGGGCATCGCCGGCGGCAACCTGGAGCGCGATCTGAACACGGTCATCAGCCTGGCCGATCGCTACGGCACGGACGGCAACATCGTTCGCGCCTGGACTGCCAACAGCGGTTACCGCAAGAACTGGGTCCTGCGGCTGCTGCACCAACATGTTTTCAATCGCATGCCCGACCCGACAATCGCGGTTTGGGGGTTGGCCTACAAACAGAACACCCACTCCACCAAGAACTCGCCGTCGTTGGAACTGATCCAACATCTGGACCGTTACCGGCTAAGCGTCTTCGACCCGGTGGTCAAAGCCGCTGCTGTTCAAGGCCGGAAACTGGAAGAACACGCCGACGCCCTGACTGCCTGCTCAGGCGCCGATGTTCTGGCGATCATGACCCCCTGGCCGCAATTCAAGAATGTACCACCGGCGGACATATGCCGCGCCATGAAGGGCGCCGTGGTCATCGACCCGTATCGCGTCCTGTCCAAAACCGCCTGCGAAGCGGAAGGCCTTACCTATTTCACCCTGGGCTCGCCCATTGGAGAATCACATGCTGACACATCAGAATAAAGAACCGCGCAACCCCGACCGCGTCGTCATGTTGGGCGGCAACGGTTTCTTCGGCAAGGCGCTGACAAAACTGCTGAAGGAATCATCCATGGAGACGCTGCCGCTGTCTTCCGCCGACCTTGACCTGACAGCCGATGACGCCGTGGACAAACTGAAAAGCACCTTACGCGAGGACGACAGCCTGGTCATCTTCTCGGCGTTGACGCCCGATCGCGGTCGCGGCATCGATACCTTCATGGCCAACCTGAAGATGATCGAAAACCTGTGCGCCTACCTGGCCGAACAGAAACCGGCCCACGTGATCTACTTCAGTTCGGACGCGGTTTACCCGCTTGGCTCCGGTCCCGTCAACGAGACATCCGCCGCCGCGCCCGCCGACCTTTACGGCGCCATGCACCGAAGCCGCGAACTGATGCTGCAACAAACGCTCGGCGATCAACTCTGTATTCTGCGGCCCACGCTGGTCTACGGCGCGGACGACTCACACAATTCCTACGGCCCCAACCGGTTTCGCCGCCAGGCCGCCAAGGAAGGCAAGATCGTCATCGGCGGCGAGGGCGAGGAAACGCGGGACCACATCTACATCGACGACATCGCCGAAATCACCAAACTGGTGCTGGAAAACCGGAGCACCGGCATGCTGAATGTGGCAGGCGGCAGCTCGACCGACTTCGGCACGGTGGCTCGACTGGTGGCCGCCCAATTCGACGGAAACGTGGAAGTATGCCCCACCCCGCGCAAGATGCCGGCCACCCATCGCAGCTTCGACATCACTGCTCTGCATCGGGCCTTTCCGGGTTATGTCTTCACGCCCCTGGAAACCGGCCTGAAAAAAGCCCATGAGGGAAGCCTGTAAATGCCTCTGTTCAACCTATTGCAAACCGTACCCAACATCCGCCGCAATGTACCCTCGCGCCTGGTCAATAAAGAATTCAACCGGCGCATTTCCTCCCAGTTCGGCGAGGCTTATTTCGACGGTCCTCGCGAACAGGGCTACGGCGGCTATGTCTACGACGGCAGATGGGTCGCCGTGGCGGAAACCGCGCGGGACAGGTACAACCTGGTGTCAGGTCAACGCGTACTGGATGTGGGTTGCGCCAAGGGTTTCCTGGTGCATGACCTGATGCAGGTGGTCCCCGGTCTGGACGTTTGGGGCCTGGACATATCGAATTATGCCCTGCAACACGCCAAACCCGAGGTTGTCAACCGTTTGCGTTGGGGCAACGCCAAAGCACTGCCCTGGCCCGACAACTTTTTCGACGCGGTCTTCGCCATCAACACCATCCACAACCTGGACCGAGACGATTGTATTCGGTCCCTTCGGGAAATCACCCGAGTATGTAAGCAGCCCGAGAACTGTTTCGTCCAAGTAGACGCCTACCGCGACCCGAAAGAGAAAGAACTCTTCGAAGCCTGGGTCCTCACCGCAAGAACATACTGCATGCCGCAACAATGGGAAGCACTGTTCGAAGAGGCCGGCTACCGCGGCGATTACTTCTGGACCATCCTGGAACCGGAAACCTGCGACTGACAAGGGGAACACATGGACGAGCCGAAAACCAAAGAAGCCCAATACGGTCGCCTTTTGGATTACTACAAGGAGCGCGGCCTGGAATCCATGGGCCTGATGACCAGCCAGGCCTGGTATGACGATCCCAAGCGGCTCACCTTCACCCTGGCCCGGTATAAATTCGTGGCCAAGATGTTCGCGGGCAGGCGCCACGTGCTGGAGGTAGGTTGCGCCGACGCCTTCGGCACCCGCATCGTGGTGCAGGAGACGCAACGGCTGACCGCTACCGACTTTGACCCGTTGTTTATCGAGGATGCCCGAAAGCGGCAGAACGACCGTTGGCAGTTCGACTGCGTGGTGCACGACATGCTCGGCGGCCCCATGCCGGGAGACTTCGACGGCGCTTACGCCCTGGATGTTCTGGAACACATCGAACCCGAGGACGAGGACACCTTCATCAAAAACATGATCGCCCCGCTGGAACGGGACGGCGCCGTCATCCTGGGCATGCCGTCCTTGGAGTCCCAGGAATACGCTTCACCCATCAGCAAGGAAGGCCACGTGAACTGCAAAACCATGCCCGATTTCAAAGCGGTCATGCAGAACTACTTCAAGAACGTCTTCATGTTCAGCATGAACGACGAAGTGGTGCATACCGGCTACCACAAGATGGCGCACTACCTGTTCGCCCTGTGCGTGGGTAAAAAGGAGCATCTATGATCACCCCCGAACAGCATATCCGCCTATACAAGGAAATGTTGCGCATCCGCTGTGCGGAAGCCGCTCTGGCCGAACGCTACAAGCAGCAGGAAATGCGCACGCCCACCCACTTCGGCTTAGGCCAGGAGGCGGTGCCCGTGGGCGTTTGCGCGGCCTTGACAAAGGAAGACGTTGCCTACAGCCATCACCGTTCCCACAACCACTACCTGGCCAAGGGCGGCAGCGTCTACCGCCTGGCCGCGGAACTGTTCGGCCGCAAGACGGGATGCAGCGGCGGACGCGGCGGCTCGGTGCACCTTACCGATCGCGAAAGCGGTTTCATTGCCTCAAGCGCCATCCTGGCCGAATGCGTCGCCATGGCTACCGGCAGCGCCTTGAGCTTTGCCATGGACGCCTCCGATCGCATCGCGGTCGCCTTCTTCGGGGACGCGGTGGCGGAGGAAGGCGCCTTTTACGAATGCCTCGGCTATGCGGCGCTCAAAAAGCTGCCGGTGCTGTTCGTCTGTGAAAACAACGGTTACGCCACCGAGAGCCCGCTGTCGATCAGGCAACCCGAGGGCGCTTCCATCCACGGCCGCGTTGCTTCCTTCCAAATTCCCACCCGCAACATCGACGGTAACGATGTGGCCGAGGTCTACCTGACCGCCCTGGAGGTGGTCGACGAGATGCGCCGCAAACCCGGTCCTGTCTTCATGGAATGCCGCACCTACCGCTGGCTGGAACACGTGGGTCCCTTCTTCGACCACGAACTGAAGCGAACCTATCGCACCAAAGAGGAGGTTGAAGAATGGATGGCGCACTGCCCCGTCAAACGCCACGGCGCCTACCTTTTGGAAAACGGGCACGCTACCGGGGAACAACTCTCCACCTGGGAAACGGAAACGCGCAAAAGCATCGAGGACGATATCGAACGGGCCTATCAAGATCCCTGGCCCGATGTGCAAACTTTGATGGATAAGGTCTACTGAGGGGAACCGCATGCGAATCATCAAATACAATGAAGCTATTTCCGAGGCCACCGTGGAAGCCATGACGCGGGACCCGTCCATTTTCCTCACCGGCCATGCCGCTGCCTACCCGTCGGGCCTGTTCGGCACCACGGCTCGGGCTGCCGAAACCTTCCCGGGTCGCGTCTTCGATTGCCCTTCCATGGAAAACGCTTTTGCCGGCATCGCGGTCGGCGCCGCGGCCATGGGCAAGCGCCCCGTTTTCGTCTTACCCCGCGCCGATTTCATGTTCCTGGCTTTCGACAATTTACTCAACCTGGCTTGTAAGTGGCACTATATGTACGACGGCAACGCGGGCCGGGTGCCCATCGTGATCCGAGCGGCCGTGGGTAAGGGTTGGGGCCAGGGCGCGACGCACAGCCAATGCCCGCATGCCCCGCTGGCGCACTTCCCGGGACTGACGGTGGCGCTGCCCTCCACGCCTGCCGACGCCAAGGGTCTGCTGTTGAACGCCTACACGAACAACCACCCGGTGATCTTCTTCGAGCACCGCTCCCTCTTCGGTACCGAGGGCGAGGTTCCCGAGCAGATGGATCCCATCCCCTTCGGCAAGGCCCGCATCGCGCGTGAGGGAACCGACCTGACCATCGTGGCCACCTCGCTGATGACGCTGGAGGCCACCATCGCGGCCGATGAACTGGCCAAACAGGGAATCAGCATCGAGGTCATCGACCCGCGCACCGTCCGCCCCTTGGACGAGGAAACGATTCTAGCCTCCGTGGCCAAAACGGGACGCCTGATCGTGGCGGACTGCAGTTGGGAAATGTGCGGTTTCAGCAGTGAGGTCGCCGGCCTGATCGCGGAGAAGGGTTTTCACAGCCTCAAAGCGCCGGTGCGCCGCATCGCCCTGGCCAATTGCCCGGCCCCCGTATCGCTTCCGCTGGAAACGGCCTTCTATCCCAAGGCATCGACCCTTGCCCAGGCGGCGCTACGATTATTGAACAAAGACGAACAAGATCTGGCAGGCATCGACCGCGTGGATTATTTTAAGGGACCGTATTGATGACAGGAGGCGGAAAATCATTCTTGTAATCTCAATTCTTGTTCCCCGGCATCATAGACCAAAAGCTTTTTCCCGAACGCCCCCATAATAAAGGCGTCCTGAATCCGTACTTTGCCTGTTTTCGATACGATCAGAGCTTTGACCCGCGTTTCGGGCAGGCGTTCGCCAAACTCATCGTGTAATTTCAGGTAACGACACGACAAACCGGCATCGGTAACCACAAACGGGCCGGTGACAGGCTGAAGAAGCCTGATGCCTAGTGCTCGGCTCGACGGGCTGTCAGGTCGGGACTTCACAACCGGTCTTCTCTTTCTCAGGACCTCCGTTTTGCGAAAATTCCGGTCCAGTTGCAGGATTTCCCCACCGTGTTGTTCTATCTTCAAGAAACCATCGCCAAAGGGAACATGCCGATAACTTCGGTCATATCGTTCGTCATAGAAGGTATGTACAAATTCGAGGGCTTCTTTATCAAAATCGATCCGGATTAAATGTGTTCCATCCTGCCCGATAAAATGGCCTGAGGCCAGGACGCTGCCTCCGGCGCAGATCATGGTCTCGATACGGAGCGACGTCTCCCAGCCTTCAAACCGATTGAGCCGTTTAATCCCTTGAAAGTCGCCCGAATTATCTACAAGAATGATTCGCTCGCTATGCCATATGACATATTGAACACCATCGTAAACGATCCCCTCGGCAATACTGCCCAATCGACCGTCCTTTAAAAGATGGAAGGCTCCCGACCTGAAGTCATAGAACCCGTTGTGTATAGCGAAGCCCCTTCTCGGATCGATATCCGCCCATTGGGCCAGAACGGTACCGTCTCCTTGCGCCGCGGCATGTAATCGAGTCACCTTGGCAGACTCCAAGGGAGTCTGCTCCTTTAAGTCAATTTCGGAATAGAGCATGAATAGAAAAAGAAGCATGAATGCATCCCAACGACCGGACATGCCGGGCTACAGCAGATGGATTATCGGGGAAGCTGGTTTCCACAATATTCCTCATAAGCCTTGACCAGTTTTTTCCAATCTTCTTTAGTTGTGTCCGGGTCAAGCGTTGCATAGAAAAGACATTCACAATCGCAGGGTCCAGTTGATTGAACCATGGGCCCGATTGTCGACATCAAGAAAAGGGAACAAAGAAGCAGTCGTTTTTTCATGATCAATCCTCACTTCTATAAGCTATAAACATGAAGCATGAAAGTTTACCACAAAGATAAACTACCGAGTAATGAGGAAACGGATAGACCATATAGAAATCACGGCGCGGGGATCAATTCGATGATCGGCTCCAGTACTCTCTGCTTTCGCGCCCTGAATTGCGTCAGCAGGGCGCGTAGATGGTCGGCGCCTCGAATGGTCTCCGTTCCGTAATGGGAGCGGATGCCCTCGTCGTCAGGCGGCGGTTCGGGCCCGTCGGGATAGAAGATGACCAGGTCACCGGCCATAAGTCCGGCAACCTGCCCAAAGCGATGCAAGGGTTCACCCAGGGGGCGGAACCGACGGTCATAAAACTGAACGGCCAGGTGATTACCCACGCAGATTCCGTCGATATAGTCGGGAACCGTGTAGCAGTAAACGAAGCCGCGTTCATGACCGCCGAAATAAACCGTCCGTCCCGTGGAGGCCAGTCGCAGGTTGATATAGATTGTCTTCGATGCGGTATCCATCACCTTGGGAGTCTGGACCGGCAATGGCTCCGGGTTGATGAAACCCGGAGCCTCCAGATCCGCGTAGGGATAATAACCCGGTGTATAATTGCTGGTTTTTTTTTCGATCTGCAATGTCGTGTGATGGGTGATATGCAAACGGTTACTCGTCTCGGTACAAACCAGCTTGTAGTCTTTCGCCTCGGCTACCCACAAGCAAATGGGCTCCCTGGTCCTGTCGAAAAACATGGGTTTTTTGAAGAAGGACCCGCTTATTTCCAGGCTACGGGGGTCCAACTGGTGAATTATGGCGCTGTAAAACCGGTCCTTGCCACCCACACCGTGTAACCGGCCGTCCAGAATGAACAAGTTCCGATAGGTGACCCGACGCTCCTCGATCAATTGACCCGTATGGATATCCACCGCGATCAACAATCGAATACTGCCGTCAAAGACATCCGCATAGAGCACACCGTCAAAAAGCACATTACCCGATGTATTGAATTGCCCGCCTGTCACCGGTACCGAGACCCGGTGCATCAACCTTCCCTCCAAGTCCATCACATAAAACTGCTTGGGATTGCATATAGTCAGCAAGTCTCCCTGTACTTGGAGATTGTAGGCAGGCCAGGAGCCGTAATTGGTAAAAAACGACCCTTCTACCGAACCGGTCGGCAGGTTAAACAGCCAAAGGAGGGCATACAACATATCGGTGGTCCTTAGCTGTCGATGACTATAGCGCAGCTTCCGTCTGGATTTTCACAATTGTTCGCGCTGTGCTCGATGAGCAGCGTGGTTTTCGGGCCGGTGGACTGCAAAGCCAACGAAAAAGTTACGAACAGAAAAAAGAATACCAGCTTTTTCACGATTCCCCTCCTATCTGATCAAGCTGAACCTACCGGTGTCCTCCCGTACCAGAATGCCCCGATTCGAGAGTGTTGTTACCAGGTCCTGGCCGGTATACCAGACCTGGTCATCGTTGGATAATTCAATGTCGACCGGCACGGGCGCAATGTCCGAGAAGAAGCTCAGGACGGCAGTTTCCGCGGCCGTCAAACTGAAGGCGTGCTCGTGAAAGCCCACCTGTAGCTTCAAGGTCGGTGACCGATTCAGAATCAACTTCTCCTGACGACGCACCACGCCGGAAGGCGCCAGCCATTCCAGCAGTTCTTCCGGGGTCTGAAACGGGGGCAGGAAACCCGCCGCCTGACCCGGTAACTCGGATCGGTCCTCCAAGACCAACCCCATGCGTTGCGCCGTCAAAACCAGCAACGGTCTCAGGTTCCCTTCCGGTCGCGGATAGACAGGCGACATATACCCGTGCTTTTCCGGTCTGCCGAAGAGAACCAGTTCGCGCCGCTGTACCAGGCCGGTAGTGCCCAACTCGGTGCGCACCTCCAAATGATGCTGACCAACCAGGGTCACGTACCCGGTGAGATCGTTGACTCTAACCCAATCACCCAGACATACGGCTCGATAGGCCGCGCCGTCGTCTACCACCCAGAAGGGTTCGTCCATGTGGGCGAAAACGGCGACCAGATCATCGACAGTGAAGCCGATGACGTTGTCCTGGGCGGCTGCGACCGCCGCGGCAACTTCTTCCCGAAAGGGATAGGTGGCCACCTGCCGTACGTCCATGCGGGCTTCCAAGCCCAGGTCCCGTTGGATTTCCGCGAGCATGCGGGCCTGATCGGCATCCGCAATCACCGGGCGCTCATCGGCATGTTTTCGATTGAACGCGCGAAGACCGTCCACGTCCCCCCGAAGCGATGCGGGAATGCCCGGCTCCGATCGATAGATCCAAGAAGAAAGAAGCAGAAACGACACACAGACAAGCAATACCGCGGCGGGCGCCCACCAGCGCCTCTGTTGCCGCGATCGCGGGACCAATGCCAGACCATGCCTGGCGACTTCAGTGAGGAGCTCATCTTCGATCTTCGCCTTACAGGGGAAGCCGCTGCCTCGATACGCCAGTTGCCCGTCTTTTTTACCCGTGGGTTCCAAATTGTGACGGTGTATATAACTAAACACCGCCTTCTTGGCCCTGGCCACCGCAAGTCGGGTTTCCAGGTCCGGGTAGACCAGAGTAAGACTGCCGTCCAAACGCGCACGCGACACAATCTCCGCGACGGTATAACAGCAACTGGGGTCCAGATCCCGGAGGATCGGATCGATCTTGCTCGGCCTCGCCATAAGCTACCTCTTTTTATCTTTATACCACATACTAACTCCTTTTTATTCGTATATCTTGCATTCTTACCGATTTGTGGGGGATTTAAATAGGTACGGATGAAACTAGATGCATGATAAAGATCCATCCATCCCAAGATTCACCGCGAGTCTTGTTTTATCGTCTTGTTCTGTACGTCCGTCGGAGGAGTCGTTATGAACAACGATTGGCAAAAGCCTGTAAACTTCCACGGGCCTGTACCGGGCGCGCCGCTTTTGAACCACTTGCAACCAGCCCTTGAGCCACGGTGTCCCCTTGTCCCCCGCGCCGCTCCGAAAACGGCGGCAGGGGTGGTCCGGCAATACCTGATGCAACCAGGTTATACCCCGGGGCGGCAGGCCGTACGCCGAAGCAGGTGGGGGCGGTTCTCTATTCATCGATTGCTGATTTACTCCCCGGGACCCATAGGAGCCGGACGCCTCGTGCGTCCGGCTTTTCCAGCCGATTGAATCGCGCCTTAATCGGTCATGGCCTCGAATACCCAGTTTTGGAAGCGGGTGCCCAGCGATTCCAAGCCGAAGGGCACATATTGGGTCATCAGCAAGCCGATAGTTGCGGTTTGCTTGTCGATAAAGAAATAGGTATTGGCGTAACCCGACCAATAGGCCATGCCCTTGCGGCCCTTGGAACGGGTTTTTTCCGGCTCGTGCAGCACCGCGAAACCCAAACCGAAGCCGTGGCCATGATAGCGTAACGGCCCGAAGCCGATGGGATAGGCTTCCTCCGGCAGTTGGTTGGTGGTCATCAGCGCCACCGTTTCCCGCTTAAGTAAGCGCTTGCCGTCCAACTCGCCGCCGCTCAGGATCATGCGGGTGAAGCGCAGATAATCCTGGATGGAGGAGATCATGCCGCCACCTCCCGAATACAGGGTGACATCGATCCAACGCTTCATGCTGTCGGCTTGCGGGGTCAGTTTGCCGTCCTTGGTGGTGTAGAGTTCCGCCATACGATGCATTTTGTCCTTGGGGATTTCGAAAAAGGTATCGTTCATGCCCAACGGACGGCAAATGCGCTCTTCTACGAAATCGGCCAGGGACTTGCCGGAAACCACCTGGACCAGATGCCCCAGAACATCGGTGGCGACGCTGTAACACCAGTAACTTCCGGGGTGGGCAAGTAGCGGCAGCTTACCCAGCTTCTCCGTAAAACCGGCCGAATCTTTGACGTCGAGCAGGTTCGCCTTGACATACATGCCGTCCACAACCGTGTTGCCGAAATAACCGTAGGTCAACCCGGAGGTATGGCGCAACAAGTCGCGGACGGTCATGGGCCGCTCGGGAGCCTGGTATTCAGCCTCGCCGTCCTTGCTACCCGCATAGACCTTCATGTCGGCCATGGCTGGAATGTATTTTTTTACGGGATCGTCCAGGCCCAGCTTACCGTCTTCCACCAGGATCATAATCGCGGTCGAGGTCACGGGTTTGGTCATGGAAAAAATGCGGAAAAGAGCGTCGGGCTTCATCGGTTCTCCAGTTTCCAGCGAACTTTTTCCGAATTGCTCGAAATAAGCGACCTTGCCCTTGCGGTAGATCAGCGCAGACGCGCCGGCAATCTTGTTGCCGTCAACCATGGCTTGGATTTGTTTGGAAAGAGCATCCAGTCCATCGCCGGAAAAACCGAGGTCGGCGGGTTCGGCGCGAGGTATTTCCCCGGAAACGGCCGGCAGGGTAATCAGCAGTAACAGGAGGGCGCGAAAAAATAAGTGCATGGGTATCTCTCCAATCTGTCTAATCGCATTTCAAGTGTAATCCAAAGCCTGGAAGAGGTCCATGGTAAGAGAAGTTCAGCCAGAGAATCGTCAAAGTCGAATCAGTTTGAACGGTGTCTTGTCCCCTATGTAATCGACATCCTCTAAACCGTTGAATGACTTTGGCGAGTGCCTGGTAGGGTCTCCTGTTCCATTGCCTTGAACGGGGTTCCATTGTACAATTCACCTAACAAGTTTTAGGTGAGGTGGCCTTTGATCCGCATGCGCTTTCTTTGTTTTTTGATAACCATCATATTCTTAACCTCTTGTGCCGGAGGCGGCGGGGGCGATGTCTTTACGGAAGAGCCCGGCGGGGGCAATTCATCCGTGCCCGGTCTTCCCGGCGAACCCTCTTCGCTGAACACCGAGTGGTGGAACCGGGTGGTTTTTTACGAGGTTTTCGTTCGCTCTTTTTATGACGCGCGCAGCGGCAGTAAGGCCGGTGACGGCATCGGCGATTTTCAGGGCCTCATCGAAAAATTGGACTATCTCAACGACGGCAATCCCAATACCAGCGACGATCTAGGCATCGGCGCCCTGTGGCTGATGCCCGTCATGCAGTCGCCCAGCTATCACGGCTACGACACCACGGATTACTACCAGATAGAGCGGGACTACGGCGACAACGCCCTTTTCCAATTGTTCATGGCGGAGTGTCGACAGCGCGGCATCAAGGTGATTATCGACCTGGTGCTGAACCATGCCTCCAGTCAACACCCCTTTTTCGTGCAGTCCAGGAACGAGGGCTCCAGCTATCGCGATTGGTTCGTGTGGTCTTCCAACAATCCCGGTTTCAGCGGCCCCTGGGGACAACCTGTCTGGCACCAGAGCGGGAATGCCTGGTATTACGGCCTGTTCTGGTCCGGCATGCCCGATTGGAACTACGCCAATCCCAATGTCAGCCAAATGGCCAAGGACATCAGCGCCTTCTGGTTGGACGATATGGACGTGGACGGCTTCCGCCTGGACGCCATTCGCTACCTGTTTGAAGACGGCAATAATGTGCAGGACACCACCGAAACACACAACTGGTTGACCGAATACTTTGCCGACTACAAAAGCGTGAAGAGCGATGCCTTTACCGTGGGTGAGGTTTGGGCCGATTCTTCTATCGTTGCTTCCTACAAGGGTCAGATGGATACCAATTTCCAATTCGACCTGGCCGGCGCCATGATCAACGCGGTCAACGGCGGCACCGTCTTCACCTTGGAAGGTCAGTTGCAAACGACCTGGGATAATTTCGACTCTAATCAGTTCGCCACCTTCCTGACCAATCACGACCAGCCGCGAGTGATGACCGAACTGGCCGGTTCCATTCCCAAGGCCAAATTGGCGGCGACCGTGTTGCTGACAACGCCGGGCGTACCCTTCATCTATTACGGTGAAGAGATCGGCATGCAAGGCACCAAACCCGATGAGCTGATTCGCACCCCCATGCAGTGGACCGGCGGCAGCCATGCCGGTTTCTCCACCCGAAGCCCCTGGCAGGCTCCCGCCTCCGGTTACCAGCAGGTGAATGTACAAGCCCAACAGACCGATACCGATTCGCTGTGGCATCACTACCGCAAGTTGATCCATCTTCGCAATGACAATCCCGCTCTCTTGGAAGGCAACTTCACGAGAATCGATACCAGCGAGAGCACCGTGCTGTGCTTCCTGCGCCAGGCCCCGGGCCAAAGCGCGTTGGTGTTGATCAACATGACGCCGAACAGTGTCGACGACTATGTGGTGGCCCTGGACGCCGACTACGACAATGCCGTGGAGCTGTTGAACGGCGCCGCGTTGTCCAAGGGTTCCGCAACCACCAAAAACGGTCTGACCGGTTTCAAGCCCATTGGGGAATTAGAAGCACGTACCGGTTACATCATTCGCTTCCCATAGCGGTTAAGTTCAAAATCTAGGAAAAAATTTCAGGATTCTCCCGTAATCTTGCCAATTGGGGTATTCCAATTCGATAAATTTTCCGAGTAATTCTATACCGGCACCCACCCGCGATACGTCGGAAGTTTGTTCACCCCCACCTACAGGCCTCCGACAAGGACGGCGAGGTGTTTATGATACCGGCACCGGCGGGTTACCAAATCCTGAAGCGGATTTATTCGAGCCGGAACTCACAGGTTTTCCGGGCTCGGCGTCTTGCCGACAGCCGGCCGGTCATTATCAAGATCCTCAGTGACGATTATCCGTCACCCGCTGAATCCGCCCGGTATCGCCAGGAGTTTGAGATTACCCGGAAGCTGACGGAACCCGGCATCATCCGCGCGTATTCTCTCGAAAATACCGGGCGCGGGCTGATGATTGTGTTGGAAGATTTCGGGGCGTCATCGCTCAATATATTGTGGCCGGAAGAGGCCCTGCCGCCGGAGCTTTTCTTTTCACCGGCGCTACAGGCGGCAGCGGCATTGAAAAAGATTCATAGGGCACAAGTCATCCACAAGGATATCAACCCGAGTAACCTGGTCTACAATCCTCAAACCGATGTGCTGAAAGTGATCGATTTCGGTATTGCCACGCGCTTGCGGCGAGTGACCCGGTATCAGGAACACCCTGTCAACCTGGACGGCACGTTGCCGTATATGTCACCCGAACAAACCGGCCGCATGAATCGGCCGGTGGACTATCGAACCGACTTGTACTCGCTGGGCGCAACTTTCTACCAACTGTTGTGCGGCAGGCCGCCGTTTCGAGAACAGGACCCCATGGCCCTGATTCATTGCCATATCGCCCGCACGCCGGATGCGCCGCATGAACTGGACCCCCGAATTCCGAAGGTGTTGTCCGATATCGTGTTGCGCTTGATGGAAAAACATGCCGAGCGGCGCTACCAATCGGCCCGAGGTCTGGAAGAGGATCTCTATCGCTGTCGGGAAATGTTGCAGACACGCGGTCGGATTGCCTACTTTCAACCGGGCGCCCGGGATTTTCCCCAAAGGTTCGAGCCCGGCCGCAAAATCTACGGCCGGGATTCGGAATTGAAGGTCCTACAGCAAGCTTTTCTACATGCTGGAAACGGTCCGACCCTGGTTTGTTTGCGCGGTCAATCCGGTGTCGGCAAGACGGCCCTGGTACAGGAACTTTTCAAGCCGTCGGTCAGAACAGACTGTTTTTTCATCACCGGTAAATTCGATCAATTTCAAAGCGGGGCGCCCTGTTCAGCAGTCTTGGACGCCCTGGAAGATTTGGCCGGGCAATTGATTTGTTTGCCTCAGGCTGAATTGGATACATGGAAGACCGGCATATTGAACGCGGTGAAAGGCAACGGCGCCCTGATTACCGAAGCTGTTCCCACCATGGAAAAAATCATCGGCCCTCAACCGCCGCCGGAGGAATTGGATGCGGCATCCACAAAGCACCGCCTGCTTCACACCCTGACACGCTTTATCGGGGTGTTTTGTCGGCCGCTGGTGATGTTTATCGATGATTTGCAGTGGGCGGATACGCAAACGTTGGAACTATTGGAATGGCTTGTAGACAGTAATGCCGGCTTCTTGTTGATCGGGGCCTATCGCGGAAAGGAAGTGACCCCAGATCACCCTCTTTCGCGACTGCAGAAACGTATTGCGAAGGAATCAACGATTTATTTCAGTATCGACCTGGAACCTTTGCAACCCGAGGACGCCGGCCTTTGGATTGCCGATACTTTGCGCCTTGAGCCGCCCGAGGTTGCCGGATTACGCGATCTTGTCTTTGACAAAACCGGGGGCTACCCTCTTTTCATGGGGCGGTTCATGGAGAATCTCTACGAGCAGGGCCTGCTCTACATCGAAGAGGAAGAGAACCGCTGGGGATGGGATGAGACCGGTATTCTGGCAATGGATTTTGCCGATAACCGCGTGGGCATGATCTTGGATCGGTTTCAGAATCACAAAAGAGAAACCCGCGATGCGGTCAGTTTGGCCGCTTGTTTGGGAAACCGCTTCGATCTGGATGAATTGTCCCTGGTCATGGACTGCTCTCCGCTCGAAACCTACCATGCCCTCCTCCCCGCGCTTCAGGATGACCTGGTGTTGCCGCTTTCGGGTTTGGAGATTCACGAGCGGGACAACGCGCTGGTGATCCGCTTCTTCAAATTCAGTCACGATCGCATTCAGCAGGCCGCCCGCCAATTGATTCCCGAAAAGGAACTGCCCGAAGTCCAATACCGAATCGGCAGTATTCTTGCCCGACATGTCGGAGAGGAACACAAGGACTTCTTCAAGATCGTCGACCTGTTGAATCAGGGAAGAACGCTTATCCACGAAATTGAAGAGAGGAAGCGCCTGGTTCGCCTAAATCTTTCAGCGGGTCAACAGGCCATGAGGAGCGCCGCTTATGAACGTGCGTTAAATTACCTGACCATAGCCTCGGAAGGCCTCGGTCCTCTCTCCTGGCGTAAGGATTATACGTTGACCATGGAGGTGTACCAATGTCATGTGCAGGCAGCCATGGCAACCGGGCAAAACGAGGAAGCGGAGCAACTTTTAAACCATGCGCTTGCTCATGCCCGAGCGTGTCGGGAAAAGGCATTCCTGTTCAAGGACCTGACCTTGGTGAATTTGTTCAAAAACGATTTTCCCATGGCCAGAAAGTACGCGGAATCGATATTGGGCTGTTTGAATATACATATTCCCAAGGATTTGGACGCTCATCTGGTTCATCTGGAGAAAAAGGTGATCGACAGGTTGCTGCAAACCGAACCGGAATCTCTGAAACCGATGAGCGATTTCGATGAGCACCGGTTGAAAGCGTTGGACACCGTCAGTTTTTATCCGATCTTCTTTTTGGAGGACTGGTCTTTTCTTCGCTTTCTTTTGTTGCAAAACATTCAGTTCGCCCTTGAACTGGGGCATTCCATCGGGCTGTCGGAGTGCACGGCGGTCTATTCCGGTCTCTCCAAACAAAACGGCGAATACGAACGGGCCCTGACCATCGGACGCTGGTCCGAAAGACTGCGCAAACACAATCATTATCCCGGGGTTTATTTCAATCCGGGTTTTGTCATGGGCCTTCCCGTCGATGAAATGACGGAGTTCTCAGAACGATGCCGGCGCGCATGCATCGATACCGGTCGCTTCTACCAAGCCGCATGTTTCATGTTTGAATACGTCTTATTGACGTTCATTTTAGGTCGAAAAACCAATGATGATGAGCGCTTATCGGAATACCGCGCCTTTGCACGTAAACACAAAGCGGGGATGGCGCTGGACATTATGACAGCCGTGCAGATTGCCCGAAACAACCTGGAAGAGACCTGTGGGGATTATGTTTTCGGCAGTCCTGAAGAAAAGGCCTTCGAGGCCGGCTTGTCCAACTTTACCGGCTGCATCTACCTGTTTGCCAAGGCAGAGGTTCTATTGATTCAGGGTCATGTCGAACAAGCGTTGAAGTTCAGCAACAAGGCTCAAGTCTACGCACCCGGCATCGACGGCACCGCTTTTCTGGAACATCATCAATGGACGCGCGCCGTTATCCTGGCCGCGAACCACGCGACCATGAGTGAAGAAGAACAAACGACTGCCCTGACCGAGTTGGATCGAACCTTGGAGAAATGGCGACGGCTTGTCCAGCTAAACCGTCAATTCTACGGTTACCAGGAAGCATTTATGCGTGCGGAGCGCATGAGATGGAAGGGACAATTTCTCAAGGCGTTGGAGACCTATAAGCAGGCGCTTGAAGCGGCCCATCGAAACGGTACTGTGCGCCACGAGGCCCTTTTGGAAGAAAGGCTGGCCTCCCTGTGGGAGGACATGGGCCACGCCGAGTACGGCCGTCGCCATTTAATCCTTGCCCGACAATGTTATCGGATGCTGGCCGTGCGGAGCAAGGTAACGGAATTGGATCAAAGACTCAGCGATGAGTCGCTCGACAATAACGTCCTCGTATCCGACAACACCCATACGAGTTCCGGCAGAAGCGCCGAGGCATTGGACCTACACACGTTGATCAAGGTTAGCCGCGCTGTTTCAAGCAATCTGGACCTTTCGGAATTACTCCGGAAAATGATGGCCGTAGTGATTGAAAACGCCGGAGCCGAAACCGGCTTTTTATTGATGCCGGCACAGGGTTGCTGGACAGTCAAGGCTCGCGGCAACGTCCAGGAAATCAAGGTTCTGCCGGAAGGAATACCCGTGGATCTCTGCGATGACCTCTGCAAAGGCGCGGTGCAGCGCGTGGCCAGAAGCGGGGAAACGCTGATCCTGGATGATGCTGAGCGGGCGGGATTCAAGCATGGTCATGAGGAACACGGCGCGATTCGATCCTTGATTTGCATGCCGGTCAACACAAGAGGCCGTGAGCGGTGCATCCTTTACCTGGAAAACAATTTGAATACCGGCGCCTTCACCCGTCGGCATCTGGAGGTATTGGAAACCCTGACCGCACAAATGGCGATCTCGCTGGAGAACGCCCTGCTGTACAGCAATCTCGCGGCCACCAATCGTACCTTGGAACAAAAGGTGATCGACAGAACTCGCGAGTTGAAGAACAAAAACGACGAACTGGCGCGTAAGAATCGAGAGATCGTTCAGGCCCAGGAACAGTTGGTTACCCGGGAGAAAATGGCCTCACTGGGCATCTTGACCGCGGGCGTTGCCCATGAGATCAACAATCCTACCAACTTCGTCTTCGGCGGCGCCCAAAACCTGGACCGACGGTTGGGCGCCTTTCGGGATTACGTGTTGTTGCTGGCCGAGGACGCACCGGAAGAAGTGGTCCGTGATTTGACGGAAAAGATGGAACCCCTGTTCAACGATTGCCGGTTGATTTTAAACGGTTCGCAACGCATCAGTCGCATCGTGCGCGACCTGCATATGTTCACTCGCAAGGATGAAGCCCCGCAAAAACAGGTCAGTTTGAGTGAAGCACTGGCCGCAACCTTGAACCTGATCCAAGCCAACTACCGCAATCGGATCGATTTCCACGCGGAATACCGGGATCCCCTGATCATCAATTGTCGACCCGCGGAGATGAATCAGGTCTTCATGCACCTGATCGTCAACGCCTGCGATGCGGTCGATGAACGCTATGGCAAGCAAGGCGGTTTACGAGAGGGAAGAGTCTCGATCGAAACATCGATGGAAGACGGGCGGGCAATGATTCGCGTATCGGACAATGGATGCGGCATGCCCAGGGAGGTGCGAGAAAAAATCTTCGAGCCTTTCTTTACCACTAAAGATGTGGGCTCCGGGACCGGCCTGGGTTTGTCCACCTCTTACGGCATCGTCCAAAAACACGGCGGCAGCATCGAGGTCGACTCTCATCGGGGAAAGGGCAGCACCTTCACCATCACCCTTCCGGTCGATCATGCGCAGTCATACTGAAAAAGGGGGCGCCGGTTAATTCCCGCGCCCCCCTTAGAAAAGAGGTGATTGGGTTGGAGTAGGGTTTTCTATCGAACCTCTTTCTTTTAATCGGTTATTCCTTCCAAGTCCGGGAGATCCCCGGCGCTCTACCTCCAAAGCGGAAACGAGGTAAAAAAGAGCTCAAGAAATCAAAAAAGATGGAAAAAGACCGGAAAGGGTAGCGCATCATCACCGTTGAAGCTATATTTGTATTCGCGAATAAAAATATGAGGTAACTCCTTTTATGGCACGCAAATTGACCTTTGTCCTGGATGACGAGCCGTTGGAATTTGCCCTGTTCAAAGTGGACCGCGACAAGCTCTATGGTCGTAAACAGCCGCGCGCCGTGGATCATCGCGAGCACGGCCTCATCAAGGGTTATCTGGACGAATGGGGCAGTGTGGTCATCGACCAGACCGGCATGGGTTACCTGGACGAGTCCATGGAATGGCGCACCCGTGATGAACTGGTCGCCGTGAATGCCGACGGCGAGTCCCTGGAAACCCACCCGTCTACCTTCGACCGCCCCGTGGTCCTGAAGGATCGCGCGGACGTGGATACCTTCTGCGATTTTGAAATTACCACCGTGTATATGTTGCAGGGTTTCCACGCCGAAGCCCTGGCCGAAAAGCTGGCCGCGGTAGACGGATTCTACAGCTTTCCGTTCAACTATCGCGCCGGCACCGATCCCAAAACGGCTTTCCTGAACCCCGTGGACAATCAGCTGTTTATGATGATCGGCGCTCCCACCAACATTGAATTTCTGGACAAACCCCAGATCGTCGCATTGGACGCCGAGGATGAAAGCGGCGATGAAGATGAAGATGACGATCTGGATTTCAGCATGATGTGAGGCAGCCATGCGCGCTCTGAATATCGCCGATGACGGCAATCGCGATTCTCATGTGGCCTTCGAACCGGTCACGGTGAAAACCGAAACGGGGTTCCGCACCGACAACGGCGGCAAGGTTCGCTCCGTCAAGGTGATCAAAAACACCATGGAAAGCAATCTGGCCCATCTGAAGGAACTGGCCGAAAAAGGCGGTAGCGAACCGGAAGACCTGATCATTGCCGGTGACCCCGAGGTAGATTTCCGCTACATGGGCAAGATCAGTTCCAGTACTCGCACCATTTATATCGACGAGAGCGGCAGAATCTCCTACAACGTCCGTTTTCAGGAAAACATCTACAGCCCCGAGGGCGAACTGACGGAAACCAGGGACATGGAAAGCCTGCCTGCAAACATCGCCGTGGATTGGCCCCTGCGTTGGAGCAAGAAGTTCGTGCCGGTTTCCAAAGCGGTCAAGATGTTCGTCTTCAGCAAGGTCTACCAGTTACGCCATGTCAACGGTCTGACTTACGATTTTCTCTACCGGATGGCGGAGGTACTGCACAAGAAACAGGCTTTTATGTTGATCGGAGCCGGCAAAGCGGGCAAGGAGCCTCTGCGCTTTCATCGCGGCGGGCTGCCGTATCGGGCCTTTCTACGCGGTCGGGTGAAAGGCGAATCCTATTGCTTGACCCTGCACCTGACCAATTTGGAATTGAAGGCGGTCCATCCATGAAAGTGTCCACCGAGAAGGCTGAAACCATTTTCGGCGAGTTCATCGAGGTACCCCACACCCAAATCGACCCGGAACTCTACGGGCAGGTAGTGGACTACAAGCGACGTGTCGCCTCCAAATTCAAATCAATCGGCAAGGACGCCGTCCCTCGCATCCAAGGGAATGAGTTCTATATTTCCCTGAAACTGGACGGCGAACACAGTCAACTCTTTTATGAGGACGGTGAGATCGCGCTCCTTCGACCGCGCGGTTATGCCTATCTGGGGTTGCCGTGCCTGACTCAGGCAAAAGACATCTTGGAAAAAGCCGGTATCAAGCGAGCCCTCTTCCCCGGCGAACTCTATGTCAAACGACCCGACGGCAAGCGCACCAGGGTTTTCGACGTCCTGGCTCATACCAAGGGGCCCAAGTCCCAGGACCAGATCGACCAACTCTGCTTCGCTCCCTTCGATATCCAGTTTTTGGATGACGAGGTATTTGTCGATTTCTCCCAGGTCTACGATCGCTTACACCAGGTCTTCGACGGCACGCCGCTGGCCCCGCCCGCATGGGTGAAATCCAAGGATCGCAAAGATATCGAAAGCAGCTACCGCAAATGGGTGGATGAAGAAGGCGCCGAGGGTTTGATGATCCGAACGGATCTCACCTTCCGCTACAAGCTGAAGGCGCAACACACCATCGATGCGGCTATCATCGGCTACACGGCAAGTGACGATATGGTCACCAGCGTACTCACCGCTCTGGTCAACGAGGACAGTTCCATTCAGGTCCTGGCCCCGGTAGAAAAAGGTTTTTCGGATATAGAGCGCGCCGACCTGCTAACACGACTGGAAGGTTTGCGCACCGAATCCGACTACATGGAAGTAAGTCGCTTCCATACGCCTTTCTTCATGGTTAAACCCAAGCTGATTATCGAATTCACCTGCAACGACATGACCGCGGAACGCCATAACGGGCAACCGGTCAAAAAGGCCGTGCTCAATCTGAAAAAGGGACGCTACAGCCTTTTGCGAAGCGCGAACTTCGTCTCGCCCAAACACTGCGTCTATCAGCGGTTTCGCGACGACAAAGCGGTCAACCCGGTGGACCTTCGCACCGCCCAGGTTACCGATGTCGTATTTATCGATGTGGCCGGTGAAACCCAAACCGAAATCAGTTTTCCGGAAGTAGACATTCTGAAACGCGAGGTTTGGACGAAGGAAACAAAAGGCAAAGTTTCCGTTCGGAAATTCCTCGCTTGGAAAACCAACAAAGAGGCGATTGACGACGCCTACACAGCCTATGCCTTCAACTACACCGATTACAGCCCGGGCCGCAAAGAACCTCTGAAACAAGATGTTAGAGTCTCCAACTCGCGCGATCAAATTTTGGCGATCTTGGAAGGTTTTCGGGAAAAGAACATCAAGAAAGGCTGGGTCAAGGAAGAAGGATGAACCGGCGGAACGATTTTGCCTGGTCAAATAAACTATCCGGGCTCCGGTAAAGTTACCCGGAATTGAAAACAGTGCTAACGAATTCTCCATTTCGACCGATGCCACAGGTGTAAGTTTCGCAATACCGGATGGAATTATGCTCGATCATCAGGCGTTGGATACAATACCGCAATCATTTCTTGACGAATATCGCAACAGGCTGAGCGCGGGCCGTCTGGAACTGCCGCTTCTGCCGCATGTCTCTTCTAAGATCCTGGAACTGGCCGCCTCCGATCAAGGCAGTGCCGCCGAGTTCTCCGATCTCATTCACAAGGACCAGGCTCTGGCCGGCCAGGTCCTTCGAGTGGCTAATTCTTCCGTGTTTGCGAGGCGGGGGAATATCGTTTCGCTGAAGCAGGCCGTGACCCGCTTGGGCCTTGACCTGCTCTCCGAAATCGCCATGACCTCCATGCTGGCAGGTAAGGTTTTCAAGGTCAACGGGTTTCAGAATATCATCAGTTACACCTGGCGACATGCCCTGGCCACCGGCTGCTTCGCCAAAGAAATCGCCAGATTGGGCCGTCGAAATGTGGAGAGTGCTTTTCTCTGCGGATTACTGCATACCATCGGTAAACCGCTTGCCTTGAACACCGCCATCAAGTTGGCGGAAGAAACCGGCGTGGAATTGAATGAGGATTCGGTAACGGCCCTTTTGGGGTTGACGCACCAACAGGTCGGCGAACAAATCTCCGCTGAGTGGAAACTGCCCGAGGCTGTCCGCATCTGTATTCTGCATTTTCACGATTACACCGGAGCCCAAACCCATCGCAATGAAGCGACCATGACCTATCTCGCCACGCGCATGGGTCATCTCCTGCTGGACCCCGAAAACCATGATGAGGCCGAGTTGCGAGCCGACCCGGTTCATATGGAACTGAATCTCTACCCCGACGACGTCGATAAACTTTTGGGCATGCGTGAACATATCGAGGAAATTGTCGATTCCCTTGAGCAGGGGGGCGCATGAGACGTTTCGACATCCTGGTCATCGGTAGCGGGCCGGCCGGTCAGAACGCCGCCATCCAAGGCTGCAAATCGGGGCAGCGCGTCGCTATCGTCGAAAAAGAGCGTCGCTTGGGCGGAGCCTGTGTGCATCGCGGCACCATTCCCAGCAAAACACTGCGCGAAAATGCCTTGCAGATGCAGGGTTTGAAACGGCACGCGGATGCCTTTCAGTTCAGCCTGAAAAAAGACATACAGGTCTCCGCCATGATGAAGAACCTGGATCAGGTGTTGGAATCCCATGTCAAATACATGTCCCAACAGTTGGATCAGGCAGGCGTGGTTCCCATTCACGGGCGGGCGCGCTTCTTATCTAAAAACCTGGTCGAGATCATGGCCGTCGACGGCAGCACGGAACAAATCGAGGCCGACATCATCGTTGTCGCCACCGGCTCCCGGCCCAGAGATCCACGGGATGTGCCGGTGGATCACGAAAATATTTTCGATTCCGACTCGGTGCTTTCGCTGATCTACCTGCCCAGAACCATGACAGTACTGGGCGGGGGGGTTATTGCCTGCGAATACGCTTCTATCTTCGCGGCGTTGGGAACCCGGGTGACCATCGTCGACAACGGCCCCAAACCCATGGCATTTTTGGACGATGCCTTGTTGGACGAATTTGTTTTGGAATTCGAAGCTAACGGCGGGCGCTACCTGGGCAATCAACGTCCGGTAAATATCCACCTGAATGCCATGGGGCACGTGGTGACGGTGCTGTCCGACGACCAGAAGATCATCAGCGAGAAGATGCTGTTTGCAATGGGTCGTGTGGCCAATTTGGACTCGTTGGGATTGGAAAACGTGGGTTTGGAGCCTACGATGCAGGGCTGCCTGGAGGTAGATCACTATTGTCGCACTACCGTCAGCAATATCTACGCGGTAGGCGATGTGGCGGGTCCGCCCGCGTTGGCCGCATCGGCCATGGAACAAGGGCGCCGAGCGGTTTTGCATGCCTGCGGCCAGGAAGTGACAGGCCCTCCGGAAAACATCCCTATCGGCATCTACGCTATCCCCGAACTATCCAGTATCGGCCTGACCGAGGCCCAAGCCACGGAACGTTTCGGCGAAGTGCTTACCGGCACCTCTCATTTCAGTCAGGTGGCGCGAGGGCAGATTACCGGCATCAAGGACGGTTTCTTGAAGATCGTCTGCCACCCTCGCAGCAGGCGTTTGCTGGGCGTGCAAATCGCGGGAGAAGGCGCAACGGAACTCATCCACATCGGTGAAATGGGATTGATGCGCGAGTGCTCTTTGGATGACTTCATCGAAGGCGTTTTCAATTTCCCTACCTTTGCGGAAGCCTATCGCGGGGCCGCCCTGGATGCATTGCACAAACTGGAACCCGCGAGGTAAGGTTGCCTAGTCTTTCAACGCAACGCCCACCGCGTCTTTGACTGATTGAAATCCGTCTTGAACCAGCAGGCGGTCCAATTCTTTCAAGATTCGAAAAACGGTGTTCTGTCCGCCGTATACCAACCCGGTATAGATTTGCACACAGCTTGCCCCGTGGCGGATTTTTTCGTAGGCATCCGCCCCGGTAAATATACCGCCCACACCAACGATGGGGATGTCTCGAGGCAAGTGTTTGCGTAAGAAAGCAATCACTCCGGTGGCCATATCGCGAACCGGGGCGCCGCTGAGCCCGCCCGCTCCGATATCCGCCACCCGTTTTTCCGAAGTTTTCAAGTTATTTCGAGTAATGGTGGTATTGGTGGCGATCACGCCGTCGATTCCCGAGGAGGTAACGACTTCGACGATCTCGATTAGTTGGTCTTCATTCAGATCCGGGGCAATCTTCAATAAAAGCGGCAATTGGGGATCTTTATTCAGTTGTTGAAGGTGGTCGAGCAGTTTTTGCAACGGCTCCCTGGCTTGTAGCTTGCGAAGGTCGGGCGTGTTGGGGCTGGAAACATTGACCACGAAATAATCGACGTGGGGCTTCAACAGATTGAAGCTGAAGGTGTAATCGTCGACGGCCCGGTCCAACGGGGCGACCTTGGATTTACCGATATTACCGCCGAGGGGAATGGCGGCATGTCGGCGGGCCAGACGGGTGGAAATGACTTCCGCGCCGTCATTGTTGAAACCCAATCGATTGATCAGGCCGTTATCTTCCGGCAGCCGAAAGATCCTGGGTTTGGGATTCCCGCTTTGGGCCTCGGCGGTTACGGTGCCGATTTCGACATAAGCGAACCCCAGCCGGTGAAGGTTGGGGTACATTACAGCATTCTTGTCGAAACCGGCCGCCAATCCTACCGGATTTTCCAGGGGGATACCGCAAAGATCGGTCCGCAGGCGCTCGGACCGAAAACCATTGAGCATTCGATTGACCGAAAAGAAAGGTTGTGTCAAGGAGCCGGCCATCAAGGAGACCGCAAAATGGTGCGCTTTTTCCGGGTCGACCCGGAAAAGGCAGGGCTTAATCAGCCATTCGTAAAGCATTAATGTTTCCTCGGACGAAGGGTAGAGACCTCGATGTGATCAGGCGAGTCTATAGGTAATGTTCCTCTGCTTGCCCTCGCGAATGACAACGCCCTCACTGGTCAGGTCCTTGATACGAATGTTCCAGGTGGAGGGGGATACCCCGGTTTCCTGGATCACCTCGTTCTTCTTAAGAGGTTTTCCTGCTTTTTGTAAGCAATCGATAATCCGCTGCCGGCTTTGCTCCGCGGAAATCCGGATGGGTCGGTTGGAAGCCGAGCCGGACTTTTTATTGAATTGCAGGGACAGGCTTTGCTTACCGCGCACCCTGCGAACGGTTACGTCGATCTTACTCTTTTCGGCCACGTAAACGAACGCCTTTCTAACGGCAGCGGGTTTCTCATCCGCGTCCAGATCCCAGTAGACCATATTTTCATCTGCTACCTGAAGAGCATCTCGCAAAATGCCTAAATAGTGGTCATACTCCTCTTTTGATAACGAATCTTTCTGCTTTGGCTCCAATCTCAGCTTTCCCATATTAGCTCCTTAAATTTATCCATTCCAAAAACCGATTGTCAGGCTTTTTCCATAATAATTACACTAATTAAGCTTGTCAATCAATGATATTAGGCATGATGAGAAATTATGACTAACCAGGCCGGCGAACATGCTTTTGCATCACAAAATAGCGAAAAGATAAGTAGCTTTTTATCAAGCGCCTGGAAATCTGTGATAATGAGGTTCCCATTTTGGCCGCATCAAACTGTTTTCGATTAACGTTTCATGCTGTTCAATACAGAAAGACAGTATATGATGATAGCCTAGACACCCAAGTTGGGCCTTTTTCCAAGACCAGATAATTTAAATCTCTTAATGATATTCGATGAGAATAACGCTACAGGTTCAAGCTTCTGGTAGCATGTTGCGGCCGGGGAAGGGAGACACCGAAGAGGTGCAAATACGATCTCACCCGATTTTTCATACCCTTGCGCCAATATTAAACTTGCGTGTTATAATGGTGACGGGCCTCACAAAGTCCTTGAATTCAGGCTTCTTCCACGGTCGCCGGACCGTAGGGGCACCCTTCATAGGGGGAGTGATGATACGTAGATTGTTTCCATTGGTTTTTGCCGTTGCCGCCCTTGCTCAGGGGGACCTTTCCAAGCAATTGTCGTTGTGTAAGGATCTGCTGCCGGAAGCTACCCGGTGTGGGATTCTCTTCAATTCGGGTGATCAGAGGGCACCCGGTCTCATTTCCATGGCGTCCCAGGAATCCGGGTTAACGATCGTCCAGGCGCCGGTCAAAAGTATTCGTGAGATTTCCAGCGCGATGCGTCAACTGGTCAACCAGTTCGACGTCGATTTTATCGTGATCCTGGATGATCGGGTCATCGCCGGACCAAATGCAATTAAGTTCGTGGTCAAGCAAACCGTTAAGAAAAAGAAACCGGTCTTCACCTCTTCCGATAACGCGTTGAAGAGCGGGGCGTTCGGCAAGTTCGCCAGGAAGGGGGGCGATTGGATCCTACAAATCAACGGGAAGGTTCAGAACCTTTTCGATATAACAATTCCCGACGGCAACGTTCGATACGCGGTGGTTCAAGAGTGACGCCGGTTCCCAGGTCTCTCCCCCCGAGTGAGCGTTGTCGGGGTGAGAGAGGCTGTGGCGAATGAATATTTTCGGGAGGCTCAAGCACTTCAAGATCCGTAACAAGATCATTTTGAGTTTCTTTATATTGGTGCTCTTTGTATCCGCGTTACTCTCCTATTTCAGCTATAACAGCTTGCGCGACAATCTGTTCCGCGAGTATAAAAACAGGATCAGCAGCGACATCCAGGCCTTCAAACAAGGGGCGGCGGATGATTTGCTGTTGGGCGATACCGATGCCGTAAACACCAGGATGGCCGCTCGTTTGAAAGGTTCCGACCTTGTAGCGGTTCTGGTTGTGGACACACAAGGTGAACCGGGCAGCAATTTGTTGTACGATCGCCGCAAGGACAGCTCCTTCAGCAGGAATGTTCAAGCCGTCGCCGGCTTGCTGAACCAAACCTCCGTCACCTGGCACAACAATAGTGATCGTGAAGATTTGAGCAACGTTATGTTGCGTCGCTTTGCCGAATTACTCAAGAACAACGGAGAGTGGGGTTATACGGAGCGTACATCCGTCGACAAGGGTGACTATCTCATCCTGGCCGCGGCAGGGTTCAATGCCGACGCGGGGATCGACGGTCCCCTGGCTCATATCTTCTTCATCTATGATCTGGCCCGCTTGGACGGTATCTTCGCCGACGCTAAGAAACAGGCTCTGATCATCTTCCTGGTGGCCTTGGGCTTTTCCCTGATCTTCGGCCATTTATTGGGGCGCATCCTCACGCGGCCCATCAACCAGGTCGTGGAAACTATCAAAGACATTGCCGAGGGTGACGGCGATCTGAGCGTTCGGCTGAAATCCGAGTTCCAGGATGAAACCGGGGAACTCTGCAACTGGTTCAATACCTTTGTGGGCAAGTTGAACGACCTGATCCACCGCATCGATCAAACGGCCCGCGTTCTCAATGAACAACTGCGTAATCTCACCCTCAACATCGAGTTGCTGCAAAACAATGTCAACTCTACCGACAAGGCGTTCCACTCGGTGGCCAACGTGGGCGAAGCCCTCCAGGGCGGTATTCACACCATCAGTTCGGGTACGGAAACTTCACACGGCGCGATGGAGAGTGTGGCCGACGGTGCGCGGAAAATGACCACCAATATCTTCGAGGTATCCAACTCCATCCAGCAAAGCGCGCGAAACCTGAGCGAGGTTGCCGGCGCGGTCGAAACGCTGTCCAACACCTTTCAGGACATTGCCAAAAGTGTGGAGGAAAGCAAGAAAACCACCGAGCAGGCCAATTTGCTCAGTCAACAAGCCGGCGATAATGTACGCATCCTGGCCGAACATGCCGAAAATATCTCTGATTTCATGAACCTGATCGACGCGATCTCCAAACAGACTAATTTGTTGGCCCTGAACGCTACCATCGAGGCGGCCAGCGCCGGCGATGCGGGCAAGGGTTTCGCGGTTGTGGCCAACGAGGTCAAAGATCTGGCGCGACAAACGGCCGAGGCAGTCAAGGAAATCGCGGGCAGGGTTACGGAAATTCAATCCAGCACCAAAGGCACCATCCAATCGATCGACCAGATTGCAAGTGTCATGAAAGACGTGAACCGCATCAATGATCACATCGTGGTCACGGTGGAACAACAAGCGGGCACCGTTCAGGAAATCCACCACAACCTGGATAATACCAGTCGGGAATCCGAATCCATCGCGGAGTCGATCAGTAACTCACACGATATTTCAGTAGATGTTTCCAAGGCTTGCGAAGAGGCCTTCGCCCAGACCAAAACGGTTTTGGGCACTACCCGTGAGATCATCGGCCATTCCCAACTACTGGCCGAAAAATCCTCGGAGGCCAAACTGTCTTCCGAGGAAATGGTCTCTGCGTTGGGAAGCAGCTACCATTCCGTCAACGATCTGGGTGAAGCGGCGCGCAACATGTTGGCCATTACGCGCAAGTTCAAGTACATCGAGGAGAGCGAGTCTCGTTAAATCGCTTGAGCGTTCGGATAACCCGGCCGCCTGCTTTTCTCTCGCGGAAGAAAGAGAGGGCGGCCGGGGCGACCCCGAAAATTCCTCTGAAAACGATAGGACGGCCGGGCCGCCCCTCAAATCTCAGTGAGAAAAGATAGAGTGGCCGAGGCGACCCCTGAATTCCGATGAGAGAAGCCGGGGTGGCCGGGCCGCCCGCAGAATCTCAGAGAAAAAAGATAGGGTGGCCGGGCCGCCCCCGGTTTTGCATAGAAAAAAGACAGGGTGGCCGGGCCGCTACTAAAATTTCGGGGAAAAAAGATAGGGTGGCCGGGCCACCTCCGGAATTTCAGTGAGAAAAGGCAGGGTGGCCGGGCCGCCCCCGGTTTTGCATAGAAAAAAGACAAGGTGGCCGGGCCACTTCCGTAATTTCAGTGAGAAAAGGCAGGGTGGCCGGGCCGCCCCCGAAATCTCAGTGAAAAAAGGCAGGGTGGCCGGGCCGCCCGCAAAATTGTATGAAAAAAGTTGGGGCGGCAGGGCCGTCCATGCCCGATTACAGGCCGCGGATGGGTTGGGTCTGGTAGAGATAGCTGAAACCGCTGCCGGCCTGGGTTCCGCGCAAGGCCACGATAAGCACGGGTTGGTCGGCGCTAACCTCGACCACGGTTCCCTCCGGATTCTCGTAGAGAGCCCCGATGATGGCCAGGGTTTTGGCTTGCGGCGCCAAACTTTCCGTGATGGTTGTGCTCGAGAGGCTGCGGCCGGAAGTGTCGCGGAAGTGAACCGTTACCGGTGTCATTGCATCGCCCGCGTTCAGTACGGCGAGGCCGTCGAATACCAGATCCTGTTCACCGGGATAGAAATACCATCTGGTGGAAGCGCGATTATCCTCGTTCAGATGAGCGGTGGCGCCTGAGACAGCGGCTGCCTTATAGCCCACGCTCACCGCGATATCGTCGCTGCCCGAGATGCCGATGTGGCTCAAACTTTCCTGGCTGAAGACGTTATCCATGGGCATGCTGCTGAACCCACCCGCGGGTACGCTCAAGTCTGCCGTAGCGCCTGCAATGGCTTGACCGTTGGAGGCATAGGCGGTCAGGGTAACGCTGCTCTCCGTGGTGCCTCGGTTGTTCATGTACAAGGTAGAGGTGAAATCGCCGCCGGGCCGGGTGACGTGGGTCAGCCAGCGGGTGGGCGCTTCAGCGACAGTCCGGTTTTGGATCAGGCCCGAACGATAAGTCAACAGGGTGCAACGCATGCGGTTGATCTGCTCGGGCGTGAACTCTTGCAGGCAACTGTCGTCCGTATAGTTCATATAGTTATGAATAGGGTCCTCGAAACCGCAGCTCATCTCGTCCGCGCAGCCGCCGTCGGCCTCCAGGTGGGGATTGGTGTCGCAAATATAATCGCCGGTGGTGTAACAATCGCCGGTAGCACAATCGCCGGCTTGGGAATTGAAGGTGTGCTCTAAACCCAGGTAGTGGCCGACCTCGTGAGAAATGGTATGGCCCAGGTCCGCGCCCGGCACACCGCCCAAACCCACGGCGTCGTAGGCCATTGCAACCCCCTCTTCAGATGGGTTCGCACCGGCTTCCCAGGGCATCCACACGATGTAACCCAGGGCGAAGTCCATGCCCGTGGTGAAGATATTCAGGTAACGGGTGGTGTCCCAAGCCAGGGCGCTGCCGTACTCGGCCCGGATTTCCTCCGTAGCTTCGCGGAACCAGTCGCCGTTTTGAGTATAGGTGATGCCGCCGGACGGGTTGCCCTGAGGATCTTTCTCGGCCAGATAGAATTGAATCATGACGTCGTTGCCCTGCTCGGCGTTGGTGCCGGCCTGAGCTCTAAAGTCCTGGTTGAGCACCGTCATCATTTCGTGGATTTTGTCCTCGCTCAAGCGGCCTGTTCCTTGCTCGTCGTATATTACATGAACCACCACGGGGATTTCATAGAGTTCGGTAGGGTTATAGGTTCCGTCGACCACGGTGCCGCCGCCGTCGCAGTCAGTGCGCTTGGCCCATTTCATGGCGACTCTGTCTTTCTGGGATACTTTGCAGCGTGGGCGGTGGTCGCCTTCCCCGCCGAAATTAGGGGTGATACAGGTCAAAAATAATAATAGTGCGGCCGTTCCGCGTATCTTTTTCATGTTAAATGCCTCCTGGAAACCGGTCTCAAATAACCTACGCACCAAAGATACGGTCGGCAGATCCCGGATTCCCATAAGAACATCTCAGAAAAGCTCAGCGAACCTCCAGGCGTTGGTGGGCCTGGGATTACGAGACAATAAACAGCCTGAATTTTGGTTGTTCAAGCGGAAACCGGCTCTCCGGTCTGCTCGGGACGCATGGGCCTATACTGCAAAAACAGGGCAAAACCCAGGGCGAAGGTGCCGAAGCTCGCCCATTGGATGGTGTAATTCAAATGCCTGCTCGACGGCACCACCGTGTGCGCGTCATAGACCGGATAACCTTCGCCCTGATTGGTTTGTTCCAGGTACAGCGGAAAGACGGGATAAGGCAGTTGCCCGGCCATGACATCGACTTCCAGGCGGAACCACCGGTCACGGAATGCCCCGCCGGCGTCCAATTTTTGGGACGGCGACAGGAAAAAGGCTTGAGCTTGGGTAGGTCGCAGGAAACCGACCAGGTCAAACGTGCCCTCGGGTTTCCAGGGAGAC
>JAAUYB010041809.1_pt1 | contig 38056 bp, 55 predicted proteins | sample 7278071 | NCBI WGS metagenome assembly JAAUYB01 (sample SAMN14350121, study PRJNA611818) | marine sediment metagenome | isolation source: surface marine sediment (1.8m) | place: French Polynesia: Moorea | collected 2018-08 | reverse complement strand
GGTGCGTGTCGCCTGTGCCCCGCTGAACAGGGTTGATCCCGAAAGTGTCACGTCGAGGGCCTGGTACGGCTTCTGGAAGGCGTCCTCCGCTGCGACGCAGTTGGTGGCGAAAGTGCCCGCGTCCGCTCCCGTCACGATGAACGAAAACGTCACCGCCCCGCGGTCCTTGTCCTTCTCGATCCGGATCTTTCCGTCGATTCCGGTGACGGTGTAAGACCCGTACGTGATGGCGATCTCGCGGGTGACGGCCATTACTTACCCACCGATCCGGACATGGACGTTTCCTCCAGGGTCTTTTTCAGCACGTCGGCCGCTCCCGCGCCGGCCCGCATCTGAATGATCCGGCGCCGGTCCTTAAGCATCTGGATCTGAAACATCGCCATTTCCCGTTGCATCAGGAACTCGTCCTTGAGTTCTCCGGCGGAAAGGGCGCCCCCCGTCATTGCCGCTGCCGCCGCCGTCTGCCCGGTCCGCTCGAACGCCTCGGAGATCGAAGAGAGTTCGGCCTTGAGTTGAGACCACTCCCGGCTTGCCGACGCCATGCCATTGAAGTCGATGCCGAGTTGCTCCATTGTCTTGACGACGATATCAGGCAAGTGCTCCTCGGCGACCTGCTGGAGAAACGCCCCGATCCCCGGCCCAAAGCGCTCGTTGAGTTCCGCAATCCCGATCCCTGCCGCGAAGCCCAACCCGACCCCGAACGGAATCGACTTGATGACCTCCGTCACCGCTCGGTAAATCTGCCCGTGGGCCACCTGGCGCAGCGCGATCCGTCGCGTCCCCGTCGACCCCCTCCCGATCCGCTCGTCCTCGCGTTTTGCCTTCTCCTGCTCCGCACGGGTCCGGCGGGTGCTGTCCTCGAGCGACTCGGCCGCCTGCTGCTGGCCCTCGACGTCGAGGATGATCTTGACCCGCGCTTCTCGGAGTTCGGTTCCCATCAGGACTCCTGCAAGTTGATGACGGGATGGTAGAAGCGGTCCGCCGTCAGGTTCGCCCGGAGAAGGTAGTCCCGGAACAAGAGATACTGCCCCCCCACGTAGTCCGGACTCGGCGCCGAACTCATCCGGAGTTGCACCACGACCCCATCGTCCGTATTCAGCAATTCGATCGCGTTGAACATCTCCTCCTCGACTTCGAGGAGCCCGCGCCCGATGCTCCGGGTCTGCGACGTCCGGTGGCCCCCCACCATCGGGAACTCGCCCACCGCGTCGCCCGCGTGACCTACGGCCAGGGTCACGACGATTTCCTGCTCCACGTAGTCCGGGTATTCGTCGTCCACGGTCGCCGCTCCCGGCGCGATGATGACGAGCGGAAGCCTGACTTTCTCGGCGATCTCTTCCCGCGGGGCTGCGGAAATCATCACGGACGTCTCGGCGAAGACGTTGTTTGACGAGCCGGTCCAGTTCTGGTTCTGGAGGAGGTACTGCATTTGGCGAACAATCTGCCAGGTGTTCACTTGATGGCCTCCTCCGCCTTCGCCGTCATCCGCTCCAGTTTGAGCCACTCGCCGACTTCCGCCATCGCGATCGACAGACGCGAGACGAGGCACTCCGCGTCCTGCTCCGCGAGCATGGCCCGGGCGTTCACGCAGGCGTCCCGCTCCCCCTCACTCATCAAGGCCCATTGCTCGATAGTGAACGTCCCGCCGCTCAGGACGAAATCGCGTAAACCCTTCGTGTCGATCGTCACGGCCTTGGTCATAGCGCAAGATCCCCGATCAGGCCCATCTCGGCTACGCGGTTGGACGAGTCCGGGCGCCCGTAGAAGACCACCGAAATCCCCACCTCCCGCGACATCGATAGCGCGATCTCCGCATCTTCGGCCACGACCGGGATCGCGTCCCGGAGGATGATCGCCTTGTGCCGTAGCGCCGCCCGTGGCTCGAACAGGAGGATCATCCCGAGCGTGGAGAGTTGCGTCCCGGCCCGACCCGCTGTCACCCGGAACCTCACCGACGTCTCCCCGCTCGGGGACGCGGTCACCGTGTCGGGGAATATGGCCGCGAGAGCATCGTTGTCGAGCCCTCTGAGCGTCGCGCCGAGGAAGAGGGGATAACCGCCGTGGAAGACGTCCACGGGCTGTGAGCCCCACTCCTCGGCCGTCTGGACGTAGAATTCGGAGCTCGGTCGGAACAGGACCCCCTCCGTGTTCCCGAGCTCCGTGCCACCGTAGGGCGACGCCGCGGACAGGTCGGTCGGGTCCTTGATGAGTGTTCCGGGTATCCGGAGATGGTTTCTCGCGAGGGGCGACGTCATCAACTGCCCTCCCCGAAGGCGATCCAGTCTTCAATCGACTCGGCGATTTCGCGATCGTTGTCCGGGGTGATCCCGACGAACGGCCGCTCGTTGACCTGCGTTTCCAGCGTATCCCGACCGAGAATGGGGAACAACCGGAAGAAGAACTTATCGCGGTTGGCCTTCTGCCGCTTGCCCGCCCGCGGGTTGGGCTTCCATTCGCCGCGCTCTTTCCGATACCCGATGAACCGGCCGATGGTCGTCTTGGCCTGGGAGGTGATCGGTTGTGAGGACGTGCCCCCGAATTGGTGGGTCGCCGCGTAGTCGAGATTGGAGCCCACCTCGACGAAGCCCTTTCGCACGCGCCCGGAGATCGACTGCATAAGGTCGCCCTGCCCCATGAGCGCGGGCCGGCGATCGAAGAAGCGGGGCAGGATCTCGCCCCCCTGCGCCGTCCACCGCACGACGGCGGCGACGTTCACGAAGGGGTCCTCCATCGAAGGGTAGCGTTCCGGCCACTTGAACTCGCCCAAACGCTGCTCGAGGAACGATCGCTGGCTCTGCGTCTCGACGACGCGGGTCACGATCCGGCCGAGGGTTTCGACGTCTTCGGCACGGGAGCGAAACTCCCGAAAACCTCCCTCGTCAGAAACCCGTACCGTCGTAACCACTCTCTCTCCATTACGTCGTACGCCCGAGTTTCGAAGACTGCGTGGGCGTCTCGGGAACCAGTTTGTTGTAGTGCTCCCGGTCCGTATCCGGCCGCACGGTCTCCCCGCCTTCCTGCTCGTCCGACACCGTCAGGACGGACGTCGTCCTCGGCTTGATGCGGTTTCGCGCCGTGACCTTGGCGAGTTCCTCGCAGGACTCCTTGAACTGCTCCATCGCCCGTTCCGCCGCCGTGCCTGGCGACTCGCCGTAGCGGTAGAGATAGGCGATGACGCCGAGCACCGCCGTCTCGACGTGGGTCGCGACGGAATTGTCGTACTCGACCCCCACGAGTTGAACAAACTTCGCTTCGGTGTCCGTGGCCGCCTTGCCGAGCATCGTCGTGTCGACGCTGTCCGCGGACTCGTCGCCGGCATTCGTCAGCTGAATGAGCCGACTGTCCGGGTAGCGGCTGGTGACCTCGTCCGAAAGCGCCATCTAGCCTCCTACGGTGTCGGAGTCGGGGTCGGGGTCGGCGGGGGGTCACCCCAACTCGGGGCGCCGGACGTGCTCGGGAGATGCCCGTAGCCGCCCCGCACGAACCATTTCTGAAGTTCGCCGACCTCCGTGACCGTGTCCGTGGCCGTGAAGACGTCGTCGCGCAGGAAGGGCGTAGCCCCGCCGACGATCGCGTAGTAGCCCCCGTCGAACCGCTGGAACGGCGCCACGATCACATCGTCGATCAGGATATTCCCCGTGGTGTTCGACGCGAGCGCGACTTTGAGGAGCGGGTCCTCCTTGTTCCACGCCTTGTAGAACGAGTTCTGGCCCACGGCGATCCGGTGGACGTTCCACGCCCCGTCGTTGAGCGTCGTCACATCGACGGCCGCCGTGACGTTCCCGAATGTCAGGGTCAGCGTCCCGTCCGCCGACGACTCGCGGTAGATGGCGATCTGGACGTAGAAGGGCTCGAGTTCCTGTCCGAGCCCCCCGATGCCCGTTTCGCGTACCTGGGCGCGGCGTACGTTGAGGTTCTGTTCCGCGCTCCGGTTGACGTTGTTGAACCGGAGGGAGGCCGGGTTCGTCTCGCCTTCGCTGTCACGGTAAGTGATGTTCCGGTCGAGTTGGACACCCGTCACCGAGTCGAGCGTCCATCCTGTTATGTCGGTGACGGCGGTTGGCGTCGCGAGACCGGCCGTGTAGTTCAGGGCTGAATTCGTGAAGGACGGGTTCTGGATGTACGACTGTGAGTCCCGGCAGGAAAGCGCGGTCAGTCGCGCCACCGGCCTATCGCCCGGTTGTCCCGTCCCGCCCTTCAGGGACAGGAAGTCGATATTCCGCTCCTGTCCCCGGATCTCGAATTGTTCCTGATGCTCCTGCGTACCCGAGTGCTCGTCGGCAACGCAAGTGATCGTCTTGACGTCCGCGGTCTGCTCGTCGAGGTCGAACCCGTTCTCGTCGATGTTGAGACGGTTCACGACCCCATCCCCGACGTTCGATCCGCCGGCCGCGGGAGTTCCGAATGTGAACCCGCGCTCCGTCACCGTCAGGGAATTGTCGACGAAATACTGATACAGGTCCTTCCGGAAGATCCGGATCGGGTCCGACTCCGGGGAGTTGATGAACTTCCCGTAGGTCAGCATGATCGAGTCCAGCGCGGCCCGCACCGTGTTCAGGGAGAGCGCGGAGGACACCTGAGCGCGGAAGGACGCCCACCCGTTCAGGATGCCGGACGACCAGTCGCCCTTCGTCGCGGCGACGAGTTGCGCTTCCACGCCGATGAGGTTGGTTGCGTCTTGCTCGGCGAGTTGGCGCAATTCCTCGAGGCCGAGGACGGCGTACCCGGCCATCAGCCTGATTTCTGCCTCGGTCGGGTCGGCCATTCCTCAGTCTCCTAGAAGTCGCGCTTGACGAGCGAGGGCGGGTCCTGAATGGGCCGGTCGTCCCGGTGGCGCACCTTCACCATGTAGACGAAACAGCCGATCGGGATGTCCCCCGGCTGCGGCACGAACTTCCGCACCTTGCCCGACTTCATGGTGATGATGTCCCCGGACCGCCGCACCATCTCGGTCCCGTCGATCTGCGCCTCTTTCGTCTCGCGCAGGTTTCGGATCACTTTCGTCTTGACGTGCTCGAGGATCAGGTTTCGTTGCGTGTCGGTGACGTGGTTCACGACCCCCACGTCCGTATCTGGGACGCACTCCTGGCGACCTTCCGCCCGCTCGATGATGCTTCCCGTCGTCTTGGGGAAACTCACCCCGCCGAGCGTGTAGTTCGAGTGGGGCGCGTCCATCGTGGCGCCGCACCAGTAGTACGTCTTAGGCGGCGCCTCGGGAATCTCATCTTTCGGGATGTCGATACGGAGGGCTTCGTAGGACGGCGCTTCGGTCGCGCCCGTGGCGTCCGCGATCTCCGGGGCCGCCCCGCGACACTTCGCGCAGTCCTTGTACCTTCCGTCGTCATTCTCGCCGAACGGAGCCCCGCAACCGTCGCAGGTCTTCACGTTCGACGTGGCCGTGGCCGTGTCGTCCATGATGACTTCTCCTAGTTGTTGATCTTGATGACTCCGTACGGCAGGAACGAGCCGTAGCCGCTCCGCTTGTGCCAGATCATCGACCGGAGCAGGGTCCGGGCGGACTCCTTGGAGTTGCCCTCGTCGAACGGCTGCTCGCTGACCGGGTCGCGGGTCTGCTCGAAGAACGGCTTGTGGGGCACGTTCCGCAGGAACACGAACCAGTCGTTGTCGGTGATGTGCTGCGTGAACCGAAGTTCGACCTTCTTGCCGGCGGCGGCGAAGATGTTCTCCACGCCCGCGTTGGACGTCGAGCCGACGACGCTGTGGATCGTCGGGTTCTGGAAGAACGCCTCGCTGAAAAGTTCTTCGTTGGCCGCGCCCGCGTAGATCACGAACCCGCCGTCGAGTACCGCCTGCTGGAACAGGGGGTTGCCCTCCGTGTTCTGGAAGAGACGGAACTGCTCCATCGCGGCGAAGGCGTCCTGCTTGATGACGGTGGAACTCGCCACACCGTTTCCGGAGAGGAGGTTTCCATTCGTCGCGCCGAACCTGGCCGCACCGCCCGCCGTGGTCGCGAAGACCGCCGCGCCGTCCGGCGCGGTGACCGTCCCCGGCAGGAAGTTCGTGGTGCCGAGCAGCATGTCGAAGAAGGCGAGGGTGTCGCAGTAGGCGAAGTTCACGCCCGCGTCGGCGGCCCGGTCACGCAGCTTGCCGATCTGGTCGTCGGCCTCGTCGTTCCGGTGCCACTCGACCTCCGTCCCGTAGTCGTAGTTGATGACGGAGAACTGGACGGCCGAGAAGCCCGCCTTCCGAACTTCCTGGCCCCTCGGCCAGTAGCGCGGGTAGGGCGCGTGCTTGTAGTAGGCGTAGAACTCGCGGTCGGTGTCGCTCGGCAGGCCGAGGTCCATGACCGGCGCGAGTTCCTCCGCCGTCTGATCGGCGACGGAGTCGTAGGCGTTGGCGAAGGCGTCCCGGAGTCCCCTTCGGAGAGTTCCGCTCTGCCCGCCTGTGAGTACGGTCTTGGGCATTTGTCAGTCCTCCGTTACGGGGTCGGGGTCGGGGTCGGGGTGGGCGTCGGCAGGAGCGTCAGGGTGTCGACGTAGCCACCGCGCATGAAGAAGATGCAGTCGGCGAGGGTCGCGGAGACGTAGTTGTCCACGTATCCGACTTCCGCGCCGCTGCTGCCCGGGTCCTGCACCGTGTAGGTCCCGTCGTCGGTCGCCCAGATCCGCTTGCCGTTGTCGGCCACGGACCCGGCCAGGTTCGAGACGGGGAACCGCTCGATCCGGAACGGTCCGGTGATGAGCGATGCCCGCGGGTTGACCGCCGCGGAAGTGTCGCCCGTCACGCTCTCCTCGACGTGCCAGCCCAGGAGCTTGTCCGTCTTCGTGCCGTCGAAGGGCTTGCACGCGCCCGTGTCCGTGTCGCACGAGCACAGGGAGCCGTAGTAGATCACGGACGAGTTCTTCACCTCGGGCGTCGCCCGGATGCTTCGGTCGTCCTGATGCGGCTTGAAGACGGTGGAATTCGCGGAGAGTGCCATGCTATCCCACCTCCCTCTTCAGGTACTTGTCGAGCGGGGAACGGTGCTTGTCGGCCGGGATCTCCCGCCACTCCCGGAAGCACTTCTGCGCCGCGGCGAACTGCTCGGGGGAACGCTGCGCGAAGGCCATGACCTCCGCCGGCCATTCCTCCTCGCCGACCCCCTCGAGGCCCCGCGGCGGGTCCTTCGGGGTGCTGTCGCGGTACTCGTCGGCAAACATGGTGAGGATGTCCTCGCCCTTGCCGGCCGCCGCGAACAGTCGCTCCTTCGTCTTGTCGGAGAGGTCGTAGCCTTCGCCTTCCAGCGCATTGACGACCTTCGAGAAGAGGGCGTCGACCTCCTTCTCCTTCGCCGTCTTGTCGCGGAAGTCCTCGAGGGCCGCGACGCGGGCCTCCATCTTGACCGTCTCCTCGTCCGTGTCGGCGCTCATGGCCGCCACGGGCTCGTCGGCGAGTTCCTCGGCCGGCTCGTCGCCCTGGCCCCCGAGCATCTCTTCCAGCTTCGGGAGCAGTTCGAGAAGCGGCTGGAACTCCTTCATCTTGGCTTCGATGGCGGAAATGGCGCCCTTCAGGTCGCCGTCCCCCTCCATCATCTGCGCCTCGTCGACGTCCTTCTCGACGTCCTCGGGCATGGGCTCATCCTCCCTGAAGCTGAACAGAAACGATGATGCTTCGCCGCACGAGGCCACCGCGAGGGCGGGTCCGCCCTCGTCGTCGATGCGTGCCACGTCCGCATTCGTCTTGCGCCCGATCGAGATGATGGGGTACTCGAAGAACGGGGGTTCCGTGTCCAATAGGGCCAGGGCTCCGAAGACGAGCGGCTCGTACGTCCGGACCTCCGGTGAGAGGTACGGCAGCGCGTTCGACTCGATCATTCGGAAGACGTCGTCCGGGACCGCTATGAGGTCCGAGAAGATCGTCGGCCGGGCCACTCCCCCCATCCGGAAATGCCGAACGTCACGCGGCAGGAAGAACCCGGCGGGGGATGGACGGTGGAGACCGTAGTTGTGGAGGACATTCGTCCGGGGCAGGAAACGATCCTCCCGGAACTTCTGCTGGTGGGTCCTGACGGCTTGCCGCAGGTCTTCCTCGACGATGTCGCGGGGAGCACCCTTGGTGCCCTTCTTGATGACGGAGAACATCGGAACGTCGAGGACGTCCCACGTTCCGTCGTCATTCTGTCGGGCCTCGTATCGGCCGCCCGGTAGTCGAGAAAAGTGCGGCATCACGCCCTAATTGCACAACGGGGATCGGGCGTGGTCTATCGCTACGACGGCGGCGGGGTGGGCTTTTCAACCCCTTGAGACAAATTCTCCGACGTCGTATAGGTGCGCCCGCACCCCGGGCACACCTTGTACCGGCGATAGCCGAGACGACGTGAGAAGTGGGCACCCCTGGGAACGAGCCGGGAACCGCACTTGCAAAAGCGGGGGTCACGGGCCATTCAGTACCTCCACGAGCTCGACGATCTTCTCCCCGACGTCGAGACGCCACAGGGTCCGCTCGTCGTCCTTCTTCGCCACGTCCTTCGTCAGATTGGCGAGAGCCGCCTGCATCTGACGCTCCACCTCGTCGTACTTGGCGCGAGCATCCGCGACCAGCGTGAACAACTGCTGGACGTGAAGGGCCTGGGGCGCGTTGAGTTCCACGCGGCGAGGTTTGGTCTTCTCTGTTCCACTCATGGTGTCGGTGTCGGTGAGGGTGTGGGGGTCGGCGTGGCCTCCCGGTCGACGGTCAACGTGGCCGCCAGGGAATACCGGAGGGACGTGCCGTCCCCGTACTCGTCGTAGACGACGAAGAGGGAATAGGACCACGTCCCGCCACCCGGGGCGTCGTGGAGTCTCGAGGTGGTCCGAGTGGTGGCGTTCGTAATCGTGATGCCCGTCCCCCCCGCCGGATCGGTCGTCGGGGTCGACCCGCTGACCCGTCGGCAGAGGTACGTTGAGAAGTCGTATCGGTCCGAGACCGGGGTCCAAGTCAGGATGACATCGGCCGTCACGTCGACGGTCGGAGTAGGCGTGGGGGTCCTCGGAGTTGGCGTCGGTGTCGGACTCGGCGTGGGTGTCGGGGCATTTCCGACGTTCTTGGTGATCGAAGCGACGGCGCTGTATCGCTCGTCCGTCCCGGTTCCCCGCTCGTCGTAGACGGCCCAGAGTGAGTATCCCCAGATGCCCGTCCCCGGGATGTCGGTCACGGTGTTCGTGGTCCTGACGTCTCCGTTCGGGATGGTAACTTCCACGCCCTCCGTCGGATCCGTCGGCGGGGCGCCCTGCACTCGTCGGAGCATGTACCGGCGCCAGTCGTATCGGTCCGGTACGGGCGTCCATGTGAATGTGACTCCCGGCGGGGGCGTTGGTGTGGGGGTCGGGGTCCGCGGGGTGGGAGTAGGAGTCGGTGTTCTCGGTGTCGGCGTGGGTGTTCGCGGAGTCGGTGTTGGGGTTGGTGTTGGTGTAGGCGTCCTTGGAGTGGGCGTCGGCGTGGGCGTGGGAGTCCGCGGCGTAGGGGTCGGCGTAGGGGTCGGTACTTCCGACGGCGTCGGCGTTGGCGTCTTCGGCGTCGGTGTGGGGGTCGGGGTCCTGGGTGTGGGCGTAGGGGTACGTGGCGTCGGCGTGGGCGTCGGTGTAGGCGTGCGCGGAGTAGGAGTCGGTGTAGGCGTTCTTGGGGTTGGCGTGGGCGTCCGTGGTGTCGGAGTCGGTGTAGGCGTCGGCGTGCGAGGCGTTGGAGTCGGAGTGGGAGTCCTGGGCGTCGGTGTCGGTGTTCTCGGCGTTGGGGTCGGAGTAGGCGTCGGGGTCCGGGGTGTGGGAGTGGGCGTGGGTGTCGGCGTAGGTGTAGGAGTCGGGGTTGGAGTGCGTGGCGTCGGGGTGGGCGTAGGAGTTGGAGTCGGCACGCCCTCTGTGAAGAAGAAACGACGCGCCGGGTACTCCATCATCGCGTATGGCGATTCCCCGATTTCCCTCAACGCCTCGTCCGTCAAGGCGTGGTCGTAGACGAGGGACAGGAGGACGATCCCCGGGAACCGCCAGTCGTTCGACGTGGTGGGTCCACGAACACCGATGGAGCGATCATCGCCCGAGTTCGACGTGATCGCGCCCGTCTGCGCCACGTCCGAACCGATTTTGATCCCGTCCTTCCAGAAGCTCAGATTTGCGCCGTCGTACCTCCCCGCCAGGACCGTCGGCACCCCAAGCGACGGCGTGTCGGATGCATCGCAGTTGACCGCTCCGCTTGACGTATGAACACGGAAACGCCACGCGGAAGATGGGTTTAGATAGAAGAACCGGAACTGATCGGCGTTATCCGTGTCGCCGTCGTAAATCATGGCGTTCGCGGAGAACGATGCCTTAGGCACGACGACGCAGACGTACGTCATCTGAGACGTGGTCAGGTCCACCGGCGCGTACCGGGACAGGTCCACCCCGCCTGACGAGCAGTCGAGACCGATCCCGTGCTGAGTCTTCGCCCACGACGCCGCGGCCTGGAGGTTGCCGACGTCGTCTTCGGTGTTCAGGAGGTTGTAAACCCGATCGCCGCCGCCCTCGTTGAAGAGAAACGCCTGCACGATCCCTGTCGAGAGGTGGAGCCCGGGATTGAGCCCGTAGCCCTGCTCAGGCTTCTGGCGGAACCATCCGCTCATCAGGCGCTATTCCACTCCCTGCCGGCGTACTTCGCTTCGTACGTCACGTTGTCCGTCGTGTCGTTGTTCGTGAGCTTGACGATGATGTACGGGAGATCGAGCACCTTCTTGCTGACCACCACTTGCGTCGAGGTCTGCCGGTCGATCGTGAACGTCACGAGCGGTTGGTCGTTGTCATCCGTGGTGCCCGAGTCCGACGACTGGAAGATTTCCACGTCACAGTCTCCGTCCGGGCTCCCCCCGAACGTGACTCTGAACTGGATGACGACGAGGTCGTACCCCTCCGTCGCGATGTCGAGGTCATCGGAAGCGGTCGCGCCCGCGGCGAGAGACGCCGACGTGTGCAGCGTGACGTTCTCGGTCCATGATGCGGTGATCGTAGCCATGCGTTACTCCTACGGGCCGTCGAACCTCTGCCCGATGTACTTGAACCTGGCCTCGTACTCGGCGAGCAGCACCGGGCCTTTGGCGGCGTACGTGTCCTGAAGAGACTGCAACTGCTGCGCGGGCGTCTGCGCGGGGTTGATCGTGGTGCGGCCGTAAAACAGCCCGGCCTCTCCCGCGTCCAGAGCGTTGCGCTCATCCTGCGTGAGCACCTGATAAAGCACGCTCGTCGGATCGCTCGGCGCCGGCGAGTAGACGGGAAAGTTTCCGGATCCCGACCCGCCGATCTCGATGCGCTTGTTTGCCGGGATCGGGTAGTAGAAGACGTAGCTATAGCGGTCGCCTTCGCCGTTGCCCTCGAGGATGATGATCTCGTCTGCCATCGGTCACTCCTTCTTGAATTCGCCGCACGCTTGCGTGTCTATGAGTTTGTCTTCCCATCGCGGGTATCGGACGCACCGACCCTGCGGACTGCCCACTTCGGCTCCGACAACCTGAATGAACCACTTGCAGTCGCCGCATTCCTTGTCGGTCTTCGCCATTACTACCCCCTCAATGCTCCGGGTATCCCCTTCTCCCGCATGTGCGCGAAGAAGACGTCGATATCCTCCCACTCCGGGTCCGCGAGGTTCTCCACCATCCACGGACGGAGTTTCATTCCCTCCGCGAAACCCTCCTGAATGTTCTCGGCGTTGAAGTCCCACCCCTTCCACGCGCAATGCTCCCGGACGAACTTCTCCCCGCCGATGATGGCCGAGGATGCCGCGAAGTTCCGCTGCTTCGTCCAGCTCGTATGCACCCGCCCCGTCTGGTTCGCCATGCGCGTACCGGGCTTGCAGAACAGGTGCCAGTGGTGGAGGAAGCCGTGCTTGTCGATCAGTTTTTGCTCGGCGTGTCGGAGCGAAAGGACATCACGTCCGAGCAACCGCCATTTCAATTGTAACGGCCCCTCCCAACCACCGTAATTCCCAAGGATCGGGTCGTATCCCTTCGCGGAGAACCACGCCTTGCGCCTGAGCAGGTAGCAACTCGTAATCATCGCCGCGATCGGATACGGCTCGCCCGCCTTGTTCGCTTCCTTCGTCCACCCGTAGACTGATCCGCGCTCGCTCTTGTCGCCCGCCCTGTAGATCCAGTCGAGGTTGCGATGGTCTACGGCGGCCGGACGCCCATTCGCCCCCTTGAACAAGTTCGGGAAGTGGTAGAAGTCGTCCGACTCCGGGTTCGCCTCGATGACCTCGAGACACCGCTCCAGCGCGAACGGCGAGAGCATGACGTGAGAGTCCATCGTCAGGACCCACTTACCCCGCGCCTCGTGCTTGAGTCGGTTCTTGCCCGGATACGTCCCCTGCTTCTCCGCCCACCGGAAGTACCTGGCCCCCTCCTGCCTGGCGACGGCTTCCATGTCCTCCACGGCCTTCCGGCACGCCGAACACACGGGGCCGTCCTTCCCGAGCCGGTCGCACTCCTTGCAGCCCCTCAGACGGGACGTGGGCTCCGGGTGGTTGTCCGCGAGGAGGAATTCGACCTTCCCCCCGAAGTCCCCGTGAAACGTTCTGAGGGCCGCGAAGGTGTACAGGACGCCGTGGAAGTCGAGGAGGGTCGAGGATCCGACCGTCAGGACCGGGGGCTCGGAGATCGGCGCACGGGCGGCGTGGGCCACAATCCGCGACGTCCTGCTCTCCGTCACGACGCTGGTCTTGACGTGCGGCCACCAATTCCCGATGAACTCGGCGAATTGGGCTTCGCTCCCCCATCCGCGCATGTGCTTCTGAATGTCACCCCCGCCGACGAGCGGAACGGAAAATATGGCGTGGGGGGCGTTGCGGGACTTGTCGAGGAACGCGAGCATCTCGTCTTCGTCGAGGTGCTCGAGGACTTGCAGGGCCACGACGTAGGCGCGGCGGTAACCGGGGGAGTCCTTGCACCGCGTCACGAAGGCCGTGAACCCCTCGGCGCGGGCCTTTTCAACCGCGACCGCCGAGAAGTCCCGCCCCTCCCATCGGTCGGCGCCGATGAGTCGCGCCAGGGCCGGCCGGCCGAACCCGTACTCGACCACGCGGGCGTGCGGGAGTCCCGACAGGATCTCCTCGGCCTTTTCGTGGACGGACAGGCCCGTGCCGAGCTCGGACTGAGAACTCCACGCCTTGTCCCAATACTCGGGCGTGTTCACGTTTGTATCGCGAACGTACTCCGTGACGGAACCGCTCACTTCTTCTCCTTTGGCCGCTTGGTGATGGGGAGGACGTACATCAGTTCCCCGGTCCTGACGCAGTAGACGGAGACCTTCCCCTCGTCGTGGTCGATGTCCACCCATGTCCGCTCGCCTACCGTGATCGTCACTTGCTTCTCCGTAGAATCGCGCAGGGCGGCCTCCGAAGGTTCCGGCTCCGGAACAGCCGCCCTAGCGCGAATGCCGGCGGGGTGATCGGCCCCCCGGCCTGACTCGGTTCGTCGATTACTTCATGTTTTCGGCCTCCGCCAACGCTACCGCGTCCTCTCCCCACGGCTCGTTCCTCGCCGCGTGCCACACGGTCCGGAGCCATGAGCGGACCCGATCGTCAAGCGGCCCCTTCTCGTAGTCGTAATATTCGTCTGAGATGAACCCTTCCTCACACATCTCCCGAACCGTGGCGCTGATGAACTCCTCGCGCCGTGTCTCTTCTGGCGTCATTTCTCCGCCTCGACTCTCATGCACGCTTCCTCCGCCTGATGGTAGTCCGTACCATCGCCAACGTGCGTCACCCGGAACCCTACCCCCTCCAGCAGCGCGGGCAAACTCTCCCGCGTGTACCCCCACAGGTGATGTTGATACGGGTTCCGCTGGTTCCCGAAGATCGACTGGAGAGAGCGAAGCCCGCCCCCGTTGCTCGCCGCAGCCAACGCCGCGGAGAGGTCGGGGCATTCGAGCGCAATCGTGCCGCCGTCGCGCAGGGCCGCGTAAGCCTTTCGGATTACGCTCTCCCCGTCCGCACGGGACAAGTGCTCGATCAGGTGGTAGGACTCGATCCTATCGACTCCCGACCACGGCCAGGGTTCGCCGGCCACGTCCAGCACGTATTCGGGGCGGTTGAGTTCGTCGGCGTCGACGTTCAGGAAGCCGTCGAGCCACCGTTTTTTCGGACCGCACCCGAGATTAAGGCGGAGCGGTTCAGGCCATGCAGGGGGAAGCGTGCCGTACCGTCCCCGCTCCGCTGGTGGGGTGAAGGAAGAAGGGGGCATCTCCCTTCGCCGTCCGGTGATGTAGGTTTCCTCTTTCGCCTTCGCGTACCGTGGGTCCGTCCTGGCCGATGGCGCGATTCCCCATTTCCGCTGAAAGTGCCCGACGACCGCGGGGCGTATCGACCGATCGGAGTTGATCCCCGGCCGGTGCATGTCGAGACGCGACCCGTGGCCGCCCTCGAGCGTCGCGACCTTGAAAGTGCCCGCCCGGATCTTGATCCCCGACGACCAGCACTTCATGTTCAGGTCATCGTCCTCGCCGGCGCAGGGTTTGTACGCCTCATCCATCGGCTTGAGCAGATCCCACGCCCACCGGCGGACGATCCACACGTTCCAATTCGTCTTCGCGTCCTTGATGATGCCGCAGTCGGGATACAGAGACTCCTCGGTCGAGATGTGATTCCACGAACCCGGGTTGAACTCGATATCCGTCGCGCAGAACATGAAAAACGGCTCGGACTCCGGCACCACCGCCGCGCCGATATTCCAGTTCTTCGCGAGACAATGCGGCACGCCGTCCGTCGGGAGATACGTCACCCGCGGCGCGTGGTTGTGCGCCCAGGTGCCCATGTCCTGCACGTACGAGCCGTCCACGAGGACGATGTGGTGACGCGAGGGGATCGACTGCACCAGTCGGTAAGTGAGATGCGACTTGCCGACGTGTGGAATGACGATCCACATACACTCTACCCCATCATGCGAACGGCCGGATCATCGCGTTTTCGATTGCCAGCAGCAGGCCGTTTGTCGGGTTGGACGCGGCCCGGATCACCAGGCGGCCGCTCGTGTCCGTACCGATCACCGTGTCCGTGTAAATCTTCACCCAAGAACCGATCGTGGATGTCTTCACCTGCGTCCCCGGTGTGTCGTCGTCAAGACTCCCCGCGTCGCACGTCACCTCGCCGCCGTCCCATCCCGTGTCGAGGTAAACCATGCACTCGAAGCGGTACTTCGTGGCCGCTACGAACGTGCTCATTTCGGCCGAGCGGCACAGGTTCGTATTCGTCCCGTTGACCGTGATCTTGAGCGTGTTCGTCCCGTTGAAATCGAACGTGCCGTCGGATGCGATCGCGCTGCCCTGGGGCGTCCATGCCCCTACGCCGGCGTCAAACGTCGAGTTGTCGCCCGTCAGAAGGCTCGCGCCGAACCCTCCGGACAAACGCGAGTTCCCCGCGTTGATGCCCTTGACGAGCAACAGGCTCACGGCTGGATCTTCCCGAAGATGAGCCCGACGACCGTCGACGTCTGCAATGCTGCGGTGTTCCCGTCCGACTGGAACAGCGACACGCGGATGTTCCGGCAGCCTTCGAGGGCGTGGACCACTGTCGGATCGAACACGAGGAAGTCGTTGACCGCGAACGCCGGACGGTACGGGGTCGCCGTGCCGCTCACGTCCGTCGTCACGTCGTTGTAGGCCGTCCCGCCGTCGAACGAGCCCTCGAGCCCGATCGTCGCCGCCGAGTTGTCCACGGCCGCAGGCATGACGACGCCGATGAGGGCGACGCCGCGTCCCTTGGTGATGACGGCGTGGGACGCCGTCGTGAAAGTCAGGTTCGGCATATCGTCTGCCATGATCGTCTCCTACTCACCTTGCCCGAACGCCATCAGGCGTTGGGACTTGGAAATCTCGATGTTCATCGTCCGGTCCATGACGCGGGCCGCGTGGGGGTTGTCGCCGCAATACTTCGCGACCTTCTCAACTTCCTCCACGCGGACTGCGTCCTGGGCCAAGAGTCGTTTCGTGACCTCCGACAGCGCGTATTCCGCCGCCGACTGCTCCTTCTTCCTCTCGCTGCCGCGCCACAGGAGGACGAGGTTTCCCATCCCCGAGAAGATCAGCGGCACGAGGGTCAGCCAAAACTCCTCGCTCATCCTGGGCCTCCCATGAACCCGACCCCGACGAGGAACGCCACCAAGACGACCGCAGCGAGCGCCACCGCGACGCAGCCGTATCCGCAGCCCATCCCGACGCCCTTTGAAAACGACGACCGCGGGCGGCGGGGGGGGGCGGGGATCTTCATCCGGTCGACCCATACACGAGCGCATCCGGCGATCGGTTTCCGAACCGCTCGTGCGCCCGGAAGTTCTGGAAGCCTGACGGAGTGAACCGAAGCACCCGTGAGCCCTCGAGCAAGTTCCGGCGCCTGAGTTCGGGCCGGGGGACCATCCGGACACCGCATCGGCAATTGTATCCGCTCGGCGGTGCGTGCGTCCTCCAGATGGGGTCTCGCGTGTCGGCGACCAGCCCGTCCGCCGCCGCGTGGTTCTCCCCATTGTCCTCCGGGCGACCCGACCGCAACCCCGAGTCCCGGATGCTCCACCGCTCCATCGCCGGCAGGACTTCGCGGACCCCGGCTCCTGCGCCTGCTTGAACCGCCCCGCCGTGTACGCCGTCGTCAGGTTCGTGCGATAGACGGTCTGCGCGTAGGCTCGGGTGAAGTCGCCGACCCCCGCGATGACGTCGGGAATGGACGGTGTCCCCCTCCCCGACTCGACGAACGACGCGACGAAGTCCTGCACCCTCCCCGTCAGGGCGGCATCCGCCGACCGTGCGAGCGCGAACCCGTACCGCTCCTGATAGATTTGCGCGACGAGGTCGGCGTCCATCGCCAGGCGTGGTTCACGCGAGACGATCGAGTCGAATGCGTCCTCGAACGTGACCGAGGGAAGGAGCGGAGTCGCGGCGAAGAGTTCCTCCGGTTGCGCCCGGGCCACGGCCGCGTCGGCCTCGAGCCACACCCGGCGACGGCCGTACAGGTCGGCGATCGTCATCGTTTCCCCGACGACTTCGGTCATCTTGCGGAAGGCGGCCTGATACTCCTTGTGCGTGTCGCCGACGATGCCGCGCACCATGCCGATGAATGCTTCCGCGAATTGGTCGGTGGACCGGCGGGAGAACTCCTTGAGTTCCGACTCGGAGGAGCGGAGCGGCCTTGGCATCAGCGCCCACCGCCTTCCACGGTCACTCGGCTCGGGAGCGGCGGATGCTCATTGCGTCGACGCCCTACGCCGAACCAGTCGTGCTTGACGTGACACTTGCACGAGAATTTCAACGACAAAAACGTTTCGCCCTTCTCCTCGATGTACGTTGCCCCGCAGAACGGGCACTCGCGGTAGAACCGCGTGTCCCACTTTAACTCGGAGGAGCGGAGGGGGCGGGGCATTAGTCCTCCGCGGCCTTGAAGGGCATCGGCGACGCGCCCGAAACGCCGGTAAACACTTCGTCATCCTCCGCAGGTGGTTGCAGTCCGAGTTTCTCATATACCTCCGACCGCTTGAGCGGGATGCCCGCCTGCAACGCCGGCCCGATCGTCGCCATCGCCTTCTGGGGATCAGCCTTCCGCTCCATCGACGAGACGAACTTCGGCATCGCCGCCTTTGCCAGCCCCGCCGCACGGATTGCCGGACGGTTCAGGTCGAAGACGCACTTGACGAGATGGTCCGTCAGCGCCTCGTCGAGTTGCGCCCGGTCGTACTGAGTCAGGACATCCGTCGACTCCTGCTCGACCTCCGCCTGCGCCCGCGCCCCGGTGTCCGTGTCCGCTCCGGTCGGGCGGATGGCCCCCAGGATGAGACGGGTAATCGCCTTGTCGCAGTATTCGATGATGTCCGCAGGGATCATCACGCCCGTCGACGACGGCTCGATGACATCCACTTCGTCGGCCTTGTCGAAGACGAGGGCGTGCCGCGAGCGCATCTTCTCGATCGTGTCGAGCCACTCATCTTGGATGTCGTCGTTGCTCCGGTCCGTTGAGCCCTTCTCCATTGCGTCGATGCGGGCCGTCACGATGCCGCCCTGCCCCCATCGCTCCCCGCCGGCCATCCAGTCCTGCCAGGCGAGGCCCTTCGCACGGAAGTACAGGTAGAGCGGAACGGCGATCCCCTGCCCGTAGCCGAGCCGGTCGGCGCGGTTCATGTACTTCATCTGGATCAGGGCGCGGAGTTCGTGCTGGCGCAGGGCCACCCACTTGTCTTCGCGGATCGACCAGAACTTCAATTGCCGCGCCGTGGACCGGCCCTTGCCCTCGACGTGCTCGCCGTGGATCGCGTCGTAGCGGAAGGACCGCTTGTCCTGATGCTCGATCGACAGCGGCACCCAGATTTTCTCGGCCTTGTTCCCGTCGATGGAGAGTCGTCGGCGTTCGCCCCGGATCCAGCCGTAGCCGCGCCCGGACAGGAGCCCGCCACGAAACAGGAGCATCCGGGCCTGGGAGAAGTCCCGGATCTTGCCGAGGAGCTCCTCGAGCCACCGGGCAAGGGCCTTATCTTCGGGCTCGTCGGTGGGTGGTTCAAGATGCCATTGCTGCCCCGCGACGGTGAGTGTGCGGAGTTGCAGCGCGTGGTAGACGACCGGGTCGCGCTCCAGCTTCGCATAGATTTCGTCGTCGGATGCGAGGGCGAAGTCCGGATCGTCGATCCAGAAGTCGCGGCCGTAGATCGAGGAGAGTTCGTGGACGTACCGCTGAGTCGCTCCGCGCTGGCCTGGGAAGCGGAGCAGAGATCCCGTCGCCATAGGCGCCTCCGGGGTGAATCGATTCGCGGGTAGCGTATCCCGAAATCAGGGGTTAGGCAAGCGGGCGGGTTTAGTCGTCAAAGAAACTTCGCCGCTCTGCCGGCTTCTTGTCCGCCGCGTAGAGCGCATCCCGGAAGTCGTGCGAGGGGGCCGCGTCCTGCTTCGGCGACGGACGGAACAGGCGCTTTCGCCGCGTTCGATGTGCGAGGGCCAGGGCGAGCGCGTCGCCCCAATCCGGGGAGTGCCCGAGCCGCTTCTTCATGTCGAGTTTCTTCTCGAGCCGCAGGACGGTGTGTCCCTTGTAGGCGTGGAACGGGTCGACTTCGCATCCGCACAGGTCCGCCTCAAGCATCCGGAGCCAGTCCGGGCGGGCGTTCTTGAGGGAACCGTCGGTGCGGAGCCAGTCCCGCACACCGACCCAGAGCTCCGACCGGCGAAGGTAGTACAGCGTGTCGTGATGCGCCGAACTCCCGAAGTCCTCTCCGTTGACCTGCCATCCCCGCCGGCAGACGTGGTCATACGTCCCCTTGCCGATGCCCCCGCGGTCGACGCTGATCCGATCGGCGCGGGCCGGCGTGAGCCCGAAGTCCTGGGCAACCTGAATAAGCCGATCCCCCGTCCTCGTCGTGTCGGGTTCGTGGAACCACTCGAGGTGCGCGAGGTCGTCGTCCGTCACGACGGCGATCACGGAGTAGTCGTCGCCCTGGGCCGCGACATCGCAACCGATGAATGAGGACCTCTCGCTGCTCGGTGGCTTCGGATCACGGTCGCGGGCCATGTTCAGGTCGGCGATGGATATCAGGGTATTGATCGCGGCAGAGGGGAATTCCGATCGGACCCGCGACTCCCATGACGGCGAGCCGTAGCCGTAGATCCGGAGACCTGTGTTCTGCACCCACTCGGGCGTCGCCAGGTGAGGATGAACCACTTGGCCGCCGATGACTTTGCGGTTCGCCACGTCGATCTCCGCCCCCTCGAGGTTCGGGTTAGCGAGGGCGTCGAACGTGACGCAGTTCCATCCGGAGAGGGGGCGGAAGCAGTCCCGGAACCCGCAGTTCGGGTTTGTCGGGTTCCCGATAGCGACCCATCGGTTCTCAGGGAACGTGACGATCCCCGTTGCGGACTCCCAGACGGCCCGGTCGATGCCCGTCGCTTCCTCGAAGACGACCATGAGTCGTTGCGACTTGAACCCCTGCATCCCGGTTGCGCCCCCGGCGCCCGTGTCCTTCTTCACGACGCGGCCGACGGCGCGGGTGACTCCGAGATCGTCTTTCCACTCCGTCGCCAGGAGCGTGCCGCCAAGGGGCACAGGCGCGGCGTTGTAGAGGTCGACCATCTGCGCCCAGAAAACGTCGACTACCTGCTCTTTCTTCGTGGACGTGGCGTAGAGTTTCGAGTCGGGCCAGCAGAGGAGCCACCACCAGGCGAGCGCCGCGACCGTGAACGTCTTCGAGGAGTTGTGGCTTCCCTTGGCCGCGGTGCGCTGGTGGTCGCGGACCGACTCGGCCATTTCCTCCATCGCCGGCCAGACGAGCTCGCGCTTGACGCCGAGGACGTCGATCAAGAATTCGATCGGGTTGGCGCGGTAGAACTCGAGACGCCGAACGTCTTCGGGGGGAGCGGTCACTCTATCTCGGTGTACTGCTCATCCGTGTCGACCCCGAACCCCTTGACGTCGAAATGCTGAACTTCGTCGTCGGTGAGATAGATGATCGGTTGCCCCGCGTGCTCGCAAAGGAAGCGGTGCAAGGCTTTCATCGCCCCAGGGTCTCCGGTCCAGAGCCGAAGGGTTTCCCACCCCTGCCCAATCGCGACGAACTTACGCGAGTCGTGGCAGACGAGGTAGTGGAGGCGGCTCATCAGTTCCTCGCGAGTTCGGTTCGCCGGACATCGGCCTCCCTGAAGTATTGCGCGACGGAGAACTTCACCTCCGCCTCGACGTGCCGGCGTTCTCGGTACTTGTGGGGGCGAGCACCCTTGAGCCAGAAGATCGCAGCGGTGGTGTCGTGCCGCTTCCGGGTGCCGGTGTGTCGCCCGTTCTTGTCGAAGACGTCCTCTTCCCACCCGATGCCGCGTTCGTAGAGGGATTTCTCTAGGATCTCGACGGCGGCGTCCTTGACGTCTTCCCATGCTTGGGCGAAGTCGTCGTCGTCTTCTCTCCATCGGTAGACGGTGGCCCGGCTGACCTTGGCGGTTTCGCAGGCGTGGCAGACAGCTCCGCGCTCCTTGAACGCCGCGATGAACGCAGCCTTTTTCGCGTCCCTCTCATTGTCTCGGCCGTTCGATCCGCCGTTCCGCTTACTCATGGCGTGCTCCTGCGTACCGCCATGAGTCTAGCACCGTGGCGTGGTTGCGTCTAGGCGTTCGTCTCCATAGGCTCGCGAACCTTGCCCCCCCGCCGTCGCCTACGGTGAGAATTTTTCGTGTGGTTGTCAATACCTAGCGTCTCTAGGTATGGGCCATTGCTCGGAGCACTTCCCGCAGACGATCCGGTCTCCTGCCCGCCTTTCGTGCCACGCACCGCAGCAGAACACCTTGAGCACTCCGGGGTCTGTCGTAGTGTCGGTCCAGAATTGGCCCCTTGACGTCACTTCCAGGCGATCCATCAGGGCGTCAAGCGCGTCTGCCCAAGTGTCCTCGCAAAAATTGATGCGGTCTTCGAGCGGTAATAGTTCGTTTGCCCTTTCGAGCCTGTCGTTGTCGGTGAATTTCCAGCCCTTCGTACTCATCTCCCCCGCCTTTCGTATCTGTCGTGGCAGGTGCGGCACATCCTTCGCTGTCTCTGCTTCGTGTTCGAGTTACCCGCGACGCGATAGGCCGTATCTCCGGGCCAAATGCGACCCTTGCACTCGACGCACAGCCACACCCGCTGCACTTTGACGGGCCTGGTGAACGCTTCCGGGGTGTACTTGTATCGCCTCACTCGGGGTCGTCTCCGGGGAGAGGCGGCTCGGCGGTGGTCGCCGTCTTCGCCGGCTCGATCTGCTCCCGACAGTGGGGGCACTTGCCCGCGTCCATCGCTTCCTTCCACCGGCTGAACGCCTGGACCGTATCGATGCTCCAGATGAACAGGTTGCCGAGCTTCGGCGGCTTCAGGTGGGGGAACCGCTTGAGGTAGGCGGTGACGTCCTTCGGCTCCATGCCGAGTTTCGCCGCTGCCGTCTTCGTGTCGAACATTCCGTCGAGGTCCATCGTTGTCTCTCCTTGGCTACGGTTGTGCGCGGTCGCGCACGAATTCCCAAACGACGATCCGGCGGGCCTGCCCGCTCGGGCGTTTCGTCTTCTCGACTCTCCCGGTGTCCCGGAGCCATCCGGCTTTCGCCGCTGCGCTGAACAGGGCTCCCCAGGAGTTCGGGTTTCCCGGTTCGGGGAGTGTGGTGGCGTAGGCCCGGAACGAGTCGCAGGTGACGGTTCCGGTTTGGCGTGCGAACCAGTGGAGCCGCTCGAGGGCGGTCGCGTGCCACTCCTCGTCGTTGTCGATCCGGCGTGCGATGCCCTCGACCTTGCGGGCCTGGCCGACTTCCCACGGCTGGAGGTTCTCGCCGGGGGCGGTGGGGAAGAGTTCGCCGGTCATGGGGTCAGCGCTCCTTCCTCCACGAACACCGCGTGGTGATACCGGCAAATCTCGAAACCGTCGATGCTCGGGCGCCAGCAACCAGGCATCCAGCACCGGCCGTCCACGAGATCCGGGCGGTTGGAGTCGTCCGGCTTGAGTTCCCGAGGGAGGTCGAGGGCGTGGTGCTGCCGGTACTTCTCCCGCTGGATGGAGCGGCAGGACCGGCAGGTGGAGTGGAGCCCGTCAGGTTGGCACGCGCACCGGTGGAACTCCGACAGCGGCTTCCGGCGACGGCACTTTCCGCAGCGTTTCATCGGATCTGCCCGATCGAATGGTAGACCGGCAACCCGTGTTCGCGGGCGACGTCGATTTCCAGTCTCGACCCCTCGCTTTCCTCCCACCCATCCACCGTCAGTACCGCGTCGCTTCTCGCGAGAAGCATCCGCATCCCCGACAGCCACACGTCGTCCGGGGCCGCGTCCTGGTAGAAACGGGTCATGGCGTGCGGGCAAAGGGCGACGTGGCCTTCCCGCCACACCTCGAGCGCGAGGGTTTCGGCGCGGCGGATGTTCTGCTCCTGCTCCCACGGGGTCGCGGCGCGGAACGGGCCGGCGATGAAGACGATCATCAGTCGCCCCCCTTCAAGTCAAACAGGGTCGGTTCCGACGCCTTCCGCACGGCTCGCCGCAAATTCTCTGCGGCGCACTCGAAGTACGATCTCTTGAGTTCCACCCCGACAAACCGACGGCCCATTTCGACGGACACGTAGCCTTCGGACCCGATGCCCGCGAAAGGGCTCAGCACGAGGTCGTCCTCGTTCGTCCACAGACGGACCGCTCGCCGGATCACTTCCAGCTGCAAAGGGCAGATGTGACGTTCGTCGTCGTGCTCGCGGGCGTTGCGAAACTGGAGGGTGTCGCTTGGGTTTATGTCGTCCCAGATCGGCGACGCGAACCTCTGCCACATCTTGACGGGAAACGTGCCGTTCGTGTTCGTGACCCGCTCGGGATTGTCTCCGGGCTTCCTCATCGTGACGAGATAGTCCGCAATCCCCTGCCTGGACATACACGCGTCCTTCTTGAGTTGCTTGTGGAGCAGGCCGAGCGCCTTGGTCCGTTGCATCGCGGTGACGGGGTCCTTCCAGATGCACACCTCGGAGTGGTAGATCCACCCCGCATCCGTAAACATCCGGATCAGTTCCCCGCGGAAGTCCCGAAGCCCGATCACCCCGTCCCTCGCCTTGCTGGTCGGGAGGTTCATGCAATGGAACGACAGGAGACGTCCCGGCATCGTGACGCGGAGCAGTTCCCCCGTCAGAAAGCGGAAATGCTCGGCGAACTCGTCATCGCTCTTGCAATTCCCCATGTCGCGGAGGCTGTCCGAGTAGGTGTAGAGGGACGCGAAGGGGGGCGAGAAGATCGTATAGTGGATCGAGTCGGGTTGCATCGCCGAAACCCGCTCTACGCAATCCCCCAAGTGGACGGACCACCCCTCGCCCGTCTCGGAGTCTTCCTCGTACTCGCCCCGCTTGATCGGGTCCGATGCCTGGAGGTCGGTGTGAACCGAAATGCGGCTCGTCATCTCATCCGTCATGGTTTTCGCCTCCTGCTCCTTCCTCTGGATATTGCTCAGGATCTCAAGTTCTGCGTCTGACACGACGACATGCACAGACACAGGGCGGGTTTGGCCGAACCGCCAGCACCTTCGGATCGCTTGGTAGTAGGCCTCCCACGAATGAGACAGCCCACAAAATGCCACCTTGGAGCAGTGCTGCCAGTTGAGCCCCCACCCCGCGATCGATGGTTTACTGACGATCACTCGCGCCCGTTGCTCTGTAAACGCAACCAGGCGAGACTCCTTGGTATCGAGAGGGTCGGCGCCCTTTACCTCGACGGCATCTGGAATGGCGGCCGCTAGTGCCGCAGACTCGGCGTTCAGGTTGCACCAGACCACCCACGGCTCATCTGATGCGTTCACCATCGCCGCAGTCTTGGCAACCCGCTCCGACAGGCTTGACCGGGCAGCGGCCCGCTGGTCGTTGAGCGTCTTCGCGGTGTCCATGAAGAGTTGGCCTGGGAGCGGCTCGGCCAACTCGAGGACGTGATGATCGATGGTGAGTTCGGGCAGAATGAATGCGGAGCCGTCGTAGCCGATGTCCGAAGGGCTCTTAATCATGACCGCCCATGTCGCCATCCATTCCCAGAATGCGCCGCGGGAGTGCCCCTTGAGTCGCCAGTTCTGGGTACTGCCGCCGTCGTGAACGAAGAACATCGCGAGCATCTCGGCACGGGTCATGGCCCCGATGAATTCGGCATGGTTCCCGAGCTCTATGTGATCGTTGGGGGCGGGCGTGGCGGTACACGCAAGGCGGAACGGGGTCTCCGAAAACGACTCGATGATCGCCGTGCGGGTCTTCCCGTCGTGGGCCTTGAGGATACTGGACTCATCAAGGACGATCCCCGCAAAGGTGGACGGGTCAAACCTCGACATCATCTCGTAGTTCGTGACGATGATGCCGGACTCCCCATCATCTTCGCGCAGGTAGCGAGCGGCGATCCCGAACCTAGCCCCTTCATCCACGGTTTGGTTTGCTACCGCGAGGGGGGCAAGGATGAGCACCCTGCCGGGAACCTGCCGCGCCCATTCCAGTTGCATGATCGTTTTGCCGAGCCCGCACTCCGCAAAGATGCACGCCTGGCCGCGTCGCAACGCCCATCTGACGATGTCGGCCTGCCACTTGTAGAGACCGCGGGACACTTCGCCCACGCTGTCGAGCCCATCGGGACGATGCAGCACTCGCTTGCTGTCCAAGAACGCCCCGTACCCGTTACTCCCCATCGCCGCACCTCGGACAGTTCGTCCACGTTCCTGATTTCGGGTTGTCCGGGTCCTCCCGGAACCTCGCCGGCCACTCCTCCCTCGGCATGAAGCGGGCGCCGTTGTCCGTCTGGACGTGGGGGGCGAGACCGGGTAGCGGGAAGATGGTTTGGCCGGTTCGTGGGTCGCGGCAGCTTTGGCAGGTCATCTCCCCTCCCGGCATTTCCAGCATTCCCCGTGGTCCTGCGGCCCGAGCGCCCGCCCGCAACCGCACGTCCGACCCGCTTTCTTCCCTCGGACCCGCTCCGCGTGGCCTGGCGTCTCGGCAATGTCGATGAGCTTCTCGATCTGCTGCGCGTTCCGGAGCCCGTACTCGATCGTGAGGTTGCCTTTTTCGACGTGCCACCGGCTGAGATGGAGCCCGTCGATGGCCGTGGTCAGTTGCTCGACGGTGTAGCCGGCCTTGAGTCGCGCCCCGATGATCTTGCGTCGCTTCTCGTCAAGGACCGCTTTCGGGTGCCGGTCGGCGAAGTGGTTCCAGACGAGGCCGATTTCAGACCCGTTGTCGCGGCTCGGCGTAGCCGAACGTGACGAAGTCTTTATCTCCTTCTCCTGTTCCTGTTCCTGTTCCTGTGGGCCAACCCCAGATACCCTATCCCGCTTGCCGTTGTTGCACCGGGCGCACGACGTCTTCAGGTTCTCGATTTCGTCTCGGCCACCCCTGGATGTTGGGACAATGTGATCTACCTCGAGCACGACGTCGGGGGCCCCCTCGCCGCAGTATTGGCAGGTGAATTCGTCGCGCTCTAACACCCTGTAGCGCAACGTCGTAGGCAGCCCACCCCGCTTCTTTACTGGCGTCCTCTTAATGAACCTCTGGACGTGCGGATAGCGGTCTAGGAAGTCGTCAATCAGTGGGGACGCATGAAGGGTCCGCAGGTGATTTGCCACGGCGATTGCGTTCTTCTCCCCCCGGCCCTGGTACCGGAACATATTGACGACCCACACGACCTGATGATCGTCGTCATAATGGGCCAGATTTGCCCCAGATAGGGTATCTAGGGCTGTCTGGGATACCTTATCTGAAAGGCCCGTCTCGAGGGCGATCGCCATTCTGGGCAGGTAGTAGATCCCACCGACATGGGTGTGGGTGTTTGTGATGAGGTAGAGGAACAGGTACCGGCCCTGAAACTTGAGCCCCCGAATGCGGGGGTCGGACCATAGAGATGTCTCAATGCTCCGGTAAACCACAGGCAATCCTCCTGTGTAGTGGCTGCGGGCCTCCGCAAGGGATTGACCCCCGCGAAGCGTGGCGCAGGGCTTGGGAGGCCCCGCAAGCCGAATTCGCCCGGCTCGCGATGCCAGGCCCCGTCATCCTAGCCGTGGGCAGCGGCCGAGTCAAGGGGCCATCCTCATCCGCTCCCAGAGATGGGCGAGGGCGGCGGCGGATTGCTGGGGGACGACGGCCTTTCCAAGGGCGCGGAGTCGGTCCACCCGACCGGGAAGCCCATCAGCCACTCCACGAACAAAGGGCTGAGTCGCCTCGTTCCGGACCCACCCGTCGCCTGCTTCGCAAACTTCCCACCCCCTCCCGCCGTCTTCCCGCTCTCGTCCGTATTCGCGAACCCGTGCGGCGTTTTCCACAGCCGGCGCGAGCTCGGGCCACCGCTCGAGGACGTATCGCCATCCGGCGGCGTCGGACGGGCCGGGGGGGCCAAGGAGGGATCGTGCCTGCTGATCCAGCCCCATCTCGTCCCGCACCGCCGCGTCCGCTGCCGTCGCGGTCGGCCAGTTCGCCGCCACCCTCCCGAGCAGGGCGTTCTCCGGGACGTTCTCCAGGCTCCCCGTGTCCTTGTAGTCCCGCGCCGTCGCGGTCGGCCAGCACGAAGACCCGCTCCCGCCTGTGCGGGGCGCCCACGTCGGACGCTCGGAGCACACACCACCCGACATCGCACCCGAGACCGGCCAGGTCTCGGAGTACCTCGGCAAATGCTCCTCCATCCCCGGCAGACAGCAGCCCCCGGACGTTTTCACAAAAGAGCCATCGGGCATCAGTCTCGCGAAAGATCCGGACAACTTCGGGCCAGAGCCACCGCTCGTCCTCGGTGCCCTTTCGCTTGCCGGCGACGGAGACGGGGGGACAGGGGAACCCCGCTGTAACGAGATCCACCGCGCCACGCCACGCCGTACCGTCGAAGGTCGTGACGTCAGACCAGACGGGGAAGGGGTCAATCGACCCGTCTTCCATGCGAGCCGCCAGGATTTGGCAGGCCGCATATTCCCTCTCCACGCCACAGACAACGCGAGCCTTCGGAAATGCCAGCTTGACGCCGAGGTCGAGGCCAGCGATGCCGGTGAAGAGGGAGAGGACCCGCAGGGGGCGATGATCCACACTCACCCCTCCTCGCCGCCCAGGTCGCCGAGTTCGAGTTCCGGTTCCACGCCGACCGCCCTTGCGTGGTCCGCGTAGATGTCGAGCAGGCGCACGATCTGCTCCCAGACCTTTTGGTCGCGGTATGTGCTAATTGCGAAGGGGGTCGAGTGCCTTTCGGTCCCCTCCCCGCACAGCACGCGGATCGTCTGGCGGAAGTCCTCTCCGATGCGTTCGACGTCGTTGGCGGTAATCATTGGTCCTCCTCGCCCGCGCACCACGGACAGGGAGCCTTGCCGATGTGTTTGGACCCGAGAAAGGCATCCACCTTGCGGGTGCCGTTGCACTTGCCACACTCCTCGCCCGAGCAGTTGGGGCAAGGCTTGGTTCCTCGCTTGCGTTTGTTCTTGGGGTGGCACCAACAGTTGCAAGTTTCGTGGTATTCGCAGAAACCCGGCTCGCAACCGAGACACGAGCACCGCTCTTTTACCTCCCCGCTCCCAGCGCAGGTCTCGCACTCGGGCTCCTGCGGGGCGGGGGAGGGGCACTTGCAGAGGTCGAGATTCTCGGCGCACTTTTCACACTTGAGCGTCCGGAGTTCGATGCCCTCGGCAATCGCCTCCCCGTCCTTCCGGGCGAGGGCGGCGTCGGTGTCCTCGGCGGGTGGGGCATGGGCCTTGATGATTTCAGTGAGTTTCTTGGGCGCGCATTTCGGGCAGGCTCGGTGGGAAAAGGACAGGCCAACCATATTTCCCGGTGCAGAGCGGTACTCGATAACCGTGCCCTTGCCGCCACACTCAGAGCACTCCTCTGCGTCCTGCCGGGCGAGGGCGGCCAACTCCTCCTCGAATGCATCTCTTGCAGCACTTCGGATGTCGAACATGAGAGTATCTTCATAGATCCGCGCACCGCCGGGGGCGTGGATATAGTTTTCCACTGTCACCTCGCCCGTGGCTTTCAGTAGGGCCGCGTTCAACGCAAGCATCACCAATTCCCTCTCGCGGTCACTCATCGGTCTTCTCCTTGTCGAGCAGGGCGCGGGCCTTGTGTGTCAGCACCTTAGTTTGTTCAGCCATGTCTTCAGGTGTCGGCAAGAACACCCGAGGGAGGCTTGGGTCGCCATTGATGTATCGCTGGAGGTCGAGCATCCAATTCTTCATTTGTCGAACTAGCACAAACAACTCCTTGTGAGCCCCCTCCAGCGCCTCCACGCGGGACTCGGCGGCGGCGAGGGCATCTTGCAATTCAACGGCACGACACACAGGGCAGTAGGGAAACTGTTGTCCTATGTGAGCACCACACAGAACCGTTGCCGCCGATTGATATTTCTTCATGTACTCCCTCGCCTCGTCCCTCTCCCCCCGGAGCCGCTCGACCTCGGCCTCGGCCGCGAAGAACTTCGGCGCGAAAGCGTCTTCGTTCACAGGCGGTTTCCACGGGATCTCCGCGCCAGGGTTGTGCGCGAAGCCCGCCCTCTTGAGCGCGGCCTCGGCCTTCTCTGCGCGGGAGCGGAGGGAGGCTATTTCGTCAGCATGGGCCTTGATGATCGCCTTTGCCTCAGACACGTCCGCCGCCCAACCAATAGAAGTAAGCCCCTGTCGGATTTCGCACTGCTCTGCCCCGGCGGGGCTGTCGTAGATCCAATCACTCACGCCCCACCTCCCCCTCGATCTCCTCGGCCTCGGGCACCGGAACGCGGGCGGTGACGTAAGAGATGCGGACTGGACCGAAGGCACCGAGCAGGTCCACAACCGCGTCCTCTGCCGCGCCATCTGGCTGACGCGATCCTCCATCCGCCACCCAATCCCCCTCCTCGTCCACGGCGACCGCGATCCTGACGGTGATCTCCTTCATGACTCCTCCTCGGCCGGAACGTAGCGGACGACGCGGTAGGCGGTCGTCAGGCCGTTACGGTCCGCGGCCATGTCGCGCTCATCTTCTGCGTCGGACCGATTGTCGTGTACCCGCCCCGGGTTCGGCACCCACACGTCGGCGTAGTTTCGATACTCCACCACCCACAGCGCCCGCGCCATCAGAACGGCTCCTCGCAGATGCACGGCACCTGGCCGCAATCACCGCACAAGGGCTCCGCGTCGCCCTCTCCCGCGTCGGAGGGTTCCTGGGACTCGGTAGTCGGCTCGGCCGGCGGCGGGGCGCCCTGCCCCCCGTCGTCGTCCTCGAGCGTGGCTTCGAGCGTGGACGGGGCGGGGTCGACCGGGGCCAGCGGGCCGGAAACGAAGTCATCGCCCTCGGTGTAGGCCCTGATCCCGCCCGTCACGTCCGGACAGTGGGCGTTCACGCCCTGCGACAGCGCACGGGCGAATAGCATCGCCTTCGGCCACTTCTCCCACGCGCTCCGGGAGCGCACCAGGCCCGCGGCGCGGGCTTCCTCTATCGTGAATTCACCCCACCCGATCGACTCGCGCTCCCCGTCGTCCTTCTCGAAGAATTCGACGCGGCACTTTGTGGCGTCCCACTCGCGGACGCGGTAGTCATAGGTGGCGTGGTTCTTGACGAGCCCCGCGAGGATCTTCGAGCGGAGGCGCAAATGGCCTTCCACGAGGTCGATGCCGGTCATGGACGCGAACGGGCTCAGGCCGAGGTCCCGGCCGGCGACCACCTTCACCACCGCCTGCGACATGGATCGGATGTCCTTGAAGAACCCGCTCTGCACCATCGCGGCGGCGACGTCCTGCGGCTTGCTCAGGTCGAGCGAGCGGAAGTCGTCCAGGGTGGCGATTGCGTTAGTCATCGGTCGACTCCTTGGCGGGAAACGTGGACGCGATCTCGATACCTGTCGCGATCTTCCCGCCCCCGATCACCATGCTCGGAACCCACCCCGCCTTCACAAATCGCTCGGCTGCCTCGCGACTCGGCGGCGGCGTGCCGAGGCGCTGGTCCCAGAAGTCGCCCTTGGTGGCGAGGTAGTCGATCAATTCTTCCGGGGTGGCGAAGGCGGGAGTAACCGGAGTCCCCTCCGACACGGTCTCGTACACCTGCCACCAGCCGGTCTCTTTGAACTCGGCCGGGTCATAGGGCACGCAATACTGCGAGTCGGGCGGTGGCCCCTCCCAATCCCAGAAGAAGTCGTCGCCGTACTTCTCTTTTGCGGGGTTTTCGCCGCGCTCCCACCGCAGAAGCCCCTCGACCCACTCTCGACCCGCAACGAGATAGTTCGTCTCGTACATGGGCTGGTGGTGTTCCGGGTTGCTTTCTTTTCTCGGGTGCTCCCAATTGGGCGGCACTCGTCTGATTTCTCGTCCCATCTCTCCCCCTTACTTGTACGCCCACGCCGGGAGGTCGATCTGCGGAACCCCCGCCGAGTAACCGGGCCAGTCGCCCGTCTCCATGCAGTCCCGCCACCGGCAAAGCAGATCACGCCGGATGTCGGCACCAAGACCAAGGGCAGCGGCGCTCAACTCGTAGCAGGCAACCGCGAACGGTTCGGCCTTCTCCACCACCACGAAGACGAAATGCTCCGCGTGGTGCCCGAGCTCGCACGAGCCCTCGAGGTAGTGCGCCCCCTGGATGTGATACCCAAGGTTCGCGATGGCCCGCGAGAAGGCGGCAGGCGATGCGTCTGCCGCCGTCTTGAGGTCCACCACGGCAGGGGCACGGTCGGACAGGAGATCCGCTCGCCCCTTGCATCGGACGCCCGTGTCCGGGTCATCCCAGACCATCGAGACTTCCGCCCGCCCTTCGATGAGCCGGCGACCCTTGGGGTGCGCGGCGACGGCGTCGCGGATGCTCATGCACAGGTCGAAGTCGTCGGGCTTGAGGATCTCGGCGTCGGGGTGCTCTCCCTCGAGCGCGACGAGGGCCTCCTTGACCTTCTTCGTCCGGTAGTCGCCATCCGGTCCGCGGACGTACCCGCTCGACCAGGTATCGGGCTCGAGCACCGCCGTGTGAACCAGCCGCCCGATCCGAAGCGCGGGCGTGTCCTTCGTGGCCCCGTTCATGCGGGCGAATGCGTGGGCGGGCGACTGCTCGTGGATTGTCCAGAGCAACGATTTCGACGCTGCCACGACGCCGAGGTAGTCGGCGAAGGGCATCGACGGGTATAGGCCGGTTTCCATCACTCCCCCTCGTCGTTGAGCGGCGCGTGCCCGGGCAGGCAGGGCCAAGGCCCGTCGCGTTCGATCGACAGGGCGCCGCGCCGCTCGTGTTCGTGGGCTGGACGGGCCGGGCTTGATACCGGCTGCCTCTCTCGCGCCACAGGTACTTCCGAACAACCCCGGCGCACCGAGATCGGCGGTCTTGCCGCCCTAAGCGCGGCCCTCCCTGTGGCTACGTCTCTCCGCTTGGTCCGTAGTCTGCGCACAACTAAGGCGGGCAGGTGGAGAGCAACCCCTGCGTGTCCATCCACGCCGCCGTCCAGCCTGTTTCGGTGAGCGGTGCCTGCGAGCGTGGGGATTTGCGCCCCAACCGGCCGGGGTTCCAGCCCGCCGGAAGACTTACTTCCGCCCCCGCCGCACCGCTCGATCTCCATCATCTTCCTCGCCCTCCGCATGCCGGAACATCCGGCAGTCCCCGTGTTCCGCGGGTAAGCAGTAACCGTTCGCTCAATGAAATCGGTGCAGAGGGCGGGGAGGAAGGGGCGCGGGGAGCGGCGTGCGTGGGCACACGCCATTTGTGGAGTTGAAAAGGGGAAGATGGCTCGCCCGCGCCCGGGTGTCATTCGGTGATCTCCAAATCCCGCTTCCGCTCCAGCGCCGCGTCACCGGCAGCGTCGCGGAGGTCCTCGGCGGTCGGAGCGAAGGCGGCGAGGATCTCGTCGCGCTCCGCGTCCGTCGCCAGGATCGTGCATCGCCCGGTCGGGATGCGGAAGTGGTAGCGGCAGTGGACCCTGTCGCGGACGGTGGCGAGCCCATCCGCTTCCGGCTCCTCGCCGACGTGCTTGGCGATGGCGATGAACGGGGCCGCGCTAAATACCTGAATGTCGCCGAAGCCGACGCTGACGCCGTCTCGCTTGGCGTCGGCGGCGAACTCGATGTACTCTTCCGGCCCCCACCCGCTCGGGAATGTGTCGCTCATGACGCCGTCCTCTCCGCGCAGCAAAGCACCCAGATCACGACGGCCAGCAGGAGCCCAAGGACCATGGCGAATACCACGTCCTTGAAGGTGTTCCGGTCGGCCGGCCACTCGTCGCCGGTCTGCTTGTCGATGTCGATGGAGTCGAGACCCATCACTCCCCCTTCGTCACTTGCCCCCGATGATCTTCTCGATCCGCTTGCGCGGCCGGCAAATGAAGGCTCCGTCGTGCATGAATGGGACCCCGAGTCGCTTCGCTTCCTTGCGGCTAACGAATTGCCCGTTCTCCATGTGCGCCTTGCGGTGACACTGTTGACACAGGTGGACCACGTCCAAGGGCCTAGAGTAGTCCTCGTGATGAGCGATGATCCGGCCCGTGGTCGAGTCGCATTTCGCGCACCGCGAGGGTCGCGGCAAGTCGCCGCGCTTCACCGCTCGTTCGTGCGCTTGGTTGGCTCGCACCTTGACCGCAGCGGCAACGCTATCGAAGTACCCGATTTCTCCCGGCCGCTTGCTACTCATGGAGGTCCTCGGACAGCCACTTAAGAATGCTGTCGAGATACAAGCCGGTCGGCTCCATCTCGTCGCGCTCCCATCGCGCTACGGTGTTCGCGGCTACCCGTAACCGCTCGCCGAGGTCCGCCTGGGTCATGCCCCGGCGAACCCGCTCGGCCCTGATTTTCTCGGCAATCTTGGTTCCCATGTGGGGAGAGTATACGGCGGTATCCTGCCGTTGTCCACCGAAAAAAAATCCCGTCGTATAGTTTTATTCTGTTGACGGGGTAGCTATACCGGCGTATACTTAGAGTATGAAGAACGAAGCAAACAACGGGACGCACGGAACGGAGGGGACGATGAACGGACCTGTTCTCAACTTCACGGACAGCAAGGGCCGCGCCCTGTGGATCGCGCAGGGGCGATGCGACTTCGCGATGTACCTGCCCGACATCAAGGCGAGCGGCCAGCGATACCGCATCCTCAACCGCACCGTGTCGGCGCTCGGCGGCTCGGTCGAGGTCTGCGTGCTGGTGATCTTCCCGAGAGGGAAGTAGTCGTGCCCATCACGGCCCGCCGCTACTACCAGACAGACGGACTCGGAGACGTGCCCCGCGAATGGGTCCGCGTCACCGGCTTCAAGACCATCACGGTCGGCGACGGGAGCGACGGGTTCCCGATCCGCGAGGAGCGGTGGTGCCGCGTGCTCCACGAGGGCGACCGCGCCGTCAAGGTTCTGATGCACCCCTCCCGCCTCGACGCGGCGACGGGGACCACGGAATGCCCGTGGGGGAGTGAGTGATGCGACACTATCCGGCAATCGTACCGAACGAGCGACTCGGCAATGACGGGTATTACCGAGTCGAGGCTCTGTGCGGGGCAACCGTCCACGAAACGGACATCACTGTCTGTCTGACCACTACGTGCCCGGACTGTCACGCGGTGGCCGTGAGGACGGGCAAGTTTCCGTGGCGAACCGACGCGACTCAGTAGCCCACGAAAAGGCCCGCCCAACCCGACGACGAGCCGGGCGAGCGGGCCAACCGCAGCCTGCGGAGAACAGGCTATTCCGTGGTCGTCGTCGTGTCCCCCGTGTTCGAGTCGTCCCCCTTCATGCTCTCCGTCGCCGAGAGTTCCTGCGCCACCATTGCCCGCACCCGCGCCTCGATCTGCGCTGACGTCTCCTGATCCGTCGTCTGGATCTGAGCGAACCAGTCGTTGAAGGTGTTCGGCGGTAGCGTCATGGCCTTCGCGAATTCGGTATAGATCCGCTCCACCGCTTCCGGCGAAAGCGCGGCCAGGGCCGCCGGCGGGATGTCGAGCCCGAAGGAGAGGAAGGACCTGAACTCCAGTTCATTGCCGGTGAACTGGTCGTTGCTGTGGATGGTGCTGGACGTCGTGCAGGCGCAGAGGGCCAGCACCAGCGTCGTGATCGCGAGTCGCTTCATGGTTCCGTCTCCACCACACTACCACACTGAAGGGCGGGGTGGGCGGTGTGGTGCGCCCGATACCCGCCTGCGCGGGTTCCCCCGCCCTATTTCCGTTCGCTCTCCCGCCACTCCTCGAGCGCCTTCACCCGCTGGAGAAGGTAGTCCGGCGGCAGCTTCTCGATCCGCTGCTGGAGGTCGGCCATCCGCTCCTCGATCCGCTTGCCCCAGACCGTGTCCGTGGCGATGTGCTGGTTCAGTTTGTGAATTTCGTTCCAGACGGTTTGATACCGCTCCCGGCACCCCGCCTCCACGGTCGCAAGCCGGCCCTGCAAGGTTTCCAGCTTGTCGAGGCGCGACACGACGGCGGTCACCCTCTCGCTGATGACGGCGAGCGTCGTCGTGTTGCCGTTCAATTGGATGCTCGACCAGGCGATGTAGCCGAGAAGGATGGCCCATAGTCCCATCACGATTTTTCGCTCGACGGCAGTCGTCATTTTCGCACCATGAGTTCCTGAATTCGCGTGAGCATCCGTGTCTCGTGCGCCGAGAACTCCGAACGAAGCAAGGTAGGTAGGTAGTCCTCCACCCTGCTCAGGTCTCGCCTCAGCGCGTCGATTCGCTTCTCCTGTCGGTCGATGTGCTGCCAAAGCAACACCGCCAAACCCGCGACGAGTAGCCAGCCCGCCGCGTTAGCCCACCTCATCCACGACTTCACGGCGCATCTCCTTACGCCCTCATACCCCCCACATCGCCCTGAAACCTTCCCAGAACGTGCCGCCCATCTCCCAGGTCCAGCGCGGCTCCGTCCCTTCCTCGCCGCAAGCGTCCGCCCCCCACCCGTGGTAGAGGATCCAGTACGCCAGCGTGATCAGGTACATCATCACCCACTCTCGCATCGTGGGCATCGTGAGTTCCGGCGGGGGCTGTGGCGGTTCGTCCTCCTGGAGCGCCTCCGCCTGTCCCCATTGATTATCGAGCCACCCGAGCCAGGATGTCGCCCCTTCGTTCGCGAGCCGTTGACGGGCGTCGTTCCACAGGTCGTGTGCGTGAGGAGTGCTCATGTCAATCCTTGTCCGTGTGCTCGTACCAGTTCAATTCGACGTAGACTTCCGAACTCGACGCTTGTGACTCGAGTTCGACAGCGTACGCCGTATTCTGCTTCAAGACCCACTCGGCAATTCCACGGGCATCGTCGCCGTCCTTTCCGCTTCCTACCTGCGCCCCGGAAACCAATTCCGTCCCGAAACTCGTGACGATGGCCCCCGTCGTCACGTTTCCCGCCCCTCCCGCGCTGCCGTTGCTAATCATGCCCGACGTGTTCCCGCTATTGCGATTGCGGTTGAACGGGGCCAGGTCTGCACCGCTCGCCGCCGTCACCGTCACCGCCTCCCCGAACGTCAATTGAGCCTCAACATTGGAACGAATAATGATGACGAGGTGCGCCCACGTCGTCGTGTCGGGCGTCGTAAAGGATATCGTGGCCTTGGTCCCGCTACCGCCCGATGCGCTGATCGCCGCAGAGTACGCCGCCCCGCCGTGGATCTCGTGGTGAGCGTAGGAAATGGTCTGGAGGGAATGTGTCGATGCGTCAATCCGAACGTCTTCAACGTCCGTCGCGCCGCTCCCGTGACGACCGCGGATAAGCACGTCCTTCGCGTAGCTCATATGATGTTCCAGTTCGTTCCGTCAGACACGAACATCAGGCTCGTGTATTGACTGGTCACAGTCTTGAAGGCATCCCCGTCGATCGTCTCCCCTACGGTATCAATCGTCAGCGTCGTCGCGCTCGTGTCCGTCTTCTTGACGTGAACGACTCGCCCGTCGTAGGTCGGGGCGTCGGGCAGGGTCACCGTGATCGTTCCCGTCGTCAGGATCACATCCTCTCCTGGCTGAACGGCCCCCGTCGCCAAGTAAGAGACGACGTTGAGTGCCAACCCTCCACCGCCGAACGTCATGACCTTCGTCTTTACGCCATTCGAGTCGTGAGTGTACCAGCAGAGATCGCCACTCTCGACGGTGGAGGACATACCGTCCCGTAGCCCCCCGGTGGAGAGTTCCGGGATGCCCCATCCGAACGACGCGCTCGGGCCGGCCGCGAAGAAAACCTCGTCGACAGTCACTCCCGCGGGAGCAAAATCGTCGTCGATGTTCTGCATATCCACGGCCGCGGGAAGGATGAGCGCCCCGCCCGCTGCGACGCCCCCGACGTGCCGAGAACGGTTCGGAGGCTGCGTGTAGGACCACTCCCCACCCGGCAGGTACGGACCGCCCAAGTTGCCGCCCTGCGCCCCCCACCCGTCGATCCGGAGTGTGATCGGGGAGTTCTCGTCGTTCCACTTGTGCTCCGCGATCGTCGGGCGATGGGTAAAGCGGAGGTCCGTTTCGCCGCCGACCATCAGTTGCGGCCGGAACGTGACCGACGGCATGACCATGTCCCGCGCCGTCAGACCCGAGAAGCAAATCTGAGGGTTCGTGGGCTTCCCGTCGCCGACCTCCCGCTTGTTCCGGTCGGGAGTGTATGGATGAGTGTGCCAGTCCTCTCCGTCATAGTGCCCCGGATCCTCATCCGGACGCCCGTCGTCGTCGATGCCGGGGTCGCCTTCACCCCCTGGTGGATCCTCGCCACCACCCGGAGGAGGGGCCGTCTTCGATGGCCCGGGGTGCTTCGGGGTCTTCTCTCCTGGCGGCCGGTCTGGGTTGCGTGGAGTGATCGTGGGCGTAGGGATGGACGTGATGACAGTTGTCCACCGACGCCACATCCCCGTCGCCCCGTCGAATGCGCAGTAGACTTCGATCGGGAAGTCGAGTTTGTCGGCTTCGGGGTAGTCAAGGTGGAATTCGAGCGGTCCGTCACGACGTAGATCCCCGCGCATCTTGAACAGAGCATCCGTCGATATGTGCAGGGAATTAATCGGCCGTCCGTCCGCGTCTTTGCCGAGTTGGTGGATGTCCCCGTAGTGCCCGACGTCGAATGGCCCACCATAGATGCAGGACTCCATCGCGAGGATGCGCGAGCCGCGGGCAATGGTCCCGTTTCGGCCCGTAGGAATGTCTGCGACCAGCCCGCCGCAGACGTCCCATTGCCCGGAGGGTCCGATGTTCCGGGCAAGCCAATTGCGCGGGCTTTCCGCCTTGCCGTTCGCGGACAGCATCCCCTTGGAGCCCTTCGGGGCCTTGACGACCCAGAGAAGTGACTGAAGCGGTGCCTGCCGCGTGTAGTCGAGGGAGTAGTTCGCGCCGCCCATGTCGGCGACGGGCGTCCCCATCGTGGACGGTCCGTCCTTGTTCGCGGCGATCAGTCGGGGGTCGGCCGGATACCACTGTGTCGTCTGTTCGCTGTCGATCGAGGAGGGAAGCGTGATCCCGTAGTACCCGCGGGGGAACGTCGGCCATCCCACGGGGTTGACGGAATTCTGCTGCACATATCGCCGATCCGGGAGCCACCGCGACTCCACAGGATACGCCTGCGTCGGGACCTCAACTTCGGGTTCATCTAGGCTCGACCACGACTTAACCGCCTCGTCGGAAGCGTCGTTCTTCTTGTCATCGAGCGCCACCCGGTTCCCACGCCGGTTAGCTTCGTTCGCCTGCTGCACGAGATTGGCGTTGTAAACGAACCGGACGCCCCCCTCTGGAAACCCGCCAACGCCGATCCCGAACACCG
>JAAUYB010198602.1_pt1 | contig 38075 bp, 32 predicted proteins | sample 7278071 | NCBI WGS metagenome assembly JAAUYB01 (sample SAMN14350121, study PRJNA611818) | marine sediment metagenome | isolation source: surface marine sediment (1.8m) | place: French Polynesia: Moorea | collected 2018-08 | reverse complement strand
GGCCAGACGATCCCCGGCCCCTCGGGCGTGTCGATCAGCGCGGCTGCCCCGGTTTGGCAGAGCGTGACGCTGGTGACCGGCACCTCGGGAAATTCCCGGGTCCAGCAGTGGCGCGCGTCCTCGGCGTCGTCAAAGCGGTGGGTTTTGGCCATGCCAAGCGCCCAGGTCAGGCCCGCGATTCCCGCGATCCCGCCGATAACAAGCGCGATGAGTATGGTCAGTGGCATGGCATTCCCTTTGGTTCGCAGTTTCGCCAAGCGCTGCGTGGCTGTCAAAACCGACGTTGCGTGAGGCTGATTCTGGTCAAGTACGGTCAAAATGTGGCGGCGATTGATCGCAGGGCGGAAACGGGCCTGTCTGCGACGGGGCGATTGTCCCACAAACGGGTGAAATCCGGCCAAATGTGGCAAAAATCCTTGAGTACTGCCCCATTTCTGCCCCATTACTGATCGTGCAGGTGGGGGCCTGTGACCCGGAGTGAAACATGCGTTTCCTGATGCTTGCCCTGACCTTGGCCTTCTCTGCCAGTTCTGTGTCTGCCGATATCGCGTGGCGCGCGGGTGAGATGGCGGATGGCACCACCATGGTCATGCAGGACAACCGGGGCACGCATGTCACGCATGTGAAACGCGGCGCGGCGCCGGGTGGGTTTCTGTTCGACGTTTATGGCGGCAAGGGTGTTGGCCCGCATCTCGGCAGCTATGTCGTGAACGCGCGTGGCGACATTCTGAAAACCATCGCAGCGGACGGGGCCGAGACGACCTTTGCACCGCATCGCTGCAACCGGACGTTGGGGACATGCAGCTACACCATGACCCATGCCGACGGCTACGTCGAAACCCGCAGCCGGGTGACCGAGGCCACCGCCAAGGGGCTGCGCTATCGCGAATACGGGCTGGACGGGTTGATGAGCGAAGGCAGCCTTGAACTTGATCACTTCGGCGCGGCGATCAGTGGCTGGCGCAATGGGCAGCACGATCAGCGCAAGATCCGCACCAAGCGCATCCTGATCGCCCTGAACTGATCCGACACTTCTCTCTCTCTCTCTTCGGTTTTTCGAGTACCGAGGGTTATCAGTAACAAAAGGGCGGGATTTTCCCGCCCTTTTGGCTTTGCCGGGTGTTCAAGAGGCTCAGCTTCCGGCGCTGCCGTTGATCAAGGCTTCGATCACCGCGCGGGCGCTGTCAGAGGACCAATCGGCATCGCCGCGCAGGCGGGCAACCTCTTGGCCCTGGGGGTTCAGCACGACCGTGGCGGGCAGACCCAATACCCCCATCTCGCGCGCCAGCGCAGAGCCTGGATCTTTGTGCAAGGGCAGGTTGGTCACACCGATCTCGTCGAAAAACGCCTTCATCGCCTGCGGCGGGTTGCGGGTCGTGGCGATGGTGATGACCTCGAAACTGTCGCCGCCATAGAGCGTCTGAAGCTCAGACAGCATCGGCATTTCCTTGCGGCAGGGGGCGCACCATGTGGCCCAGAAATTCACCAAAAGCCACTTGCCTTGCCAATCGGCAAAGCTCAGCGGGTCACCTTCGAAAGTGGCAAAACCGCTGCTGACCGAGGGCTGCGCCGACGCGTGAAAGATCAGCTTTTTCATGTCGCCCTCGAGGTGGGCTTCGACCGCGGCCTTGTCAAAGGTGACACCGGTCCCGGTGGGTGCCGGGGCGCGCGTAAACACTGCGGCCAGCGCTGCGATTGCACCAATGGCTGCGGCGGTATAGAGCACGGACCTGACTTTCATACGATCTCCGGGACTTTAACAATGAGCGACAAGACCTCGAACCAGATGTGGGGCGGCCGCTTTGCCGCGGGGCCGGACGCGATCATGGAGGCAATTAATGCCTCGATCTCGTTCGACCAGCGGATGGCGGCGCAGGATATTGCCGGCTCAAGGGCCCATGCCGCCATGCTGGCCGCGACAGGCATCGTCAAGGGTAGCGATGCCGAGGCGATCCGGGAAGGGTTGCTCACGGTGTTGTCAGAGATCGAAGTCGGAACGTTTCAGTTTTCTACCGCATTGGAAGACATCCACATGAATGTGGAGGCGCGGCTGAAAGAGTTGATTGGTGAGCCGGCCGGGCGGCTGCATACCGGGCGGTCGCGCAATGACCAGGTGGCGACAGACTTTCGGTTGTGGGTGCGGGATCAGCTGGACGCGGCCGAGAGCGGTTTGGTGGCGTTGATGCGTGCGTTGCTGGCGCAGGCCGAAGAGGGCGCGGAATGGGTGATGCCGGGCTTTACCCATTTGCAGACCGCGCAGCCGGTGACCTGGGGTCACCACATGATGGCCTATGTCGAGATGTTTTCGCGCGATTTGTCTCGCGTGCGGGATGCGCGGGCGCGGATGAATGAAAGCCCTTTGGGCGCGGCGGCGTTGGCGGGCACAGGCTTTCCCATTGATCGGGAGATGACGGCGCAGGCTTTGGGCTTTGACCGGCCGATGGCCAATTCGCTGGACGCGGTCAGCGCGCGGGATTTTGCGTTGGAGTTTCTGAGTGTGGCGAGCATCAGCGCGATGCACCTGTCGCGCTTTGCCGAAGAGCTGGTGATCTGGTCCTCGGCGCAGTTCCGCTTTGTCACCTTGTCGGACAGGTTCTCGACCGGATCCAGCATCATGCCGCAGAAGAAAAACCCGGATGCGGCCGAGTTGATCCGTGCCAAGATCGGGCGCATCTTTGGCGCCAATGTCGCGCTGATGATGGTGATGAAGGGCCTGCCGCTCGCGTATTCCAAGGACATGCAGGAAGACAAGGAACAGGTCTTTGATGCGGCGGACAACTGGATGCTGGCGCTGGCGGCGATGGAGGGCATGGTGCGCGACATGAGCGCCAATGTGCCCGCGCTTGAGGCCGCGGCGGCGTCGGGTTTCAGCACGGCAACCGATCTGGCAGACTGGCTGGTGCGCGAAAGCGGGCTACCCTTCCGCGAGGCGCATCACGTGACGGGTGCGTTGGTGGCGATGGCAGAGCAGAAGGGCTGTGACCTGCCCGAGCTGACGTTGGTGGACATGCAATCGGTGCATGCGGGTATCGACGCGGGGGTGTTCGACGTGCTGGGAGTGCATAATTCGGTGGCGTCGCGGATGAGTTATGGCGGGACGGCGCCGGCGCGGGTGCGCGAACAGGTGGCGCGGTGGAAGGAGGTTTTGGCATGAGAATCTTGGCAGCATTGGCAGTGCTGGCGCTGGCGGCGTGCGGCGCGGATGGCGAACCGATCACGCCGACGGACGAGTCGCCGGGTCCGGGCCTGTCGATGAAGATCGAAGGCAAGGCCGAGATCGGGGTGACCGGATGAGCCTAAGGTATCTGTGGCTGGCGCTGGCGCTGTGGGGCGCGGTGCATCCCATGTACTATTTCATGAGTTACATGGCCGCCAATGACTGGAGCCTGTGGCAGCTGATCGACGCCTGGTACGTCAATGACAGCACGCACGGCCTTGTCTGGGATCTGACGATTGCAGCGATTGCGCTGACGCTGTGGATCCTGGCCGAGGTGGCGGCGCGGCGAAATTGGGTGGCTCTGCTGGCGATTCCGGCGACGTTTTGTATCGGCGTCAGTTGCGGTCTGCCGCTTTACCTCTATTTCCGATCCAAACCGGTGTGATCCAAATGTGCGCCTTGCGGCGCGCAGGATATCTCGGGGCGCCGCTTTGCGGGCCCCTCGGGCCGCGCAGTTCTGCGCTTTGCGCTTGAATGGCGGGTGCGTGTCTGCTGGGCAGATGTTTTTGCCACCCCTCAAGGTTGGCAGGGTGACAAGGCGGCGGGGCCTGCGCTAAACGGCGCGAGCGAAACAGGAGATCTGCGTTGGATCATTTCATTTACCGCGATGGGCAGCTTTGGGCTGAGGAGTGCCCGGTGGCCGAGATCGCGGCCGAGGTTGGTACGCCGTTTTACCTTTATTCCACGGCGACCTTGCTGCGGCATTACCAGCTGTTTGACGATGCGCTGTCCTGGGGGCCGCATCTGGTGTGTTATGCGATGAAGGCGGCGTCGAACCAGGCGATCCTGAAAACGTTGGCCGAGGCCGGGGCCGGGATGGACGTGGTGTCGGGTGGGGAATATGCCCGGGCGCGCGCTGCAGGGGTGTCGGGGGACAAGATTGTCTTTGCCGGGGTGGGCAAGACGCGGGGTGAGATCCGGCAGGCCCTGGAAGGCGGCATTCGGCAGTTCAACGTGGAAAGTGAGCCCGAGATGCGGGCGATTTCCGAGATTGCGGTGGCGCTGGGGGTCGAGGCGCCGGTCACCATCCGGGTGAACCCGGATGTGGACGCCAAGACGCACGCCAAGATCTCGACAGGCAAGAGCGAGAACAAGTTCGGCATCCCGATTGCCCGGGCACGTGAGGTCTATGCCGAGGCGGCGGCGCTGCCGGGGCTGAAGATCGTCGGGATCGACGTGCATATCGGCAGCCAGTTGACCGAGCTTGCCCCGTTTGAGGCGGCCTACAAGAAGGTGGCCGAGCTGACGCCGGTGCTGCGCGCCGATGGGCATGAGATCAGCCGCCTGGATATGGGCGGGGGCTTGGGCATTCCCTATACCCGCTCGAACGAGGCGCCGCCTTTGCCCACGGATTACGGCGCGTTGATCAAAGAAACGGTGGGGCATCTGGGCTGTGAGATCGAGATCGAGCCGGGGCGTCTGATCGTCGGAAATGCGGGCATCCTGGTCAGCCGGGTGATCTATGTAAAGGACGGCGAGGGGCGCACTTTTCTGATCCTCGATGCGGCGATGAACGACCTCATCCGCCCGGCGATGTACGATTCGCATCACGACATCATTCCGGTGACTGAGGCCGCCCCCGGGGCCGCGCATGCCACTTATGACGTGGTCGGCCCGGTCTGCGAATCGGGAGACACCTTTGCCAAGGGCCGCGAAATGCCCGCGGTTAACGAAGGAGACCTGATCGCCTTCCGGTCGGCGGGCGCCTACGGTGCCGTGATGTCGAGTGAATACAACACGCGGCCGATGATCCCCGAGGTTCTGGTGAAAGGTGATCAATCCTCCGTCATCCGGGCGCGTCCCAGCTTTGACGAAATCATAAATCGAGATACCATTCCGGAATGGCTGTAGGGCATCCTTCCTGCGGCCCCGACGCAGGAGCGCCCGTATGGCAGCTGACAGGCCCCGTCCCGAAGACATTCTGAAGCCGGTAAGATGGCCGCTTTTGGCGACACGTCTGGGCATGGCGGCCGAGCGCGGCGTGCGCGCCTTTTGGCCGTTCTGGTCGGTGCTGTTTGTGGCGCTGGGCGCGTTGATGCTGGGCCTGCAGGATATGGTTGCCGTGGAATGGGTCTGGGCCGCTGGCGCTGCGCTGATCACCGCGGCGCTTTGGGCTTTGACGCGCGGCATTCGGCGGTTCCGCTGGCCGTCGCGCGATGCCGCCCTGGCGCGGCTGGATGACAGCCTGACCGGCAACCCGATCCAGACGGTGCTGGATGAGCAGGCGATTGGCGCCGACGATGCGGCCTCACTTGCGGTGTGGAAGGCGCACCAGGCGCGGATGCGCGAACGGCTGTCGCAGGCCAAGGCGGTGGAGCCGGATCTGCGTGTGGCCAAGGCCGATCCCTTTGCGCTGCGTTATGTGGCGCTGCTGACGCTGTCGGTGGCGGTGATCTTTGGCTCGGTCCTGCGGGTGCAGTCGGTCACGACGCTGGGCCCGGGTGGCGCTGATCTGGCGCAGGGCCCCAGCTGGGAAGGCTGGATGGAGCCGCCCGCCTACACGCGCCTGCCGTCGATCTACCTCAATGACATCACCGCTGCGGCGATGGAAGTGCCGCAGGGATCGCAGATTACCTTGCGGATGTATGGCGAAGTGGGCCAGCTAAAGGTGCAGGAATCCGTCTCTGGCCGTCCGCTGATGGATGAAGAACAGGCCGCAGCCACCGCTCAGGAATTTGCCGTTGTGCAGTCCGGCCAGCTAGAGATTGCCGGGCCGGGTGGCCGGCTTTGGGACGTGGCGATGATCCCCGACAGCGCGCCCAGCGTGGTGCAGGAAGGCGAGATCGACGTCAGCTATGAAGGTGAGGCGCAGATCCCGTTTGATGCGCAGGACGACCATGGGATTGTGACCGGCATGGCGCGGTTCTCGCTCGACTTGACCGCGGTTGACCGACGCTATGGACGGGTGATCGAACCCGAGTTCCGCCCGGTGATCGAGGTGCCTCTGCCGATGCCTGTGGCGGGCAGCCGGGCCGAGTTTTCCGAAAAGCTGATCGAGAATTTCTCGCTCCACCCGTGGGCCAATCTGCCGGTGCGGCTGGAGCTTGAGGTCGAGGATGATGCCGGCCAGACCGGGCTGTCCGAGCCGCAAGCGCTTGACCTGCCGGGGCGGCGGTTCTTCGATCCGATGGCGGCGGCGATCATCGAACAGCGACAGTCGCTGCTGTGGAACCGCGAAAATGCCAAGATGATTTCGCAGGTGCTGCGGGCGATTTCGAACCAGCCCGAGGGCGCGTTCCGTTCGGACACGCAATACCTGCGACTGCGCACGATCCTGCGGCGTATCGAGCGGCTGGCGCCTTATGGCATCAGTGATGAACAGGTTGCGGAACTGGCTCAGGCGCTTTGGGATCTGGCGCTGACGCTGGAAGAAGGGGATTTGCAGGACGCGTTGGAACGGCTGCAGCGGGCGCAAGACCGGCTGGCCGAGGCGATGAAGAACGGCGCCAGCGATCAGGAGATCGCCGAGCTGATGCAGGAACTGCGCGAGGCGACGGATGATTATCTGCGCCAGCTTTCCCGCCAAGCGCAGCAGGAGGCCGAGGAAAACCCTGACGCCGACATGATGCAGGATCAGAACATGATGGAGATGTCGCAGAACGACCTCCAGCGCATGATGGACCGCATCCAGGAACTGATGGAACAGGGCCGCATGGCCGAGGCGCAGGAAGCGCTCGAGCAGCTGCGCCAGATGATGGAGAACATGCAGGTCACTCAAGGCCAGGGCCAGCGCGGCCAGAGCCCGGGCGAACAGGCGATGGAAGGGCTTGGTGAGACGCTGCGCGAGCAGCAAGAGCTGAGCGACGAGGCGTTCCGCGATCTGCAGGAGCAGTTCAACCCGGGCCAGCAGCAGGGGCAGCAGGGCCAACAGGGGCAGCAAGGCCAGCAGCAAGGGCAACAACAGGGCCAGCAGCAGGGCCAGGGGCAACAAGGCCAACAAGGTCAGGGCCAAGGCCAGCAGCAGGGCACCGACCGCCAGCAGGGCATGCAGGGCGGCCAGAGCGGCTCGAACGGTGGTCAGTCGCTTGAGGAAAGCCTGGCGGATCGTCAGCGCGGGTTGCGTGGCGAGCTAAACCGCCAGCGCCGCAACTTGCCCGGTGCTGGGTCAGAGGCCGGCGAACGCGCCGCCGAGGCGTTGGGCCGGGCCGAAGGCGCCATGGAAGGCGCCGAGGACGCGCTGCGCGAGGGCGATCTGGCCGAAGCGATTGACCAGCAGTCCGAGGCGATGGAGGCCTTGCGTGAAGGCATGCGCAACCTGGGTGAGGCGCTGGCCGAACAGCAGCAGGCGCAGGGCCAGCAGGGCATGGCCGAGGGCCAGAACCCCGGCGAGCAGCGCGACCCGCTGGGCCGCAATGCCGGATCAAACGGCACCATTGGGACCGAGGAAAGCCTGCTTCAGGGCGAGGACGTCTATCGCCGTGCGCGCGAGCTTTTGGACGAAATCCGCCGCCGCTCGGGCGAAGGTGAACGTCCGGACGAAGAGCTGGAATACCTCGAACGCCTGCTTGAACGGTTCTGATCCGGCGATGCAATACACGCTAGACGGCCTGCGCGACGCCGCGTGGCAAGCCATGGCGCGCGGCGTTGCCGACCGCCGCCATCCGGCCCGGCACCCGACTTTGGGCACCTTGTCCGCCGATGGACCGCAATTGCGCACGGTGATCCTGCGCGGCTGGTCTGATGGGGTGGCTGAGATCCACACCGATGCGGCCTCGGGCAAGGTGGGGCAACTACAGGCCGATCCGCGGGCAGCGTTACATGTCTGGATCGACAAATCCCGCCTGCAATTGCGCCTTTCGACCGAGGTCACCGTGACCCTCGCCGATGCGCAGCGATGGGCCCGCGTACCGGAGGCCAGCCGCACGGTCTATGGCGGCGAGCCTGCGCCCGGAACGCCCATAACACAGCCCGAGGATTTCCAACCTGCCGCGGAGTTTGCGCGTTTCACCGTGCTGCACTGCCGGGTGATGCTGGCCGATATCCTCTATCTGGGCGCCGAGGGCCATCAACGGGCGCAGTATCGCCGCGCCGAAGATGGTTGGGACGGCAGCTGGGTGGCGCCCTAACGCCCTAACCCTCTGGGTCGACCTTGCCGCGCAGCGCCTTGACGTCGCCGCGGGCCTTTTTCGCCTGCAACCGCCGTTTCTTGGACCCAAGCGTGGGCCGCGTCGGGATCCGGCGTTTGGGTTTTTCCAGAGCTTTGGTGATCAGCTCGGCCAAACGTTGGCGGGCAATCTCGCGGTTGCGGGCCTGACTGCGGGTCTCGTCGACCTGGATCACCAAGGCGCCCTCCTTGGTCCAGCGCCGCCCGGCCAGCTTGCGCAGCCGTGCCTTGACCTGTCCGGGAAGGTTGGGGGAACGCGCCGCCTCGAACCGCAGCTCGACCGCCGTCGACACCTTGTTGACGTTCTGCCCACCCGGGCCGGAGGCGCGGATGAACTGTTCGGTCAACTCCCAGTCTTCGATGCTGATCTGATCGGTGATGCGCATGGTGGGCCTTATCATCAAAAAGGGCCGCCCAATCGCGGGGCGGCCCTTCGAGAATTGAGGAGGCGGGGCCGGTTAGGCGCCTGCCAATCCGGGGGGCGTCTGCCCCAAGGGCTGCCCTAGAGCGCGATCCCCCGAACTGTTCCGACACCTCTCTCCAATGTTTCTCTCGACACTGGATCACCTCCTTTCAGCTGTTGAAAACGCAAGATGATGTTGCCACGGCTTGTGGCAAACACAAAGTGTTTTCTGCACGTCAAGCGGTGGTTGTGTCTCCAACTGCCCGCGAAACGATCATTCGGAACGGTATCAGCGCCACAAGTGCCAGTGCGAGCTTGACCAGCCAATCGGCAAAGGCGAGCGACACCCAAAGCGGCGCCTCGGGGCCCATGCCCAGCATCGGCAGCACCTCGCCCGCCCAGCTGACATCGTTTTCCGGCTCGATAAAGCTGAGGCTGCCGGAGAAGGCGATGGTGAAGAACAGTGCGGTGTCGACCGACGATCCGATCAGGGTCGAGGCCAGCGGCGCCTTCCACCAATTGCCCTCGCGCAGCCGGTCAAAGATCGCCACGTCCAAAAGCTGCGCGGTCAGGAACGCGAGGCCAGAGCCGATGGCGATGCGGAAGGTCACGAGGGGGCCGAACTCACCCATGATCTGCGTGCCGACAAGCGAACAGAAGACGCCGACGACAAAGCCCGCCAGCACCACCTGCCGGGCGGGGCCGGGGCCGTAGAGGCGGTTCATCAGGTCGGTGACCAGAAAGGCCAGCGGATAGGTAAAGGCACCCCAGGTCAGCCATTGGCCAAACAGGAACTGCACCAGGATATTCGAGGCCACAACAATGGCCGCCATGGCCAGAATGCCAGGAAGGTGTTCGCGCGTCATATCTTTCCCGTTTTTCCAAGGTTGCGGGGACTTGGCACGCCGAAATGGCGCACCGCATGCCTTTACGGCCTGCGGCGGGATGACGCAAGGGGGGCTGTGATCACGTATTCCACAAATTGCGTGCGCTGGATCATGCGGAAGTTATCGTCGGAAATCATCGTCAGGCGGATTCGGTTTTTGGCGTCTTTCCAGACGGAGAGGCCCTCGAGATTGTCGTGCCGCCACGAGGGCGTGGTCAGCAGGGTTTCGCTGGTTACTGTGCGTTTGGGGCCGAGCATGAGCACGCGCACACGGCTGCGGAACGCAAAGCCGGTGAAGGCGCGTTCCAGAAGGTAGAGCCGCCCGTCCGGCCCGAAATCGGCGCCGACCGGCAGAAAGCCACCGCTGCGCGGGACGTCATAGACGTGCCGCCAGTTCCGGCCGTCAAAGCGCCAGATCGGGAAGGGGCGTTGCAAGGCGCCGGAGCGCTCGGGGAGGACGTAGAGGTGCCCCTCGGCGTTGATGGCCAGCGCCTCGAGCCCGGAATTGGGTTGCAGACGGCGAAACGCTTTGGGGCGTGGCAGGGGGGTTGGCCGACCCTGATTATCATATGCCCAGACCCGGTGCCGGCCTTCGAAGGAGACATAGGTGCGGCCCTGGGGCCCGATGGCCAGCCCCTCGGCATCGTTGAGTGCGCGGGGCAGGACCTTACCTTGCGGATTGCGCAAGGGGGTCAGGGTGCCGGCGGAAATGCTGGTGATGCGCTCACCTTCGCGGGTGAGTGTACCTGACACGACGTGCCCGCGATCGGTGAGTGCGGTGAATTGCGTTCCGTCTGCAGACAGCTCAAGCCCGGAAAAGCCGCCGAAATTCGGATCATCCACCTGCCAAAACGTGGTGCCGAGATAGCGCAGGTCGTCCGTCGGCCCCGCGCTTGCCGTGCTCAGCCAGATCAGCGCCGCGGCTAGCGCGCGGCCAGAACGTCGGCGCATTGGCGGGGCAGGTCGGAGAGCGTCAGCTCACGGCGCGGCTTGGGTTTCGGCGCGTTCGGGTCGGGTGGCGGCGGGTTGAGGATGCGGTCCACCCAGCCCTGCGCCTCGGCACAGCCATCGCCGGCGGGCGGCGGGTTCTGATTTGAGCAGGCGGTCGCCCCCGCAGGGCAGGTCAGCCGGACATGGAAATGGTAGTGATGCCCCCACCATGGCCGGATCTTGCGCAGCCAGGCGCGATCCCCCTTTTCAGCGTTGCACATCGCCACCTTGGCACCGGGGAAGATGAAAATCCGCGCCACCCGCGGGTCCGATGCGGCGGCCTTGAGGATTTCATGATGCGCGCGGGTCCAGTTGTTGTTGGTGAACGCCCCGGAGGCGCGCCGCAGCGAGATCGACGAGATATTCTCACGCTCCGTCCGGGTCAGGGTCAGGTCATTGGCGGGGCGCAGCCAGATATCGATGTCGAGCCCGCTTTGATGGCTGCGATGTCCGGTCAGCATCGGCCCGCCGCGCGGCTGGCTCATATCCCCGATATAAAGACCGTTCCAACCGGGCTGCTGGGCGGCTTTGCGCGACAGTTCCTGCACGTAATCCACAGTGATCGGATGCGCCCAGTTGCGGTTGCGCGACAGCCGCATGGCCTGCCAGGTTGGCCCGGTTTCGGGCAGTTGCACACCGCCGGCAAGGCAGCCTTTGGCATAGCCGCCATAGGGTGCTGCGGGCTGGGCGGAGCCGGCGGGTTTCGCACCGAAAAGCTGCTTGGCCTCCTTGGTGGAGAGCACCCCGGCGCTCATCCCAACGGTTTCGATCTGCGGTTGCGACACGGCCCGCTGCGGCGGTGGGCTGTCGCCGCAGGCGGCCAGCGCTGCGATCAGTGTCAGGCTTGTGAGGGCGCGGAACATTCTGCTCTGTCTCCGTCTGGTTTGACCCAGACTAACAGAATCAACCCGATTGCGAAAAGCCCGATGATCGGGGTGACACCCAGCGATTGTGACCCCGTCGCCGCCGTGGTGATCCCGATCAGCAATGGAGCCAGGAACGACGTGGCCTTGCCCGACAGGGCATAAAGGCCAAACGCCTCGGTCATACGGTCGGGATCGGCTTGGCGGACCATCATCGTGCGTGAGGCGGATTGGATCACACCCCCGGCCGCGCCAATGGTGGCGCCAAAGGCGTAGAACAGGATATCGGGCAGGGCGGAATCCGGCCCAACGGGGATGCCAAAGACATGCGTGCGGTCGACCAAAACGATGCCGATGGCGACAATGGTCAGGACCAGAATGCAGGTCAGGATCACCGGTTTCGGGCCATAAGCGCTGTCGGCGCGGCCGCCGATCACCGCAAAGACGGCGCCGGCGATGATTGCCAGAATGCCGAAGATACCCACATCGACCACCGTCCAGCCCAGCATGCCGGCGGCGTAGATGCCGCCAAAGGCGTACATGCCGTTGAGCGCGTCGCGGTAAAACATGCTGGAGCCAAGATAGGCAAAAAGCGACGGCGTCGCCGGCAACCCGCGCAGCGTGCCGCCAAGGTCGCGCAGCGCCTGTTTCACCGCGCCCTTGGGGGCCGGGTGGCTGCGCGGGTCGCGCACCCAGAGAAAGAACGGGATCATGAAGACGACGTACCAGATCGCCGTCAGCGGGCCGACGAACCGTGTGCCCTCCCGCGCCTCGGCGTCGAGACCAAAGGGCGGCTCGAGCCCCACAAAGGTGCGCCCCGTCGCGCCGCTTTCGGCAAAGAAGACCAGCATCAGCACCAGAGTGATCAACCCGCCGACATAGCCAAAGGCCCAACCATTGCCCGAAATGCGGCCCATCTGCTCTTTACTGCCCAAGTCAGGCAGCATCGCGTTGGTGAAGATCGTCGCAAACTCCATGCCAATGAGGCCGACGGCAAAGAAAAAAAGCGTCACATAGATGTTGAAGCTATCCGGTGCGGCCGTCCACAGCATGGCCGATCCCACGACATAAAGCCCCGAGAAGAGCCAAATCCAGCGCAACCTATTGCCCCCGGTATCCGCCATGGCCCCCAGCACCGGGGCCAGCAGGGCGATCACGATCCCGGCCGCGCCAATGCCGAAGCCCCAGGCCGCTTGCGCGGCACTGCCATCCTCCATCAGCTCTTTGACATAGGGCGCAAAGATGAAGGTGATCAGCAGCGTGTTATAAGGTTGGCTGGCCCAATCGAAAAAGAACCAGCCCCAGATGCGCTTGCGCAGCGATGGTGATGTCATGCCCGCCCCCCGTCTTCCGGGCGAGTGAACCCTGCGCGCCGTCAACTGGCAAGGGTTGATTTCAGGGTGCCGAGGCGGGTGGGACCGGGTCCTGCATTGGCGGCCAGGGGCGCTGATCCTCGGCTTGCAACCATGTGGCGACCCAATCCGGCATGTCCGGCGGCGTGGCGCTGAAGCCCAGCGCCTCCATCACCCGGTCGGTGGCGACGATGCCGTTGCGGTCGGTCACCGCGCCGCGATAGACCGCGTGGCTGGCGCAGTCGCCGTTGGTCTTCCACATCGACTGTTCAAGATACATGAACCGTTCATCCCAGGTCAGCAGCCGCGAATGCATCTCGATCCGGTCAAAGGCGCGTATCCGGCGGCGATAGCGCACCGTGGCCCCGGCCATCGTCAGACCCCAACGATGTTTGGCCAGCATCGGCAACAGGCCCGAGCGTTGCGCCAGCGGGATCCGACCCAGATCATAGAGCGTCAGCGTCCGGCCGTTGTTGAGCTCCATCCACATGTCCAGATCCCAGGGCCAGCAGACGTGGTTGGACACATGCGTCTCGCCGATCTGCAGCGGGACAGCCTTGCGCGCGACGACGGCTTCTTTGATCAGGCGGACAAACGGGTACATGAGCGGTTCCTTTCACCGTTCCCGTCGTGCGTGTGCTTTCCGCAAACGTCAACCATGAACCTTGCGGCACTCTTGCCCTTTTCCGCAGGCGCGCTTACCTCTTGCCCGGTGTTGCGATGAAAGGGCGTAAGAACGATGCAATCCTTGTTTCAGATTCTGATGCTGGTGCTCGACGTGGTCTGGTTCCTGATCATCGCCCATGTGATCATGAGCTGGCTGATCAATTTCCAGGTGCTGAACCTGCGCCAGCCGATCGTCGCGCAGATCTGGGACGGGTTGAACCGTTTGCTTGAGCCGCTCTACGGCCGCATCCGCCGCATCCTGCCGCCGATGTCGGGGCTTGACCTTGCGCCGCTGGTGGCGCTGGTCGGGGTTTACGCTTTGCGCATCATCCTCGCCAACAATGCCGGGTTCTTCTACTCGTTCTGACGCCGTGCGGGATTTCGGGGGATAAGGCCGCGATGGGGCTTGATTCACCGAATCTTAGTATGTGATGGTCGGAATAAGAGCAGATTTAGTATAAATCCGGCAGGTTCCCCATGCCCCGTGACCGCGCCTTGGCAGATGCGCTGCTGCAGGACGTCTTTGGATTCGACGCGTTCCGCCCCGGCCAGCGCGAGATTGTCGATGCCGTGGCCGAAGGGCAGAACGTGCTTGCCATCATGCCCACTGGGGGCGGGAAATCCCTGTGTTTCCAATTGCCTGCGCTGATGCGCGATGGGGTGACGGTGGTCATTTCACCTTTGATTGCGCTGATGCGCGATCAGGTGCGCGGGCTGCGTGAGGCCGGGGTGGCCGCGGGTGCGCTGACCTCGGGCAACACCGAGGAAGAGACCAACGCGGTCTGGGACATGCTGCAATCGCGGGAATTGAAGCTGCTCTATCTTGCACCGGAACGGCTCGCCTCGACGGGTACACAGAGGATGCTGTCGCAGGCCGGGGTCAGCCTGATCGCGGTGGATGAGGCGCATTGCGTCAGCCAGTGGGGCCACGATTTCCGCCCCGATTACCTGCGGATCGGGGCTTTGCGCCGGGCCTTGGACGTGCCCTTGGCAGCGTTCACCGCCACGGCGGATGCGGAAACGCAGGAGGAAATCGTCACGCGCCTCTTTGACGGGGCGATGCCGCAGCGCTTTCTGCGCGGCTTTGACCGGCCCAACATTCATCTGGCGTTTCAGCCCAAGGACGGCCCGCGTCAGCAAATCCTGCGCTTTGCCGCGGCGCGCAAGGGCCAGTCGGGCATCGTCTATTGCGGCACGCGGGCCAAGACCGAAGGGCTGGCCGCCGCCCTGCGCGAGGATGGCCACGCCGCCTGCCACTATCACGGCGGGATGGAGGCCGAGGATCGTCGCCACGTGGAACGGCGTTTCGCGACCGAAGACGGGCTGATCGTGGTGGCCACCGTCGCCTTTGGCATGGGGGTCGACAAACCCGATATCCGCTGGGTCGCGCATGCCGATCTGCCCAAGAGCATTGAGGCTTATTACCAGGAGATTGGCCGCGCCGGGCGCGATGGCGCGCCGGCCGAAACCATGACGCTCTATGGCCCGGACGACATCCGTCTGCGTCGGTCGCAAATCGACGAAGGCCTCGCGCCGCCCGAACGCCGGGTGGCGGATCACGGCCGGCTAAACGCTTTGCTGGGTCTGGCCGAGGCGCTGGGCTGCCGGCGCCAGGTGCTGCTGGGCTATTTCGGCGAGGCAGCGAAGCCGTGCGGCAAATGCGATCTCTGTGACACGCCGCCGGACGTCTTTGACGGGACGGAGGCAGTGCGCAAGGCGCTGTCGGCCGCACTTCGCACCGGGGAGAGCTTTGGTGCCGGGCATCTCATTGACATCCTGCTTGGCAACATGACGGACAAGGTCGGTCAGCGCGGCCATGACAGCCTGCCCACTTTTGGCGTCGGAAAGGACCTGTCGAAAGGCCAGTGGCGGGCGGTGTTCCGGCAGATGATGGGGCACGACCTGATGCGCCCGGATGCCGAGCGCCACGGCGCCTTGGTGATGACCGAGGCCGCCCGCCCAATCCTGCGGGGTGAAGCAACGATCCAGCTGCGCCGCGACGCCGTGGTGCGCGCCTCCGAGCGGCGCCCGGCGGTCAAGATGCTGGTCAGCGAAGAGGATGCGCCTTTGCTCTCGGCCCTGAAGGCCAAGCGTCGGGCGTTGGCCGAAGCCGCCCGCGCCCCGGCCTATGTCATCTTTCCTGACCGCACGCTGATAGAAATGGCGGAGAAGCGCCCCGAAAGCCTTGATGACATGGCGCGGATCAACGGCGTGGGGGCCAAGAAACTCGAACGCTATGGCGCGGCGTTTCTTGAGGTGATCACCGGGGCGACGGAAGAGATGCATCCGACGCGCCGCAAGCTTGCCGGGCGCGCGGCGGGGTCGCTTTATGACGCGCTGATGCAGGCGCAGGCTGATCTTTTGCGCGGGCCCCACGGCACCGACAAACCGATGAGCTGTTCGGCCACGCTTTTGGCCAAGGTGGCGCAGACGCGTCCGTCCGATCCGGATGCGATGGCGCGGGTGCTAGGGGATCGCCGGGCCGAACGCTTTGGCGCGGCGTTTCTGGATTTGGTCACGCAGGCCGATGACTAGGCGGCGGCTGGACGTCCGCCGCGGCGCGCACTAAATCCCGCGAAACGACAGGTAAGGAGAGCAGGCATGCTGGTTGTGATCTCGCCGGCCAAACGGCTGGACTGGAGCGAACGCGACGTGACGATGACCGCGCCGGAATTCGAGGCCGACGCTCAGCGTCTGGCCAAGACCGCGCGCAACCTGCCTTTGCGTGACCTCAAGGGGTTGATGGATCTCAGCGACGATCTGGCCCGGCTGAACCGCGACCGGTTTCGGGAGTTTTCCGATACGCCCGCGGCGGAAACGCTGCGCCCAGCCGCGCTGGCATTTGCTGGCGACACCTATCTGGGGCTCGAGGCTGCGTCGCTTGACCCAGATGAGCTGACCTGGGCGCAGGATCACCTGCGCATCCTATCGGGGCTTTACGGGCTTTTGCGCCCGCTCGACGGCATTCAGCCTTACCGGCTGGAAATGGGTTCGCGCCTGAAGACCCGGCGGGGGGTTTCACTCTATGACTATTGGCGCGATCAGATCTCCAAGGCGCTGCACGCGCAGGCGCAGACGCTGGAAACCGACGTGCTGGTGAATTGCGCGAGCCAGGAGTATTTCGGCGCAGTGCCGTTGAAACCGCTGAAGCTGCGGGTGATCACGCCGCAATTCATGGAAGACAAGAATGGCACCCCCAAGATCGTCAGCTTCTTTGCCAAGCGCGCCCGCGGTGCGATGGCGCGGTTCATCGTGCAGAACCGGTTGACGGACCCAGAGGCGCTGACAGGGTTTGACCTTGGCGGCTATGCCTATGACGCGGCGCTGTCATCGCCTGACAAGCCGGTCTTTGTCCGCCCCTACCCGGCCTGATCCAGCCGCACGGGGCTGTAGCGTTCCAAGAGTGCCACCAGTTCTGCCTTGCGCAACGGCTTGGTCAGGTAGTCATCGAGCCCGGCCTGAAGAATCCCGTCCTTGTCCCCGGCCATCGCGTGCGCGGTGACCGCGATGATCGGCACCTTGGGGCCGTCGCCTTCGATCTTGCGGATTTCCTGCGTTGCCTCTTTGCCGTCCATCTCGGGCATGGAGATGTCCATGAAGATCAGGTCGGGCCGCTTTTCGCGATAGGCCGCCACCGCCTCGAGCCCGTTATTGGCAAAGCGTAGGTCAAGCCCGAGCTTGCCGACCATCTTGCGGAACACCAGCTGGTTGGTCTTGTTGTCCTCGGCCACCAGCACGTCGAGCGCCCGCGTCTGTGCGGGGGCTTCGGCGGCGCGCGGGGTGCTGGGGGCGGTCGCCGCCTCTGCCGCCGGCCACGCCGCGGCGCCGCGTTCGGGGGGCGCCTCTGCCGACGTGGACCGGGGTTCGATCTTTTCCAAGGCCGCAAACAAGGTACGTCGCTGGGCGGGTTTTTGCAGCACCGACTGGATCGTGTCCGCTCGCTGCATATCGCGCGGGGCGTTGCCGTCGGTCAACAGGATCACCGGCACATCGTGGCCGAGCGCTTGCAGCTGCGCGGCCAGTTCGGCGCCGGTCATGTCCGGCAGATCCTGCTCGACCACCAAGAGGTCTGGCGGATCGACCATCAGGTCGAGCGCCTCATCCGCGGTCTTGCAAAAGGCGGTTTCCAGCCCGACGATCTGCAGCTGCTTGGACAGGATCGTGCGGTTCACCCCGTGATCATCGACCACCAGCACCCGGCGCAGCCCGGCCGGCAGGGTTGCGGATTCGTAGACCACCGGTTCGTCGGCGGGCAGCACAACGCGGAAGCCAAAATTCGACCCCTTGCCGAGCTCGGAATCGACCCAGACCTCGCCTCCCATCAGCTGGATCAAGCGGCGTGAGATCGCGAGGCCCAGGCCGGTGCCTTCGAACTTGCGGTTGCGTTCGTCCTCGACCTGGTTGAACTCACCAAAGACGTGGTCGATTTTGTCAGCCGGGATGCCGATCCCGGTGTCTTCGACGGTGACATGTACGGCGGTTTCGCCGCTGGCATCCGCCACCCCCACCACCCGGATCAGCACGTGGCCTTCGACGGTGAATTTGACGGCGTTGCCGACGAGGTTGGTCAGCACCTGCCGCAACCGCCCGGGATCGCCGATAAAGCGGGTTGGCAGGAACATGTCATAATCCACCAGCAGCGCGATGCCCTTGTCGCGCGCGGTGGGCTGCAACAGCATCACCACCTCGTGCACTGCGCGTTCCAGATCAAACGGTTCGGGGTGCAGTTGCAGCTTGTCAGCCTCGATCTTGGAGTAATCGAGGATGTCATTGATGATGACCAGCAGCGCTTCGCCTGAGCTGCGGATGGTCTCGGTATAAAGCCGCTGGTCGTCGTCCAGCCCGGTTTCCATCATCAGGTCGGCCATGCCCACAACGCCGTTCATCGGCGTGCGAATCTCATGGCTCATATTGGCGAGGAAGGCCGATTTGGCGCGGTTGGCGGCCTGGGCGCGTTCGATGGCCTTTTCCAGCGCGCGCTGATCCTCTTTCAGCTGGGTGATGTCGATCCGCAGACCGACGCGGCCGCCGTCACGGGTTTCGCGTTCATAGATCCGCACCCAGCGGCCATTCTCCAGCTCTTGTTCAAGCTCTTGCGTGGCCTGGCGATGGGCGTTCAGCCGCTCATCCAGCCATTCTTCTTCGCGCCCGACCGCGTCGATATACTGCCCATGTTCCAGCCCGTAGCGCAGGATTTCCTCAAAGAACGTGCCCGGCTGCATGGCCGGGGCGCTGGCGCTGTAGATGTCGCGATAGGGCTGGTTGCACATCAGCAGGCGGTCATCGGAATCGTAGATCACAAAGCCGTCGGGCAGCTCTTCCACCGCGGACCACATGCGCATCAGATCGGTGATGTCGACCGCCAGGGTCACGATCCCGCCATCGGGTGTGCGCCGGTCCTGCACCTTGATGAACTGCCCTGACCACATACGCAGCGTTTCGGGCGGCATGCTGGACTGGTTTCGGCGTTCCATCATGCGGGTGCGCCAGGCCGTCGGATCCTCGCCCTGCAGGTCGAGGATTCCCTCTTCCACCAGCATGTCGAGCATGTGGCCATAGCTGGCGCCGGGGCGGATGCTGTCGAGCCCGTCAAAGATCGACAGGAAGGCCGGGTTGGCAAGCTCAAGCTGGCCATCCGCGTTGAACATCGCAAAGCCGTCGCGAATCGTCTCAAGCGCGGTCCAAAGCTGGCCTTCGACCAGCTGGATCTTTTCGTTGGCCTGGCCCAGCTGCGTGATCACACGCTGGTTTTCATCCCGCACCTCGGCCACTTCGGCGCGGGTTTCGTTGATCTCATGGCTCAGTTGCAGGGCGTGCTGGTTGAGTTTCTTGTTGGCGGCAAAGAGCTCGGCCTGCTTGAGTTCAAGCATCCGTTCCGCCGCAAGGCGCGCCCGGCGTTCCTGAGCAAGACGTTCAGCGAGCGTCACGACAACCTCCATCCAGTCGGCGCAGAATTGCCCGGACAAGGTGAACATCAGCTTAAGGCGCGAATCCTTGCATGTGCTGGGCGGCGGGTGCACCATGGTGGCATTTGAATATGAGGAGCATTTGGATGCTGCGTTTTGCGCTTGCCCTGATGATGGGCGTCATGGCTGTTACCGCCGCCGCACAAGAGTCCGTTCCTGACCGTCGCCTGATTGTCACGCGCGATATGGATTTCTACGGCTCTGACCTGCAGGCCCTGTTTGATACCGACCGCGATGCCTGCGTGCGGCTGTGCCTGGCTGATCCGCAGTGCAAGGCGTTCACCTTCAACAGCCGCAACAACGCGTGTTTCCCGAAATCCGCTGTGGCCGAGGAAAAGCCTTATGACGGCGCGGTGTCGGCCCGGGTGGTGGAGGTGCCAGGCACCACGATCACACGTGCGCGGGCGCGGACCGACGATCTGGGGTTCCTGCGCAAAAGCGATTTCACCCGCGCCCGGCAAGAAGCCGAGGCGCTGGGCCTGCGCCATGGCGGCGGGCAGTGGACGCCTGAGGCGCTGCTCGACGCGGCTGAACAGGCGCGCGTCGAGGGCAAGCTGCGGGATGCGGTGCATTGGACGGGTGCGGCCCTGGCGCAGACCGACGATCCGGCGCTTTGGCTGCAATATGGTGACCTGTCCGCCCAGACCGCGCGCAGCCTGTCCTCGGGCAGCGACAAGCGCCGCTATCAGCGCCGGGCGCTCTTGTCGCCGATCAACGCCTATCTGCGCGCGGGCACCGATCCGCAGCGGATCACTGCGCTGGTCGATCTGGCGCGCGCCTTGGAGGTGGATGGCCGCGGGCGTGACATGATCCCAACCCTGCGTCTGGCCGAAAGCATCGGCCCGCGCGCCGATGTCACCGCGCTCTTGGATCAGGCGATCGGCAAATACGGGTTCCGCATCCGCGAACACACGGTCGAGGCCGACAGCGCCCGCCCGGCGATCTGCGCCGAGTTCACCGAAGATCTGGTGCGCGCTGGTCAGGATTATACGCCGTTTGTCCGCCTGCCAGATCCGCGCATGGCGATCCGCGCCGAGGGTCGGCGCATCTGCGTCACCGGTGTCGAGCATGGCGCGCGCTATGTGGTCACTTTCCGCGAGGGTCTGCCCGCTGCCAGTGGTGAAGAGCTGATCCGCGACGTGTCGATCACCGCCTATGTGCGCGACCGTTCCCCCAAGGTGGGCTTTCCGGGCCGAGCATATGTGCTGCCGAAAAGCGCTGATGCCGGGTTGCCCATTGAGACCGTTAATCTCTCCGAGGTCGATCTGGTGCTGCGCCGGGTGTCGGACCGCAACCTGATCCGGTCGATCCAGGATGACTTTTTCGGCCGGCCCGTTGCGGGCTGGCGCCAGCGCCAGTTCAGCGAGGATATCGCCGAAGAGGTCTGGCGCGGCACCGCCGAGGTGGAAAACCGCCTGAACGCCGATGTGCTGACCCGCCTGCCGATGGGCGAGGCGATTGCCGGGCAGCCGGCGGGGATCTACGCGCTGACCGCCAAGGTGCCGGGCAGCGATCCTTATGACGATGATGCCGGTACGCAGTGGTTTGTCCTGTCCGATATCGGCCTGACGACCCTTGCCGGCAGTGATGGGCTGACGGTGTTTGCCCGCGCTTTGGGCAGTGCCGCGCCGATGCAGGGGCTTGAGGTTACGTTGCTTTCCAGCGCGAACGGCGTGCTGGGCACCACGACAACCGATGCTGATGGCGTGGCGCGCTTTGCGGCGGGCCTGACGCGGGGCACGGGTGGGGCCGCACCCGCGCTGGTCACCGCGCGGCAGGGGGAGGACGACCTCGCCTTTCTGTCGCTCAGCGATCCGGCGTTTGACCTGTCGGATCGCGGCGTCGAAGGCCGCGCGCCTGCAGGGCCGATCGATGCCTTCCTGACCACCGACCGCGGCGCCTATCGCGCGGGCGAAGTGATTTACGCCACAACCCTGCTGCGCGACGCCGGGGTGGCGGCGGTCAAGGACGTGCCTTTGACCGCTGTACTCACGCGACCCGACGGGGTGGAATACTCCCGCCATGTCTCAACCAACGACACCGCCGGCGGGCATGTCTTTGACCTGCCTGTGGCGGCCTCCGCCCCGCGGGGGACCTGGCGGCTGGCGGTCTATGGCGACCCGGATGCCGAAGCCCTGGCCAGCCAAACCGTGCTGGTCGAAGATTTTGTGCCCGAGCGCATCGATTTTGACCTGACCCTGCCCGAAGGCCCGATCCAGCCGCTGTCACCGCCGCTCTTGCAGGTGGATGCGCGCTATCTCTTTGGTGCCCCGGGGGCGGATCTTCCGATTGAGGGGGAGGTACTCTTGTCGGCGTCCGACCGGCTGGAGGCCTTCCCCGGCTACCGCTTTGGCCGTCACGACAAGGCACCTCAGACGCGCTACGCAAGCTTCCCCGGCGATCTGCGCACCGATGCGGATGGTCGGGCCAGCCTACCGATCCCCTTGCCGTCCGCCGACGATGCCACGCGCCCGCAGACCGCCCGCGTTACCCTGCGTATAAGCGAAGGCTCGGGCCGCCCAGTCGAGCGCAGCATCAGCCGGTCGGTGGCGCCTGCGTCTCCGATGATCGGCATTCGGCCCTTGTTCGATGATACCTTGCCGGAGGGTTCAGAGGCCGGGTTCGACGTGATCGCCCTCGGCCCCGATCTGCAACCGACGCAGATGCCGGTGCGCTGGCAGATCAACCGCGTGAACACGCGCTATCAGTGGTACCGGCTTTACGGCAATTGGAATTGGGAGCCGGTGACCACCCGCACCACCGTCGCCAGCGGCACCGGCAACCTCGGCGCCGATCCGCTGCGTGTGACCGGCGATGTGGACTGGGGCCAGTATGAGCTGGTGGTGGAGCGGACCGACGGCACCTATGCCGCCGCGTCGGTGGGCTTTGATGCCGGCTGGTATGCACCCGCCGATGCCGCGCAGTCGCCCGATACGTTGGAGCTGTCGCTTGACCAGCCCAGCTATGCCCCCGGTGACACGGCGCAGCTGCGGATTGTGCCGCGGTACGCCGGGCAGGCGCTTGTGACGGTGCTGGCGGATCGCGTGATCTCGATGCAAGCCGTCAAAGTGTCTGAGGGTGAGAACCTGCTGAGCCTGCCGGTGACCGAAGAATGGGGTGCCGGGGTTTACGTCACAGCCCAGGTCCTGCGACCGATGGATGTCGCTGCCGGGCACAACCCGGCGCGGTCCTTGGGCCTGACCCATGCCGGTGTCGATCCCGGGGCAAGGCAGCTGACCGTCACCATCGACACCGCACCCGAGATCGCGCCACGTGGCCCGATGACCGCCGCGGTGCAGATCGACGGGCTGTCGGGTGGGCAGGGCTATGTCACACTTGCCGCCGTCGATCTTGGCATTCTGAACCTGACCGGATTCGAAAGCCCCGATCCGTCGGGCCACTATTTTGGCCAGCGTCGCCTCGGGGTGGAAATCCGCGATCTCTATGGCCGTTTGATCGATGGGATGAACGGCGCCATGGGCACGATCCGTTCGGGCGGCGATGGCGCGGCCGGGATGCGCATGCAAAGCCCGCCGCCGACCGAAAAGCTGGTGGCGTTCTTCAGTGGTCCGGTCACGGCAGATGCCACTGGCCGGGCCGAGGTGGCGTTCGACATGCCGGACTTCAACGGCACTGTGCGGCTGATGGCCGTGGCGTGGTCAGACAGCGCTGTTGGCCAGGCCGAGGCAGATGTCTTGGTCCGCGACCCGGTGGTGATCAGCGCGGCGGTGCCGCGCTTCCTCGCCCCCGGCGACACGTCCCGCCTGCAGATCGACCTAACCCATACGACAGGCCCGTCGGGTGACATGCAACTGGCGGTGAGCGCGGATGGTGTCACGCTGGCTTACTCCGCCCCCACGGTTGTGTCGCTGCGTGATCAGGAAACCGCGCGCCTGACCCTGCCGCTGAGCGCTGACGAGATCGGCGATCACGGTATCGAGATTGCCCTGACCACACCGGATGGACAGCGCCTGACCAAGTCGCTGACCTTGGGTGTGCGGGCCAATGATCCGGCCGTGGGCACCACCCGGCGTTTCTCGCTCGCCCCAGGCCAGACCTTTTCGCTGGATGACAACACCATCGCCGGGCTCCGCCCGGGTGGTGCGTCGGTGCTGATCTCCGCCGGCGCTTTGGCGCGGTTCGATGCGCCTGGTCTCTTGGCGGCGCTCGACCGTTATCCCTATGGCTGCACCGAGCAGGTGACCTCGCAAGCGCTGCCGCTCCTCTACATGAGCAGCGTGGCCGAGCCACTGGGTCTGGGCAATCCGCAGCGTATCGGGTTGCGCATCCGCCAGTCGATCACGCAGGTGTTGAACCGGCAGGCCTCAAACGGGGCCTTTGGCCTCTGGCGCGCGGATTCGGGGGATTTCTGGCTCGACGCCTATGTCAGCGATTTCCTGTCCCGCGCCCGCATCGCTGGTCACGCAGTGCCCGATCAGGCCTTTGCCAGCGCGATGGACAACCTGCGCAACCGCATCGCCTATGCGCCGGACTTTGACAAAGGCGGCGAAGACATCGCCTATGCGCTTCTGGTGCTGGCGCGCGAAGGCCAGGCGGCGATGGGTGATCTGCGCTATTACGCCGACGAAAAGTCCGGCGCCTTTGCCACGCCTTTGGCCCTGGCGCAGCTGGGGGCTGCTTTGGCCGCTTATGGTGACCAGAGACGCGCGGACCTGATGTTTGCCCAAGCCGCCGCGCGGCTGGCCGGCCCGTCCGAGAGCGAGGCTCAGCTCTGGCGCGCTGACTATGGCACGCATCTGCGGGACGCTGCGGGCATCCTGTCGCTGGCGGTTGAGGCGCGCAGTGACGCGGTGGATCGTGAGGCGCTGACAGCCCGCATCGCTGGCACCACGCGGCCCTTGTCCACCCAGGAACAGGCCTGGGCGCTGCTCGCCGCACATGCGATGGTGCAGGAGCCGGGGCTGTCGGGTCTGTCGGTCAACGGCACGCCGGTCGAAGGCCCATTCCTCCGCCGCTATGGCGGCGCGGATCTGAGCGTGACAACTGAGATCGCCAACACCTCCTCAGCGCCAACCAACCTGACTTTGACCAGTCTCGGGGTGCCAGACGGCCCAACCGAAGCCTCTGGCTATGGCTATTCCCTGACGCGGGAGTATTTCACGATGGAGGGTGATGCGGTCTCTGGCCCCGTGACGCAAGGCGCCCGCATGGTCGTTGTCCTGACCATCCGACCCGCCGAAGACACCGGCGCCCGGCTGATCATCGATGACCCGCTGCCCGCAGGCTACGAGATCGACAACCCCAGCCTGTTGCGCGCCGGCGATATCCGTGCGCTCGACTGGCTGGAGGTGGCCGAGGCGGAACATGCCGAGTTCCGCACCGACCGGTTCCTGGCGGCGGTGAACCAGCGCGATGCGGAAACGATCCGGCTGGCCTATATCGTGCGCGCCGTGTCGCCCGGCGCGTTCAACCATCCGGCGGCCCTGGTCGAAGACATGTACCGCCCGGAATACCGCGCCACCACGGCTTCATCCCGCGTGACCATCGCGCAATGAGCGGCGAGACCATCGCCACCGCGCATTGGCGTGCGCTGGACCGCGAAGGGGAGGATACCTGCCGCCTGTCGCGGCTCGACAATGGCTGGATGCTGGTTGGCCATGCCCGGTTTCGCGATGCGCAGGGCCGCGCCGCGCTGGATTATGTCATCCGCTGCGGCGCCGATTGGCTGACCCAAAGCGCCGACATCACCGGCAGCCATGCCGGGGCCGAGGTGGCCCTGCGCTTGGCGCGTAATGGGGCCGACTGGGTAATGAACGATACGCCTCAGCCGCAGGTCGCCGGGGCCGAGGATATCGACCTCAGATTTACCCCAGCCACCAACCTGATGCCGCTGCGTCGCCTGCCCGAGGTTGGCCGCCTGGTCACCCGCGCCGCGTGGTTGCGCCTGCCTGGGCCGAGGCTGGATGCGCTGACCCAAAGCTACACCCGCGAACGCGGCGGACTGGTCGGCTACGTGGCGGAGGAGACCGACTTCAGCACCCAGCTGAGCGTCGACGAGCATGGCTTTGTCACGCTCTACCCCGGTTTGTGGGAGCTTGATCATGGCGGGTAGAGCGCTTTTCGGCCTTGTGCTGCTGCTCTGGTCCGCCGCCTTCGCGCGCGACAGCCTGGATCGCTGGGTCGACGCCACAGACCTGCCGGTCCTGGTCCACGCCACCTCGGCCGAGGTGCGCGACCGCAATGGCCAGCTCTTGCGCGCCTACACGGTCGAAGATGGGCTCTGGCGCATGGCGGTGTCGCGCGACGCCGTCGATCCGCGGTTTTTCGAAATGCTGATCGCCTATGAGGATAAGCGGTTTTATCGCCATAACGGCGTTGATCCCCTGGCCGCCCTGCGCGCAGGAGGCCAAGCCCTGCGCCATGGCAAGATCGTCTCGGGCGCCTCGACCCTGACGATGCAGGTGGCCCGCCTGCTCGAAGATAGCGGTACCGGCGCCTGGTCGGGTAAACTGCGCCAGATGCGCCTGGCCCTGGCGCTGGAACGCCGGCTGAGCAAGGCGCAGATCCTCGACATCTACCTGCAACTGGCGCCTTATGGCGGCAATGTCGAAGGGCTGCGCGCGGCGTCATTGATCTGGCTCGGCAAAGAGCCTGCGCGCCTCACCCCGGCTGAGGCCGCCTTGCTGGTCGCCCTGCCACAAGCCCCGGAAAGCCGCCGCCCCGACCGCCACGCCACTGCGGCGCACACCGCCCGCGACCGGGTTCTGATGCGCATGGCCGAGGCCGGCGTGCTTAGCCTGGAGGAGGCCCGCGCCGCTCTGCACGACCCTGCCCCTGCCGGCCGCTATCCGATGCCACAACTGGCCCCCCACCTCGCCGATCGGGTGATCGCGGGCGGCCGCGGGCGGCACGACCTGACGCTGGACGCCAGCCTGCAAGAAACGCTCGAAGCGCTGGTCCAGACCCACATGGCCCGCCGCGATCCCCGCCTGTCGATGGCCGTGATCCTGGCCGATCACCAAAGCGGTGAAATCCTCGCCTCGGTCGGCTCACCGGACTACGCCGCCACCCGCGGGCAAGGCTTTGTCGACATGACCCAGGCCTTGCGCTCGCCAGGTTCGACGCTGAAACCGCTGGTCTACGGTCTGTCTTTTGACCGCGGTCTGGCGCATCCACAGACGCTGATCGCCGACACACCGGTGCAGTTTGGCCGCTACGCGCCGCAGAACTTCGACGGTCTCTTTCGCGGGGAACTACCGATCTCGCGTGCGCTGCAATTGTCGCTCAACATCCCCGTGGTGCGGCTGACCGAGGCCTTGGGCCCCGAGCACCTGATGACGACACTTGAAACCGCCGGGCTGACTCCAGTCCTGCCCTCGGGCCAGCCGGGGCTTGCACTCAGCCTCGGCGGTGTCGGTTTGACGCTAGAGCATATGGTCCAGCTCTACGCTGCTTTTGCCCGCGGCGGCGAAGCGCTGCCCCTGCGTTGGAACAAACGGCCAGTGGAGTCGCCAACGCGTATTCTCAGCCCGCGCGCCGCCTGGCAGATTGGGCATATCCTCGCCGGCATCGCGCCGCCACCTGCGGCGGGCACGCCCGGTCAGGTGGCCTACAAGACTGGCACCAGCTATGGCCACCGCGACGCCTGGGCGCTTGGATGGGACGGCAAACACGTGGCCGGCGTCTGGATCGGCCGCCCGGACGGCACCCCGGTGCCGGGCGCGTTTGGTGGCGATCTTGCAGCGCCGTTGCTCTTCGAGGTGCTGAGCCGCGCCCGCACCAAACCCGCACCGCTGCCACCACCCCCCGCTACAACCCTGCTCGTCAGCAACGCCCAACTGCCACAAAACCTACAACGTTTCGGCGGCGCGTTCGCCGCGCCAGATCTGCAGATGCTCTTCCCCCCCGACGGCGCACGGCTCGAAGCACTCGGCACCGGCATCCCGGTCAAACTCCGCGGCGGCACCCCACCTTACACCTTGCTTTCAAACGGTGCGGTCCTTGCCACCGGCCTGCGCGACGCGGAATTCCTCGCCCCGTCCCCAGGCGCCGGCTTCTCCACTCTGTCCATTATCGACGCCGAAGGCCAAGCCGATCGCACCCGCATCGAACTGCGCTGACCAATCCAATAGAAGCCGAACACCTGCCACAAGCGCCAACGGTCCCGGTCGCGCCGCAGGCGAGACCGGTGGCTTATACTGTACGCGCCGTAGGCGCGTTCCGCTGGATCAAACCGGTTCATACCCGCTCGATGGCGAGCGCGATGCCCTGCCCGCCACCGATGCACATGGTGATCAGCGCTTTCGATCCGCTAATCCGCTCCAGCTCATAAAGCGCCTTGACCACCAGGATCGCCCCCGTGGCCCCCACCGGGTGGCCCAGAGCAATCGCGCCGCCATTCGGGTTCACCTTTTTCGGGTCCAGCCCCAGCCCCTTGTTCACCGCCAGCGCCTGCGCGGCAAAAGCCTCGTTGCTCTCGATCACGTCAAACTCATCCGCGCTCAGCCCGGTCCGCGCCATCAGGTTCTCCACTGCCGGCACCGGGCCGATACCCATCACTTCGGGCCGCACACCGGCATGGGCATAACCGAGCACCCGCGCACGCGGCGTCAACCCGGCGCTTTCCGCTGCTCCGGCCCGGGCCATCACAATCGCCGCGGCCCCGTCGTTGATGCCGCTGGCGTTACCCGCCGTCACGCTGCCATCCTTCTGGAACACCGTCCGGAGACCCGCCAGCGCCTCGGGCGTTGTTGCCTTGGGATGCTCATCGGTGTCGAACGGCACCATCTCGCGCTTCACCCGCACCTCGACCGGGGTGATCTGCTCCTTGAACCGGCCTTCGGAAATGGCCGTCGCTGCACGGTTCTGGCTTTCCAGCGCAAAGCCATCCTGCGCCTCGCGGCTGATGTCATGCTCGGCCGCCACGTTTTCCGCCGTCACCCCCATATGCCCGGTGCCAAACGGGCAGTTCAGCGCGCCCAGCATCATGTCGAGCGTCCGGACATCGCCCATCTTGGCGCCCCAGCGCTGATCCGGCACGATGAACGGCCCGCGTGACATGTTCTCGGCCCCGCCCACCAGAGCAAAATCCGCATCCGCCAGCATCAGTGACTGCACACCCGACGCCACCGCCTGCGCACCCGAGCCACAAAGCCGGTTGACGTTCATCGCCGGTGTCGTGTCTGGCACGCCCGCCTTCATCGAGGCCACTCGCGACAGGTACATGTCCTTTGGCTCGGTGTTGATTACGTGGCCAAAGACCACATGGCCGATCTGTCCGCCCTCGACCCCGGCGCGCTCCAGCGCCGCCTTGGCCGCCGCTGCGCCCAGATCGATGGGCGCTGTGCCTGCCAGGCTGCCACCAAAGGTCCCAATCGCGGTGCGGGCCCCGCCGAGAATCACGATATCGTCGCTCATGTCCGTCTCTCCTTATGCTTTGCCGCGACTATGCGTGCGCCCGGTGCGGTTGTCAGCCCGCAACCGGCCAGCCGCGCTACTGCGCCGCGTCCGAGAATCTGGTAGGGTGTGTTTTTTAATTTGCGAAAGGACAGAAGATGAGCATTTCCCTGCAAGTCGCCTACCCGATCACCGACGATACCCAGTTCGACCATGACTATTACCTGGCGACGCACATGGCCCTGGTCGACGAACATATGGGGCCACATATCGACAAAACCCTCGTGACCAAGGGGCTCGCCGGTGGCCCGGATGTTCCGCCGCCCTTCTACGCTATCGCGAGCTTTGTCTTTGCCGATCAAGCCGCTTTGGACGCGGCCATGGCCGCGGCCGGGCCGGTGCTGGCGGATATTCCGAAATTTACCAACAGCCAGCCGCAGATGCTGATCGGGCAGGTGCTGGTCTAAGCCGCGCTTGACAGCCCGACCCCACAGCGCCACCGTTCCGCTATGACGGAGGACGCTGACGATATCCTGCAACGCCTGCCCGCCCGCCTGAAAGACGCGCGGCGCGCTCAGGGCCTGTCTTTGGACGCGGTGGCCAAGCTGTCGGGTGTGTCGCGCAGCATGGTCAGCCAGATCGAGCGCGGCGAAAGCTCCCCTACGATTGCCACGCTGTGGAACCTGACGCGTGCTTTGCAGGTGGATTTTGCGGGCCTTTTGGATGCACCAGCCGTTGCGACGCAGATTGAGGTGCTGCGCGCAGGGGACGTGCCCACCATCGACAATCGCGGGACCAAGTGCCGGTTGCGCATCCTGTCGCCCCCCGAAGAAGCCGGGCGGCATGAAGTTTACGACCTGCGCCTTGGCGCTGGTGGCTCCCTCGTCAGCCAGCCGCACGCCCGCGGCGCGCGCGAACACCTGACGGTGACCGAAGGCCGGATCGAGGTCAGCGCCGGCGACAGCACCGAGATCGGCGGCAATGGCGATACGTTGCGCTATGCCGCGGATCAGCCACACGCCTTGCGCGCCCTTGATGGGCCGGCGCGTGCGTTCCTGGTGGTGCAGGACGCATGACATAACGGAGAAAAATCCGTAAAACAGGAAATCCGTTATTTCGGATTTCTGTCCGTCATGCTATCGTTCCTGCACGTCACAGGAGGATTCGCATGACACCCGCCTTTCAGACACAGCTGGACGCCACACTGGCCGGGATCAAAGCCGACGGGCTGATGAAGCGTGAACGGCCGCTGACCTCTGCCCAGGGTGCGCAGATCACGGCTGCGGGGCGGGTTCTCCTCAACCTTTGCGCCAACAACTATCTGGGTCTCGCGGATCACCCGGCGTTGATCGCCGCGGCCAAGGCAGCGATGGATGACCATGGGTTTGGCATGGCTTCGGTTCGGTTCATCTGCGGCACCCAGGATCTGCATTTGCAGCTAGAGGCGCGGCTTGCCCGGTTCCTAGGGATGGAAGATGCGATCCTCTTTGCCGCCTGCTTTGACGCTAACGCCGCGGTTTTCGAGCCGCTGCTTGGCTCCGAAGACGCCATTGTCAGCGACGCGCTGAATCACGCCTCGATCATCGATGGGATCCGGCTCTGCAAAGCGAAACGCTATCGTTATGCCAACGCGGATATGACTGACCTTGAGGCGCAGTTGCAGCAGGCCCGCGCCGATGGTGCGCGGCACATCATGATTGCCACGGATGGCGTGTTCAGCATGGACGGCACCCTGGCGCCGCTGCCGCAGATCAAGGCGCTGGCCGATCGTTATGAGGCGCTGACCATGGTGGATGATTGCCACGCCACCGGGTTCATGGGGCCCAAGGGGCAGGGCACACCGGCGCATTTTGATACCTCGGTCGACATCCTGACCGGGACTTTGGGCAAGGCTTTGGGCGGTGCCATCGGCGGCTACATCGCCGGGCCGCAGGCGGTGATCGATCTCTTGCGCCAGCGCGCGCGGCCCTACCTCTTTTCCAATGCGCTGCCGCCGGCCGTAGTCGCCGCTGGTTTGACGGCGATTGACCTGATCGAGGACGGCGACGCGCTGCGCCGGCAGCACTTTAACAATGCCCGCTTCTGGCGCGCCGGGCTGACCGAGATGTGCTTTGACCTCTTGTCAGGGGAGCATCCGATCATCCCGGTGATGTTGGGCGAGGCGCAGTTGGCGCAAGACATGGCTTCGGGGCTTTTTGACGAAGGCGTCTATGTGTCGGGCTTTTTCTATCCGGTAGTGCCCAAGGGCCGCGCCCGGATCCGCACGCAGATGAACGCCGCGCTTACCCGCGATGACCTGGATCAGGGGTTGGCGGCCTTTGCCAAAGTGGGGCGCCAATTGGGGGTGATCCGATGACAAACATGATGCAGGCGCTGGTCAAGGCGCATTCGCGTGAAGGGCTTTGGCAGCAATCCGTCCCGGTGCCCGAGATCGGCCCGGATGAGGTGCTGATCAAGATCCGCAAGACCGGGATTTGTGGCACTGACGTGCATATTTGGAACTGGGATGACTGGGCGCAGCGCACCGTCCCAGTGCCGCTGATCACCGGGCATGAGTTTGCCGGTGAGATTGTTGAGCTCGGCCGCAATGTCGAGGATCTGAGCCTTGGCCAGCGCTGTTCAGGCGAGGGGCATCTGGTGGGCAAACAGTCCCGCCAAAGCCGGGCGGGTAAGTTTCACCTCGACCCCGAAACGCGCGGGATTGGTGTGAATGAACCGGGAGCTTTTGCCGAATACCTCGCCTTGCCCGCATTCAACGTCGTGCCGCTGCCCGAAGCGATCCCCGACGATATCGGCGCGATCCTCGATCCTTTGGGCAACGCCGTACACACCGCACTCAGCTTTGATCTGGTGGGCGAGGATGTGCTGATCACCGGCGCCGGACCGATCGGGATCATGGCCGCGGCGGTTGCTCGCCATGTGGGCGCGCGGCACGTGGTGATCACCGATGTCAATCAGGACAGGCTGGACCTGGCGGCGCAGGTGGCCGACGTAGTGCCGGTGAACGTCGCGCAACAGGATCTGCGCGAGGTCGAAGGCGCCTTGCGGATGAAAGAGGGCTTTGACGTCGGGCTTGAGATGTCGGGCAACCAGACAGCGCTCGACCAGATGGTCGAGAACCTGGTGATGGGCGGGCGCATCGCGCTGTTGGGCATTCCGCCGGGCAAAAGCCCGGTGGACTGGTCACGCATCGTCTTCAAGGCGATCACGATCAAGGGCGTCTATGGCCGCGAGATCTTTGAGACCTGGTACAAGATGATCGCGATGCTGGAAAACGGGTTGGATGTTAGCAAGGTGATCACCCACCGGTTTACGGCTGGCGATTACGTGCAGGCGTTTGAGACCATGCGTTCGGGTCAGAGCGGCAAGGTGGTCTTGGACTGGTCCTGACGGGACTGCGCAGAGAGCGGGATGTTCGACCGCGCAGGTGTGCCCTTCAAGGCAAAGACCTTCCGTAACCGCAGCGCAAGGCTGCGGCCACGCGAGGTGCGCCCGGCCTTTTCGCCGCGTTTGGGAACGTTGGGGGCGTTGTCACTGGCATAAGGCCGGCGGGCGGGATCGCGAAAGGGTGCGTCAGTCTTCATACCTCAAGAGATGCCGCCAATTCCTTGCGGAAGGCTTAACAGCCGCTGGGAAAACCTGCGCATTGGCGGATGATCGGTTGTCAGGTGTGGTTACGGGTGAACCCGCGCGACCCACGCGACACAGACGGAACAGCCCGATCTGGCTGGCTATGCCTCTTCTTCGGGATCAAATACAGGATCGAGCACCAGGACGAGCCGCGTTTCACCCGTGCCTTCAATCGGTGGTGAGCGATGTAGAAGACCGGCAGGCGGCTCCGCCGGCCAAAGTGTGCCACGGAGCAATATGGGGGAACCCGTCGGGACCGTGAACACACGGCTTGGATCGTGCCCGTCATGGGACGTCCCGTATTGTGTGCCCATGCCACGATAGGTGCACACCAATCGGGCGGTGATTGCGTCGATGTGGAACTTGCGGCAGGCATTGGTTGTCACCGCCGCCAACCGTACCCTCAGGAACTTTGCCTGAATGAGGGCCGAGAAGGTGTTGGCCAGTGATACGATGTCTTGGTGGAGCCAGTCCCGTTCGGTCCCCTTGGGCAGACCCGACTCTTCAAACAAGTGCGCAACTGTATCTCCAACCACGTCCGATGGAACGACGATACGTCCACACGGCAATACCCCAGGATCAAGCCCATCCAACCAAGCCTGCATGTCAGCGGGGATGTGACGCCGCCAAACCACGGCGGCACTTGCAGGTTGCAGGAACGTGCTTAGCGATGCGGGATCATCCGCAAAGCTGACGCCGATCGGGGTGTCCTCGACGGGTTTTGCGACGATGTTCATGCCGCATCCTCGACACGGCGCCAGAGCGGGAATGGATCAGGGTATTCGGGCAGGTTGTCAGGACCCGTGGCCGCGACAGCCGGCACCAGACAGGCGTCCAACCGCGCTTTCAACGTCGGCCACTCGATGCCTGCGCCGATAAAGACAATTTCTTGGCGCCGGTCACCCCATGGCTCTTGCCAATGGGCTTTCATATAGGCCCGGGCACTGTCATGTGTGGGTCGGCGCTCTTCCGGCACCGAAGCCCACCAGGTACCCAGCGGCTTTACGCTGGAGAGAGCCCCGGCAAGCGAATACTCCGCCACCCAATCGGGCCGGGTCGAAATCCAGAAATGGCCCTTGGCCCGAATGACCCCCGGCAAATGGCTGTTCAGCACCTCCAGAATGCGCTCGGGCACAAATGGCAGACGCGCCCGATAGACGTAGGACGCGACGCCATATTCCTCGGTCTCTGGCACATGGTCTGCAAAGCCATAGAGCTCCTTGGCCCACATCGGATGCTCATGCGCCTGTTCGAAATCAAAAAGGCCCGTGTCGAGGATCTTTGCGGCGGCGACAGAGGAATGGTTGGTTTCGATGATCTCGGCATCGGCATTGAGACTGCGGATGATCTTGCGCGCCGCATCGGTTTTGTGCGGGCCGGCATCGTCCACTTTGTTCAGGATCACAACATCCGCAAACTCGATCTGGTCGGTCAGCAGATGCACCAATGTGCGTTCGTCTTCCTCGCCCAGAGTTTCACCGCGATCGCGCAGAAAGTCATGGGACGAGAAATCGTTCAGCAGGTTCACCGCATCGACAACCGTGACCATCGTGTCGAGCCGGGCCACATCGGAGAGGCTGTCACCGTATTCATCTCGAAAGTCGAACGTTGCCGCAACGGGAAGCGGTTCGGAAATACCGGTGGACTCGATCAGAAGGTAGTCAAACCGGCCTGCGGCGGCGAGGCGCCGGACCTCGGCCAGAAGGTCGTCGCGCAGCGTGCAGCAGATGCAGCCGTTCGACATCTCAACCAGCGTTTCATCTGTGCGGCTGAGTTCCGTATCAGCCCGAACCAGGTCTGCATCGATGTTCACCTCGGACATGTCATTGACGATGACAGCAACGCGGCGCCCTTCACGATTGTTCAGAACCCGGTTCAAAAGCGTCGTCTTTCCTGCCCCAAGGAACCCGGAAAGAACCGTGACCGGAAGGCGTGCGTCTGACATGGGAATCTCCTGTATGTTATAATATTACACAACTAACGGAGTTTCTAGTCGAATGCAATATCGATTGCTGTGAAGTATGATCGTCTGGAGAAAGACCGCGTATGAAGCGTGATGGCCGCCGGTCACTTGCCCTGCACACTCTCAGTCATATGGCAGGGGATCCTGCGCGCGTGCGGATTTTGGCCGAAATTGCGGATCATGCGGGGCTCTTGATCACGGAACGGGGCCGTGCGGGCGGCTGGAAACTTGCAAGACCACCGATAGAGTTCACGCTGGCCGACGTTGTCAAAGACACCGAACAGAGCTTGATCAAACGCCTGGGTTTGACCACGATTGCCGAGGGGAGCGGCGCATCCGGATAGTTAGGCTAGCGCCGTCCCGGTCCCGATTGGACAGCGTTCCGGCGTCAGTCCATGGCAGGTTTCGCGAGTCCCGGGCTGTCGAGCACCGTCACCTCGCGCTGCGGGAAGGGGATGGAGATGCCGTTTGCCTGGAACGCGTCCCACAACGCCAGGTAGACGTTGCCGCGGATATTGGTCAGCCCACCCGTTGGGTCGCTGATCCAGAAGCGCAGGATGTAGTCGACCGAGCTGTCGCCGAAACCGACGATGTGGCAGACTGGTGGCTTGAAATCCAACACGCGGTCGACGCTTTGTGCCGCGGCGATGGCGATCTGGCGGACCTTGTGCGGATCGTCGCCATAGGCGGTGCCAAAGTAGATATCCAGCCGCACAAATTCGTTGGAATGTGACCAGTTCACCACTTGCCCGGTGATCAGGTCTTCGTTCGGGATCAGGTATTCCTTGCCGTCCCGGGTGACGACGCTGACATAGCGGGCTCCTAGCGAGTTGATCCAGCCAAAGGTCTCGCCGAGGCTGATCACGTCGCCGGGTTTGATCGACTTGTCGAGCAGGATGATGACGCCGGAGACGAGGTTTGACACCACCTTTTGCAGGCCAAAGCCCAAGCCCACGCCGATCGCGCCGGAGAGTACCGCAAGACCCGTCAGGTCGACCCCGACAAGGCGCAGGCCGAGGAAGAACGCGGCTCCGTAAAGCAGCACCTGAAGGAACTTGATCACCAGCACCTGCATCGAAGGGCTGATGTCTTCGTTGCTGCGGATGCTGGCGGCACTGGCCTTGGCGACAACGCGCGCGCCGGCGATCAGGATCGCCAGCATCAGTGCCGCTTGTAGCACGACCCAGAGCGACAGGCGGCTCTGGCCAAAGCTGATGGCGGCGCTGTCTAGCAGGTTGCGGGTTTCCTCTGTCAGGCCGAGGATGCTGAGCGTCACCCAGATCCAGGCGCCGTAGCGCGCGACGGCGCGCAGCACCGGGTTGACGATCAGCCGTGCGGCAAAGGCGATAAAGAGCCAAGCCGTGGCCAGATTGGCGATGATCCCCAAGAGGTAGGAACGTGACGGCCAGGTGATCTCGCGCATGATCCAGACGGTGGTCCAGATCAGCGCGACAAACAGGATCATGCGCAGGCGTCGATGCAGAACCACCATCACCCGCATGCGCCATTTCGGCCAGCCTTCGCGGCTGCGCATCCAGTTGTGCAGCGGCGGGCGCAGGGCCATGGCCAAGAGCTGCGCAAAGAGGAACAGGCCCAATGCGATAGCCAGTTGATAGGCGTTCCACGGGCGTATTAGTAGATCGACCAGATCAGACAACTGGTTTTGCACCGCCAGCAACAGGTCTGGCAGCGTCTCAATCGTCAGCTCTTCTGGGGCGTCTTCTTCTTCCGGCTCCATTCCCGCGGCCTTGGCGTGTTCATCTCAACACTGGCAGCGTGGCAGGATCGGTGCAAGAACTCAGGGCGTTGCAAAGAGTTGCGGCTGGGCGGCAACCGCACCGATATCGGCACCACCGGCGTGCACGGCAACGGCGGCGATGACCAGGACGGCGATCAGCGAAATGTTGACCATGTTAAGCTTGGTAAGCATCGGTTTAGGTCTTTCCTGAGTTGGATTATGTAGGAGATACTCAAATTGGGGCTAACCGGATCACTTTCAACGTGACAGAATTGTCGCAGGGGTGGATCGGCCCTCGTGCAACCACGGGGGCCTTGATTGAAACGGGCGGCGGCTGTATCCCCTGCACATGATCGGAATCTTCGATATCGGGGATCGCGCCCGCCTGCGCGAACGCTTTTTCGGCGCCACGCATACCGTGCTGGCACGACTATAAGGCTTTTCTCCCGGTATTGCCGGGATGCTCTGCCCTTATCAAAACCCAACGTCTATCAACGGGAGAGGACCCATGTCCCCCAAGACACTCTATGACAAGATCTGGGATGCCCATGTCGTCCATGAGGACGCAAACGGCACCTGTCTGCTCTATATCGACCGCCATCTGGTGCACGAGGTCACGTCGCCTCAGGCCTTCGAAGGGCTGCGCATGGCCGGCCGCAAGGTGCGCGCGCCGGACAAGACCATCGCGGTGCCGGATCACAACGTGCCGACCACGGCGGGCCGTGAAGACCCCAAGAACATGACCGAGGATTCGGCCATTCAGGTGGCGGCACTGGATACCAATGCCAAGGAATTCGGCATTCACTATTACCCGGTGAGCGACATCCGTCAGGGCATCGTGCATATCGTCGGCCCGGAACAGGGCTGGACCTTGCCGGGGATGACGGTGGTTTGTGGCGACTCGCATACCGCGACGCACGGGGCGTTTGGCGCGCTTGCGCACGGCATCGGCACTTCTGAGGTGGAACACGTGCTGGCGACCCAGACGCTGATCCAGAAGAAGTCCAAGAACATGAAGGTCGAGATCACCGGCAAGCTGCGCCCTGGTGTGACCGCCAAGGACATCACCCTGTCGGTGATTGGTGAGACCGGCACCGCCGGCGGCACCGGGTACGTCATCGAGTATTGCGGTGAGGCGATCCGCGATCTGTCGATGGAAGGGCGGATGACCGTCTGCAACATGGCGATCGAAGGCGGCGCACGCGCTGGCCTGATCGCGCCGGACGAAAAGACCTTTGAGTATGTCCGGGGCCGCCCGCATGCGCCGAAAGGCGCGCAGTGGGAGGCGGCGCTGGCCTGGTGGAAGACGCTCTATTCCGATGACGACGCGCATTGGGACAAAGTGGTGACGATCAAGGGCGAAGACATCGCACCCGTCGTGACCTGGGGCACCTCACCCGAAGACGTGCTGCCGATCACCGCCGCCGTGCCTGCGCCCGAAGATTTCGAGGGCGGCAAGGTCGACGCCGCGCGCCGGTCGCTCGACTATATGGGTCTGGAGCCGGGGCAGAAGTTGACCGACATCGAGATCGACACCGTCTTTATCGGTTCATGCACCAATGGCCGGATCGAAGATCTGCGCGCTGCGGCCGAGATCCTGAAAGGCAAAAAGGTCAAAGACGGGATGCGCGCCATGGTCGTGCCCGGCTCGGGCCTTGTCCGGGCACAGGCCGAAGAGGAAGGCATCGCCGACATCTTCAAACAGGCTGGTTTCGAATGGCGCCTCGCGGGCTGTTCGATGTGCCTGGCGATGAACCCCGACCAGCTCTCCGAAGGGGAACGCTGCGCGTCGACCTCGAACCGCAACTTCGAGGGGCGCCAGGGCCGGGACGCGCGCACGCACCTCGTGAGCCCCGCGATGGCCGCGGCCGCCGCGATCGCCGGCCGCCTGGCCGACGTGCGGGAGATGGCCTGAGCCCCGTCCGCAAGCACGGGGACAT
>JAAUYB010205398.1_pt1 | contig 38121 bp, 40 predicted proteins | sample 7278071 | NCBI WGS metagenome assembly JAAUYB01 (sample SAMN14350121, study PRJNA611818) | marine sediment metagenome | isolation source: surface marine sediment (1.8m) | place: French Polynesia: Moorea | collected 2018-08 | reverse complement strand
CTTTGCGATCCGGGCCTCGTTCGGCGTGTTTCAGATCCCCATCGCGGATGAATTCGGCTGGCTTAGAGCCGATTTTTCGATGGCCATCGCGATCCAGAACTTGGCCTGGGGCATTGGCCAGCCAATCTTCGGCGCCTTCGCCGAGAAGTTCGGCGACCGCCGCGCGCTGGTCCTCGGTGCGGTGATGTACGCCGTCGGCCTGGGCGTGTCGTCGGTCGCCTTCACGCCGGCGCAGCATTGGGCGCTGGAGGTGCTGGTCGGCTTCGGCATCGCCGGCACCGGATTCGGCGTGCTGCTGGCGGTGGTGGGCCGCGCGGCCAGCGACGAAAACCGCTCGATGGCGCTGGCGATCGTCACCGCGGCGGGTTCGGGCGGCCAGGTCGTCGGACCGCCGCTGGCCGAGTGGCTACTGTCGATGATGCCCTGGCAGTCGGTGTTTCTGGTCTTCGCCGCGATGATCCTGGCTGCGCTGGTGGTCCTGCCGATGATCCGTACACCCGCGCCGGCTAGCCGGGCCGAGCTCGAGGCATCGCTCGGAGCGGTGCTACTCAAGGCCTTCCGCGACCCGTCCTATACGCTGATCTTCCTTGGATTTTTCTCCTGCGGCTACCAGCTGGCCTTCGTCACCGCGCATTTCCCCGCGCTGATCACCGAGATGTGCGGCGCCATCGATCCCTCGGGTACGCTGGCCTCGATCGGCGTCACCACCACCTCGGCGCTCGGCGCCGTCGCCATCTCGATCATCGGGCTTGCCAACATCGCCGGCACGCTGGCCGCCGGCTGGCTCGGCAAGCGCTATTCGAAAAAGTACCTGCTGGCGGCGATCTACACCGCCCGGACCATCGCCGCCGCGCTTTTCATCGTGTTCCCGATCACGCCGACCAGCGTCGTGATCTTTTCGGTCGTCATGGGGTCGCTGTGGCTCGCCACCGTGCCGCTGACCTCGGGCCTGGTGGCGCATATCTACGGCCTGCGCTACATGGGCACGCTTTACGGCATCGTGTTCTTCAGCCACCAATTGGGCTCGTTCCTCGGCGTCTGGCTGGGCGGGCGGATGTACGACGCCTATGGCGACTACACCGCCGTCTGGTGGGTGGGCGTCGCCGTGGGTGCGTTCAGCGCCGTGGTGCACCTGCCGGTCAAGGAAACCCCGATCGACCGGCGCGGCGCCACGCCGCAAGCCGCCTGACGGCCCCGCTGCGCGTCGCGCCGCAAGACGCGGACCCCGGACCGGGCCGGGGGAAAACCAGCGGTGCCGCAGGCGCCTCAATTCGGTCGACCGCCCCGCCAGCAGTCTAAAATGTAGCGGCTGGTCATAAGGTCCAGATGCGCCCCGCCGCCGTTCTTGAACAGGGTGATCTCGTCGTCGCTCTTCCGTACGAAACCGCCGCCCGCGAGATCGTAGAAGTCGCCCAACACGTCGGCCTTGGAAATCGCCCCCGCCTCCAGTGGCGTTTTCAGCTCGCCGATATGGCCCAGCACGGTCTCGCGGCTGTCGACAAAGATCCGCGACTGGCGCAGCGCCTCGTCGTCGGCCTCGCGCATGTCCGCCCGGTAGGCGCCGATCAGATCCAGGTGCTGCCCTGGCTGCAGCCATGCGCCGCGGATCACCGGCTCCAGCGACATCGTCGCACAGGCGATGATGTCGGCACGCTTCACGGCCGCCTCCAGATCCTCGGCCACCGCCGCGCCGGGATAGGCCCCGGCCAGCCGCGCCGCCCGCGCGGGCGTTCGATTCCAGACAGTGAACTCGGCGCCTGGAAACCCGACCGAATATGCTTCGCGCAGTGAATGACCCACGGTCCCCGCGCCGACGATCAGCACCCGCTTGCTGTCTCTCCGCGCCAGCCGCAGCGCGCCCAGCAGGCTGTCGCCCGCGGTCTTCCACTTCGTCACAAGGTGAAAGTCGATCAGCGCCTCGAGCGTCCCGTCCACATCGGAATAGAGCGCCACCCCGCCGTTCACCGCCGGCTTGTCGTTCGCCGGGTTGCCGGGGAAGATCGTCGCGGTCTTCACCGCCACGCCCATGCCATCGATCCAGGCCGCCCGGCTCAGTACCGTGTCGGGATCGCGTTGCAGGAAGGTGTCGCCGACCTGCGCACGTGGCAACAGGTGCCCCGCCGCCAGCGCCTCTGTCAGCGCCTTCCAATCGAGCCGCGCCTCGCCCTCGGCAAACGGGATCACCGGAACCGTCATGCCAAGGTGTCTTCTGCCGTCAACAGCCCATCGGCCAGAAGCCGCGCCGCCAGCCCCTCTGGCCCGTCAAAGATATGCCCCTGCCATCCCCGCGCCTCCGCCGCGGCGACATTCTGCGGTCTGTCGTCGATGAACAACAATCGGTCCGGCGCGACTCCGGTTTCAGTCTCTAAATGTGCATATATTGCCGGATCCGGCTTCATCGCTCCTATTCGCCCGGACACGAAACACCTGTCGAACTCCGCCAGTACGGGATAGAACGCTTGGGCCGACGCAAAGGTTCCGTCGCCGAAATTCGTCAGCGCAAAGACCGGCACGCGCCGTGCCTTGAGCGCCCGCAGCAACGCAGTCGAGCGCGGGATCTCGGGCGAGAACATTTCCAGCGCGTGGGTTTTCCAGATCAGGACTTGATCTCGCACGTCCGGATGCGCGGCAGCGAGCGCTTGGATTTCAAGCTCAAAATCGGCGCCCATGTCGATGCGCGTATTCATGGCCGCGAAGTCGACCCGTGCGAACAGGGCCTCGCGCGCCGCGCGCCCCAAAAGCCGGTCGAAGGGGCGCGTCGGATGCCATTCCACCAGCACGTTGCCGATGTCGAACACCACCGCTTCGATTGCCATCACCGCCCCCACACGCCATCTGGACCTGGGTTATACAACTCTCGAAGCGCGATGTCAGCGCCGATACCTTGCCCCTTGCAGCGCGCCTTGCACCGCCTCGCGCCACAACAGAAACAGCCCCGCGCCGACGATCAACACGATTCCGGTCCAGGCCACCGCATCGGGCCAATCGCCGAAAACCAGAACGCCCCAGAACACCGCCAGCGGCATTGCGGCATATTCAAACGGCGCCGCGAAGGCCGCCTCGCTGACCCGGTAGGCCTGGCTGATGAGAAACCCGCCGACCGAGATCAAGAGCCCCAAAAACCCAAGCAGCCACCAATCGCCTGGGGACGGCCAAACCCAGGCGCGTAACAGGAAGGACAACGCCCCGTCGCCGGGGTCCAAGCGCCCGTCGCCCACTGCCAGCCCGATGCCGCCGCTGACCAGGATGAACGTCGCCTGGATGTAGACCGACATCGTCGCGGCACTTTCGGTGGGGCCGATCAGGCGTGTGATCATGTGCAGGCCGGCATAGCCCACCGCCGCCGCCAGCGGCAGCAGCGCCGCCCATTGGAAGCTCTCGGCCCCGGGCCGCAGCATCACCACAACACCCGCCAGCCCGACCGCCACCGCCAGCCACCGCCGCGGGCCGACGATTTCGCCCAGGAACACCACCGAGAACACCGTGATCACAAGCGGCGCCACGAAGAACACCGCGACCGCGTCGGCCAGCGGCATCACCGCGAGGCCGAGGAAAAAGCTCATGTTGGCGAAGACGATGAAGCAGCCGCGCAGGATGTGCATACCCAACCGCCGGGTGCGGAGCAGCCGCCACCCGCCGCTCAGCGGCACGATCACCCCTAGCGTGAAGCAGCTGCCAACGGCGGCGCGGATCAGCACGATCTGGTGCAGCGCATAGTCGCCGCTGAGGAACTTGATCGCCACGTCGTTGACCGAAAAGCAGAATGCCGCGCCCAAGGCGCAAAGCGCGCCGATCACGTTGGCACGGCGGGTGGCCGCGCCCGGGGGCGGCTCGACGGCGGACATGCGGGAACCTGATCGCACCGCGGCGCACCTGTCTACCCAGATTGTGTCGCCGCCTTGCGCAGCGCTCGTTCCAGCGCCGACAGAAATCGCGACCGGTCGGCCTTGGAGAACGCCCGCCCGCTGCCCTGCCGGAACGGATCGGCGGCGCGCAGGTCGGCCATCAGATCGCGGGTCGCCAGGGCATTGCCGATGTTGGCGGGCCCCAATTCCTCTCCGTTCGGCTTAACCACCACCGCTCCGGCCGCGACGCATCGCGCCGCCAGCGGAATGTCGGCCGTCACCACCACGTCGCCGGGCCCCGAACGGTCGGCGATCCAGATATCCGCCGCGTCCGGCCCCTCCGCTACATAGACCATTTCGACCAGAGGGTTCGGCGACGGCCGGATCCCGCCATTCGACACCATTGCTACCTCGGTCTTGGCCCGGGTCGCCACACGCTCAACTTCCGTTTTCACCGGGCAGGCATCGGCATCGACATAGATCATCAATTCGGCCCGTGCCGCACGATCAACCGCGGCGGCATGAAGGCTCCGAACCCCAGCCCGGCAGCCTTCAGTGCAAAGCCCTCGGTCTCGATATGGAGCTGGTAGGGCACCTCCGGAAAGTCCGCCCCTGCCTCGATAACATCCCGCCGTATCAACAAATAGGTGCCGCCGACCGCGTGCAACGGCTCAATCCCGTGCGGGCTGTCCTGCGCCGGATAATGCCGGAAGAAACCGGTCGGCGGCTGATAAATGCCATCCCGAACGAACCGCCGCGCCATCCTGTCCGACACCGGCCGTGTATATAGGAACGAATTCCGATCGAAGATCTTTTCTTCGTCAAACCGCAGGCAATTGGCCACCAGGATCGGCGCGTCCCATTCCAGCGCCCGCTTCAGCGTCTCCGGCGGGATCACCGCCATATCGACATCGATAAACAGAAAGAAACGCGCATTGGTCTCTAATCCAGCCTGAAGCAGCCGGTTTCGGCATGCCGCGATCCCCGCCCGGCGCTCGCGTTGAACCCCTTTCTGGGTGCGCCGGTCGCGCCGCAACGCCAGGTCCAGGTCCAGCTTGATCAGGTCGCTACTGGCGTAGTGCGCCGGTCGCGCCGCCAGCATGTCCGCCGCGCGGGCGTAGGTTGCATCCGTCGAGTCCCCCTCCAACAGCCGCAAATGCAGCTTGTCCTTGGGATAGTCCAACGCGTCGATCAGGCCAAAGTATCTGTCCAAGTCACTCTCGGCATCCTTGCAGGGCGTCAGGATCGCAACCCTTGGTGGGACGTCCGGCAAGGCTCGCCGTACCGGCAGAGAAAAGTCCGGGAACTCATGCGTGAACACACTGTATTGCGGATCTCGCTCCCGCGAGTCCCAGAATCGGGCCCACACTGTGTAGAGGTCTTTGAAGATGTCCATCGGGGCCTAGACGGCCATCGCCTCGGCGTGGAACGCCACGTGATCGGGCATGAAAGTGGCCACGAAGAAATACGAATGATCATAGCCGGGCTGCATCCGCACCACCGCCTGCTGCCGCCGCGCCGCGATCGCCTGGGCCAGAGTCTCAGGCCGCAGATAGTCCATGAACTGGTCGTCCGTCCCAGTGTCGATCAGCATCGGCCCGTCAAAGCCCTTCTCGGCCATCAACAGGCTCGCGTCATGTGCCGCCCATTGTCCGTTGTCGGCGCCAAGATAGGCGGTCAGTTGCTTCTTGCCCCAGTCGCTCTTGGTCGGGTTGCAGATCGGCGAGAAGGCACTGACGCTGCGAAACCGGCCCGGCAGCCGCATCGCCATGGTCAGCGCGCCGTGGCCGCCCATGGAATGGCCGGTGATCGCCTGGCGGTCAGGGTCCAGCGGGAATTCGCGGAACAGAATCGCGGGCAGTTCGTCGGTGACGTAATCCCACATCCGGAAATGGCTCGCCCAAGGCGGCAGGGTGGCGTTGACGTAGAACCCCGCGCCCTGGCCCAAATCGTAGGCCTCGTCGTCGGCCACGCCCTCGCCCCGGGGCGAGGTGTCGGGGAAGACCACCGCGATCCCCGCCTCGGCAGCCCAGGCCTGCGCGCCAGCCTTCACCATGGCGTTTTCATGCGTGCAGGTCAGGCCGGAGAGGTACCACATCACGGGCACCTCGGCCTCTTTGGCCTGGGGCGGCAGGTAAAGCCCGAAGGTCATGGTGCAATTCGTGGTCTCGGCGGCATGGGTGTAGACCCCCTGCACCCCGCCGAAACAGGCGTTTTCGGAACTCGTCTCCATGGCGGCCTCCTGACTGACCCGGGCCCAGGGCTACTGGAAGGCCACGCGCTCGGCAAGCCAGGCCAGCACCAGCGACACCGTCACGATGCTGGCCGCCGTCGAGATCAGGATCGTGGCCGACACCCGCTGCGGGGCGACACCGTAATGCTGGGCGATAATGTAGATGTTTCCTGCCGTTGGCAGCGCCGCGCTCGCGATCATGACCGCCGCGGCGTATGGCTCCAACGGCCAGACTACCAGCGCCGCCAACGCAATCGCCGCCGGATGCAGCACCAGTTTGGCGAAAGACAGCCAACCCGCAACCACCATTCGCTCCGCGGACTTGCTTGCCAACGATGCGCCGATGGCAAACAAGGCTCCTGGAGTGGCCGCCGCGCCGAGGATCGCTAGAAACTCGTTGATCGGCACCGGGATCGGCACCGCCAGCGCCGAGACCGTGAAGCCTAGGAAGATCGACACCAGCATCGGGTTGGTCACGATGCCCCGGACCACGGTCTTCGCGATGGAATAGACCGACCCCTCGCCGCGGCTACCGGTGATCAGCACCACGATCAGCGTGCCGAAGATCAACAGATCCACCGCCAGCATCATCATGATGAAGCCCACCGCCGCCTCGCCCATCAGAAGGGCCAGCATCGGGATGCCCAAAAACCCGATATTGCCGATCACCGCGCATTGCGCCTCGACCGCGCCTTCGGCCACCGGGATGCCACGCCACAAGGCGACCGCGTTGGCGATCAGGTAGACGAAGGCGGTGGCCCAAAGATAGACGGCCATGAATTTGGGATCGAAGACCTCGCCGAAGCTGAGGTTGGCCGAGAACCGGAACAGCATCGCCGACAGCGCAAAGTAGAACACGAACTTGGTCAGCGCTGCCGCGGCGGCCTCGGAAAAGAACTTGGTCGCCGCCGCCAAATAGCCGACGCCGATCAGCAGAAAAAACGGCAGGGTCTTGAGGAAGATCTCGACCATGCAAGCGCCTTAGCACCCCAACGACACTTGCGGAATGCCGGACGCGCGACATGCCAAAGGCGCGGCCCATTCGGACCGCGCCCTTGTTTCATTCAGGAATCCGCGCCTAGTAGGATGATACGCCGCGCGCGTCCATCGTCGAGGCGATGGTGTCGCTGTAGTCGTCCGTCGCGCCGCCCAGCGTGATCATCACCGCGAGCGCGATGCCCACTACGGCAGCGGTAATCACGACCCAATCGACGGTGATCGCCCCGTCCTCATCCCGCAAAAACGGCCCCGTCAAGTTCTTCAATTGCATGGTGTCACCCGGTTCATTTCAACTCACCGTCCCCTTCTGCGCATCAAAAATGGCGATTTTAGGGCTCTGTTGCGGAACGGGAAACTTTGCGAGGCATTTTCGGCAAATTCGAGCGGTCGCGGGGTGGCCCGCTATCCCGCGCCGATCAAGGCGCCGGCGGCAAAGACCAACGCGCCGCCCAGCACAACCTGGAACGTCGCGCGCAAAAACGGCGTCTCCATGAACTTGTTCTGGATCCAGACGATCGCCCAAAGTTCGACGAACACCACGACGATCGCGATCACCGTCGCGGTCCAGAAATCGGGGATCAAGTAGGGCAAGGCGTGTCCCAGCCCGCCGATCGTGGTCATGATGCCCGAGGCGAACCCGCGCTTCACCGGCGATCCGCGGCCGCTGAGCTCGCCATCGTCCGACGCGGCCTCGGTGAAGCCCATCGAGATTCCTGCGCCGACCGAGGCCGCGAGCCCGACCAGAAACGTCGTGTGGGTGTCCTGGGTGGCGAACGCGGTGGCGAAGATCGGCGCCAGCGTCGACACCGACCCGTCCATCAGCCCCGCCAGACCGGGCTGCACCCAGGTCAGCAGGAACTGCCGCTTCGCGGTCCGGTCCTCCTGGTCGCGCGTCTCGTCGTCCAGATGCGCCTCGGCCAGCTTGTCGGCCTTGTCGCTGTGCCCCGCCTCGGCCGCCGCCAGATCGCCCAAGAGCTTGCGGGTCTCGGCATCCTGGGTCCGCGCCGCCGCCTTGCGATAGAACGCCTCGGCCTCGCGCTCCATCGCTTCGGCCTCGTCGCGCATCCGGTCGAGCCCGAGGTTTTCGACCAGCCACACCGGGCGCCGCGCATAAAAGCCCGACACATGCTCGCGCCGAATCAGCGGGATGACGTCGCCGAATCGTCTCTGATGCAGCTCGATCAGCTTGCGCCGGTGCACGTCCTCCTCTTCGGCCATGCCGTCGAACACCGCCGCGCTGCCGGCATAGTCCTCGCGCAGCCGCTCGGCATACATCCGGTAGATCCGCGCATCGTCCTCTTCCGACGAAATCGCAAGCGCCAGGATTTCCTGCTCGCTGAGGTCACTGAACCGCCTGCGGCTCGACACACCCGGAATCATCGCCCACCTCTTCCTTAGAACGCTTCTAAACTAGCCGCCTTCCGTCCCGCCGCAAGCCCCACCTTGCCCGAACTGAACCGTTCGGTTTATATTCCTTCCCTGGGGTCTGGCGGGGCGACATGAACATCCAATCATCGCGCATCAAAAAGGGCCGAAAGTTCGACCAGGTGATCGACGGCGCCCGTCAGGTGTTCCTTGCCGACGGGTATGAGGGCGCCAGTGTCGACGACATCGCCCGCGCCGCCGGTGTATCTAAGGCCACGCTCTACGCCTACATCCCCGACAAGCGGCTTCTCTTCATGGAAGTCGCCAAGATGGAATGCCAGCGCCAGGCCGACGCCGCAATCGCGCGGATGCAGATGTCCGGCCCGGCGGCGGAGGTTCTGTTCGAAGCGGCGAGCCAGATGGTCCGGTTCTTCCTTTCCGATTTCGGCCGCCAGACCTTCCGCATCGCCGTCGCCGAGTCCGAGCGCTTCCCCGAGATCGGCCGCGAATTCTACAACGCCGGGCCGACGATCGCCCGCAACGCCCTGACCGCCTATCTGCGTGAGCGCATCGCCGCCGGAGAGCTGGTCATCGACGACATCGACCTCGCCGCCGACCAATTCATCGAGCTCTGTAAGGCCGGCGTTCACACCAAGATGATGATGGGCGTGAAGATCGACTTCACCGATGCTGAGATCAACCGGGTGATCAGTGGGGCGGTGGACACCTTTCTGGCGCGGTATGGCGAAACAAAGGTTAGTCAGACTTCGGTCTGATTTTGTGGTCTGTTCCTTCGCCAGTTTCCTCGAAACGACCGATTGCTCTGACAAGGTCGGTAAGGCGTTTGTGGCCGTATGAGCGAGGATCGAAGTCCGGGTATCGCTTGATCAGCTGGCTGCCGAGCCAAGCCAGACTCGCCCATCCATCGGGATCGTTCGTGTCGGTGATCACATTGCCGATTAGCTGGAACGCGTGATTCAACTCCAGAGTAATACTTGATGGTTCGGTATTCTCGCTATCGCTTTCCGATTGCTTCTCATTTGCGAGGTTTTCGACCGTAACGAACCGCTTACATGCCATCCGGAACGCGCGCGGTGTTTTTTGTTCTCCCATCCCAAACACGTCGACACCCTGTTCGCGTATCCTCTGTGCCAACCTAGTGAAATCACTGTCCGACGAAACAAGTACAAAACCATCCAATCTCTGACCAAGCAGAAGATCCATGGCGTCAATAACCAAAGCTATATCAGATGCATTCTTGCCAACGGTGTTTTTGGGTTGGTGGATTGGAACGAGACCCAGCACGGTCTGTTTATCTAGCCAGGGTTTGACCGATGGAGATTGTACATCACAATAAAGTCGTCGGACACTTGCCTCTCCAAGTGTTGCTATTTCTTCGAATATCGCCCCAGCAAATTTTGCGGCTATATTCTCAGCATCTATTAGAACCGCAAGCCGGTCAGTATTATTCCCATTCATTTCTGAAACCTCGAAAAATATCGAAAACCGGATAATTCAACCTTTGCTGGATAGATCAAAATTGGTGTTTGGGAGGCCTGGGGATGCGCCGGGTCCGCAAGGCCTCATCTTCAGAAGATTACCACCGACCGGATCGACTTGCCCTCGTGCATCAGATCGAAGCCGTCATTGATGTCGTCGAGCGCCATCGTATGGGTGATCATCGGGTCGATCTCGATCTTGCCGTCCATGTACCAGTCCACGATCTTCGGCACCTCGGTCCGGCCCCGGGCTCCGCCGAACGCCGTGCCGCGCCAGACCCGGCCGGTCACCAGCTGGAACGGCCGGGTCGAGATCTCCGCCCCCGCCGGCGCCACACCGATGATCACCGACTCGCCCCAACCCTTGTGCGCGCATTCCAGGGCCGCGCGCATCACGTCCACGTTGCCGGTCGCGTCGAAGGAATAATCCGCCCCGCCCCCAGTTAGATCGACCAGATACGGCACCAGATCGCCCGCGACCTCGGCCGGATTGACGAAATCAGTCATCCCGAATTTTTCCGCCATCGCCTTCTTGTCGGGGTTCAGATCCACGCCCACGATCTGGTCGGCGCCGGCCAGCCGCAGCCCTTGGATCACGTTCAGGCCGATCCCGCCGAGCCCGAACACCACCGCGCGGCTGCCGATTTCGACCTTCGCGGTGTTCATCACCGCACCGAGGCCCGTCGTCACCCCGCAACCGATATAACAGATCTTGTCGAACGGCGCGTCCTGCCGCACCTTGGCCACCGCGATCTCGGGCAGCACTGTGTGGTTGGAAAACGTCGAACAGCCCATGTAATGCAGGATCGGATCACCATCGAGGGTCGAAAACCGCGATGTCCCGTCCGGCATCAATCCCTGGCCTTGCGTCGACCGGATCGCCTGGCAGAGGTTGGTCTTCGGGTTCAGGCAGTACTCGCATTCGCGGCATTCGGGCGTATAGAGCGGGATCACATGGTCCCCCGGCTTGACCGAGGTCACCCCCGCGCCCACCTCGACCACCACCCCGGCGCCCTCGTGACCCAGGATCGCCGGAAACAACCCCTCGGGATCGGCCCCTGACAGAGTGAACTCGTCGGTGTGGCAGATCCCTGTGGCCTTTATCTCAACCAGCACCTCGCCGGCGCGCGGCCCGTCGAGATTGACCTCCATGATCTCCAGCGGTTTCCCGGCGGCGGTGGCAACGGCGGCGCGGGTTTTCATCTCTATCCCTCCCCTAGGTAATCTCTTTTGCCCAAACCCTCCTGTAAACTTTTCGTATTTGCAAGCATCGCGTTACTGAAACCGAGAACCCGCGCCGCACCTCATCCGGAATGCATAGATCCTTCTGCCGCAACCTGCGGCGGCCGCTCCGGACGCATCACCTCTTTGGTGGCTCGACCTCCGTGCGCGGTCGCGCTCATATTTGACGGCGGTCCGCCCAAGAACCGGCGGGCTCGACTCTACCCCCCGACTCACCGTAGCTTGGAACAAAGATAGAACATCTTCTGCCAATGTCCCAACGCCGCATCCTTTCGCTTTGGTTTCCTCGGCTCGCGGCAGAGCGGGTCTTGCGGCTCGACCGCGGGCTGCTCGACGCGCCCTTCGCCGTGGTCAAGGACCAGGGCAACATGCAGGTGATCGCCTCGCTGTCGGTGGAGTCCGAGGCGCAGGGACTTACCCCCGGGCAGCCGCTGCGCGACGCACATGCTATGTGTCCCAACCTGGTCACCCGTCTCGCCAACCCCCAGGCCGAGGCCGCGTTCCTGACCGTGGTGCGTCGCTGGGCTGGCAAATTTTCGCCCTGGGTCGCCGAGGAGCCGCCGTCGGGGCTGGTCATCGACCTCACCGGCTGCGCCCATCTCTTCGGCGGCGAGGCGCCGCTGTTGGCCCAGATCGAGGCCGATTGTGCCGATCTGGGCCTTTCGGTGCAGGCCGGCATCGCCGATACCGTGGGCGCCGCTTGGGCGCTCGCCCGCTATGCCGGCCAGCCGGCACCTCTGAGCCGCACCGGCGACGCCATCGACCAGGAAGCCTATGCCACCCGGGCCCGCGCCGTGAAACGGCGGAACTGGGAAAAGGGCGGCCCGGCGCCGAAGAATGGGCTGGCGCATGACCGCCCGAACCGAATCGCGGCGCGCGGCAAGGCCCACAGCGCGCTGGCCCCTCTGCCTGTCGCCGCGCTGCGCCTCGACCTCGACACCGCGACATCGCTCAACCGCCTCGGCCTGCGCCGGATCGGTGATCTGTCCGGCATGCCCCGCGCCGCACTGGCCCGTCGCTTTGGTCAGGATCTGGTCCGCCGCCTCGACCAGGCTCTGGGATCCGAACCCGAACCGGTTTCACCCGCCAAGCCACCGCTGCATTTCGCCGTGCGCCTGACCCTGCCGGAGCCGATTGGGCGCGACGAAGACATCGTGGCCGGGCTCGACCGCCTGCTGCCTGAATTGGGGCGGCGGCTGACCGGTAAGGGCCACGGCGCACGGCGGGTGCGGCTGCAGCTTTTCCGCACCGAGGGCACAATGCAGACCGTCGAGATCGGCCTCGCGCGCCCCTCCGCCAATCCCGACCGGATCCGACCGCTTCTGATCATGAAACTGCCCGAGATCGACGCGGGCTTTGGCATCGATTGCCTACGGCTCGAGGCGCATGTGACCGAGCCTTTGCATGCGCACCAGCACCGCGGACACATGGACGCCGCCGCCGATGCCTCCGCATGGCTTTCGGCCAATACCGTCATCGACGACCTGATCGGCCGGGTCGGCGCGCGCATCGGGCTCGAGGCGATCACCCACGCCCATCCCGCCGACAGTCACATCCCCGAAAAGAGCTCGCACCGGGTCGCCGCTGCCTGGGCCGAGCCCGTCACCGACTGGCCGACACCGCCCACGCGGCGCCCTCTGATGATCTGGCGGCCGGAACCGGTGACCGCTGAGGACAGCCCTGCCTTGCCGCTTTCCTTCCGCTGGCGTGGGCGGCAGCTCGAAACCAAGGCCGCCACAGGCCCTGAACGCATCGCGCCCGAATGGTGGCTCGACGACCCGAACTGGCGCTCGGGCGTGCGCGACTATTGGCAGGTGACGACCGAGGGCGGCGAGCGGCTCTGGCTCTATTATGCCCATGGCGCGGCGATGTCCTCGGGCTGGTTTTGCCAGGGCAGCTTTGCCTAACGCCCGAAGCAACAGAAAAGCCCGCCGGTCAAGGCGGGCTTTCAGCGAGACTGTCCCGGCGATCCGGACTGGGTGGGGGCTATGATACCGAACCGCCGGGAAACACTCGTACTCGCTATGGGGCCAGTTGTCGCCGAGGATCGCGGCAACGCAATGAAGGCCGAGGGACGCTTTGCGGGTCATTTCGCGGCGAAACAGCGGCACGTTACGAGCCGTCACAATCCTGAGGCGAGAAACAAAAAAACCCGCCAAACGAGGCGGGCTTGAAGCGCGCAAGGCGTCCCCGATGCGACGGACTGGGTGGGGGCTATGACACCGCCGCACCGGGGTATAGCTCTTGCGCGCTACAGACCCAGGTGTCGTCTTCAATCCCGGCGGGAACAGGGAGCGTTCGGATCGCCGTCAAGGTCATTTCGCGGCGAAATCAGGGCAGTGCTTGATTTCACCCTACGATCCGGCCAAGCTGCGCCGCATGACCATCCAAACGCCGACCCCGTTCCCTCAGTCGCAGCGCGTTCCGGATCAGGTGACCTTCGACCGGCGGGAACTGGGGGTGATCCTCGGTCTCTACGGCCGCATGGTCGCCGCAGGCGAATGGCGCGACTACGGGATCTCTCACCTCCGCGAGGCCGCCGTGTTCGCGGTCTACCGCCGCACGGCGGAACGGCCGCTCTACCGGATCGAAAAGCGCCCCCGGCTTAGACATCGCCAGGGGCTTTTTTCTGTCATCGGCATGGACGGGCAGATCCTGAAACGCGGGCACGACCTCAAGACCGTGTTGCGGGTGCTGGAACGCAAACTGATCCGCCTCGTCGACTGACCGGAAGGGCGGTGTCAAAGCCGGCGCCGCGACGTCACCGGCCCGTCGCCCTGGGCCTCGATCCGTCGGATTGCGGCTCCGATCGGCTCATAGGCCACCGCCATATGGTGGGCGTTGGCGTGGATCAGCACCTCGGCATCGACGCAGATCGCGACGTGGCCAGCCCAGAACAGCAGATCGCCACGCCGCAGCGGCGCCTCAGCCGGCAGCGCCGCGCCCAAAGCCTCCTGTAGATCGCTGTCGCCTGGGCAGTCGATGCCGCAGGCCAGCAGGGCCGACTGCACCAGCCCCGAACAATCGATGCCGCGCGGGGTGTTGCCGCCCCAGAGGTAGGGCGCACCGAAGAAAAGCTGCGCGGCCGTCACCGGGTCCGAAAAGCGCTTGCCGACCGGCCAGAGATGCGGCTTGGGGATATGCAGACCGTCTGCCGTCTCGCGGAAGCGCTTGGTCTCGCCCACGCAGCGGACGGAACAGCCAAAGACCAGCGCAGCCGCCTCCGGCGCCTTGATGTCGGGGGCGGTGTAGGCGTGCGACCCCGGCACCGTCACCCAATGGGTCGGCGCGACTTCGGGGCCGAGCGCCGCCTCTTCCACGAATCCCACGTAACCGTCCTTCGCCGCCTGCACGAAGGCCCAACCGTTCCGCACCTCGTAGTCCGTCACGGCATCGCCCATCAGCACCTGCCGGTCACGGGCGCCGCCGGGCGTGCGGCAGAGGTCGGCGACCGGCACCGCGATCCTGCGCGGCTCCCCCGTCACGAAGGCCGGTGCCTCGACGCGCCCGCGCAGGGACGCCGCCGCCACGCGCGCGTTGGCCGGCGTCAAGCGGCGGTCCATCAGAGCCCGAGCAGCCGCGGCAGCGCCTGCAACACCGCCCGCGCGCCTTGGCCGACACCGCCCTTCGGCCGGCCTGGCGCCGCCTTCGGCTGCCAGCCGTAGATGTCGAAATGCGCGTATCGGCCCGTATTAGAGACGAAACGGCGCAAAAACAGCGCCGCGGTGATCGAGCCGGCAAAGCCTCCCTTCGGCGCATTGTCGAGATCGGCAATGCCTGGCTCGATCATCGTCTCGTAGGGGGCGTGGAACGGCAACCGCCAGACAGGGTCAGCCGCTATCGCGCCGCCCTCGGCGATCGCGGACGCCAGCGCCTCGTCGGTGGCGTAGAACGGCGCGATGTCGGGGCCGACGGCGACCCGCGCTGCGCCGGTCAGCGTGGCCATCGACACCAGCAGATCCGGCGGGTCCTCGTCGGCCAGGGCCAGCGCATCAGCCAGAACCAGCCGACCCTCGGCATCGGTGTTGTTGATCTCGACCGTCAGCCCCTTGCGCGAGGTCAGGATATCCTGCGGCCGGAATGCGCACCCATCGATCGCGTTCTCGACCGCCGGGATCAGCACCCGCAGCCGCAGCGGCATCCCGAACGCCATGATCATCCGGGCAAGGCCCAGGACAGTCGCCGCGCCGCCCATGTCCTTTTTCATCAACCCCATCGAGCCGGCGGGTTTGAGGTTCAGCCCACCGGTGTCGAAACACACCCCCTTACCGACCAGGGTCAGCCGTGGCCCCGCCGTGCCCCAGCGCATCTCCAAGAGCCGCGGCGCCTCGACCGCGGCCCGGCCGACGGCGTGGATCATCGGGAAATTGCGATCCAGCAGGGCCTCGCCGACGCAGGCCTCGACCTGCGCGCCAAACTCCGACGCCAGGTCGCGCAGGGCCTGCTCCAGCGCCTCGGGCCCCATATCGGCGGCAGGTGTGTTGATCAGATCGCGGGTCAGCGCCTCGCCGGCGGCGATTGCCTCCAGCCGCACAGCGTCCACGCCCTCGGGCGCGATCAGGTTGGCGCCTGGGCCTTTGCCGGACTTGTACCGGTCGAAGCGATAGCGCGCCAAAAGCCAGCCCAACGCTGCCTCGTCCAACTCGGGCCCGGCGAGATCCGAGACCAACCGGAAAACCCGCTTGGGCAGGGCCGCCTGGACTTGCCCCAGGGCGAACCGCGTGCGCGCCCGGTCGCTGGCGGAGCCATAGCCGGCCACCGCGAAGCCCGGTCCGCCGCCCTCGCCCGGGACCAGCGCAACCTTGCCGAGGGCCGCCGAGAACCCGGCACCCTCCAGCCACGCCCGAACCTGCGGCGCCTGGCCGTCGAGCCATCCGGCATAGGCCTCTTTCGAGATCAGGTGAAGCGGCAGCGCGGGGCTGTCGGGCGGCGCGAAGGCAAGGCTCATGGGACCCACCGGTCAGGGGCGATCCCGCGAACCCTAGCGGTTCCGGCCCGGCCCGCAAGCCCGCATCAGATCATCGCGTCCTGCACATCCCACACCGCAATCAGCGAGCGTTCGCCCAACCGCCCCATCCGGGCCACCACGGCGGCCAGGGCGGCATCGTCGGGGCAGGCGCAGATCCGGTCGACGTCCAAGGCCACCCGCGCCAACCCCGGCATACCGATCCTCTTGGCGATTCCGGCCACCTCGGCCACATGCCGGCGCAATATGGCGCTCTCTCCCGTGGCCCAGGCTGCCTCGGCCTCGACCAACAGCGCCGCCAGATCCTCCATCGCGCGGGAAATGGCCACCTCGCCGCGATCCTGCCCGATCTCTTCGTAAATCGCCTCTAGACTGTCGGCGTTCAGCCGCACCACCTCGTCATGGCAGAGCCGCGCTACTTGCATACCAATCTCACCCCTTACCGCGCCCCCGCCGGCCACTTTGGCCCGCCGCGGCAAACAAATGATTGACCGTGCGGCGTCAAATGCCTCGAAATTCGTGAAAATGCGGCATAGACCCGGGGGAAAGCACACGAGGGACCGACCCGAATGCGACCGACGAAACCGCTGCCGAGCTATTTGGTCAAACGCTACCATGGCTGGCACGCGACCGATTATGCCGAAAACAAGGCCTGGTTCCATCATCTGGCCGAAGAGGGCCAGCACCCGCGCGCCATGGTGATTTCGTGCTGCGACAGCCGGGTGCACGTCACTTCGATCTTCGGCGCCGACCAGGGCGAGTTTTTCATCCACCGCAACATCGCCAATCTGGTGCCGCCATGTGAACCCGACGGCGATCATCATGGGACTTCGGCCGCCGTCGAATACGCGGTGACCGCGCTGAAAGTCGCGCATATCGTCATTGTCGGGCATTCCAATTGCGGTGGCGTCAAGGGCTGCGCCGATATGTGTTCCGGCGAGGCGCCGGAGCTATTGGAGAAGACCAGTTTCGTGGGCCGGTGGATGGACCTTCTGCGACCCGGCTATGAGCGCGTGCAGGATATCTCCGACCCGTCCGAGCGGCTTCGTGCGCTCGAGAAACAAGCAGTTCTGGTGTCGCTCGACAATCTAATGACCTTCCCGTTCGTCAAGGCGGCGGTAGAGGCCGAAGAGCTGACCATACACGGGCTGTGGAATGACATGGCGACTGGGGATCTGATGGAATACAGCGCCGCAGAGGACCGGTTCTTGTTAGTCTGACCTCGGTCGGGCCCTAGCCTGGCCCGACCTGGGACAGTCCGGAGTGAGATCGTTTTGGACCGAACGACGCAGGACCGGTTCAGACCTGATGACAATAGGGCTGTATTGCGGGAAGCCGTGGGCGAAGATGGTTTCAATCTCTGCTCGGGTCCAAGACTCGCCCCCACTTCTCACCACAATGGCGCCGCCAAAGCCAGCCGGCCTTGCCGCCGCGTGTTTCATCGTGTTCCAGGAGGCCTGCCGGTATTTCGAACCGAGTTTCCGATCGCAGGTCGTTGACGCGATGTCGTTCGCCGATGGCGCAGGTCCCGGTGCGGAATGGAATGCCGGTCTCCGAGCGCTGAATGACAACCAGGACATCGCCTGCTGATGACGTTCATCGGGGCACCCGAATGAATTTGCGTGCGCAAGCAACGTCTCGGGAGTCGCATTAGACAAACCCGAGTCCGTACAGATTGAACGCGCCTCAGATCACCGGTGTCGGAAGCGGCGCACCGGTGAAATGGGCCTCTAGATTAGCGCGCATCAGCGCGCCCATGGCCTTTCGGGTCTCAACTGTGCCCGAGGCATGGTGCGGCTGCAGCAAGACGTTCTCTAGCGTCATGAACCGTGGGGCGATTCGCGGCTCTCCGGCAAACACATCCAGGGCCGCGCCGGCGATAGATTGGGTCTCTAACGCCTTTAATAGAGCCGATTCATCAACGGTCGAGGCGCGCGAGATGTTGATCAGCACGCCATCGGGTCCAAGCGCCGCCAGAACCTCTTGCCCGACGATGGCCTGCGTCGCCGCGGTCGCCGCCAACGTCACAAACAGGAAATCGGCCTGGGCGGCCAGCGCCACAGGGTCCGCCTCATACCGCAAGTCCACACCGTCACGCGGGGCTAGGTCGCAATAGGCGATGTCCATGCCGAACCCGGTCAGCCGCCGCGCCACGGCCATGCCGATCCGACCGAGCCCTAACACACCGGCGCGCGCCCCGCTAACCCGGCGGGTCAACGGGAACCCGCCCTTCGACGCCCAGTCTCCTGACCGCACCCAGTCTTCCGCTGCGCGCAGCCGCCGCGCCAGCGCCAGCATCATCGCCACGCCCAGATCGGCCACATCGTCGGTCAGCACATCCGGCGTGTTGGTCACCCGAACGCCGCGCGCCCGGCAAGCCTCCAGGTCCACGCCGTCGTAGCCCACGCCGTAGACTGCGACGATCTCCAGTCCTGGGCAGGCCTCGATCAGCGCTCGGTCCACCTTGTGCGTGCCCCGCGCCGCGATGCCCCGCACCCGCGGCCCGATCTCGCGCAGAAACGCCGCACGGTCCGCGGCAAGATCCAGCCGGTGCATCCGATAGGCGGCCTCCAACGGTCCCTGGTCCCAGTCCGGATAGGGCCCCAGTTGCAGCACGTCCGGCTTTGCCATCGTCCCCGTTCCGTCCCCGTCGCCGCGATGCTATGACCCTGCGCAAAGCCCGGCCCGCTGTCGAGTGCCAAAGGACCGCCCATGACCCAAGGACCCGCCCTTTTCGACCTCAGAGGCCGGCGCGCGCTGATCACCGGGTCGAGCCAGGGCATCGGCAACGCGCTGGCCCACGGCCTTGCCGCCGCGGGCGCCGAGCTGGTGCTGAACGGCCGCGACACCGCCAAGCTCGCAACCGCGGCCGAGGCCCTGCGTGCGACCGGCGCCACGGTGCACGAGCTGCCCTTCGACGCCACCGACCACGCCGCCGTGCGCGCCGCCATCGACCGGTTCGAGGCCGACACCGGCGCCATCGACATCCTCGTCAACAACGCCGGCATGCAGTTCCGCACCGAGCTGCAGGATTTTCCGGCGGACGCGTTTCAGTCTCTATTGCAGGCCAATATCGCCACAGTGTTCAATGTCGGCCAGGCCTGCGCACGGCACATGATCGCCCGGGGCTCCGGCAAGATCATCAACATCGCCAGCGTGCAGACCGCGCTCGCCCGGCCCTCGATCGCGCCCTATACCGCGACCAAGGGCGCCGTCGGCAACCTGACCAAGGGCATGGCCACCGACTGGGCGAAATACGGGCTGAACTGCAACGCCATCGCGCCGGGCTATTTCGACACACCGCTGAACGCCGCGCTCGTCGCCGACCCCGAATTCAACGCCTGGCTCGAAAAACGCACCCCCGCCGGTCGCTGGGGCCAGGTCGAGGAGCTGGTCGGCGCCTGCGTCTTTCTCGCCGGCCCGGCGTCTAGCTTCGTCAACGGCCACATCCTATACGTCGATGGCGGCATCACCGCCTCGCTTTAGGCTCCGCCGCTTCGTCGTGATGGGCGTGGCGGGCTGCGGCAAAACCAGCGTCGGGCAGGCGGTGGCGGCCCGGCTTGGCGCGACGTTCCTCGACGGCGACGACCTTCACCCGGCCAGCAACATCGCCAAGATGTCCGCCGGCGCGCCGCTGACCGACGCCGACCGCGCGCCCTGGCTGGCCCAGGTCGGCGCCATTTTGCGCGACGTACCGCATGTGACCCTCATCGGCTGTTCGGCCCTGAAACGAAGCTACCGCGACATTATCCGCCAGGCCGCCGCCGCACCCGTCGGCTTTCTGCACCTCGCCGCCGCGCGCGCGGTCATCGCCGCGCGGATGGCCGACCGTCAGGGCCATTTCATGCCGCTGTCGCTGCTCGACAGCCAATACGCGGCACTTGAACACCTGCAGCCCGACGAGATCGGCCTCACCGTTCATGTCGGCCAAAGCCTCGACGCCCTGGCCGACGAAATCCTGACCGGCCTCGACCACCTGACCCGGCCCTAATCCGCCGGGCCACCGGTTTACAGACCCGCCCCAAGGTTTTATGCGCAACCGCAAATCCAATCAGGTGCCGCCCCCCGTGACCAATCACCTCTATCAGAACGACCTGCCCGACGGGCTGAGCCTAGGCCCGCTCGTCGCCATCGACTGCGAGACCATGGGCCTGAACCCGCACCGCGACCGGCTTTGCGTGGTGCAAATGTCGGTCGGCGACGGGCACGCGCATCTGGTTCAGATCGCCAAGGGCCAGCGAGAGGCCCCGAACCTCTGCCGCATGCTGGCCGACCCGGACACGCTGAAGCTCTTCCATTTCGGCCGCTTCGACATCGCCGCGTTGCTCAACGCCTTCGGCACGATCACCGCACCGGTTTACTGCACCAAGATCGCCTCCAAGCTGATCCGAACCTACACCGACCGCCACGGACTGAAATACCTCTTGCAGGATCTCGTCGGCGTCGACGTCTCGAAACAACAGCAGATGAGCGACTGGGGTGCCGCGACCCTGACCGAGGCGCAGCTCGACTATGCCGCCTCGGACGTGCTGCACCTGCATGCACTGAAGGCCAAACTCGACGTGCTATTGAGCCGCGAGGGGCGCACCGATCTGGCCCAGGCCTGTTTCGACTTTCTGCCCACGCGGGCTCGGCTGGATCTCGCCGGGTGGCCTGAAATTGACATATTTGCCCACTAGATAGGGGCGATGCTGAACCGGATGGACAAGACCCGCTTTCTGACCACGGGCCGCCGCGTGATCGCGCGCGAGGCGCAGGCGTTGGGGCAGTTGGCAGAGACCGTCGACGCCGGCTTTGCCGATGCGGTCGAGCTGATCCTCGGCGCGCATGGCCGGGTCATCGTCTCCGGCATGGGCAAATCCGGCCATATCGCCCGCAAGATCGCCGCGACGCTGGCCTCGACCGGGACGCCGGCGCATTTCGTCCATCCCGCCGAGGCGAGCCACGGCGATCTGGGCATGATGGCGCAGGGCGACGTGGCGCTGGTACTGTCGAATTCCGGCGAAACGCCCGAGCTTGCCGATCTCGTAGCCTATACCCGCCGCTTCGGCATCCCGCTGATCGGCATCGCCGGCAAGGCCGGCAGCACGCTGATCCGGCAATGCGACGTCCGCCTGGTGCTGCCGCCCGCGGACGAGGCCTGCGACACCGGCATCGTGCCCACCACGTCGACCGCGATGGCGCTGGCGCTCGGCGACGCGCTGGCGATCGCGCTGATGGAGCATCGCCAGTTCACGCCCGAGCATTTCCGCGAGTTCCACCCCGGCGGCAAGCTCGGCGCGCGGCTCGCCAAGGTCCGCGACCTGATGCACACCGATATGCCGCTGGTTGCCCAGGCCACGCCGATGTCCGAGACCCTGCTGACCATGACCCAGAAGGGCTTTGGCGTCGTCGGCGTCCACGCCCAAAACGGCGATCTGATCGGCATCGTCACCGACGGCGACCTGCGCCGCCACATGGCGGGCCTTCTGGAGATGACCGCCGAGCAGGTGATGACCGCGCATCCGCGCACCATCGGCCCCGAGGCGCTGGCCGAAGAGGCCGTCGCGGTGATGAACGACCGCCGCATCACCTGCCTCTTCGTCGTCGACCCGGCCGAAAGCCAGAACGCCGTCGGCATCCTGCACGTGCACGACTGCCTGCGCGCCGGCATCATCTGAGGCATGGTCCGCACCGACGACACCTATTCCCGCGTCATCGCCTGGTTGAAGATCCTGCTGCCGCTGGTCGCGCTCGGCATCCTGTCGATCCTATTTCTGGTCGCGCGCACCATCGACCCGGCCCAGGACCTGCCGTTCGCGGATGTCGATATCGACGAGATCACCCGCGACCAGCGCGTCAGCCGCCCGAACTTTTCCAGCGTCACCGCCGACGGCGCCGCGATCACGCTGTCGGCCTCCACCGCGCGCCCGGTTCCCGGCTCGCCCGACATCATCACCGGCGACAACATCGCCGCCGCCATCGACCTCGCCGGCGGCAGCCGCATCGACATCCGCGCCGACGCCGCGGTGATCGACAGCATCGCGCAGCTCGCCGAACTGCAAGGCGGCGTCGTGCTGCACTCGTCCGAGGGCATCACCCTGAAGACCGACGCGCTGTCGGTGTCGCTGGAAACCTCGCAGCTGGCCTCCGATTCCGCCATCGCGCTGACCGGCCCGCATGGCCGCCTCACGGCCGGCAGTTTCCGCACCCAGGGTGACGGCAGCGACGGCAACCCCTATGTGGTGGTTTTCAAGGACCGGGTCGAGCTGATATACGATCCCGAACAGTAAGGAGCCGCCATGGCATTGCGATCGTTGATCTTGGCCGGCCTCGCCGGGCTAGCGCTGGTGGCCCTGGCCCCGGCGGCCGCGGCGCAGGGCACCTCGGTGTCGCTCGGCGGGCAGGGCCACGACAGCTCGCAACCGGTCGAGATCACCTCGCAAGAGCTTTCGGTCGATCAGGAAAACGGCACCGCTACCTTCACCGGCGACGTCATCGTCGGCCAGGGCGGCATCACCATGACCTGCGACCGGATGGTGGTCGAATACGCCGCCGACGAGACAGGCCAGAACCAGATCCAGGTGATCCGCATGTTCGGCGGCGTCACCTTCGTCAGCGCCAACGAGGCCGCCGAATCCGAGACCGCCGTCTATACGCTCGGCAACGAGCGCATCGTGATGACCGGCAACGTGCTGGTCACCCAGGGCGCGACCGCGCTCTCGGCGGACAAGCTGACCTACGACCTCGCCACCGGCAGCGGCGTGATGGAAGGCCGGGTTAAGACCATTCTGCAGCAGGGCAGCAACTGATGGCCCGCGGCCCGGCCTTGAGCGTCACCGACGGGCTCGCCGGCCTGCGCGTGACCAACCTGCGCAAGAGCTACCGCAAGAAGACCGTGATCCGCGACGTCAGCATGGAGCTCGGCCGCGGCGAGGTCGTGGCGCTGCTCGGCCCCAACGGATCGGGCAAGACCACCTGCTTTTACGCCATCGCCGGGTTGATCAGCCCCGAAGGCGGCCAGGTAATGATCGACGGCCGCGACGTGACCTATCTGCCGATGTACCGCCGCGCCAAGCTGGGCATCGGCTATCTGCCGCAGGAGGTGTCGATCTTCCGCGGGCTTTCGGTCGAGGACAACATCCTGGCGATCCTCGAGATCAGCGTGCCCGACAAGACCAAGCGCTATGAGAGGCTCGAGGAACTGCTCGGCGAGTTTTCGATCACCCATCTGCGCCGCGCCTCGGCGCTATCGCTGTCGGGCGGCGAGCGTCGCCGGGCCGAAATCGCCCGCTGCCTCGCCGCCGACCCGAAGTATCTGCTCTTGGACGAGCCCTTCGCCGGCGTCGACCCGATTGCGGTGGGCGAGATCCGCAGCCTGGTCGCCGATCTCAAGACCCGCGGCATCGGCGTCCTGATCACCGACCACAACGTGCGCGAGACGCTCGAGATCGTCGACCGCGCCTACATCCTGCACGACGGCAAGGTGCTTATGAGCGGCACCACCGAAGAGGTCGTGAAGGATGAAAACGTCCGCCGGGTCTATTTGGGCCAAAGCTTCAGAATCACTTGAAAAATGACGTGCCGACCTGCTCGTCCTGGGGCGAATTATGTCTCGAATTCGCGCCTTTTTGTTGACAGGCCCGCCCGCCATGAAGCCAAATAAGCGCGATGCGTGACCATGCGAATCCCGTTCGTGCGCCGGGGGTCCCTCGCCCTCAGCCGGACGCGCCCGACGGGCACAGGACCATCCATCTTGAGACATCGGTATCAGTGGCGGGCGCGGGCGAATGCCGGCGGCAGGGCACCCACGCCGGGCCGGTTTGAGGAGGTGACATGCGCTATCAGATCAGCGGCAAACAGATCGATATCGGCGACGCGCTGCAGACCCACGTCAAGGACGAACTGGGCAGCGTGATCGAGAAATATGCCGGCCGCCCGACCGATGCCCATATCACCTTTTCCCGCAGCTCCAGCGAGTTCGTCTGCGAGGCGATCGTGCACCTGTCGACCGGGCTGACCGCCCAGGCCCGCGCCCACGACCACGAGATTTACGCCGCCTTCGACAAGGCCTGCGAAAAGATGGAAACCCAGTTGCGCCGCTACAAACGCCGGTTGAAGGACCATCACCGCGAGCGCTCGCAGCCGGTTGAACTCTCGGGGGCATCCTCGTATATCCTCGCCGCACCGGAGGATGAGCACGACACCGAACCCCAGACATTGCAGCCGATCATTGTCGCTGAGATGGAGACCAAGATCCCGTCTCTATCGGTGGGCGAGGCAGTGATGCAGATGGAACTCGCCGGCGCGCCGGTCCTGGTCTTTCGCAACGAAGGGCATTCGGGGGTAAACGTGGTCTACCGACGCGACGACGGAAACATCGGCTGGATCGATCCCAGCACGGCAGATTGAAGGCAGCGGCGCAACGCCGGTTCAACGAAGCAGGGGCCAATGGAGCTATCCAGTATTCTCAGGCCGGACGCCGTCCGGGTTGTCGGTAACCTGACCAGCAAAAAGCGTCTGTTCCAGGAACTTGGAGAGATCGCAGCAACCGTGCACGGGCTGTCGGTGGGCGATACCGTCGAGGCGCTTCTCGAACGCGAATCGCTCGGGCCCACGGGCGTCGGCAAGGGCATCGCGTTGCCGCATGCTCGGCTTTCCGGCCTGGCTGAGGTTGTTGGTGTCTTTATGCGCGTCGAAAAGCCTCTGGAATTCGACGCGGTCGACCGTCAGCCTGTCGATCTGATCTTTGCGTTATTTGCGCCGTCAGAGACCGGCGTGGATCATCTGAAAGCTCTAGCCCTCGTCTCGCGCACCCTGCGCGACCCGGCGATTTGCACCAAGCTGCGCGCCAATATCGACCCAGCCACCCTGCACGCCGTTTTGACCGAAGCGCCTGCGTCCGAGGCAGCCTGATCCCGGCTCGGCTAGCAAATCGTTGGCCAGAGACTTCGAGCGCGAGATCTTCGATGCAATTCGACCATCCGGTCGTCTTCACCTTTGTATTGAAGAAATCAGCGGAGCCGGGTGCTGGAATTGCCCGTGTGAGTCGCGACACCCGTTCGCTTTGCCTGAGCCCTGTGGCCAATGGGTACGCCGTTATGTCATATTCATAAACCACATGTTGTGGTTCCGCCCCCCACACATACTATATGCAGAAGTTGTCAAACAAAATTGACACCAGCTGATTCCCTGCGATAATTAGCCCAAACGCGTAGGTACGCGACTCGGGGGGACCCTCCAATGACTGCAGAGGACCACTCTGCAAGGAACTTCGATCTGGACAGCTTCAATCGCGCCCAGGATGAAATCCACCGGCTCAACCGCCACCTTCCACCAAGCGATGTCCAAAGCCTCGCGCGTGAGGTGATCGAACGTCTGGCTCAAAGGTCGGTGCCGTCTCACGCAACGCATTCCGCACAACCGGACCGCGAGATCGTTGCGCTGAGCCTCGCATTGATCTCAAAAGAACCGGACGCGGCGAAGGAATTGATCATGCAGGCCCAAAGGGACGGCGTGTCTGTGCCCGAGCTCTATCTGTCTTACCTCGGAGCGTCCGCCCGACGGCTTGGCGACTGGTGGGATGCGGACCAAGTGAGCTTTGTCGACGTAACTGTCGGTGTCACCCGGATTTACGGAATTATGCGCGGCCTGCGTCCGGTCTGGACATCATCGCGGGCAGGCGGCCGCAAGTCGGCGATCTTCGCCGCCGTCCCGGGCGACGACCACACGCTGGGCGTCACCATGGCGACCGATCTGTTCCGGCGCGACGGTTGGGATATCGATTTGGAAGTCGGGTTGGACCATGACGCCCTGGTCGGATATCTCGACCTTGCCGACTACACGGTGATCGGGCTGTCTGCCAGCGGCCGCAAATCTCTGGCCGCGTTGATCCGGCTTATTTTGGCGATCCGAATCGGGAATCCAGCGGCCTTTATCCTTGTCGGCGGTAATATCGTTGCAGAGGACCCCGATATCGTTGCAACAACGGGGGCCGACGGCGCAGCTCTGGACGTGCCCCAGGCGTTGCGGATCATGAACCACCTGGTCGGAGTTGGGACTTAGGCACTAAATAGCCCGAATTCTCATCACTTGCCGGCCCGCGCGCATTCACGCGGGCCGGAGTGGTTTCGATCTTCAATGCGCTACGCCATGGCTTCGGCGCGTTCCGATTGGATCTTCTGGGCCTCCTGGCCGTGGACCTCTTCGTAGTGGTCGAATCGCGACTCGATCCACGCCGTTCCGTGGGTCAACCCACCGAGCGACTGGAACAGTTCGTCCAAAGTCGGCGAAGGCAAGAGCGCCCGGAAGATGTCCCAGCCCTTGGCCACAGGATGCGGATCGAAGCCCAGCACCTGGCCCTTCAGCGACGAGATCAGCGCCACCAGCTGGCCGGTGTAGATCGACGGCACATGCACGTCGACCTGGTCGATTGGCTGCAGCAGGACTGGGCCAGCCTCTTTCAGCGCCTCGCGCATGCCCATCGATGCGGCGGTCTTAAAGGCGTAATCGGAGGAATCCACCGAATGGTGCTTGCCGTCCGTCAGTGTCACGCCGACATCGACGACGCGGAACCCAAGCGGCCCGCGGGCCAGCGATTCCTCGGCGCCGTGATGAACCGACGGGATGTAGTTGCGCGGCACCGCACCGCCCTTGACCACCTCGTCGAAGCTGAAGCCCGCGCCGCGGGGCTGCGGCGCCAGGGTAAACACGATGTCGGCGAATTGCCCGGCACCGCCGGACTGCTTCTTGTGCCGGTAGTGTTTGTCGATCTTGCGTGAGATCGTCTCGCGATAGCTGCCGCCGACCGGGTGGTCGGAGACCCGGATGTCGAAATCCTCGGCCAGGGTATCGGTCAGCCGCCGCAGGTGCATCGGCCCCTGCAGGTTGGCGACGATGTGCCCGGTGTCCTCGTCATGGGCCAGCGACATGCCGGGGTCGATTTCGTCGATCTTCGCCAGCGCCCCAGAGAGCCGCGCATCGTCGCGGTCGTTGTCGGGGGTCAGCACCCGGCGGAAGGCGGCCGGATGTCCCGCGATCCACTCGGGCAGATCCATCGCGTCGCCATCGGAATAGGCCTTGCCCGGGTGCAGATGGTCGGATTTGACCGCGATCGCCAGGCCACCGGTCTCTAACGCGCCCGAAACCGGCTTGCCGTCGACGCCGGTCAGGCTGCCGATGCCATCGCCGCCCAGCGCGGCACCCTGCTGCACGCCACCGCCGAGGGCGCGGATCAGAACCGATTTGCCCACATGCTTGCGGTTATCGGCATAGACGCCCAGCGCCTTCGCCGCGCCGTCCAGCCCCAGCCGCGCCGCCAGCTCGGCCGCGCCGGAACTTTCGTGCCGCAGCGCCTTCAGCAGCCGGTTGACGCCGTTGGCATGCTCAGCCGAACCCAGATAGGCGGGGATCAGTTCGTTGCGTTTGTGGATGTCGGCGAGCAGCGCGAAGACATCCTCGGTGGCCGGGGTCTTGTCTTCGATCAGTTGCTCGAGAAGGTCGTCGTTGAAATCGGCGAGATGTTCCAGAAGCTCGGTCCGCGCCTCTTGCTCGCGGTCGCGCACGGCGTCGGGAATCTCGACTAGCTTCGAGGGCTTGCCCTCCTGGTACTCCCAGGCGCGTTCGGAAATCAGGTCGACGGCCCCGGTGACGCCGTCGGCGTCGCGCATCGGAACCTGGCGCAGGACCAGCGCGTGCGAGGCATAGGTCTGCAGCGCGGCGACGGTATCAGCGACGCGGCCCTCGGCCTGGTCCATGCGGTTGATAAACAAATAGCAGGGCACCTCTGCCTCTTCGATCAGCCGAAGATAGGGCGCGGCCTGCGAGGCGGCGTTCGGGTCGGGAGAGACGCAGAGCACGACCGAGTCGCTGGCGGCCAGGGCATGCCCGGCGCAGGCCAGGTTGTCGGCGCCGCCGGTCACGTCGAGCGCGGCCCATTTCTCGCCGAGATAGTCAAAGCTGTGGAATGTCAGACGGTCGGAAAAACGGGTGGCCTCGGACCGGCCTTCAAGTTCGGCCATCGCTTTGACCAGGGTTGTTTTTCCGGACTGCGATGGCCCAACCACAGTGAAGCAACGCATGTGATCTCCTCCCTTTGGTTGCGGTGCGCGCGTCGCGGCGCGCCCTGCCCGAGTGGCGAAGATCCGGGTCGACCGGGTCGTCTGGCCTGATGCACTGCCTCCGTCCGCGCCGGCTTTGCCCTTGTTCGCGGACCTGTCCGGATGGTCGGAGCAACCAGCCGCCCGCGTCAAGCGAATTGTCGAGGCGCCGTCAAGAAAAGGCCCGCCGGCGGCATGTGGCCGACCAGCGGGCAGGGACGGGAGATCGGCAGGGAGGAAGGGACGGGGCCGATCTCCTCTGGGGATTTGTCAGAAGCCGGCGCCGAACGACAGGCAGGCGGCGCCGTCGGTTGTTTGCGTGACGTGGTTCGACGCGCCGTCGCCGAACTGGAAGATGCCGCAGCTTTGGTCGTTGCCAGCCTGGTGCAGCGAGGCGTCGTGGTTGTCGCCGTCCTGGTGGATGATGCCCAGGTTTCCGGTGCCGCCCTGCATCAGCGCCGCGACGTTGCCGGCGCCGTTTTGGGTGATGTGGCCGTTGGTCTGGATGTCGTTGACCAGCGCGAACATGTTCAGGCCGATGCCAATGGCCTGGGCCTCGTCGGCGTTCTTGGCCTCGTAGGTGAAGCTGATCGAGCCTCCGGCGAAGGCGGGCGCGGCCAGCGCGGTCGCGGCGGCGAGGGTCAGGGCGGTCAGAGTGCGTGTCATGTCTTGGGTCCTTTCGGCGTATGTTAGGGTCGTTTCAGATGTCGATGTGGTTCGAGCAGATCAGCCGGTGGCCGTTCCATCTCAGCGTCAGTTCGGCGTCGACGTCCTCGGGCGGCAGCCCGCCGAAGGTAGCCTGGCCCAGCGTTTCCGATTGCCCAGCGCGGACACGGAATTCGCCCGACTGGCTGATCATCGCGCTGTTGCCGCCGCCGCGCTTGGTGATGGTCAAAGCGTAGCTGCCGCTGGCGGCGGCATCGGCATGAACGACGCCTTCGTAGGTGTGGCCGTAGCGGCCCTTGCTGACGGCGATCTCGCAGCTCAGCGCCAGATCGCGGTCGGCAGCGGAATGGGCATTCGATCCGGCGGCCAGTCCGATCGCCGACAACGCCATGGCAGCGGCGGGCAGGACAGACTTGCCAAGGTGGGTTTGGTGAAGTGCCATTGTCACGTCTCCATTGGCGTTGCGTTGGGGCCGGGCGGCGGGAGGGAACCGCCCGGCGGCCGGGCTCAGTACTGAACGATCAGCGAGCTGTTGCCGACGCCGTTGACAGAGGTCGAGGCCGAGTTGCCGTCGCCCAGTTGGATCACGGCGTTCGAGTTGCCGAAGCCCGTGGTCTCGGTGTCGGCGTAGTTGTCGTTGCCGATCTGCGCCACGGCGTTGAGGTTGCCGACACCGTCCTGGTGGCTGTCGACGGCGTTGTTGGTGCCAGCCTGGCCGACCGCGGTGGTGTTGTAGCTGCCGTCCTGGGTCGCAAAGATCGAGTTGCCGAGGCCCCACTGGTGCAGTTCCATGTGGTTGTAATCGCCGGCCTGCCCGCCGGCCACGCCGTTGAGCCAGCCGTGCTGGACGACGTTGGCGGTGTTGCCGCCGGCCAGCGCCGGAGCGGCGGCCAGGGTCGAGGCGACGAGGGCGGTGAGGGTGAAGGTCTTGAAGGTCATCAAACTGTCTCCGGTGTGTGTTCGTGTGTGTCTGGTTCGTGTTCGTCGGCGGTGCGTCTGGCTGCGGTGCCGATGCCCAAACCGTGGCCGGGGGTCCGCCAGACAGGCAATAACGCGGGCCCGCTAACCGATGACCGGGGCGGTGTTATTCGATGACAAGGGGGAATTCGGGGGCCTCGGTCCCCCTAGATGTCGGCAGAAACTTGCATGGTTTCAGAGGCTTGTAGAACTTGGCGTCAAGGGCGCCGAATCGGCGTGCCGCGATGTCGCGGGGGCTTGAATAGCCGTCAATGACGCACGCGTCACTCTGTGGAGACAGGCCCGCCTGTCATCCGATAACAGGGGCCTTCAGCCGGTTTTGCGGGCTTCATCCCGCACGAATTGCCGCTGGCGCTCACGGAATCGCGCCCGATCCGCCGGTCCGTATTCGCCGACACAGGCCGGGCACTGCACGCCCTCCTCGTAGGCCGGATCTGTCTTGGCCTCGGGCGAGACCGGACGGCCGCAGGCATGGCACGACGTGTAGCGGCCCGGTGCGAGCCCCGGGCCGACGCTGACCCGTTGGTCGAAGACATAGCACTCACCGTGCCAGAGGCTCTGTGCCTGAGGCACCGAGTTCAGGTAACTCAGGATGCCACCGCGTAGGTGAAACACCTCCGCGACCCCCTGCCCCAGCAGATAGCTCGTCGCCTTCTCGCAGCGGATGCCGCCGGTGCAGAACATCGCGATCCGCCGGCCCGCGAAGCGCTGACCGTTGGCCTGCCACCAGGCCGGAAAGTCGCCGAAGCTCTGCGTGCCGGGATCGTCCGCGCCCTCGAAGGACCCGATCGCCACCTCGTAGTCGTTGCGCGTATCGATCACCGCGACGTCCGGCGCAGCGATCAGGGCGTTCCAATCCGCGGGATCGACATAGCGCCCGACCGCCGCAGTCGGGTCGACCTCAGTCTGCCCCATGGTCACGATCTCGCGCTTGATGCGCACTTTCATCCGGTTGAAGGGCGCAGCGCCGGCATGGCTCTCCTGCCAGTCCAGGTTGGCGCAGCCCGGCAGCCTTCGGATGTGGGCCAGTACGGTGTCTATGCCGGCCCGATCGCCCGCAATAGTCCCGTTGATTCCCTCTCGCGCCAGCAGGATCGAGCCCGTCACGCCCTGCGCGCACGCGACCTTGGCCAGCCCCGGTTTCAGCGCAGCGGGGTCCGGAAATGGCGTGAACTTATAGAATGCGGCGACGACGGGCATGGGCCGGGGCTACACTCCCGGCCCCGCCCGTTCAAGGTCAGGCCCGCGGCAAACGCGCCGCCAGCGACCGCAACATCGCGTCGAACCCCTCGCCGCCAACCTCGGCGCCCGAGATCGCCAGCGACCCGTTCGGATGCTTGATCGAAAGAACCTTGTTACCGGCCACCGACTTGATGGCGACGCCGGTGATGCCGCGATAGTCGAGCCGCAGGGTCTTGCTGCCGCCCGGGTTGACCGGCGCCGTGATCGCCTCTTGGTCCAGCCGGATCGGCGCCCGCGCCGAAGCGGGCTTCAGCATGCCGGCCAGTAGCACGACGCCCATTCCACCCGCGGCGACGGCCATCGCGGCATAGAAGATCGACGCGCCGGTCACGCCGAAGCGCAGGATACCGTTGAGGATCAACCCGGCGTCGTTGGTCCAAGCCATCCACGCCATGAATCCTGCGGCCGCCAGGCAGCCCACCATCGCCAACACCCCGGGTTTGGAGGTCGACCCGTATTCGAAAACATCTTCCATCTTGCTACGCCTCTGTTCTGGATGTGGTCCTCTGGGCCATATCTCCAGTCGAATGGGCCCAGCCTGTGGCGAGATTTCCAAAAGAGTGCGGCAGCCGTATGCACCTCAACCACAAGGTGCGGCATTCGGGCCACCATTGACCGCCTAACGCACCCCGGCGTACCCCTTGGCCCAAAGGAGACCCGCCCATGCGTCCCGCCAACGAAGCCCTCCTCGTCATCGACGTGCAAAACGACTTCTGCCCCGGCGGCGCCCTGGCGGTGGCCGACGGCGACGCCATCGTGCCCGGCATCAACGCCGCCATGGCCGAATTCGCCACTGTGATCCTGACGCAGGACTGGCACCCCGCCGACCACGCCTCCTTCGCCTCGCAGCACCCTGGCCTCGACCCCTTCGCCACAACCGAGATGCCCTATGGCACCCAGGTGCTTTGGCCAGACCACTGCGTACAGGGCACCGACGGCGCCGCGTTTCACCCCGACCTCGACACCACCCGGGCCGATCTGATCCTTCGCAAGGGCTTCAACCGCACCATCGATAGCTACTCAGCGTTCTTCGAAAACGACCGGACCACACCCACCGGGCTTGAAGGGTATCTTCGGACCCGCGGGCTCGACTCACTAACCCTGGTCGGCCTGGCCACCGATTTCTGCGTCAATTACTCCGCCGTCGACGCCGCGCGCCTCGGGTTTCGCGCCACCGTGCGCCAGGACCTCTGCCGCGCCATCGACCTCGACGGCTCGCTCGCCGCCGCCCGGACCGCGATGGCCGATGCCGGCGTCACCCTGGCCTGACCCGAACCTGGACAAACTTTCGCCCCTGGCCTTACCCTGCCCCGACGAACCGACGGAGCCGCGCCCTTGGACATCGCCACCCGAGTATACAACCACAAGTGGAAGATCGACCCGATCGTGCGGTCGCTGATCGACACGGACTTCTACAAGCTGCTGATGTGTCAGTCGGTGTTCCGCAACAAGCCCGACACCCAGGTCGCATTCAGCCTGATCAACCGCACCACGTCGGTCCGGCTGGCCGATCTGATCGACGAGGGCGAGTTGCGCGAACAGCTCGACCATATCCGCGGCCTGTCGCTCAGCCGCGGCGAGTCGACCTGGCTGCGCGGCAACATGTTCTACGGCAAGCGACAGATGTTCACGCCCGAGTTCATGGAGTGGTTCGAAGGCTTCCGCCTGCCGCCCTACCACCTAGAGCGGCGCGACGGCCAATACCAGCTGAGCTTTGAAGGCACCTGGCACGAGGTCATGCTGTGGGAGATCCCGGCGCTGGCGGTGCTGATGGAACTGCGCGGCCGGGCGGTCTTGAACCGCATGCGCCGGTTCGAATTGCAGGTGCTCTACGCCCGCGCGATGACCAAGATCTGGGAAAAGATCGACCGTCTGCGCGCCCTCGACGAGTTGCGGATCGCCGATTTCGGCACAAGGCGGCGGCATTCGTTCCTGTGGCAGGACTGGTGCGTGCAGGCGATGATTGAAGGCTTGGGCGAGAAATTCGTCGGCACCTCGAACTGCCTGATCGCCATGCGCCGCGATATCGAGGCGATCGGCACCAATGCGCACGAACTACCGATGGTCTACTGCGCCCTGGCTGACAACGACATTCAGCTGGCAGAGGCCCCCTATCAGGTACTCGCCGACTGGCACGAAGAGCACGAAGGCAACCTGCGCATCATCCTGCCCGACACCTACGGCACCGAGGGCTTCCTGAGGAACGCACCCGACTGGCTGGCCGGATGGACCGGGATCAGGGTCGATTCCGGCGATCCGGTCGAAGGCGCCGAGATCGCCATTCGCTGGTGGCGCGACCGCGGCGAAGACCCGCGCGACAAGCTGGTGATCTTCTCCGACGGGCTCGACGTTGACAAGATCGCCGACCTCTACGCCCGGTTCCACGGCCGCGTTCGGGTCAGTTTCGGCTGGGGCACGCTCTTGACCAACGACTTCCGCGGCCTCGTGCCCGGCGACGCGCTGGCCCCGTTCTCGCTGGTCTGCAAGGCGGTCTCGGCAAACGGCCGCCCGACCGTCAAGCTCAGCGACAACCCCAACAAGGCGATGGGTCCGGCCGCCGAGCTCTCCCGCTACAAACGCATCTTCGAGGTCGGCGCACAGGAATCACTGGAGGTCCTGGTATGACGCAAAACGTCTCTAAATTGGCCGAAATGGGCCTTGAACCAGGCGCCGTTGCGCTGGTGACCGGTGGCGGCGGCGGCATTGGGCTTGCCGCCGCCTGCGAGTTCGCCGCTCTCGGAATGACCGTCGCCCTGCTCGACCGCGACGACACGTTGCTCGATGCCGCCGCGGCGCGGGTCAAGGATGCCGGTGCGCCCGAGGTCGTCACCTACAGCGCCGATGTCGCCGATGCCGAGGCCTTGCGGAAGGTCGAGGCCGACCTCGCCGGGCGCTTCGGCGGCGTTGATGCGGTGCTGAACAACGCCGGCATCGGGGTCGGTAGCGCCGCCGTGGGCCCGGCGGAGCCCTGGCAGCGGACGCTTGGCGTCAACCTCTGGGGCGTTATCAATGGCACCCAGGTCTTCGCGCCGCGGATGATTGCCCGAAAGCGTCCCGGCATCATCATTAATACAGGTTCTAAACAGGGCATAACGACGCCGCCGGGCAATCCAGCCTACAATGTCGCCAAGGCCGGGGTGAAGGCCTTCACCGAAGCGCTGGCGCATGAGTTGCGCAACACCGACGGTTGCCGGATCACCGCGCATCTCATGATCCCCGGCTTCGTCTTCACCGGCATGACCCGCGGCGACCGGACCGAAAAGCCCGATGCCGCCTGGACGCCCGAACAGACGGCGGCGTTCATGTTCGACAGCCTCGCCGGCGGCGATTTCTACATCCTGTGTCCCGACAACGACGTGCCGCGAGCGCTCGACGAAAAGCGCATGGCTTGGGCCGCCGGCGACATCATTGAAAACCGCCCCGCCCTGTCGCGCTGGCACCCAGACTACGCCGATGCCTTCGCCGATTTCGTCAAGGACGCCTGATCTGCGGCCGGCGCCTTTCCGGCTTCTTCACGCGCCCGCCAGAAACGCCTCCGCCATCGCGCAGGCCCGCCGGACATAGACCGGCAGCTTCGGATGGTCCGCCGGCAGCCGCGGGATCGTCCACCCGAGCGCCGAAAACGCCCGCAGCATCGCGAAGAGGTCGAATGTGGCCCAATCTGCGTCTCTAAGCTTCTTAATAGAGCCGTATCCGGACATGATCGCCGCCCTCACATCGGGATAGAGCGGGTCGTCCACCACCTGGGTCACACTCGCCGCGAGGTCGTACATCACGAACCCGAACCCCGAATCGTCGAAGTCGATCAGGCCCAGCGATCCGCCCGGCCGCCGGAACACGTTCTCGCGCAGCGCATCGGTGTGGATGAGCGTCACCTCGGCGCCGCCGGCCAGGAAATCGACCAGGCGCTCCCGCGCCGCATCCCGCGCTGTGATCACAAGCTGCCGTTGCGCGGCGGTGAGCAGCGGCATCTCCCAATACCGGCCCCAGAGCGGTTCTTCCCCCGTCAGCCCATCCACGTCCCAGCGCGGCCGCTCGAACTGCCCGGGCCCGATCTTGGCCGTCGCCGCATGCAGCCGCGCCAAGAGCCTTCCGACCTCGCGATAGGTCTCGATGTCACTTTGTTCGAGCCGATCGGTCCCGGCCCCCAGCGGCGCGCCGTCCATCCACCCGATGACGCTCGCCAATTGCCCGCCGCCCAAGTCCAGCAGCGCATCGCCATCTGGCATCGCCACCGGCGGCGGTGCCGGAAATCCGCGCTCCGCCAGGGCGCGGGTCCAATCCAGCTCCGACCGAATCTGCGCCGCCGTCCTGTATCCGGGCCGGTGCAGCCGCAACGCCGCGCGGCCGGACGGCAACGCCACCTCGAAAACCGCATTCTCGCGATGCGACAACAGCCGCGGCGGATGCGCCGACCGACCCCACGCCTGCGCTGCCCGCGCCGCGAGATCCTGCAACGTCATTTCGGCATCTCGGCCAACACCTCCGCCAGCGCGTCCACCAGCATATCGGCGTTTTCGCGGGAAAACGGCATCGGCGGGCGGATCTTCAGGCAATTGTAGTGCCGTCCCAGCCGGTTCAGCAGGATACCGCGGGCCTTCATCGCTTCGACCACCCGCGCGGTGGACTCCGGTGCCGGCGCCAACCCCTCGCCCACGAATTCGACGCCAAGGAACAGCCCCGCGCCACGGACCTCGCCGATCATCGGATGCTGCAGCGCGCGCAGCCGCTGTAACGCATAAGACCCAACATCTGCCGCGTTAGAGACTAGGTCTTCCTCCTCAAGCACATCGAGCACCGCCATTGCCGCGGCGCAACTGACCGGGTTGCCACCGAATGTGTTGAAATAGCCGAACGCTTCGCGGAATGCCCCGGTCACCTCGGGTTTCGCCACCACGGCCGCCACGGGGTGGCCATTTCCCATCGGCTTGCCTAATGTGATCACATCTGGCTCGATGCCGATCCTTTGATACCCCCACCAATGCGATCCCAAGCGTCCGAACCCGGGCTGGACCTCGTCGGCAATCAGAATGCCGCCCGCCCGACGGACGACCTCGACCGTGGGATCCAGAAAGCCCCGGGACAGGTCCGGAAAGCCCTCATTCGCGAAAAACGGACATAGGATCAGCGAGGCAAAGCCTTGGCCCGACGCCTCCAGGTCGGCGATGGCCTCGGATACATGGCCGGCAAAGACTTGCGCCTGCCCCTCCGCCGACCCGCCCAACGGACGCAGTGAGTCCGGCGACGGCACGCGGCGGACATTCGGGGCGTATCCGCCGATCGGCGGCTTCTTCGACGACAGCTGCGACACCGTCGCGGTGTTGCCGTGATAGGTGTTGTCGGTGGCGACGATGCCCGTTTTGCCAGTCACTGCCTGGCCCATCCTCAGTGCGATATCGTTCGCCTCGGACCCGGTACAGACCATGATAACCGTCTCTAAACTGCCCGAAAACCGCGCTACCAACCGCTCGGCATAATCCAGGATCCCCTCGTGAAGATACCGCGTGTGGGTGTTCAGCCGGGCCGCCTGGGCGCAGATCGCCTCGACCACCTTGGGGTGGCAGTGCCCCACATGCGGGACGTTGTTGTAGCAATCGAGGTACCGCCGCCCGTCGGCATCCCAGAGCCACACGCCCTCTCCGCGGACGATATGCAACGGCGCGTCATAGAAGGTCGGCACGTTGGGGCCCAAGAGCCGCGCGCGCCGCTGCACCAAGCTTTCCGACATCGCCAAACCCCCGGTTGCGCCCCGCCCCCTGGTAGCGGCAGCCGGGGCCGCTTGACAACACCGCGCGCCGGGCGGACCCATGCGCGATGGCGATCCTCCTGCGCAACCGCAACTACCGGCTGGTCTTTTCGGCTGCCGCAATCTCGAACCTCGGCGACGGAGTATCGGCGCTGGCCTTTCCCTGGCTCGCCACGCTGGTCACCCGCGATCCGATGCTGATCGCGCTGGTCGCCTTCGCAACCCGACTACCTTGGCTGCTCTTCGCCCTACCCGCCGGGGTGCTGACCGACCGCGCCGACCGGCGCCAACTGATGGTGCGGGCCGACCTTTTCCGGCTGATCCTGACCGCCGGCGTGATCGGCCTGATCCTGTCGGTCGATGCCTTCCCGCCCGCGGCCGAAGCCGGGTACATCCTCGCGCTGTCCGGCCTCGCCTTCCTGCTCGGCTCGGCCGAGGTCCTGCGTGACAACGCGGCGCAGACCGTGCTGCCCTCGATCGTCGACAAGGACGAGCTGGAGGCGGCGAACGGCCAGATCTGGAGCATCGAGCAAGTCATGGGGTCCTTCGTCGGTCCGCCGCTTGCCGGGGTGCTGATCGCCTGGGCGGTGCCGGCGCCGTTTGCGCTCGACGCCGTGACCTTCGCCTTGGCCGCCTGGATCGTTTGGCTGGTGGCCATCCCGCCGCGGCCCGCGCCACCGAAACGCCGGCTGTCGGTCGAGCTGATCGAGGGCGCGCGGTGGATCCTGGCGCATGGCACGATCCTGCGCCTCGCGCTGATGCTCGGGGCGTTGAACGGATTTGCCACGATGACCCTGACGGTGCTGGTGTTATTCAGCCAGGACGTCCTGGGCCTGTCGGCGGCGGGCCATGGCCTGTTGCTGACCGCGGGCGCGGCAGGGGGCGTCGTGGGAGGCATCCTGTGTCCCCGGATCGCGTCGCGGATCGGGGCACAAAACAGTCTCTACGTTGCGCTATTTCTATTTCCGCTCCCCTTCGGCCTGATCGCGCTGGCGGTCTCGCCGATCCTTGTCGCGGTGGCGCTTTTTGCCGAGATGTTCACGGCGCTTTTGTGGAACGTGGTTACGGTTTCGTACCGGCAGCGGCGGATTCCCGATGCGCTGCTGGGCCGGGTCAACAGTATCTACCGGTTTTTCGGCTGGGGTATGATGCCGATCGGCGCGTTGGCCGCTGGGGCGCTGGTGGCGTTGGCAGAACCGGAACTTGGGCGCGAGGCGGCGCTGCGGTCGGTGTTCTGGTGCGCGGGGATCGGAATGGCGTTGG
>JAAUYB010156157.1_pt1 | contig 38212 bp, 1 predicted proteins | sample 7278071 | NCBI WGS metagenome assembly JAAUYB01 (sample SAMN14350121, study PRJNA611818) | marine sediment metagenome | isolation source: surface marine sediment (1.8m) | place: French Polynesia: Moorea | collected 2018-08 | reverse complement strand
CTTTGTACGGTGACCGAAGGGTAGTTCCCGGGCGAAAAGCGGTTTGTATTTGCGTGCGGCCATGCCTTCGGTCGTTTGTTGACGGCTTGTTCCCAGGGGATTGTGGAGACGCACGCGAAGGCGATCGATACCTTGCGCGCCTGCGTAAGACATCTGTGGAAGGACCTGCGCTTTCAATACCGGATGGGACGCATCGGTTTGGAAACACTCGCCTTGATGGAACTTCCGATCAAAGGCATGCCCGGTTTCACGCGCTACAGCGACTGGCTGCAGGCCGGGGCGCGCATGGCCTATCACCTGCGCAATCAAAGCGCCGCACACCCGGAACTGGTTACCAGCCCCTCACTGACTCAACTGACGGAATATGTTGCCGAGGCAGATGATGCGGCCGAACGGCTCGACAAGGCCAAAGCCCTGGTGATGGACGCCCGCGACGACCTTGATGTGCAAAGAGCCGAGGTCGATCGTTTACACGGCTACCTGGCCAAGTTGCTGCGCGCCGCGATGCACGGGACGCCCAACCCCGCCCTGCGCGACGAGATGCGCCGCTACGGCTACACCTTCCGACCCACCAAAAAGGAAGCGCCGCCGCAAACGGTACAAGCCGAACAAACCGAGGAAGCTAAAGCCGAAGGCGAACCGGCGGCGAACGTGGAGAAAAGTCGACCTTCGATATGGACCAGGCCGCCGCGAACCGTCCCCGGCAACTTTCGAAGTAATCACGACGCGACGCGGTCCATCGAACCCGCGTCCCAATCGCCGCCCCCCGAGGGCTGAATGACGAAGCGGATTCACGCCGAACAGGCCGCCGCACCGACAAAAAATGAAATGCCGTGATACTTTTCGTGCCCGAATGTCACGTCTTGTAGTAGGGCTGTCGGTCGATACCCAATCTCAATCCGCAAATCCATCAAATTACCCGTGCGGCTCGTGATCCTTCGTCTCCAAAAGTGCGAGTCGTCTCTCACATCACAAACTTTTTCCATTCGCATAAAACCACTTGTCTGATTTCCCGTATGGGTGGTAAGGTGACTGATTTTTTGGAGCGAGGGATGTTCCAGATCGATCATTTTTTGACTGAAACACCATTGCTTCTTTTCAAAGAACGCGATAACTTGTGAATTGCTTTGGAAGTTCCTTCGCGTTCTTCGCATTTTTTCATCCCATACATATATTCAATCGATTGAACATTATTCGAATGACTGTTCGGTTTTTCGTAGCTTGTTCACATGCTGTCTGAATTTCCCCGTCTGGTTTTGCATTCGCCGGCTTCCGCCTTCGCGTGATAAGATTAAAGAGATTTCAATCTCTTCATTCTGGTCGGATGGTGCTTAAAACCTGCCTGGGGACAACGGCTGTCCACGGTGAAGTGCTTTTTTAGATAAGCGCCTCTTGCGTTTCGATCACCAGGTGAGGTACCCACTACCACTATGACCGGCATTGTGACCATCCCCGACATGCTCTTTACTGACTGGATCCAACTTCTGCGCAACCGTGCGGAAACCCAACCGGAACACAATACCTTTACCTTTCTCAACATGGCGGCCGGCACGGAACAGGTGCTGACCAATGCCGAGCTGGACCTGAGGGCACGCGCCCTGGCCGCCGAATTGGCGCCCTATGCCGGGCAGCCCGTCTTGCTGTTGTTTCCCCCGGGCATGGAATACCTGGCCGCTTTTTTCGGCTGCCTCTATGCGGGCGTCACCGCCGTGCCCGCCTACCCGCCCAATCCCAACCGCCTGCACCGCTCGCTCCCCCGTCTGGCCGGTATGGTTCAGGACGCCGGTATCCAGGTCGTGCTGACCACGCGGGAACTGGCCGAAGCCCGCAAACGCATGAACCAACCCATGCCCCTTTTCGACAGCCTGGAGTGGCGCACCGTCGGCGCCGATCTGTCCGCCGCCGACAGTTGGACCCGGCCCAAGGTCGATGCCGACACCACCGCTTTTCTTCAATACACCTCGGGTTCGACCTCCGAACCCAAGGGCGTGGTGGTCAGTCACGGCAACCTGCTGCACAACCAGCAATTGATTCAACAGGGCTTCCAAACCGGGCCGCAAGATCGCGTGGTCAGTTGGTTGCCGCTCTACCACGACATGGGGCTGATCGGCGCCATATTGCAACCCCTTTTCCTGGGCGCGGAATGCTATTTCATGGCGCCCATGGACTTCCTGCGGCGGCCGTTCCGTTGGCTGGAAACCATCTCGCGGCTCGGCGGCACCGTCAGCGGCGCCCCCAACTTCGCCTACGACCTGTGCGCCCGAAAGATTACCGACGAGGAAAAAGAACACCTGGACCTGGGCTGCTGGCAGGTTGCCTTCAACGGCGCCGAACCCGTTCGCCGCAACACCCTGGACGCGTTCAACAAGGCGTTTGCCGTTTGCGGTTTCCGACCCGAGGCCTTCTATCCCTGCTACGGCCTGGCCGAAGCCACCCTGTTCGTCTCCGGCGGCGACCGCAAGACCCGACCTACCCTTCTGAGCGTGGATGCGGCCGACCTGGAGCAGGGCCGCGTCTCGGACGCGACCGACGAACAACGCTCCGTGGACCTGACCGGCAACGGCGCCGTCTTTCAACGAACCCTGATTGTGGATCCCGACAAGCACACCCCTCTGGAGGACCGTCAGGTCGGTGAGATCTGGGTCCGGTCGCCGTCGGTCGCGGGCGGCTACTTTGAAAGGCCCGAACAAACCGAAGCCGTTTTCCAGGGTTCCCTGGCTTCCGGCGAGGGGCCCTTCCTGCGCACCGGCGACCTGGGTTTCCTCAACAAGGGCGAGTTATACATTACCGGACGCGTCAAAGACCTGATCATCATTCGCGGACGCAACCTCTACCCCCAGGATATCGAACTGACCGTGGAAAAGAGCAGCGCCGACCTGATTCCCGGCGGCGGCGCCGCCTTTGCCGTGCAGGACGATTCCGGCGAACGCCTGGTCATCGTGTGGGAAACGGTGCGCCGACCTGCCGGCGATCTCGCCGAAACCATCGACACCATCCGCGAGGCGGTCGTTCTGGCCCACGAGGTCCAAATCGCCGACGTGGTGCTCATCCGCTCGGCCACCGTGCCCAAAACCTCCAGCGGCAAAATCCGCCGTCGCGAGTGCCGCAAGCTCTACCTGGAAGACGGCCTTTCTGTAGTCAAACGGGACGCTGCCGAAGCAGCCGATGAGCCGCAACCGGAGGTACAACAAAACGTCGCCCCGGCGGGCAAGCCGACCGACCGAACTGAAGCCCCATTGGTAACCGTGCTGCGCGAACGCGTTTCCGACGTGTTGATGAAACCGGCGGAAAAGGTTCCCACCGACAAGAGTCTCACTATCCTGGGTCTGGACTCGCTCAACGCGGTGGAACTGCAACACCTCTTGGAAGAGGAACTGGGCCGCCCCGTCGACGACGGCGCCCTGCTGGACGGCCCCACCATCGAGGAACTGGCCGCCCACCTGCAAGTTACCTCCGGCGAAGAAACCGTGCCCGTGGTATCCGCCGGGAACCCGCTGGGCCGTCATCCGTTGACCCACGGCCAACGCGCCCTGTGGTTCCTTTCCAGGCTGCGCCCCAACAGTTCCGCCTACCATATCGCCCGCGCCGTACGCCTGCCTGAGGATGTCAACCTGGAAGCCCTGCGCCTGGCTTTTTACTTTTGCAGCCGCCGCCATCCCCTGCTGCGCGCCACCCTGGGCTTTCACGAGGGCGAGCCCTTCCAACAGGTCCACAGCCGCGTCTCCCTGCCGCTGACCATGGTCGACGCCATGGACTGGGACCGGGACACCATGCAGCGGCGGCTGGAAGAACAGGCCGGCAAACCCTTCGGCGAGGGCCTGCAATGGCGCCTCGTCATCTACTATCATATGGACGGCCCCGTCCTGCTGTTGAGCATGCACCACGCCATAGCCGACTTCTGGTCGCTCTCTATTCTCGTGCGCGAACTGGGCATCTTCTACCAGGTTGCCCTGGAGGACCGCGAACCGGCCATGCAGCCGCTCAAGCTGCGCTATACCGATTACGTGCACTGGCAGGACGCGGTGCTTGCCGGGGCAGAGGGCGCCCGTCTGCCCGCCTGGTGGCGCCAGGCTCTGCCCGCCAATCCCGAGGCGCTGCACCTGCCTACCGACAAACCCCGCCCCAAGGAACAAACCGAAAACGGCGCCGAGGTCAACCTCACCGTTCCCGGCTTCCTGATGTCCGGCGTTCGTCGCCTGGCCCTACAGAAAGGCGCCACGCCCTTCAATTTACTATTGGCGGCCTGGCAGGTCCTGCTGCATCGCTACAGCGATCAGGACGACATCATCACCGGCACGCCCGCCATGGGTCGTTCACGCGCCGCCTTTGCCGACCTGTTCGGCTACTTCGTGAACCCCCTGCCCATCCACGGCTACCTGGGCGACAACCCGTCCTTCAGCGCCTTTCTGGAAGAAACCCGTCGCAAGGTGGTCGGCGCCTTCGCCCATCAGGACTACCCCTTCCCGCTGCTGGTGGAACGGCTGCAACCCGATCGCGACCCCAGTTACTCGCCCATCTTCCAGGTCATGTTCGTCTACCAAAGCACGCCGCCCGGCGCCTCCCAAGAAATCGGCGGTTTTGCCCTGGGCGAGAACGGCGTCACCCTGAACCTGGGCGACCTGAAGGTAACCTCGATCCACCTGGAACGCCGGGCCACCCAGTTCGACCTGACCCTTAACGTCGCCGAACGCGCCGACGGCAGCCTGGCCCTTGCCCTGGAATACAACACCGACCTCTTCGAGCACGAATCGGCAGCGCGCATGGCCGGCCACTACAGCATGCTGTTGTCCGGCATCATGATGGACGCGGACGCCCCGGTGCAGGCCGTTCCGCTGCTGACCAGCGTGGAGCGCGAACAAATCCTGAGTTATTGGAACCGCACCGGGGAACAGTTTCAAACCCATGTGCTCATCCACCAACTGTTTGAAAGACAGGCCGTAGCAACCCCCGAAGCAACGGCCGTCATGTTCCAAGGCGACGAACTGTCCTACGCGGGACTCAACCAACGCGCCAACCGGCTGGCTTATGCCCTGATGCAGCACGGCGTGGTGGAAGAAGCGCCCGTGGGTATTTGCCTGAGTCGCGGCATGCACATGATCACCGCCATCCTGGCCGTGCTCAAGGCCGGCGGCGCCTACATCCCCCTGGACCCCACCCATCCGGCCGAGCGCAAGCAGTTCATCGCCGCCGATGCGGGCGCCGGTGTCCTGCTGACCGACAACACCACCGTGGAAGACTGGCGCGAAAGCGGACTGGACGTCATGAACGTGGAAACCGAGGACCTCTCGGGTTTCCCCGACGAAAACCCCGTTACACCGGGGAACCCCCTGGACGCCGCCTACATCATCTATACCTCCGGATCGACCGGCAAACCCAAGGGGGTGGCGATTGCACACAACGCCTTGATCAACACCATCAGCGGCATGGTGCGCCGGCCGGGCATCCGTCGTGACGACCGTCTGCTGGCCGTGATCACCCTTGCCTTCGACATGGCCGCCTTTGAAATCTACCTCCCCCTGCTGCACGGCGCGACCCTGGTCGTCGCGCCCCAGGAAACCGTCATGGACGGGGTCCTGCTGGGTCACGCCATTGCCGACTACGGCATCACCATCATGCAGGCCACGCCGGCCACCTGGCAGATGCTGTTCGCCTCCGGTTGGGCGGGCAACCCCAACCTGCGCGCCGTCACCGGCGGCGAGGCGCTGAGCGTGGATCTGGCGGGCAAGATGTTGGCAGCCTGCGGTGAGGTTTGGGATCAATACGGACCCACCGAGGCCGCCATCTACGCCACCCGCTGCCGCGTGAAGGTCGATGTGGACCTGACCATCGGCCGTCCCATCGCCAACGTACGCGCCCATGTGTTGGACCGCCTGGGCAACCCCTCCCCGATCGGCGTTCCCGGTGAATTGTGGTTGGGCGGCGCGGGCCTGGCGCGGGGCTATTTCGGCCGGCCCGACCTGACCGCCGCCGTTTTCCGACCTGATCCCTTCGGGCCCCATGCGGGCGGCAGACTCTACCGCACCGGCGACCTGGTCCGCTACCGCACCAACGGACACATCCAGTACCTGGGCCGCCAGGACCACCAGGTCAAGATTCGCGGCTACCGCATCGAGTTGGGCGAGATCGAAGCCGACCTGGCCGAGGCGCCGGGGGTGGCGGAAGGGGTTGTTACCGCTCACAACTACGGCGTGGGCGGCATGCGCCTGATCGCCTACGTGGTGCCCGCCGAAGACTACCGGGAGGCCGACGTTCTGGAGAGCCTGCGCGGACGACTGCCCGAGTACATGGTGCCGTCAGTCTTTGTGGTCCTGCCCCAATTGCCGCTGACCCCCAACGGCAAGGTAGACCGCCGCGCCCTGCCCGTCCCCTCCATGGGCGCCGCTGCCCAGGACGAATTCACCGCGCCGCGCACGGTACTGGAAGAGCAACTGGCCGCCGTCTGGCGCGAGGTGCTGGAACTGGACCAGGTCAGCGTGAACGCCGGCTTTTTCGAGTTGGGCGGTCACTCGTTGCTGGCCGCGCGCGTGGTCTCGCGCATCCGCCGACAATTCGGCGTGGAAATGCCCCTGCGCCTGCTGTTCGCCAAGCCCACGATCAAGTTGCTTGCCGTTGAATTGGAGACCCTGCGCAAAGAGCAGACCATGCCGGGTCTGCCTGCCGTCACCGCCCTGGAACACCCCGACCCCAACCTGCTGTCGTTTGCCCAGGAACGCCTGTGGTTCCTGGACCGGCTGACCGCGCAACAGGGTGCGGCCGACGACCCGGCCCGCATCGCCTACAACATGCCCGGCGCCCTGCGCATGCGGGGCCGCTTGGATATCGGGGTTTTGGAATGGGCGCTGTCCCGGGTTATCGAACGACACGCCGCCCTGCGAACCCGTTTCCCCGAACACAACGGCGCGCCGCAACAACGCGTGGAAGCACCCTCCCTCTATTTGCAACCCGTGGTCGATCTCACCGGCCTGTCGTTCAAGGATCGCGAACAAGCCGCCGCCGCTTCGGCTGACGCGGAAGCGATGACACCGTTCAACCTGGCTCGCGGCCCCCTGCTGCGCATCACCCTGCTCAAACTTACCCGAAAGGAATGGGTGCTGGTGTTGAACATGCACCACATCGTTTCCGACGGTTGGTCGGTGGGTGTATTGATCCGCGAGTTTACCGGGCTGTACCGGGCGGCAGTACGCCTGGCCGAAATTCCGTCCGAGGGCTTGGACCGCGAGGCCTTGCTGCCCGAATTGCCGGTCCAGTACGCGGACTACGCGGCATGGCAACGCGACCGAATGACCGATCCCGGGGCATCGGCCCGGCTGCATTGGTGGCGCAACCACCTACAGGGCGCTCCCGCTTTACTGGAACTGCCCACCGATCGACCGCGACCGGTGATGCAGTCTCACGCGGGCGGCGTGCTGCACTTCAACCTGGGCCCCGGTTTGACCCACGGCATCAAAAAGCTGGCGCAGGACAATGACGCCACCCTGTTCATGACGCTGGAAGCCGCCTTTGCCCTGCTGCTACTGCGCTACAGCGGCCGGGAGGATGTGCTGATCGGCACACCGAATGCGAATAGGAATCTCCGCGAGATCGAGGGCCTGATCGGCTTCTTCGTCAATACCCTGGTGCTGCGCCACGACCTGAGCGCCGAAATGGGTTTCCGGGAACTGCTCGCAAACACACGCGCCGTTGCTCTGGACGCCTTTACCCACGGCGATGTTCCCTTCGAACGCCTGGTAGAGGCCGTCAACCCGGAACGCGATCTCAGCCACTCGCCGCTCTTCCAGGTCATGTTCGCGCTCCAAAACATACCCGCCGGCCGGATCGATCTCCCCGGCCTGACCGTGGCTCGCCAGGACCCTGAAAGACAAATTGCGAAGTTTGACCTGACTTTGGAATTGGAGGAGGGACGGCAGGGACTACGCGGCTTGTTCGAATACAATACCGATCTTTTCGACCGCGAGACGATTGCCCGCTTGGCCGATCATTATACCGGCCTGCTCACCTCGATCACGGTTGAACCCGAGCGGAATATCCGCGACTTGAACCTGATGAGCGTGGACGAGCGGATCATGTTGCTCTACGGGTTCAACGAAACCGAAAGACCCCTGGCCGGCGCGGACAAATTTTTGCACCAGGACTTCCTGGACCGGGCGGCGGCGACGCCGGAAGCACCGGCGGTCCGAACGGCGAGCGGCGAAACCCTGACCTACGCCCAAGTGGAACAACGCACCGCCGGGCTTGCCGCGCATCTGCAAAACCTGGGCGTGGGTCCCGAAACCGTGGTCGGCCTGTGCGCCGTGCGTTCCCTGGAAATGGTCGTCGGCATGCTGTCCGTGTTGCGGGCGGGCGGCGCCTACCTGCCCCTGGACCCCGACAATCCGGTCGAAAGGCTTTCCTTCATGGTCCGCGATGCCGGTGTTTCGGTGATCCTGGCCCATGAGCCCACCCGGGCAACCGCGCAAGCGCTGCCTCCGGAACCGTTTTACCTGGAAACCGCGCTGCCGAAAGCGGCGCCTGCCCCGGTTGCCCTGCATGCCGAAAACCCGGCTTATGTGATCTACACGTCGGGTTCCACGGGTAACCCGAAAGGCGTGCCCAACACCCATCGCGGCATTACCAACCGCCTGATGTGGCTGCAGGAAGAAATCACCCTGGACGCCTCCGACCGCATCCTCCAGAAGACGCCCTACAGCTTCGACGTATCGGTCTGGGAATTCTTCCAGTCCGCCGTTTCGGGCGGCTTACTGGTGCTCGCCCGTCCCGGCGAACACAAGGACCCGATGATGCTGGCGCGCACGATCGCGGACGAGGGCATCACCACCATCCACTTCGTACCCTCCATGCTGGCCGTGTTCCTGGATGCGGAACCCCGCGCCCTGGACACGGTGCGCCGCGTGATCTGCAGCGGCGAGGCCTTGTCTGCGCCGCTGGTCCGCGATTTCTACCGGCAGCGAGCAGAAACCGGTTCCCAAGCGGCCTTGTTCAACCTGTACGGACCCACGGAAGCGTCGGTCGAGGTGACCTGGTGGCACTGTCCCGAAGATTGGCGGGGTAGCGATGTACCGATCGGCAAGCCTATTGCCAATTTGCGCACCCACATCCTGGACCAACGCGGCCACGCCGCTCCCCTGGGCGTGCCCGGTGAACTGTGCCTGGCCGGCGTAGGCCTGGCCAGGGGCTATTTGCGCCGACCGGGGCTGACGGCGGACCGGTTTCAACCCGATCCCTTTGCCTTGAGCGGCGGTGGACGCCTCTACCGCACCGGCGATCTGGCCCGCTACCGGCCGGACGGTACCATTCAATACCTGGGCCGCTTGGACTTTCAGGTCAAGCTGCGCGGCCTGCGCATCGAACTGGGCGAGATCGAAGCGGCCCTGACCGAAAGGCCCGAAATCAGCCGGGCGGCGGTAACCCTTTACCAGGGTCAATTCCTGGCCGCGTACCTGGTCTTGACCGAGGGTGCAAGCCTGGACCGGGATGTCCTGAGCGAACAACTGCGCAAGCGCCTGCCGGACTACATGGTGCCGGTCGATTACACCGTCTTGGATCGGTTCCCGCAAACCGCGAGCGGTAAGCTGGACCGCAAGCGCCTGCCCGATCCGGTTTTCGGCGAAAAGACCACCGTATACGAGGCGCCGCAAACCCCTACGGAACAGGGTTTGGCCGAGATCATCGCCGAGGTTCTGGACCTGGAGAAAGTGGGTCGCCACGATGATTTCTTTGCCCTGGGCGGTCACTCTCTGCTGGCAACACGCGTGGTCTCGCGCATTCGCGGGCGCTTCGGCGTAGAACTCCCGCTTCGCGTCCTGTTCGCCAAACCCACCGTCAAATTACTGGCCGTGGACATCGAGACGGAACTTGCCGGGCAAACCGAACCCGCCCCGCCGGCCGGCATTGTCGCCGATCAACACCGCCCCGAACTATTGTCCTTCTCCCAGGAGCGTTTGTGGTTCCTGGACCGCCTGACCGCCCGTCAGGGCAATGCGGACGACCCGGCGCGTTTCGCTTACAACATGCCCGGTGCGTTGCACATACGCGGTCGCTTGGACATTCGCCTGTTGGAACGGACCCTGTCTCGTGTGCGCGAACGGCATGCCTCCCTGCGTACCCGCTTCCCCGAACACAACGGCGCGCCCCGACAGGTTATCGATCCGGCGGAAGCCTTTTCGCAACCGGTCATCGACCTGTCAGGCCTACCCGAGGCAGATCGCGAGGCCGTTGCTGCTTCCCTCACCCGGGTCGCGGCCGCAACGCCGTTCGACCTGGCCCGCGGCCCCCTGTTACGGGTCAGCCTGTTGCAAATGACCTCCCACGAATGGGTCTTGCTGCTGAATATGCACCACATCATCTCCGACGGTTGGTCGATCGGCGTACTGATTCGTGAATTCGCCTCTCTTTACACGGCCGCCGTGACCCGAGATCCCGAATCCCCGGAAGCCTGGGACCGTCAGGCCCAATTACAGGATCTACCGGTACAATACGCCGACTATGCCGCCTGGCAAAGGAACATGCTGCAAGGCCCGGCCATGGCAACTCGCCTGGACCACCTGCGCGATCAACTGCACGATGCGCCCGCTCTGTCGTCGTTGCCTACCGACCGTCCGCGACCGGTGATGCAATCTCACGCCGGCGATGTGTTGCGCTTCAGCCTGGATGCCGGATTATCCGAAGGCGTTCAAACCCTGGCGCGGAACAACGGCGTCACCTTGTTCATGGCCCTGGATGCCGCTTTCGTCACCATGCTGGCGCGCTACAGCGGTCGGGACGATGTGTTGATCGGTACCCCTGGGGCCAATCGCAATCATGCGGAGGTGGAAGGGCTGATCGGCTTCTTCGTCAACACCCTGGTGCTGCGCCACGACCTGAGCGGCGACCTGAATTTCCGGCAACTGCTGGAACGGGTGCGGCACACCGCCTTGGACGCCTTTTCCCACGGCGATGTACCCTTCGAACGCCTGGTGGAGGCGGTCAACCCGGAACGCGACCTCAGCCACTCCCCCCTGTTCCAGATCATGTTCATCTTGCAGAATACCCCGGAAGGCCGGTTGAACCTGCCGGGGGTGACCGTGGACCGACGCGACCCCGACCGCAACGTGGCCAAATTCGACCTGACCCTGGAAATCACCGAGGGCAGGCAGGGCTTGCAGGGCTTGTTCGAGTACAATACCGATCTCTTCGACCGGCAGACCATCGCCGCGATGGCCGAGCACTATGTGGCGCTGCTTTCCTCAGCCGTGGTCCACCCCGATCGGGATATCCGCGACCTGGACATGATGAGCGTAGACGAACGCATCCGGCTGCTGCGCGACTTCAACCGGACCGATCGGATCTTGGACGGCGCCGAAAAGTTCTTGCACACGCACTTCCTGGACCGGTTCCGGGAAACCCCGGACGCCCCGGCCGTGCGCATGGCCGGCGGCGAGACCCTGACCTATGCCCAACTGGACCGCCGCACCGCGACCCTGGCCGCCCACCTGCAAGGCTTGGGCGTTGGCCCCGAAACCGTGGTCGGTCTTTGCGCCCTGCGTTCACTGGAAATGATCATCGGCATGCTGGGGGTTTTGCGCGCCGGCGGCGCCTACCTGCCCCTTGACCCGGATAACCCGTCCGAACGTCTCTCCTTCATGGTGCGCGACGCGGACGTTGCCGTCCTATTGGCGCACGAACCCACCCGCACCGTTGCCGAGAAACTACCCTTGGAACCGGTCTACCTGGAAGCCGACCTGCCCGATGCCCGGCCCGCTTCCGTACCGCTGCACCCTGAAAACGCGGCTTATGTCATCTACACATCGGGCTCGACGGGGCTTCCGAAAGGCGTTCCCAACACCCACCAGGGCATTACCAACCGGTTGCTGTGGCTGCAAGAAGCAATTCCCCTTGACGCATCGGACATCCTGCTGCAAAAAACGCCCTACAGCTTCGACGTTTCGGTTTGGGAATTCTTCCAGGCTCATGTCAAGGGCGGTCTCCTGGTGATGGCGCGTCCGGGCGAACACAAAGACCCGGCCATGTTGGCCCGCACCATTCAGGACGAGGGCATTACCACCATCCACTTCGTACCCTCCATGCTGGCCGTCTTCATGGATGCAGAACCCCGCGTCCTCGATTCCGTGAGACGCGTCATTTGCAGCGGCGAGGCCCTGTCGGCGCCCCTGGTGCGGAACTTCCACCGTCAACGGGCCGAAACGGGCGCGCGGGTTGCACTCTTCAACCTGTACGGGCCCACCGAATCGGCCGTCGAGGTAACCTGGTGGCGCTGCCCGGACGATTGGCAGGACGGGGACATCCCCATCGGCCGCCCCATCGCCAACATGCGCACCTATATCCTGGACCCACGTGGTCATACCGCGCCCATGGGCGTCCCCGGCGAACTTTACCTGGCCGGTGTCGGCCTGGCTCGCGGTTACCGCAATCGTCCGGCCTTGACCGCCGACCGTTTTCAGCCCGATCCCTTCGCGCAAACCGGCGGTGAACGTCTCTACCGCACGGGCGACCTGGCCCGCTTCCGACCGGACGGAACCATTCAATACATGGGCCGACTGGACTTTCAGGTCAAACTGCGCGGGCTGCGCATCGAACTGGGCGAAATCGAAGCGGCCCTGGAAGACGGCCCCGAAATCAGCCGGGCGGCGGTGACCTTGTACCGGGAGCAGTTCCTAACGGCCTACCTGACCCTGAGCGGAGACGTTGAACCGGATGAAAACGCCCTGCGCGAACGGTTGCGCAAGCGCCTCCCTGAATACATGGTTCCGGCTGCTTTCATCGTGCTGCCGGAGTTCCCCCGAACCGCGAGCGGCAAGCTGGACCGTAAGCGTCTGCCTGACCCGGTCATCGGCGAAAGAACCATCGAATACGTTGCTCCGCAAACCTTTACGGAACGCGTCCTGGCCCGGATTATTGCCGAGGTTCTGGGACTGGAGAAGGTCGGCCGGTACGACAACTTCTTCGCCCTGGGCGGTCACTCCCTGCTGGCCACCCGGGTGATCAGTCGTATCAATGATCGATTCAATTGCGACCTGCCGATCCGAGCCTTTTTCGAGGACAGCCAACCGGCCGCCCTGGCCAAACGAATCGAGGGGCAAACCGATACGCGCACACAAGATGCGACGCCCCCGGCTCCCGATGATCGGCCGCCCATTTTGTCCTACACTCAGCAACGCATGTGGTTCGTGGATCGCCTGGTTCAGGACAGGGCCATGTACAACATGCCCGCCACGTTCCGAGTCACCGGCCTGTTGGACATGGCCGCCCTGGAACGCGCCGCGACGAAACTGGCCGATCGCCACGCCGTTTTGCGCACTCGCTTCAGGAACCACGACGGTCAAGGCGTGCCCGTCATCGAGGAAACCCCGCTGACCCTGTTCAAGCTGATCGACCTGACCGACGTTCAGGCGCACGACATCATGAACCTGGTGGAACGGGAAGCCGCCCGGGAATTCGATCTGACCACGGGTCCGCTCTTGCGCGTGATCTACTTCGGCACTCACGCGGACCGGGGCGTCTTGCAGATTACCATGCACCACATCATTTCCGACGGTTGGTCCATCGGTATCTTCATCCGCGAGTTGACCGCGATCTACAGCGAACTCACGGGCATGGCCAAAGCGGCCGACCTGCCCCCATTACCGGTTCAGTACACCGACTACGCGGCCTGGCAGCGGGATTACCTGAGCGACGGATTGCTTGAAAAACAAATCGCCTTCTGGCAGGAGCGCCTGGCCGGTATGCCCGCCCTGTTGGAACTGCCGACCGATCGTCCGCGACCGGCGGTCCAAACCTACGCGGGGGGCCGCTTGTCCTTCCGCTGGGATGCCGAACTGACGGACCGTTTGAGCCAATCGGCCGGCAGCGGGGGCGCCTCCCTGTTCATGCTGGTGCAATCCGGTCTGGCCGCTTTGCTTTCGCGCTACACCGGTATGACGGACATCGCCTTGGGCACCCCGACAGCCGGCAGGAATCGGGCCGAATTGGAAGGATTGATCGGCGCCTTCATCAACACCCTGGTGCTGCGCAACGACCTTTCGGGCGATCCCGGCTTCAACCAACTGGTAGAACGCGTGCGCAACGCCGACCTGGACGCATTTGCCAATCAGGATGTTCCTTTCGAGTTGCTGGTGGACCGACTCCAACCCGAGCGCAACCTGGGCCACACGCCCTTCTTCCAGGTCATGCTCTCGCTCGAAAACTTCCAAACGGAGGTCCCGGAACTGAGCGGCGTCTCCATGACCCCGACCGAAACAACCGGCGGCGCGGCGCTGTTCGACCTGACCATCATGCTCCGGCACCGGGAAGACGGCTTGAGCGGTTCCATCATCTATAACAAGGATCTATTCAACCCGGAAACCGTCCAACGCCTGGTTGACCACTGGCAGGTACTATTGAAGGCGGCGCTTGCCGATCCCGAGGCGCCGATTTCCCGTCTCCCCCTGATGGAAGCCGAAGAACGCACGGCTGTCCTCGAACTGGGCACCCCGTCGGCCGGGGTTTACCCGGAAGACAAGACCATCCATCAACTTTTCCGCGAGCGGGCGGCCGAGATGCCCGACCGACCGGCGGTAGTGGTTCCCGACGGACAACCCCTGACCTACGCCGAGTTGGATGTGGCAGCCAATCGCCTGGCGCACCTGCTGGTGTCGCGGGGCGTGGTTCCCGATCAACTGACGGCAGTAGCCGTACCGCGCTCCCCCCGGATGATCACGACCTTGCTGGGCATCCTCAAGGCGGGCGGCGCCTATCTGCCCATCGACCACACCTACCCGGCCGAACGGATCGCCTTTATCTTGCAAGACGCCGCACCCAAGGTGCTGGTGACCGTCTCCGAAATCCTGGCGGAATTGCCCGAGGAATTGGTCCGAGACCTTAACGTCATTGTCCTTGACCGGATCGACCTTTCCGACTTCTCCGAGGAGCCGCCGGAGGTTACCGTAGATGCCGACCACACGGCCTATGTCAACTACACCTCCGGTTCCACGGGGCATCCCAAGGGCGTGACCACCGTGCATCGCGGCGTGACCCGACTGGTCTTCGGCCAGGACTATGTGACCCTGAATGCGGACAGCGCCATCTTGCAGGCGGCGCCCATTCCGTTTGACGGGGCAACCTTTGAAATATGGGGCGCCCTGCTGCACGGCGGTCGAACCGTCCTGCACCCCGAGAAGATCCCCTCGGTAGAGGGTTTGCGCACTAGCTTCACTAGCGGCGGGGTCAATACTGTCTTTATGACCACCGCACTCTTCAACCAGGTCATGGATGAGGACCCCTCTGTTTTTCAGGGGATCGACGAACTGATGGTAGGCGGCGAGGCCGCTTCGGCAAACCATTTTATGCGCGCCCTGGAAACCTTGCCCGACCTGCGTCTCTCCAATATCTACGGGCCTACAGAATCGACAACCTACGCAACCTGCTACCGTCTGCCTGGACCTGAAATCCCAAGACCCGTCCCCATCGGCCCGGTCATCAACAACACCACCGCCTATGTGTTGGATTCCAGGCTGCAACCGCAACCGATCGGCGTGCCGGGCGTCCTCTTCCTGGGCGGCGCGGGTCTGGCGCGTGGTTACCTGAACCGACCCGGCTTGACGGCCGACCGCTTTGTGCCCCATCCCTTCGGTAACGGCGAGCACCTCTACGACACCGGCGACCTGGTCCGTTTCCTGCCGGACGGCAGCCTCCAGTTCCTGGGTCGCGTGGACCATCAGGTCAAGTTGCGCGGTCACCGTATTGAACTGGGTGAAATCGAGGCCGTACTGCGCGAGGCCGAAACTATCTCCGGTGCGGTGGTCCTGGTGCGCGACCTGGCTCAGGTGGGCAAGGCGCTGACGGCCTATGTCACCTTGTCCGAAGAAGCGCCCGAGGATCTATCGGCGGATCTCAAAGACTTCCTGGGCAAACGCCTGCCCGCCTACATGACGCCGTCTTTCTTCCTGCCGGTAGATCGTTTCCCGCTGACCCCCAACGGCAAGCTGGACATCGCCGCGCTGCCCGAGCCGGGCCGGGAAAGCGACGCTCGCGATTATGTAGCGCCCGCCGGACCCATGGAAGAGGCCCTGGCCTCTATCTGGCGTCAGGTGTTGGGCGTGGAAAACGTCAGCGCCGTGGATAACTTCTTCGACCTGGGCGGGCATTCCCTGCTGGCGACCCGTGTTGTCTCCCGCATTCGCGAACAACTGGCCCTGGATGTACCGCTGCAAACCCTGTTCAATCATCCCGAACTGTCGCAACTGGCCGCTCGTCTTGAAGATCTGCAACCCATCGAGGAAACCGGTGCGCCGCGACCGGTCCCCCTCACCGACCGCGAGAATCTGCCGCTTTCCTTTGCCCAACAGCGCCTTTGGTTCCTGGACCGCCTGGAGGGCGCCAATCCTTCTTACAATATCCCACATGCCTTGCGTTTCCGGGGTCCGCTGGATGTGGCGGCGGTCGCCCGGACCTTCCAACTTCTGGGTGAGCGCCATGAGTCCCTGCGCACCAGCTTTACTCAGAGCCGGGGCAAGTCGGTTCAGAAGATCGCCGCCCACGCCGACCTCGATCCGTCCGTGATCGACCTGACCGGCAAAGAAGAGGTCGTACGTGACCTGATCGAACGTGAGAGCCTCCACCTGTTCGATTTAGAGACCGGTCCCCTACTGCGCGTGACTATTTTCCGACTGGGCGCTGACGACCACATTCTCGCTTTGAACATGCACCATATCATCAGCGACGGCTGGTCTATGGATGTACTGATGCGCGACTTCCGCGCCGGCTATGCCGCCTGCCTGACGCGGACAGAGGCCCGCTTACCTCAACTGCCGATACAATACGCCGATTTCGCGGCATGGCAACGGCAGTGGTTGACCGGAGAAGTCTTAAGCGAGCGCACCGATTACTGGACTAAGCAGTTGGCGGATCTCAGCGTGTTGAACATGCCCTCCGCGCGACCCAGACCTGCCGTTCACGACGTTCGCGGCGCACAATGCAGCGCGTTCATCGACACCCGGCTGACCTCGTCGCTGAAAGAACTGGCGCGCCGGCGCAACAGCTCGGTTTACATGACCCTGCTGACCACTTTCTACGCCCTGCTCCATCGCTACACGGGTCAAACCGATCTGGCCGTCGGCACTCCGGTGGCCAATCGCGGCAGGTTGGAGCTGGAGCACCTGATCGGCTTCTTCCTCAACACCCTGGTTCTGCGCGGAGATCTTTCCGGTGATCCCAGCTTCTCGAAAATGCTGGATCGGGTGCGGGCGATGGCCTTGAAGGCATTTGAATACCAGGACATGCCCTTCGAGAAACTGGTGGAGGAACTGCAGCCCGAGCGCGACCTGAGCCGCAACCCATTGTTCCAGGTCTACTTCAACATGCCCACCTTGGAAGAAGAGATCACCGTCTTGGGTGATCTGGACGTCCAAACGGTACCCTTGGACAATTACAGTTCCAAATTCGATCTGGGTCTTTACGCGGTCGATCGCGGCGACACCATTCACCTGCAGTTGATCTACGCGACCGCCCTGTTCGATGCGCCGGACATGGAAAACCTACTGCGGCGCTTCATCAACCTGCTGTCAGACGCGACGGCGCGGCCTGAGGCCCTCCTGTCCACGCTTTCGGTACTGGATTCGGATGCCCGCCGCGCCTTGAATACGGCCGTCTCCAGCATTTCTCCCGCGTTGACCTACGATCCCTTTCACCTGGCCCCTGATCAGGGCTCCGTCCCGGCCAGGTTCCGTGAAATCGCCGCTCGCTACGGCGACAGTCCGGCGGTGGCTGACCAACAACGACGTTGGACCTACAGCCGCCTTGAAGAAGAGGTCAACCGGGTGGCGCATGCCGTTGCTCAAGGGAAAGGCAACGAACGCATTGCCTTGCTGTTCCCGCAAAATGCCTCGGCCGTGGCCGCCATGTTGGGCGTGCTCAGCGCCGGTTCCATTTACGTGCCCCTGGATCCCTACTATCCCCAGGATCGTATTGCCTACATCCTGGAAGACGCCGAGGTCAGCCTCATCTTGACCGACAGGCAGCACCTGGCAAGGGCTCGTGACCTTGCGGGCGGCAATCTGCCCGTGGCGGTGATCGAGGACCTGCCGGATGCCCCGGCGGCGTCCGAGATCCACATCGAACCCGCGCAAACCGCGTACCTGCTCTATACCTCAGGTTCCACCGGCGTGCCCAAGGGCGTGGTGCAAACCCACCGGGGCATGAGTTGCCACGCCCGCAACTACATCAACAACCTTAAACTGGGCCCTCATGATCAGGTCTCGCTGCTGCCCACCTACAGTTTCGACGCGGCCGTTATGGATATCTACGGCGCGCTGCTGTCCGGCGCCTGCCTGCACGTCTACGATCTGAAAACCGAGGGTTTCGACGGCCTGGCCGCCTGGTTGGACGAACGGCAAATCTCGGTCTTACACGGCACGCCCACCGTCTACCGCCACCTGATCGCGAACCTGCCCGAGGGCCATGTCTTCCATAAAAACCGCCTGGTGGTGTTGGGCGGCGAAGAGGCGGTTCGCGCCGATTTCGAGAGCTGGCGTCGCCACTTCCCCGACGACGGCCTGCTGGTCAACGGCTTGGGACCCACGGAATCGACCGTGGCCCTCCAGCAATTTTTCGATAAGTCTACCACTTTCGAGGGCAGTTCACTGCCCATCGGTTTCCCCGCCGAAGGTATCGAGGTTCTCCTGCTCAACGAGGCGGGTGAGGAAGTCGCCGATTTTGCCGAGGGTGAGATCGTGCTGCGCGGCGCCCATCTGGCCTCCGGCTACTGGCGCAAACCCGAACTCACGGAAGCCGCCTTCATCCCGGACGGCAAGCTGCACCGCTACCACACGGGCGACAGAGCGCGCAGGCGAGAAGACGGCAGCCTGGTTTTCGCGGGCCGCAAGGATCAGCAAGTCAAAATTCGCGGTCACCGAATCGAACCGGCTGAAATTGAAGCGCGCCTGTTGAGACATGAGGCCGTTCGCGAGGCCGTGGTGTTGCCGCGCCCGGATCGCGCGGGCAACCTGGCGCTGGTCGCCTATGTGGTTCCTACTCGTGGGCAACAGCCCGCGATCGCCGATCTATACGCCTTCCTGAAAGCAAGCTTACCCGCTTATATGGTACCGGCTGCTTTTGTGCTTCTGGAAAGCTTACCGCAAACCGCGCATGGCAAGTTGGACCGTCGCGCCCTGCCCGAACCCGATCCTTCCCAAACACCGGCAGCTAATGACTGGGTTGCTCCGCGCAATGAAATGGAAACTCTGGTAGCCGATATCTGGTCTCAGATTTTGGAGTTGGAACGCGTCGGCGCGACTAGTAACTTCTTCGAACTGGGCGGGCATTCGCTGATGGCCACCAAGGTGGTATCCAGGCTCCGTGAGACAACCGGGTTGACCCTGTCCCTGCGCGATTTCTTCGAAACGCCGACAGTCGAAGGCCTGGCCGAAAAGCTCAGGTCCGCCGGCGACAAACTTGAAACGGATTCATCAGCAAGCGCCCCCGTTCCGTCCCCGGATCAATTTGTCGCGGAGGGTGACACCCCGCTTTCGTTTGCGCAGCAACGGCTATGGTTCCTGGAGCAATTGGAGGGCGCTGCCGCGGCTTATTACATCTCGGTGCCCCTGAGCTTGCGGGGACCCTTGGACGTAGACGCGGTCGCGGGAGGATTCAGGACTATTGTCGCCCGGCACAATGCCCTGCGCACCGGTTTTTCCGAGGTGGACGGTAAACCCGTGCAGGAAGTCCATGCGGACATCCCCGTGTCACTTCCCGTAATCGATATCGCGGACCTGGCCGACCAAACCGATGTGGTGGAACAACTGATCAAAGCGGGCGGCAACCCAGGCTTCGATCTGGCTCGGCCGCCGCTCATCCGTTGCCTGCTCATTCGCCTGGCGGCCCACGACCATGTTCTTTTAGTGACCATGCACCATATCATCAGCGACGCCTGGTCCATGGATCTGTTCAACCGGGAATTCGACGAATGCTATCGGGCCCGCCTGGACCGTCGCCCCGTCAATCTCTCGCCTCTTCCCCGGCAATACACCGACTTCTCGGCCTGGCAAAGAGCCTGGCTGCGAGGCCCTGTATTGGAAAAACATCTGGCTTATTGGAAGCGGCAACTGGCCGGTGCGCCCGAAGTGCTGGAAATCCCCGGCGATTACACACGCCCGGCCCTGCAAACCTATAACGGCAACGTTGCCCGCTTCCCCATCCCGTCCGATCTTTCGGCCAGGGTGGGCGTGTGGAGCCAGGACCGTTCAATCACGCCGTTTATGTTCTTTGAAGCGGCGTTTGCGGCGCTGCTGTACCGGACGACCGGTCAGGATGATGTTCTGGTGGGTATGCCGATTTCGGGCCGAAACCACGCCGAGATCGAAAACCTGATCGGCTTCTTCGTCAACACCCTGGTGCTTCGCAACGACGTTTCAGGCGACCCTGCTTTCAGTGAACTGGCGAGCCGGGTCCAAACGACGGCGTTGGATGCCTTCAATCATCAGGACCTGCCCTTCGAGTTGTTGGTGCAATCGTTGGACGTTCCGCGTGACCTGGGCCGACCTCCCCTCTTCCAGGTCATGTTCAATTACCGCGCGCTGACCCGCCGCATGAGCCTGCCCGGCCTGTCGGTGCAGGGCCTGCCGAATATGCGGCCGACCGCCCAGTTCGACCTGACCTTGACCGTAGAAGAGGCCGAAGAGAATTTTTATGGTTCCTTCGAATACAACACCGATCTGTATGCGCCGGAAACCATCGAGCGTTTGACCCGCCACTACCTGAGATTGGTCGAGGGCGTACTGGAACAACCGGAACTGCCCTTGAGCGGTATCCAATTGACGGGCCGGGAGGAACAGGAGCGACTGAGCCGTTGGAACGAAATCGCCTCGCCGTTAACCGGTCCTTTATTTGCGCATCGGCTGATCGCTGAGGCGGCGATCAAGTATGCCGATCAACCCGCCCTGACGCTTGCCCGCGAATCGGGTGATGAACCCCGCTTGAGTTACGCGGAGCTGACGACCGGCGTCAATAAACTGGCCCATCGCCTGTTGGCAATGGGCGTTCGGCCGGATCAACCGGTGGCCCTGCTTTTAGGCCGTTCCCTGAATATGTACACGGCCATGGCGGCGGTGATGACCGCGGGCGGCGCCTATGTACCGCTGGACCCCGCCTATCCGGCCGAGAGACTGAACTTCCTGTTACGGGATTGCGGGGCATCCCTGTTGATCACCGAATCCGGCCGCACATTGTCCGTGCCGGATGATGTCAACGTCCTGGTGCTTGACGATGAAAACCTTGCCGATGAACCCGATACCTTGCCCGGGATCTCACTGCATCCGCATAACACGGCCTATATCATTTACACCTCCGGCTCTACCGGGATACCGAAGGGCGTGGCGGTAACCCACCAAAACCTGGCTTCTTTCGTTTTGGATGTGGTGCAGCAATTAGAGTTGTGCGCCCAAGACAGGGTATTGCAGTTCCCTTCCTACAGTTTCGATGCCTCGATCGAGAACTGGCTGGTACCGCTGACCGTCGGCGCTCATGTGGTCGCGCGCGGCGATGATATGTGGACCCCCGATGCGCTACACGAAATCCTGCGGCGGCACCGCGTTACGGCGATGGATATCCCCCCGATCCTGTGGTCGCAGTGGCTCCAACAGTTGGAAGAGGCCCGTGAAAAGCTGGATCTACCGGACCTGCGCCTACACATCCTGGGTGGTGAAACCCTGCCTACCCCCGCCCTGGCCCGTTGGAACGCATTGGACACGGACAGGGTGACCTTGATCAACTCCTACGGACCCACCGAAACCACCATTGCTTTGACCTACTATCCGGTGCCTCGGGATTTCAAGGGTCCGCGTGTGCCCATCGGCCCGCCGCGTCCCAACCGCGCCGTTTTTGTGTTGGACCGCGAGGGCGGCCGGACACCCGTCGGCCTGCCGGGTCAACTGTTCGTGGGCGGCGACGGCATTTCGCGAGGTTATATCGGCAAACCCGGCCTGACCGCTTCGGCGTTCGTGCCCGATCCCTTCAGCTTAATTCCTGGAGCCAGGATGTATGCGACCGGCGACTTGGGCCGTTATTTGCCTGACGGTACACTGGATTTTATGGGTCGAATAGATCGCCAGGTCAAACTACGCGGCTTCCGTATCGAATTGGGCGAGGTGGAAACCGTCCTGGAACGAGCCCCGGGCGTTGCTCGCGCTCTCGCCATGATCAAGCCGGATCGACGTGGCGAACCTAAACTGGTGACTTATCTGATCGCGGAAACGGATGCCTCGATATCGGCGCCGGCTGTGCGTGATTTCGTCAAGGCGGCGCTACCGACCTTCATGACGCCGTCCGCTATGGTCATCGTGGACCATTTCCCACTGTTGCCCAACGGCAAAATCGACGCTCGAGCCCTGCCGGAACCCGTCATGGAGACCGAAACAGGTTTCTCCAAACCGCCCTCCACCCCCATGGAAAAAGAGCTGGCCGAAATTTGGAAGCAAGTACTGGACCTGCCCCATGTAGACGCGGACGCCGACTTCTTCGATCTCGGCGGGCACTCGCTATTGGCTACGCGGGTGGTTTCCCGTGTCCGTAGCCGCTTGTCGTTGGATTTGCCGCTGCAATCCTTCTTCAACCATTCCGTGCTGTCGCAAACGGCCGCGCTGCTGGAAGATTTACAACCCGATGATATCAGTGAGTTGTTGCCGTCGGCCCGGCCGGCCGGCGAGCATTCGGCGCCCTTGTCCTACGCCCAGCAACGCCTGTGGTTCATCGACCGCATGCAGGTCGACGCTCAAGCAGCCGCTTACAACATGCTCTTCCCGCTTGTTTTGGAAGGTGAACTTTCGGTTGCCGGATTGGAGTGGTCCCTGGAGGCCATGATAGAGCGGCATGAAATCCTGCGCACCCGGTTCGCGGAGCAGGGCGGTGAGCCTTATCAATTGATCGACCCGGCCGGACCGGTCTCTCTGGCGGTTCTGGATCTGCGCCATTATGACGAAGAAACCGCGACCGGCCTGGTAAAAGCACTGGCCGTGAATGAAATGGACCGCTCCTTCGATTTGAATAGAGGACCGTTGATCCGCTTTGTATTGGCCAGGATGGATGAAGGGCGCCATGCGTTGCTTTTGACCATTCACCATATCATCTTCGACGGTTGGTCGATCGGCGTCTTTATGCGCGAGTTGCGCGAATTCTATCGGGCAAAGGTGTTCGGCGAAACCCCGGCCCTGGCCGCGCCCCAACGCCAGTATGCCGATTTTTCAGGTTGGCAGCGCCGGCAATTGAGCGGCGACAGGCTTGCCGAAAAACTGGATTACTGGACGACAACACTGGCCGGAGCGCCGCCTTTACTGGACCTGCCGCTGGATCGAAGACGGCCTTCGGTGCTCACCAATCACGGCGACAGGGTTACCTTCCAAATCGACCCAACCCTGGTGCAAACCTTAACCGAGACGGCGCGCCGCCATAAAGCGACACTGTTCATGATCACCGAGGCTGCCTTCGCCGTACTGATGGGCCGCTATGCTTTGGACGACGACATCCTCCTGGGTTCGCCCGTCGCCAATCGCAACCACGAACATACGGAATCCATGCTGGGTTTCTTCGTCAATACGCTTGTCATGCGCAACGACCTGTCGGGAGATCCGAACTTTGATCGATTCCTGGAGCGCGTACGCGACACGGCCGTGGGCGCCTTCACCAACCAGGATGTCCCCTTTGAGTTGATTGTGGAGGCTCTCCAGCCCGAGCGAAACTTAAGCCATGCCCCCATCTTTCAAGTCATGTTCGCGTTGCAAACCTCGCCGATGAGCAACCTCAGCCTGCCCGGCTTCACCATCGAGGGCTTGGAAACCGGCCGAAGAATCGCTCGTTTTGAATTGACGTTGGAGCTTACGCCCCTGGATGACGGCGGTCTGTTCGGTACCCTGGAATTCAACACGGATCTGTTCGAGATCGAGACGGCGCAACGCCTGGTTGCCCAATACGGCACGTTTCTCCACGCGGTTGCGGACGACACGAACCGACCCTTGTCCGCGTTACCGCTGGAAGATGAAGAGAGCCGCCGACAAATGCTTCAGGTCTTCGGCGACACCAAAACCCCCGCGCCGTTGGATGAAGGCGTTCACCGCCTCTTCGAAGCCATAGCGTCGGAAAGGCCGCATGAAACGGCCGTCGTCTACCCCGACGGTACCTTGACCTATGCCGAACTAAACGGCCGCGCCAACTTCCTGGCCCGTCGATTGCTAGATGCCGGGGTCGACTTCGACGAACCGGTGGGCATCTTCCTGGAGCCGTCCTACCTGGTGCCCACTGCCATGCAGGCGGTACTCAAAGCCGGCGCCCTCTATGTGCCGTTGGACCCTCACGGCCCGTCGCACCGTTTGGAGCACATGATTGAAGATTCCGGTATACGTGTGGTAATCACCACCGGCGATAAAAAGCTTCCGATCGACGGGTTGACCCTGATCGATGCCGCGTTGGAAGGCAGCGCCGAGAACCCGGACCGCCCGGTTCTTCCCCACCAGGCCGCTTATATGATGTTCACCTCGGGATCAACCGGAAAACCCAAGGGCGCCGTGATCACCCACGCCGGCATCATCAGGCTGGTCCGCAATGCCGATTACCTGCCGTTCGGCCGGAAAACCCGAATTACCCAGGCCGCCGCCGTGGTTTTCGACGCGGCCACGCTCGAGATCTGGGGCGCCCTGCTGAACGGCGGTTGCCTGGTTCGATTACCCGGTGAAACGGCGCTCTCAGCCGGCAAACTTGCCGCCTTCCTCAAAACCAATCAAATCGAAACCCTGGTTTTCACCACCGCGCTGTTCAATCAACTGGTCGCCGAAGATCCGAGAGTTTTCAACGGATTGGAAAACATGATTTTCGGCGGCGAGGCGGCGGACCCGGCAAGGGTCAGGCAGCTTGTTGCGGCGGGCGGACCCAACCGGTTGATCAATGCCTACGGCCCGACCGAGGCCACCGCAATCTCCACCTGGCATCTCGTGGATACAATCGCTTCGCATGCCCCCGCCGTGCCCATCGGCGGCCCGATTACCAATACGGATATCTTCATCACCGATCGCCGTTTGCAACCGACGCCCATGGGCGTTCCCGGCGAACTGTTGATCGGCGGACCCGGTCTGGCTCGCGGTTACCACGGCAGACCGGCGCTTACCGCCGAACGCTTTGTACCGCATCCCTTCAGCGACCAACCCGGCGAACGCCTCTATCGTAGCGGCGATCTGGTTCGTCTGTTACCGGGCGCAAGAACGAAACCAAGCGTTGCCTTTGTGGGTCGCCTGGACCAACAAGTCAAGCTGCGCGGTTTCCGTATCGAATTGGGTGAAATCGAGTCGGTGCTGGTCAATCTGCCCGTGGTCGCCCAGACGGTCGTGCTGGTCCACGACTTTGAACAGTCCGGTAAGCTGTTGACCGCCTACGTTGTCCCGACTGAAGTTATGGACGAGGGCCGGCTGACCGAGATACTGACCCGGGAATTGAAACGCGACCTTCCCGATTACATGATTCCAAGCGCTTTTATGGTGCTTGAAGCCCTGCCCCTGACCCCCAATGGCAAACTGGACCGCCGTGCCCTTCCCAAACCGCAAATCGGCGCTGCAGAAGCCGATTATGTTGCGCCTCTCGGTGTCGTGGAAGAACGTTTGGCCCGGATCTGGGCGGAAGTCCTGGGCGTTGAAAAAGTGGGACGTTACGACGACTTCTTCAAGTTGGGCGGACACTCGCTGCTTGCCGTGCGGGTGGTCAGTCGGGTTCAAGCCATATTCCGCTACGAGTTGCCGGTGCGTTCCGTTTTCGAACACAGCAGCCTGGCCGACCTGGCCGGGATCATCGGCAGTCACGGCCTGACCGTCGAAACCGAAATCATACCTCTGACCGCCGAACAACGGGCCGCCGGACCGGTCCTGTCCTACGCCCAACAACGCCTGTGGTTCCTGGACCGCTTGGAGGGAGCCAACCCGTCCTACAATATCCCTCAAATCCTGCGCCTACGCGGCCCGCTCTCCGTCATCGCGGCGGTAAAAAGCTTTCAGCTACTGGGTCGACGTCACGAGGTGCTGCGCACAGTCTTCGAAGATGTGGACGGCCTACCCTTCCAGCGGATTCAAGAGACCTTCAGCCTGAACCCGCGTATCATTGACCTCAGCGGTTCCCCCGAAACCTTGCCGTCGCTGACCACGCTGGAAGCGGAACACCTCTTCGATCTGGCCGCGGGTCCCCTGATGCGGGTCACCCTCTTCCGCCTGAAGCCGGATGACCACGTGCTGGTGTTGAATATGCACCATATCATCAGCGACGGTTGGTCCATGGACCTGCTGGTGCGCGAATTCCGTGCGGCGTACGGGGCTCATCTGGCCCGAACCGAGCCCAACCTGCCGGAACTCCCGGTTCAATACGCCGACTATGCCGCCTGGCAGCGGCAGCGTTTATCGGGCGACGGCCTGGAAAAGCGACTCAACTACTGGCGTCACAAACTGTCCGACCTCAGTGTATTGGACATGCCCACCGATCGGCCCAGGCCGTCCGTTCAGGATATTCGCGGCAACCACTGCACCGCGCTTCTGGACGCGTCCCTGACCGAGGCGGTCAAGCTCCTGGCTCAAGATCGCGGTTGCTCGCTCTTCATGACCCTGTTAGCCAACTTCTACGCACTGTTGCATCGCTATACGGGTCAAACCGATATCGCCGTCGGCACCCCGGTGGCCTGCCGATCGCAATTGGCGTTGGAAAACCTGATCGGGCTGTTCCTCAACACCCTGGTCATTCGCGGCGACCTGTCGGGTGATCCCAGCTTCCGGGATTTGTTGCTGAAGGTGCGCACCACCATGCTTGAAGCTTTCGAACACCAGGAACTGCCCTTCGAAAAGCTGGTCGAGGAACTTCAACCCGAGCGTGACCTCAGCCGCAATCCATTGTTCCAGGTTTACTTCAACATGCCGGTCATGGAAGAAGAAAGACTGGACGCGGGCGGCCTGACCGTGGAAGCGGTACCCACCGAACACGATTCCTCAAAATTCGATCTTGCCCTTTACGCGGTCGACCGGGGCGAAACCGTGCACCTGCAATTGGTTTATGCAGCGGCCCTGTTCGATGCCGAAACCATGGATAACCTGCTGGAACGATATGTACAACTTCTGTCGGCAGCGGCGGCAAAACCTCATGCACGCTTATCAACGATATCCATGCTGAGCGCCGCCGCCCAAGCTGCCCTCGACTCCGCAACCTCACCCAACCTGCCGAGCATCGACCACGAACCGTTTGAGTATATCTCCGGCGCGGACTCGGTTCCTGCCCGTTTCGGGCGAGTAGCGGCTCGTTTTGCGGAAAGACCGGCGGTAATCGATCGCAACGAAACCTGGACCTATGACCGTTTGCACAAAGAAGCCGATCACATTGCCCAGGCTCTGGTTCAGCAAGGCCGGCCGGAAAGAGTCGCGCTCCTCTTCCCACAAGAAGCCGGTGCGATTGCGGCCATGATGGGCGTATTGTCCACGGGCGCCGCCTATGTACCCATCGATCCCTTTTACCCCGAGGAACGCGTGGCCTTCATTCTGGAAGATGCCGACGTCGGCCTCATCCTGACCCATTCGGAATACCGAACCCAGGCCCGGGAAATCGCCGGGTCCGATGTTCCCGTCCGGACCCTGGAAGAACTGCAAACATCCGACACCGGTCCTTCTGTAGCGATCGATCCGATGTCAACGGCTTACCTGCTCTACACCTCCGGCTCTACCGGTGTCCCCAAGGGCGTGGTGCAAAACCATTTCGGCATGAGTCGCCATGTGGGCAACTACATCGATAACCTGAGGTTGGGCTCTCATGACCGTATTTCTCTGCTTCCCACCTACAGTTTCGATGCGGCGGTCATGGATATCTACGGCGCCCTGCTGTCCGGCGCCTGCCTGTGTATCTACGATCTCAAAAGGGACGGATTTACCGATCTGGCCTTACGCCTGGATCGTGATGCCGTCACCGTCATACACACTACGCCCACGGTGTTCCGCCACATCACGTCGGATCTGCCGACCGAGTTTACCTTTGCCCATGCCCGTCTATTGGTGCTGGGCGGCGAGGAAGCCGTACGCGCCGATTTTGAAACCTGGCGACGTCATTTCCCTGACGACGGCAGATTGGTCAACGGTTTGGGGCCCACGGAATCCACTGTCGCGCTGCAAGAGTTCTTCACCAGGGACAGTCGATTCCGCGGCAACTCCCTGCCCATCGGTTTCGCGGTTGGAGGTCTGGACGCCCTCCTGCTCAACGAGGCCGGTGAAGAGGTTGCCGACTTTGCCGAGGGTGAAATCGTTCTGCGCGGCGCACACCTTGCCGCGGGTTATTGGCGCCGACCGCAGCTTACCGAGGCGGCCTTCCAACAAGACGGCGAGGTTCGTCGCTATCACACGGGCGACAGGGCGCGCCGAACCGAAACCGGCAGCCTGGTCTTCGCGGGTCGCAAGGATCAGCAACTCAAGATTCGCGGTCATCGCATCGAACCGGCGGAAATCGAGGCCCGGCTGACGGAATTGGAGGACGTACGCGAATCGGTGGTAATGCCCAAACCGGACCGCAACGGCAATTCGGCGCTGGTAGCCTATGTGGTGCCCGCGCGGGATCGAAAACCCGATACCGCCGACCTGTTCCGATACCTCAAAGCCAAACTGCCGGCCTACATGGTGCCCGCACTATTCATTCCACTGACCGAGCTACCGCGAACCGCTCACGGCAAGCTGGATCGACGGTCCCTGCCCGAACCCGATTTCGGACGGCTTCAAGCAGATCAGGCCGACTATGTGGCGCCCAGTGGACGCCGGCAGGAACTGATCGCCGGCGTCTGGTGCGAGGTTCTGGAAGTAGAACGCGTCGGCGCTGAAGATAACTTCTTTGAATTGGGCGGTCATTCTCTGCTGGCAACCCGAGTGGTTTCCCGAATTCAAGAAGCAACCGGGCAAGCCCTCTCCCTGCGCACCTTCTTCGAAAGCCCCACGGTTGCGAAACTAGCCGATAAATTGACCGGCCTGCCTGACGAATCACAGGTTCCCGTGCTTCAACCGATTTCCCGAAACCCCGAGGGTATGCCCCTGTCCTTCGCCCAGGAACGCCTGTGGTTCCTGGACCAGTTGGAAGGCGCCTCCGCCGGCTACAACATGCCCATGAGCGTTCGTTTCCACGGCGAATTGGACCTGTCGCGTCTGGAAGAGGCGCTCAACGCGCTGGTAGCCCGCCACGAATCGCTACGAACCAATTTTGCGGTCGTTTCCGGGCAACCCGTGCAATCGATCCGCGAAAACCGCGCGGTATTCCTTCAGGTGATCGACCTGAGCGCCCATGTCATAGCGTTCGATGAACTCCAGCACCTGGCCGGATTGTCCGCCGGTCTGTTGTTCGACCTGCGAGAGGGCCCGCTGATTCGGGCCCACCTGTTCCGCCTGGGTGAGCGCGACCACGTGGTGGTTTTTACCATGCACCACATTATTTCCGACGCCTGGTCGCTCGGTGTCATGGTGCGCGAGATCGTCGCTTATTATTCCGGTTACAGCAACATGCCGGCATTACCCGTCCAATACGCCGACTATGCGCTGTGGCAACGTCAATGGCTGGCGGGTGACGAGTTGGCGCGTCAGTTGTCGTTCTGGCGGGATTACCTGACCGGCGCTCCGGCTTTTGTGGATCTGCCCACCGATCGACCCAGACCCGCCGTGATGACCTACAATGGCGCCCACCTGCCCTTCTCGTTGGACCCTGAATTGACCGCCTCCTTCCGCCGGCTGGTCCTCGATCGAGGCACCACGCCCTTCCTGGGACTGCAGGCCGCCTTCGCCGTGCTGTTGAGCAGAACGAGCGGCCAGGACGAAGTGGTCATCGGCTCACCGATCGCGGGCAGGGTGCGACCGGAACTGGAACCCATGATTGGGTTCTTCGTCAACATGTTGGCCATGCGAATCGATTTGAGCGACGAACCCACGGTATCCGACCTTTTGCGACAACACCACCATTCCGGTCTGGCTGCCTTTGACCATCAGGACATCCCCTTCGAGCGCCTGGTCGAGGAGTTGAAACCGGAACGCGATCGAAGCCGTTCGCCCTTGTTCCAGGTAACGCTGGGCCTGACCAATGTACCGCGTAAAGCGCAACATCTACCGGGGCTTACCCTGGAAAACTTCCCTTTGCAGGACGGCACCGCTAAATTCGACCTGAATGTGAACCTGTTCGAAGAGGGTGAGGCGATTACAGGCGTGTGGGAATACAATACCGATCTTTTCGATCGGGATACGATGGAGCGCATGCTCAACCGTTTCCAGATGGTGTTATCGCGGTTCACCCGACAACCCGATACGACCGTTTCCGAATTGGATCTGGTAACCGAAGACGAACGCCGTCTCCTTCTGGAAGACTGGACCGCAACCGCATCGGCCTATCCCGAACAACAGACCATTCACGGCTTGTTCGAGGCGCGCGCCGCGGCCACCCCGAATGCGCCGGCGGTGGTATCTTCACTGGAAGACGACCTGAGCTACGCGCAATTAAACCGCCGCGCCAATCAACTGGCCGACTGCTTGGGAGAATCGGGCGCGCGACCCGGAGACTTGATCGGCGTCTCACTGCATCGTTCAACGGATATGATTGTCAGCATCCTTGCCGTCCTCAAGACCGGTTGCGCCTACCTGCCGCTGGACGAATCCTACCCGGAAGAGCGTTTGTCGCTGATGATGACCGACGCCGCCATGAAGGTCCTGATCACCCGACGGGAGATCGCCGAAAAACTGCCTTTGGCGCAACCGGGTTCCATTTCACTCGTCCTTATCGATAGTGAAGATCTTTCGGGCCGATCCGCTGAAAACCGCAACCTACCGGGACATCCCGATGATTTGGCCTATGTAAACTATACTTCCGGTTCTACCGGGAAACCCAAGGGCGTATGCACGGTCCACCGCGGCGTCACCCGCCTGCTTTTCGGTATCGACTATGTTCGTTTGGATGATTCTTCGGTGATCTTGCAAACCGCGCCTATTTCCTTCGACGGGGCCACCTTCGAGATCTGGGGCGCCCTGTTACACGGCGGGCGTACCGTGCTCTATCCCGATCGTGTCCCTACCCCTGAAGGCCTCGCCGAAACCATCGGAACGCATGGCGTCAATACCATTTTTATGACCACGGCCCTGTTCAACCACGTCATGGATACCGATCCGGCCGTCTTCACCGGCGTCCGCGAATTGCTGGTGGGCGGCGAAGCCGCATCGGCACGGCATTTCTTCCAGGTCTTTGACTGCCTTCCCAACCTGAAGATAGCCAATATCTACGGCCCCACCGAGTCAACGACCTTCTCCACCTGCTACGCCGTTCCCGGAAAAAGTGCGCCGCAACCCATCCCAATCGGACCGACGATCAACAACACGGTGTCCTACATCCTGGATCGCCGCATGCAACCGCAACCCGTCGGCGTACCCGGCGTGCTGTACCTCGGCGGCGCGGGTCTGGCCCGCGGCTATCTCAACCGGCCGGGTCTCACCGCCGAGCGGTTCGTGCCCAACCCGTTCGGCCCGGGCGATCGACTCTACCATACCGGCGATTTGGTGCGTTACCTGCCGGACGGCAACATCCAGTTCATGGGCCGCGTGGATCACCAGGTCAAAATTCGCGGACATCGCATCGAGTTGGGCGAGATCGAAAATGCACTCAATGCGATCGACGGCGTTGCCCGCAACATTACCCTTATGCGGCAGGATCAGCCGGGCGAAAAACGTCTTGTCGCCTACCTGGTCGCCGAGGACGGTGTCGCGCTTTCGCCGGAGAACCTCAAGAACATCCTGGGCGAACACCTGCCGGATTACATGATTCCCGGCGCCCTCGTCATCCTGGACGAGCTGCCCTTGAACCCCAACGGCAAGATAGATCGAAAGGCTTTGCCCAAACCGGAAACCGTCACCGATGAAGCCGACTTTACTGCACCGCGAACCCCGCTGGAAACACAACTGGCCGAAATCTGGTCGGAAGTCATGGGACTGGATCAAGTAAGCGTACGCTCTAACTTCTTCGATCTGGGCGGTCACTCGCTCATGGCCACCCGTGTGGTCTCGCGGATTCGGGAGTCACTAAACGTTGAGCTTCCGCTCGAAAACCTGTTCGCCAACGCCACAATCGAAAGTTTGGCGGCCTGCTTGAGCCAAAACCGGAACGCTGCCGTATCCGCCCCCGCCATGACCCCGGTGGATCGAAACGACATCCTGCCGCTGTCCTTCGCCCAACAACGCCTTTGGTTCATCGACAGGCTGGAGCAAAAGAACGAGTCCGCCTCGGGCATCTACAACATGCGTTTCCCGCTTCGTCTGAAAGGCGTCTTGAGCGTCGCGGCGCTACAAACCGGCCTGCAAGCCCTGATCGACCGTCATGAAATCTTGAGAACCCGCTTTGCGGCAAGGGAGGGCGAACCCTATCAGATCATCGACCCTACCCTGAGTATTGCCCTGAACCTGGTAGATCTGGAAGGTATGGACGAAACCAAGATCGTCCAACTTGCATCTGAGGAGGGCTCAAGACCCTTCGACCTCGAACAAGGCCCGCTGATTCGCTTCACCCTGGTGCGCTTCAACGAGCAAAACCATGTCCTGCTGATGGCCATCCACCACATAATTTTTGACGGTTGGTCGATCGGCGTCTTTATCGGCGAACTGTCAGAACGCTACGGCGCCCTGGTTCGGGACAACCCGACTTCCCTGCCGGCTCAAACCCTTCAATACGCCGATTTCGCCGCCTGGCAACGCGACTGGCTTTCGGGCGATACCTTGGGGCAAATGGTCGATTACTGGAAAAACGCACTGGCCGACATGCCGCCGTTACTGTCCCTACCCACCGATTATCGCCACCCGCCCGTTGTCACCTACAACGGCGCTCTGCACCTGTTCCAAATCGATGCCTCGATAACAGGCGCATTACAGGCTCTGGCTCGCACGCACGAGGCTTCCCTGTTCATGGTTCTGGAAGCGGCCTTTGCCCTCCTGTTGGGTCGTTATGCCGGCAGCGATGATGTAGCCGTGGGTTCCCCGATCGCCAATCGCAACCGCGCCGAAATAGAACCCATGCTGGGTTTCTTCGTCAACACGCTGGTGCTGCGCAATGACCTCTCGGGCGATCCAAGTTTCAAAGAATTGTTGGATCGCGTTTCCAAGACCACACTGGGGGCTTTTGCCCATCAGGACGTGCCCTTTGAATTGGTGGTAGAAGCCCTGCAGCCGGATCGCGACATGAGCCACACGCCTTTGTTCCAGGTCATGTTCGCGCTACAGAACGCGCCCATGGGCGACTTGAATCTACCCGGCCTGTCGCTGGGTCCGGTGGATACGGACGGCCATACCGTCGCCCGCTTCGAACTGACGATGAACCTGTTCCCAACGGAAGAAGGCGGCCTGAGCGGCAATCTGGAATTCAATACCGACCTGTTCTCGGCCGACACGGCCCGCCGCTTGATCCAACACTACAAGGTTTTGCTGGCCGCCGTGGCCGAAAACCCGGAACGGCCCGTCTCCGCGCTGCCCCTGATGGACCGCGCAACCAGGCAAAGGCTGCTCAAAATCTTCGGCGACAAACAAACGCCCGCTCCCCTGGATGTCGGGATTCCCGCCCTGTTCGAAAGTGTTGCCGTAACTTACGGTGACCAACCGGCGGTTATTTATGCAGACCAAACCCTGACCTATGCCCAGCTCAACCGTAGGGCCAATCAACTGGCCCAACGCCTGATCACGGCCGGTGCGGGCACCGACATGCCCGTGGGTATTTTCCTGACCGGTTCTGCCGAGATGGTTGTCGCCATGCTGGCCGTACTGAAAGCCGGCGCCGCTTACGTTCCCCTGGACCCGGATTACCCGGTCTCCCGCCTGCAGTATATGATCGCCGATTCGGGCATGAACCTGGTCATCTGCAGAGGCGATCTGAGCCCGCCGTGCGATTGGGTAAACCTGTTGGATGTTGCCGACGCGATGACCGGTACGGACGACAATCCCGACCGACCGCCGTTCCCGGGGCAGGCTGCCTATATCATGTTCACCTCCGGCTCCACCGGCAAACCGAAGGGGACGGTGATTCCACACCGAGCTGTCATTCGCCTGGTTCGCAACAGCGATTACATCCAATTGGGCCCGGAAACCCGAACCGCACAGGCCGCCAATGTGGTTTTCGACGCCACCACTTTCGAAATTTGGGGACCGCTGCTCAACGGGGGAAGGGTTTACGGCGTGCCCAAGGAAACGGCGCTTTCGGCCGCATCTCTCTCCGCCTGGTTCAAAGAGCACGCAATCGACTCCATGTTCATCACCACGGCTCTGTTCAACCAATTGATCGCCGAACAAACCGACGTCTTCGCTCCGCTGAAGACACTGATGTTCGGCGGTGAGGCGGTAGACCCCAACCGCGTCCGCCAGGCGCTCGCGGGAGGCCCGCCGCAACGGTTGCTGCATGTATACGGACCTACCGAGGTTACCACCTTCTCTACCTGGTTCCATGTGGACCATGTCGCCGCTACCGCCGCGACTGTTCCCATCGGCACTCCCCTGGCCAATACCGAAGCCCTTGTGTTGGACCGCAACCTGGAACCGGCGCCCCTCGGCGTTCCAGGCGAGCTCTTCCTGGGTGGACCCGGCCTTGCCCGCGGTTACCACGGCCGCCCCGCGCTAACCGCCGAACGCTTCATTCCTCATCCGCTGACCGAACGATCTGGGGAGCGTCTCTACCGCACGGGTGACCTGGTGCGCCTGGTTCCCCACGGGGAAAAGGGTGCGGCGATTTCCTTTGTGGGTCGCCTGGACCACCAGATCAAGCTGCGCGGCTTCCGCATCGAACTGGGTGAAATCGGGACGGCGCTGGTCGATCTACCCCTTGTCGCCCAAACCGTGGTATTGATGCGCGAGCACGTCACACTTGGCAAACTGATCGCCGCCTACGTGGTCCCGGCGGGCGATGAGAGTCACGCCGAACTCCCCGCCCTGCTGCGCGCCGAGTTGAAACAATCGCTACCGGACTACATGATTCCTCGGGCATTCGTGATCATGGATGTCCTGCCGCTGACACCCAACGGAAAGATCGACCGCCGCGCCCTCCCCGAACCCGATATGGGCGACACCGGGCTTGACTTTATCGCGCCGCGTGGAGAAACCGAGGAACAACTGGCCGCCATATGGTCACAGGTGTTGGGCGTGGAACGCATCGGGGTGCACGATAACTTCTTCGATCTGGGCGGCCACTCCTTGCTGGTCACCCAGGTGGTGTCGCGCATCCGCGCGGTCTTCGATGTAGACCTGCCGCTACGCACCGTCTTCGAACACGCCACGGTTGCCGATCTGGCCAGGGCGTTGACGGAAGTGATGCGTGTCGATGAACTGGATATGCCGCAGCCGGTTCCGGTGGGTCGCGAACGCGACCTGCCGTTATCGTTCGCCCAGCAACGCCTGTGGTTTGTTGACCAGATGGAGCGCCGTGAGAATGTAGATGCCGAGGTACACGCCTCCAACACCTACAACATGCCCTTCCCCATGCACTTCAAGGGCGCCCTGCGAACCGATGCGCTGATTGCGGCCCTACACCGAATCGTCAGCCGTCACGAGGTCTTGCGTACCAGCTTCATCGCGCCCGCCGGTCAACCGATCCAACAGATCCACGCCCACCGGCCGCCCGGGGTCGCATTGACGGACCTTTCCGGCCTGGACGAGCAGACCCGGAATCGCCGTGTAAAGCAACTGGTCAAGGACGAAAGCGAAATACCCTTTTCGCTGGCCTCCGGCCCGCTGCTGCGCGTCAACCTACTGCGCCTGGCCGAAGATGACCACATCCTTTTGCTGACCTTGCACCACATCGTCTTCGACGGCTGGTCGCTCGGTGTAATGGTGGACGAACTGGTTGCCTTGTACCGTAGCGGCGCCGCGGCCCGGGGCACGGTGACCGAAGGAACATTGATCGATTTCCTGAATCCGCTGCCCATCCAATACGCGGACTTCTCGGCATGGCAGCGCGACGCCATGGATCGCGGCCTGTTGGAATCCCAGATCGAATACTGGCGCAAACATCTCACCGATGTTCCGCGCCTGGAGTTGCCCACCGACCGCCCGCGCCCGCCGGTCCAGACCTTCAACGGCGGCGGGGTGTTGATGCACTTCGACGCGCAACTAAGCGGCAGGCTGGCCGAATTGGGCCGTGAAACCGGCGCCACCATGTTCATGACCCTGTACGCGGCCCTCACCGTACTCATGGCCCGTTACAGCGGTCAGACCGATATCGCCCTGGGTTCACCCATCGCAAACCGTAACCGAGCCGAGATCGAGCCCCTGTTGGGATTCTTCGTCAACTCGCTGGTCCTGCGCCTGCAATTGGATGATGATCCCAGCTTCCGCAAACTACTGGAGCGTGCGCGCCGGGTCACCTTGGAAGCCTACCAGAACCAGGATGTGCCCTTTGAACTGGTGGTAGATATGGTGCAACCCGAGCGCGCCCTTAGTCACAGTCCTTTGTTCCAGGTCGCCTTTGCCCTGCAAAACGCGCCCATGGGCGAATTGGAACTACCGGGTCTGGCCTTGGAACCCATAGCGGGCAGCAGCATTTCCGCCAAGTTCGACCTGACCTTTGTGCTTTCCGAAAGCGAACGCGGCCTGAGCGGCGCCCTCACCTTCAATTCGGATCTCTTCGAGCAGGAAACCGCCGAACGCATGGTGAGACACTTCGGCAACCTGTTGGAAGCTGCCGTTGCCCAACCGGATCAATCACTTTCCGAACTGGCCCTGTTGCGGGAAGACGAGCGTAATGAAATCCTCTATCAATGGAACGACACGGCGACGGATTATCGGGACCACCTGTTGATGTTCCAACGCTTTGAGGATCACGCACGGACCAACCCCGACGCAGTCGCGCTGGTCTTCGGCGATGCGGCCGGAACCGACCGGAAGGAAATGACCTACGGCCGTCTGAACGAGCGCGCCAACCAGACGGCCCACTTGCTGCGCGAACTGGGCGTGGGTCCCGAGGATTACGTGGGTATCTTCTCCGATCACTCCTTCGAGATGGTGATCGGCGTGCTGGGCATTCTCAAGGCCGGCGGGGCCTACGTGCCCATGGAGCCCACCTGGCCGGAAACCCGTTGGCGCCACATTCTGAGCCTCGTCAAAGCGCGGGTTATGATCGCCAACCGCAAGAGACTGCGTGCACTCATGGATGCTCAGTGGAAGTTGGAGGACCTGGAACACCTCGTCTCCCTGGACATGACCGCACCTGAACCGGAAACCGTGGATACAGACGCCGTCCGCGCTCTATTCGACCACGTGGCCGAGCGCGGCGACGACGAGGTTAGCCGCGGTGGTTTCGTCAGTAGTTACACCGGTAAAGCGTTCCGTCAGGAAGAGGTGGATGCCTATCGCGAGCGTGTCGTCGGCCTGGCCGAACCCCATCTGGATAAAAGTAAGACCGTCCTGGAAATTGGTTGCGGTTCCGGCCTGATTATGTTCGATCTGGTCGATAGGGTTTCCCGTTATATCGGCAGCGACCCGTCGCCGTTGACCCAACAGCACAACCACCGGGAACTAAGCCGGCGCAAGTTGGACAATGTCAACCTGGTCACCGGTTTCGCCCACGAAACCGAAAGCCTGCCCGATCGCGTGGATATGGTTATCGTGGCCTCCACGATCCAATTCTTCCCCGGCTATTTCTACCTGGAAACCGTCATCGCCGACCTGCTGGAACGTTTGGAGCCGGGTGGCGTAATTTTGCTGGCCGATGTCATGAACGCACGCTTGAAGGATGATTTCCGCGAATCCTTGGACGACTACCGCCTGCAACACCCGGAGGCACAGGTCAAGGAATCCTTGGAGAGTGAGTTCTACCTGGATGAGGACTACTTCCACGACCTGGCGGCGCGTCTGTCCGGTTTGGCTCGCGCCGAGGTTTCGCACCGCACGGAAGGTTTCGAGAATGAACTGCGTTTCCGCTACGACGTGATCCTACACAAGGCGAAACCCGATGAAAAACCGGTGACACAGCCCTGTCGCAAGCAACTCCATACCGCCGCCCACCTGGAGGGTCGTCCGGTTGCAGACCCTGTGCCGGTCACAAAAGCGGACAACTCGGCCTATACCATCTTCACCTCCGGCTCGACGGGCCTGCCCAAGGGCGTTCTGGTGCAACATCGCCCTGTCAACAACCTGGTTGAATGGGTCGCCGGGTTCTCCGACCTGGGCCCGCAAGATCGCCTGTTGATGGTCACATCCCTTTGCTTCGATCT
>JAAUYB010081494.1_pt1 | contig 38816 bp, 23 predicted proteins | sample 7278071 | NCBI WGS metagenome assembly JAAUYB01 (sample SAMN14350121, study PRJNA611818) | marine sediment metagenome | isolation source: surface marine sediment (1.8m) | place: French Polynesia: Moorea | collected 2018-08 | reverse complement strand
GCCTTGACATCGTGGAGCCCACCGAGGGGATGAGCTATGCCTGGAACTTCCTGAACATGATGTTCAAGGACACCGAACACGAGAGGTTGGTAACCCATGAGAACGCGAAGGCGATCGACATCCTGTTGATGCTTCACGCCGATCACGAACAGAACTGCTCGGCCGCAACGGTGCGCATCGCCGGTTCCAGCCAGGTCAATTTGTACGCCTCCATCGCGGCGGGCGTAGCCTCCCTGTGGGGCCCGCTGCACGGCGGCGCCAACCAGGCCGTGATCGAAATGCTGAACCGGATTCACGATGACAACGGCGATATCCCCAAGTACGTGGCCATGGCCAAGGACAAAACCAACGACTTCCGCTTGATGGGCTTCGGCCACCGGGTCTACAAAAACATGGACCCTCGCGCCACGTTGATCAAGAGTCATTGCGATCGGGTTCTGGCTTCGCTGCATGTGGAGGACCCCTTACTGGACCTGGCCAAAACCTTGGAGCAAACCGCTCTTGAAGATGAGTATTTCGTCCAGCGCAAGCTGTTCCCTAATGTGGACTTCTACAGCGGCATCATCTACAAAGCCCTGCAAATTCCCACCGACATGTTCACGGTGATGTTTGCTCTCGGCAGACTTCCCGGTTGGATCGGGCAGTGGTCGGAACTGATGGCCGATCCCAAGTTGCGTATCGGCCGTCCCCGCCAGATCTACCAGGGCCACCCGAAACGTCCCGTCGAATCTAAAGTGAAACGTCACGAAGAGTGACCGGCATCTTGTTTTTTTGTTGAATGAGGCTCGGGTGTATCTACATCCGAGCCTTTTTTACTTAATAGGCATCGGCGTTTGTCGAGCGCCCGCTTATAACTCTAACGATTCATTGGTTCGGGCGCCGGCCTTCGCTGAAATTCCCGTTTCTCGGCATGAAAGCCGGAACCTGCTTATGAGTGGGTTTTGTAATTGTTAAGCTTGAGATTCCCGGGGATGCGAACTAGAATCACAAGGGTGGAGGATGGATCTATGTTCGGACCTGTATCCGAAGGAATGAAGCTTTTTAAAAACGGTTCCAAAATAGCCGTCGTCGGTTATTCCGAGGCGCCTCATCGAATCGTTGTCAAAGTCACCAACTACCTTTTAGAAGAAGGGAATACCATCATCGGTATCAACCCCAATATCGAGAAGGCCTCCAAAACGGACATTCTTGTCCTGCCCAGCCTGGAGGCCCTCACAGAACCCATGGACATCATCCAGGTGTTCCGAAAAAGTTCGGCCCTGCCCGAATTGGGCCGAGAAATCGAAAACCTGTCATGGAAACCCAAGCTGATCTGGTGTCAGCAAGGGGTCATCGACTTAATTTTCCAAGAGGAAATGGAACGCCGGGGAATCCAGGTGGTCATGGATGCCTGTCCCTACGCGTTGAGAAGTTTCTTGTAGTATGACAAAACCGCTCCGCATGGTCACGGAGTTCGAGCCCAGGGGCGATCAGCCCCGGGCCATCGAACAAATCGTTCAATCGATCGAGGTCGGCGAAAAACATACCGTGCTTTTAGGCGTCACCGGTTCGGGCAAAACCTTTACCATGGGTAAGGTGATCGAATCCCTCGACCGGCCGGCGCTCATCATGGCGCCCAACAAAACACTGGCGGCGCAACTCTTCCAGGAATTCAAGAAGTTTTTTCCCGATAACGCGGTCGAGTATTTCGTCAGCTATTACGATTATTACCAGCCCGAAGCCTATGTGGCCTCTACCGATACCTATATCGAAAAGGAGGCCATGATCAACAAGGACATCGAAAAGCTGCGTCTCAGCGCCACTCGTTCCCTGATCGAGCGGCGCGATGTGATCATTGTGGCCTCGGTGTCCTGCATCTACGGTCTGGGTTCGCCCGAGTTCTACCGAGGCTTGACCGTCAACCTGAAGTGCGGCGAGGAATACGATCGCCAGCAACTGCTGCGCGACCTGGTGCATATCCAGTACCTACGCAACCACTCGGCCTTTTATCCCGGGACCTTTCGAGCGCGCGGCGATACAGTGGAAATCTACCTTCCCTACGAGGACCTGGGTGTGCGCGTGGAGTTCTTCGGCGACGAAATCGACAACTTGGAGACCTTCGATCCGCTGACCACCAAAACCCGTGACGTGCGCGACGAGATGATGATCTTCCCCACCACACACTTCGTCACGCCGCGCGACCGTTTGGAACGGGCTATCGGGCAAATTCGTGTGGAAATGGACGAACGCGTCCAGGAACTGAACGACCAAAAGATGTTGTTGGAGGCCCAACGACTGAGCCAGCGCACCCAGTTCGATCTGGAAATGCTTACGGAAACGGGTTTTTGCCACGGCATCGAAAACTATTCGCGCCATTTGGACGGACGCCCGGCCGGATCGCCGCCGTCAACACTCATCGATTATTTTCCCGATGATTACCTGCTGTTCATCGACGAAAGCCATGTGACCGTACCTCAGGTGGGCGGCATGTACCGCGGCGATCGCAGCCGCAAGGACAATCTGGTCAACCATGGCTTTCGACTGCCTTCGGCCCTGGACAACCGGCCGCTGATGATCGATGAATTCTGGGAACGTACGGGCCAGGTGCTTTTCGTTTCGGCGACGCCCGGTAGATACGAGATGGAAAATACCGATGAGGTTATCGAACAAATCATTCGGCCGACCGGGTTGTGCGATCCCACTATCGAGGTTCGCCCCATCAGGAATCAGATCGATAACCTGCTGGAGGAAATACGCAACACCATTGAAAAAGGCGAGCGTACCCTTGTCACCACGCTCACCAAACGCATGGCCGAGGATTTAAGTGAATACCTGAAGCAGCACGCCCTTAAGGTCGCCTATCTGCACTCCGAAATCGATACGATCGAGCGTTTGGAGATTCTACACAACTTACGGCTGGGCGTTTTCGACGTGTTGGTGGGCATCAACCTGTTGCGTGAGGGTCTGGACCTGCCGGAAGTTTCACTGGTGGCCATCTTGGATGCCGACAAGCAGGGCTTCCTGCGTTCTCCTCGTTCGCTGATCCAAACGGTAGGCCGCGCCGCTCGCAATGTCAACGGTCGGGTGGTCATGTATGCCGACGAGATTTCGGACGCCATGCGCGAGACCATCGACGAAACGACACGTCGTCGCACCAAACAGATGACCTATAACCGGGAAAACGACATCACTCCGTCCACGGTCCGGCGCTCACTGGAAGATACCATGGCCGATTTCTACGAGGGCGATTACGCCACCTCACGCAAGCTGGAAGAGGAAGAGACCGGCCACAAGACCAAGGAAGAAGCTTACACGGAAGTTGCGCAGCTTGAAAAGGAAATGATGGCTCTGGCGGAGACCTTGGAGTTCGAAAAAGCGGCGGAAATCAGGGACAAGATCGCGCTTATCAAAAGCAAGGCCCTGGAGTTGCGTTGAGATGAGCGGGGATGCGGAGGTCGTATGATCAAGGTATTCACCACCCAAAACGATGTTGCCCTGCTGCACCTGATCCGAAAAGCATTGGAAGGACGCGGATTCAAATGCCTGGTGCGCAATGAACACCGCGCGGGTATAGCCGCCGGGGAGATTCCTCCGCTCATTTTATGGCCGGAACTCTATATTTTGGACGAAAATCGTTCCCGGGAAGCCGTCGAATTGGTGGCCGAAATGACCCGCTTCCAATTGTACGACGCCACACCTTGGACCTGCGTAGAGTGCGGGGAGGAGTCTGAGGGCAACTTTCACGCCTGCTGGAATTGCGGCGCGCAACGCGGCAGCGGTTCCGACAATTCCTTCACTCAATCCAGGAACGGCACGGTAGATTAACCGTTAGGTCAACTCATGCATTTCAGAACCGATGAAAAGGATGCGTGCCGGCCGCCGGTGTTGCCCATGAGTTGAGTAACCCCAACAATTTCACATGCCGACAGACCTGTTTCTGAAAGCAGTGAGGTCGATTTTCGTATTGTCAACCCAAAATGACAAGTGAGAAATCGTTTCGCCGTCTTTGTAGCAATATTTACAAGAATTATTGTGATTGGCAAAAAATGAATCTTGTTGACTATAGATTTATTTAAAATATGCCGAAAAAGTCATACGAGAAAAAAATGGAGCTTATGCTTAGTACCCTGGTCATGTCAATTAAACCAAACCTCATTTCAAAGTTGCTCATTGGGACCATGGTTGTCCCGGTTATCGCCGGCGACATACACTTCGATCACATCACTTTCGAAGACGGCTTGTCCAATAACGCCACTACCCGGTTGCTGCAAGACCGGCGCGGTTTCATTTGGGTTGGGACCCGTAGCGGTTTGAACCGTTATGACGGATATCGCTTTATTCGTTATCGCTATGACCCGGAAGATCCGCACGGTATTTCCGGAAATCAGATTACCTCATTGTACGAGGATGCAGAGGGCGACATCTGGGTGGGTATCTGGTCCGGCGGCGTCAGCCGCTATCATAAGGACACGGGCCGCTTTTCTCGATTGACCTATGATCCCGACCGGCCCGAGGCTTCCATAGACGCCAGGGTATGGCAGGCGTTGGGTGACGATAGGGGAAATATCTGGATTGCTACGGAGGGTAGCGGGCTCTATCGCTACCGTCCCCAATCCGGCGAACTGGACAACTGGCAGGAGAGCGATGACCCGGAAAGCCTGCCGTCCAATCTATTGCGCTGCCTCTACGTGGACAAGCGCGGCACGCTTTGGGTAGGCACCACCGATGCCGGGCTGGCGAGGATGGACCGGGAATCCGGTCGTTTCCTTCGATATCGGCCGGAAGCCGGTCGGTCAAACAGTATCAGCGGTGTCGAGGTCACCGATTTTGCCGAGGATGCGGACGGCAGGTTCTGGGTCAGTACCAGCGACGGCCTTAATCTTATGGATCGGGACACCGGTTTGTTTCGTCGTTTTCAGCATGAACCGGATCGCGCTGACGGGTTGCCCAGCAACCGCATCTACGCCCTGCTCGCTGACAACAAGCATCGATTGTGGGTGGGCACCACTGATTCCGGGGTGGTGATGTTGAACTTGGAGGAACCGAATCGCGGTTTCGTAAATTATCGTCATAACTCGCTGGACCCGCGCAGCCTGCGGGATAATCTGGTCTGGGACATTATGCAAGACAAAACCGGCGCCTTGTGGTTTGCTACCACCAATGGGTTGAGCCGCTACGAACCGGCCAGGCATCGTTTCCTGACTACCAGTCCCGTCCCAGGCATGGACGGCACTCTGACGCCCTCGCCCGTATGGGCCATGGCCAGAGACGACGACGGCGTGTTGTGGGCCGGTACACTGGGTGCGGGGCTTAACCGACAGGACCCGGGGAGTAATACTTTTCACCATTATCGGCATGATCCGAATGACCCCGGCAGCCTGAGTTCCGACCGTATTACCACATTGTTCATCGACAACCCGCAAAGCATTTGGATCGGCTGTGAGGGCGGGCTGAACCGATTGCAGCGAAACCCCGATCGCATCACCAGGTTTCGCCACGACCCCGCGGACCCCGCGAGTCTTCCCAACGACTATATCTACAGCACCGTTCGCGACGGTAACGACACACTCTGGGTGGGGACCCTGCACGGGTTGGCTCGTCTGGATGAAAAAACGGGTAAATTCATGAACTATTTCCATAATCGGGAACAGGCCGCGAGTTTACCGGACAACCGTATTCGCAGTTCGTATTGCGATCGATCGGGCAATCTGTGGATCGGCACCATGGGCGGCGGCATCTGCCGCTACGATCCCCTCAGCGACAGTTTCCTCAATTTTAAGGACCCCGAAAGGCCCGATGCAGGCCCGGTTTACATCAGCACCATCTCCCAAGACACCAGGGATCGCATGTGGCTTGGTTCCGATCGGGGCTTATACCGTTTCTCAGTGCAGGAAAAGCGCTTCTTTCCCTGTCGTGATACGCCCATGTTGACCGGCTACATCATGGCCGTCTTGGAGGATCGACAAGGCAGGCTCTGGGTCAGCAGCACCGAGGGTCTCGCCGTATGGGACCCGGAAACGGGAGAGACGCGCTCCTACAATGCCCACGATGGTTTACAGGGCAACCAGTTCGGTCAAGGCGCCTTGTCTCTGGAGAATCGGAGCTTGCTTTATTTCGGCGGCGTGAATGGTTTCGACCGATTTTATCCCGAAAAGTTAAGGGACAGCAGCTTTGAACCTCAAGTGGTCATTACACGGCTCCTGCTGGAGAACAAACCGGTCAAACCCCGGCCGGATCACGCCGACGGTTTGTTGACCAAACCCATGGAGGATACGCGGCGGTTGTCCTTCAATCACAAGCAGCGCATGTTCAGCTTCGAGTTCAGCGCGCTGGACCCGGCCATTCCCCAAAAGAACCGCTACGCCTACAAGATGGACGGCTTCAACGATCACTGGATCGAAACCGATGCCCAGAACCGCCGGGCCACCTTTACCAGTCTGCCGCCCGGCAACTATACTTTCATGGTGCGCGGCACCAATCGTGACGGTATCTGGAGCCCGCACGAGGCCCGTGTAGCGGTGACCATCCTACCGCCGTGGTGGTGGAGTTTGTGGACCAAGACTCTGTATTGCCTGATACTGCTCGGGTTTATTTTGCGGTATCTGCATAAACAAAGGAACAAGCTGGAACAACAACGGCGTGATGCCCAGCAACAACGGGCCATTGCCGCCCAGCAACGGAAGATTGCCGAGCAACAGCGCCAGATGGTCGAGCAGGCCCAAGAGGTCAATGAGCGTCTACGTCAGGTTGACCGTTTGAAAGACGAGTTCCTGGCCAATACCAGTCACGAGTTGCGCACACCGCTCAACGGTATCGTGGGACTCACCGAATCTCTGTTGGACGGGGTGGCGGGTCCGTTGAACGAGGCCCAGGCGGCCAATCTCAACATGGTGGTGGCCGGCGGGCGCCGCTTGACAAGCCTAGTCAACGACATCCTGGATTTCGCCAAGTTAAAGAACAGCGGTTTGACCCTATCGGTTAAGCCCATCGATCTACACGCCCTGGCCGAGGTGGTGATCACCCTTTCGCAACCCCTGGTCAAATGCAAGAGCCTGGTTTTGGTGAACGGGGTGGCCCGAGATTTGCCCGCGGCGGAGGCCGATGAAAATCGCCTTCTCCAAATCTTACACAATCTGGTGGGCAACGCTGTCAAGTTCACCTCGTACGGAAGCGTCCGTATTCAGGCCCAATTGGTTGGGAAGGAGGAAAAGCGGCGCCTGGCCCTGAGTGTCAGGGACACCGGCGTCGGCATTCCCAAGGAGAAGCAGGACGCTATCTTCAACTCTTTCGAACAGTTAAACGGCCGGATGGAGCGCAACGAGGGCGGCACCGGCCTGGGTCTTGCTATTACCCGGGAACTGGTGGAGTTGCACGGCGGCAGCATTTCGCTGGAATCGGTCGAGGGTAAGGGCTCTACCTTTACGTTTGACCTGGCTGTTTCAGACAAACCGGCGACCACGGAACCGGGCGTCACCCGCCTGGCAAGCGTCGTCCCGGTGCCCGCCAAAAAACCGAAAAAAGTACCCTCTGTCGGACTTCCCATGCCGGTCACTGCCGGCAATGAAGCCTTCCGCATCCTTGTGGTGGACGACGAGCCGGTCAACCGCCGGGTCTTGTTCAACTACCTGCTGGGCCATTATCGGGTTACCGAGGCGGCAGACGGGCCGGAGGCCCTGCGTTTACTGGAAAAGGAACGCTTCGATCTGGTCTTGCTGGACGTTATGATGCCGGGCCTTTCAGGCTACCAGGTCTGTCGCGACCTGCGCCGCCAACACTCGGTCAATGACCTGCCGATCATTTTCCTTACCGCGCGGAACCAGGTGACGGATCTGGTCAATGCCTTCGATGCTGGTGGTAATGATTTTCTTACCAAGCCCGTGATCAAGAAGGAACTGCTGTCGCGGGTAGATACCCACCTGCGCTTACTGGACGCCAATCGGCACTTGGAGAAGAAGGTTGCCGAACGGACCAATGACTTGCATATGACCAACAAGATGCTGGATGCTCGCAATCGCGAACTTGAATCGTTGGAACGCATTGTCAACGCCATAAACAGCAACCTGGCCCCGGAAGGTGTGTTCGACAATCTTCTGAGCCGTGGCCATGAGCTTTTCCCTCATGCGCAACGCGGTCTGCTGTGGTTATCGGACAACGGTACGGAATACCGGCCCGCCGCCTCGATCGGCTATCGCATGGAAGCCGTCAAGCAACTCCGTCTTTCGCCCAAGGAACTGCGTGGTCGTTACCTGGAAGCCGGGGAAAACTGGGGCGAAGGCATCCACCTGATCACCGAAATCATGAGCTTACCGGCAAGCGAACGCTTGGAAAGGCCTTTCCCCAAAGCGCTGTTGGCTATGTCCATGCGCTTCCGCGAGGAACTGATGGGCGTATTGGTTTGGGACGGTGACGACCCGTTCGATCAAGGCGATATCCGCAAACTGCGGCGGTTCCGACGACACGCCGAGGCGGCCGTGGCCAAGGCGCGTTTTACACGTGCCCTGGAGCGCAGTAACCAGGAGGTCAAGGCCAAGAACGAGGAACTGATCAAAACCCAAAACCAGTTGGTGATGAGTGAAAAGATGGCAACTCTGGGAACCCTGGCCGCCGGCGTCGCCCACGAGGTAAACAATCCCAACAACTTTATCTACGGGTCGGCGCAGGTCTTGAAACGAGAACTGACCCGATACCGAACCTTGTTGGAAGGCCTGATCGACGAAAACGCGGATCGCGAAACGGCTGCCGCTCTCGTTTCTCCACTGTCCCGCATGAACGAGGAAATCAAGACCATCAAAGAGGGTTGCGAACGTATCAGCGGCCTGGTTCAAGACATGCGCCATTTCTCAAGAATGGATGAGGCCGACTGGAAACATGTGGATCTGGTAGAGGGCCTCCGTGCGACCATCAATCTCACCCGAAGCAATTTCGCCGATATTGACCTGTCGCTGGAAGCGGAAGAACCGGTGGAGCTTGAATGTAATCCCGCGGAAATGAATCAGGTCTACTTGAACCTGATCGTCAACGCTTGCCAAGCGGTAACGGAAAGGCACGAGCAGGAGCCGGACGCCCCGCGGGAGGTGCACATCGAGGCCAGGAGAACGGAGCAAGAGGCGGTTTTCACCTTCGCGGACACCGGCTGCGGTATTCCGCCGGAGCAGTTGGACCACATTTGGGAGGCTTTTTATACTACAAAGCCGGTGGGAACGGGCACGGGCCTGGGCTTGTACAGCGCCTGGAGAATCATAGAGCGCCACCAGGGGCGCTTCGAGGTGGACTCGGAAGAAGGAAAAGGAAGCCGTTTCACTTTACGTCTCCCCCTGAAATGCCGGAGCGGCGGAGTCCTGAGATAACCTCTCCAAGCGCGCCCACGCTTGGGGGAGCAGGAGCGAATCAACAGTCTGAATAGTTCTGTTGTTTTCCAGCAGCCGTCGGAATCATGGACAGGTGAGTGATGAATGCCGTATCTCTAAAGAGAATGGCAAAAATCTCAACTTGGCTATTGACTGAACTTCCGCATTGCGGCGATAATTGCCTATCGCGAATATTCGCTGTGGCGAATCATTCGCACTTCAGTAAAACGGAGGTTGACATGTCCACCCAAGTACTGGATACCGCGCATACCAACGTTCGTACCCTACCGCACGGTATCACTATGCCCATGGGCGCGCGCTTTGACGCCACGCTTTTGTCTGATGAGGCTCAGGCTTTCCTGCTCAAGCTTCATCAGCGGTTCGAGCCCCAGCGGCAGGTTCTTCTGGACGCTCGTAAGCGTCGCCAGGCCGATTATGACGCGGGTCGCCTGCCAACCTACTTAGACCGTAACAGCGAGGCCGTCACCGGCGACTGGAAGGTCGCGCCGGTACCTGCCGATCTTCAGTGTCGTCGGGTGGAGATTACCGGCCCGGTCAACTCCACGAAAATGGTGATCAACATGCTCTCTCGGAATGACGCGGGTGATCGCGCCGATTGCGCCATGTTGGATTTCGAGGACGCCATGAAGCCCAGTTGGGACAATGTCATGGCGGGCCTGGAAAATGTGATCGGGGCGGTTCGCGGTACCCTGACACACATAGAGCCGGCCAAGGACGGCAAGGCTGCCAAAACCTACAAACTAGATCCCGCCGATATGGCAAAAGTGATGGTCAGGGCCAGAGGTTTGCACCTGGACGAAAGTAACTTACGGATCAACAACTGCCCCATTTCCGGCGGTTTGATGGACCTGGCTTTGACGGCTTTCCATACCGCCCGCTTCCAGTATGAAAAGGGCATGACGCCCAAGTTTTACATCCCCAAGGTAGAGCATTACCTGGAAGCTCGCTGGTGGAACGAATTACTGGCCGCGATTGAATATGCGTTGGGTCTGCCCAACAGTACTATTCGCGCCACTTTCCTGATCGAGACCCTGTCGGCCGCGCATCAGGTCGAGGAGATTCTCTATGAACTGCGCGACCATGCCTGCGGCCTCAACGTGGGGCGCTGGGACAAGATCTTCTCGGATATCAAAACCGTTAAGTATCACCCGGACCGCATCCTGGCCGACCGCGCTACCATCAACATGTCGCGGCCCTGGATGCGTGACTACGCTTTGCGCCTGATCTACATCTGTCACACTCGGGGCGCCTTTGCACTGGGCGGCATGGCTGCCTTTACGCCCGGTAAGGACCCTGAAACGCGTAAGCAGCAAACCGATAAAGTTTTTGCGGACAAACAAATGGAAGCATCGTGGGGCCACGACGGTTGTTGGGTGTCTCACCCTTACTTCATCGGCTGGGCCATGAAGGCGTTCCAGCACAAAAATCAGTTGGACGTCATCCCCGAGCTTCCCGACAAATACCCCGATCTTTTGCCTCAATCGGGCGGCCCCGTCACCATGAATGGTCTGCGTACCAATGTGCGCGTGGGGATCGCTTATATCTACGGTTGGCAGCATGATATCGGGTGTATCGCCTGGGATAACCTTATGGAAGACCTGGCCACGCTGGAAATTTCCCGCGCACAGGTCTGGCAATGGTTGTTCCACGGTGTGACGCTGGACGACGGCGGTGAGGTGACCGGGGAACTGGTCTCCCGCGTTTTCGAGGAGGAACTGGCTCGCATTCTGGATGAATCGGGCGAAGCCGACAAGGAGGCCTGGCAACACGCCATGGTGTCGGCTCGGGATCTTTTCCTGAAGGAAGATTTTCCCCCGTTCTTGACGGATCGATCGGAGATCGCCGCCTGACGGCCGGGGATCTAAACCTGAGTATTTTCATGGTTTTTTGAAGGTAATAAGGAGAATGATGATGCACCACGAAGTCAGTTTGGAAGAACAAGCGAAAGAAATGGAACGGATGTGGCGGGATGATCCCCGTTGGAACGGCGTCAAGCGACCCTATACTGCTGAGCAGGTGCTCAACCTACGTGGTTCTCTGCTGGTAGAGCAAACCCTGGCTCGCCGCGGTGCGGAAAAACTGTGGCGTATGATCGAAGAGGAAGATTTCATCAACGCTCTCGGCGCGCTCACCGGTAACCAGGCCATGCAACAGGTCAAAGCCGGCCTGAAGGCCATTTACCTCAGCGGTTGGCAGGTTGCGGCCGACGCCAACCTTTCCGGCCAGATGTATCCCGACCAGAGCCTCTACCCCGCGAACAGCGTACCCCATGTGGTCAAGCGCATCAACCAGACTCTGCAGCGCGCCGATCAGGTACACTTCTCCGAGGGTGATCGAGACATCGATTGGTTTGCGCCTATCGTTGCCGACGCCGAGGCCGGTTTCGGCGGTCACCTGAACGCCTACGAATTGATGAAAGCCATGATCGAAGCGGGCGCTTCGGCTGTTCACTTCGAAGACCAGTTGAGCTCTGAAAAGAAATGCGGTCACCTGGGTGGCAAGGTTCTGGTGCCCACCAACCAGTTCGTCAAAACCCTGATCTCCGCGCGACTGGCCGCGGACGTGATGGGTGTGCCCACGGTATTGATCGCTCGCACCGACGCCTACAGCGCTCGGTTGATGACCAGCGATATCGACCCCGTCGACCACGACCAGATGACCGGCGAACGCACCGTGGAAGGTTTCTTCCGCATTAAGGGCGGCCTGGAGACGGCCATTGCACGGGGTCTGGCCTATGCACCCTATGCCGACCTGGTATGGTGCGAAACCTCCAAGCCCTGCCTGGAGGAAGCCCGGATCTTCGCCGAGGCAATCAAGAAACGTTATCCCGAACAAAAACTGGCCTATAACTGCTCGCCCTCGTTCAACTGGAAGAAAAACCTGGACGATGCCACCATCGCCCGCTTCCAGCGTGAGTTGGGCGCCATGGGTTATAAATTCCAATTCGTTACCCTGGCCGGTTTCCACAACTTGAACCATGGAATGTTCGAACTGGCTCGCGCCTATAAGACCGAGGGCATGAGCGCGTACTCCCGCCTGCAAGAGGCCGAGTTCGCCTCGGAGCAATTCGGCTATACCGCTACCAAGCACCAGCGCGAGGTAGGCACCGGTTACTTCGACAAGGTTACCGGCGTCATCACCGGCGGTACGTCCTCGACCACGGCTCTGGCCGATTCCACTGAAACCGAACAATTCCAAGAAGAAGCTGCAACCGTTTAATGCATCCCAGGCAACGAGTCCCGGCGGGAGCCTCCGGTTCCCGCCGGCTTTTTTTTGCGCGGCGCCCAAATACCGCACTTTGCCTGTCTGTCCAATCGAGTTAAGCCGTCGCCTTTAGTCGATTGCGCGTCTTTGCTATCGAATTTAGAAATTTGACGGGCCTTTTTGCATGAGGCTTGGCGAACAGGTCAACTGTTTGTAGAATCACAAAACAGAGTTGACCTGGAAGGCGCCATGAATCCTTTGCAAGATCCGTCTATATTAAGCCAAACCCACTTTGCCGCTGTCGATTGGCTGATCGTTGCCCTGTATCTCTCCATTTCCGTTTTTATCGGTTTGAAGGTCAAAGACTATATCAAGGATATGGGCGATTATATCGGCGCGGGCCGCGCTCTGGGCACCGCGCTCGGCGTCGCCACCATGACCGGCACGGAAATGGGGCTCATTACCGTGATGTACAGCGCCCAGAAAGGTTTTACCGGGGGCGTCGCCGCATTTCACATTGCCCTGGTCGCGGGCGTGGTCACCTTCCTGGTGGGCTGGTCCGGTTTCATCGTGGCCCCGTTGCGCAAGCTGGAAGTGCTCACCATTCCCGAATTCTATGAGCGCCGGTTCGATAAGAAAACGCGTGTCTTGGGCGGAATCATGCTTACCCTGGGCGGTGTCCTGAACATGGGTTTGTTCCTGAAGGTGGGAAGTATCTTCATCGTCGGTGTCGCCGGTTTGTCTCATACGGGCTGGGCCTTGCCCGCGGTCATGGTGATCCTGCTGTTGTTGGTGCTGGTCTACACGGTTTTAGGCGGTATGTTGTCCGTGGTGATTACGGATTACATCCAGTTCGTGGTGCTTAGCTTCGGCCTGTTGGTTGCGGTGGCTTTTGCCGTGAGCACCTTGGGGTGGGGTAATATCTTCGACACGGTTTCACAGCATATGGGTCGTCCCGGTGTCGATCCCCTGGCCGAGGGGGGTGGTTTCGGCCCGGAATACGTCCTCTGGATGATCTTCACCGCCGGCCTGGTCAGTTGCGCAATCTGGCCCACTGCCGTTGCCCGGGCCCTGGCCGCCGAGAGCCCCAAAGTGGTGAAAAAACAATACATGTGGTCTTCCATATCCTTTATGGTGCGCTTCATGATCCCCAACTTTTTGGGCGTGGCGGCATTCGTCTACATCAAGAACCACGCGCCCGATCTGGAAGCCGCTTTCTTTCCGACGCAAGGTGAGCCCACGCTGGATAACCTGTACGCCATGCCTGTCTTTATGGGTCGGATGCTGCCCACGGTTGTACTGGGAATCATCAGCGCCGCAATGATTGCCGCCTTTATGTCAACCCACGACTCCTACCTGTTGTGTTGGAGTTCGGTCATTACCCAGGACATCGTCGCCCCGCTGAGAAAGACGGCCATGAGCGTGAAAGGCCGCCTTAAACTGACTCGAATCTGCATCGTGGTCATCGGCCTGTACATTCTGTACTGGGGTCTCATCTACGAGGGTAAGGACGATATTTGGGATTATATGGCGGTGACCGGCGCCATATATTTCACCGGCAGCTTCGCCGTCCTGGTCGGCGGACTCTATTGGAAAAAAGCAAGTTCGGCCGGAGCGTTCCTAGCTTTGATCAGCGGCCTGACCGCGATCTTGGGATTGGGTCCGGTGCAACAATTACTGGGTTTCCAAATGGCCGGGGCCAGGGTTGGTTTGCTGACGGTTTTGTTCTCGTTGACGGTGTTGGTGGTCGGCTCGCTGACCTTTCCCGATCGCGAGCCCAAGGAGGTTTGAGATGTCATTCTGGATTGTTTTTTGGCAGATCTTTTTTGTCATCGTATTGATCGGGTTCGCCGGAATGGCCGTTTGGGTAAGCATCAGCGGTTTTCAGGATATCCGCAAGCTGTTCCGTCGTTTGGACCAGATGCACGGCGAAAAAAAGGATTAAGTGCATGGGTCCTAAACGGCCCCGCAAAACTCGGGCACCTCCAAGCGACGGGCGCCGGGACATTCCTCGGCAACCAACTCGGCGGCGGTGCGAACGGGCCGACCTTCCAACTGGAAAGCCAATTGGGCACGGATGCTGTTCGATAAGCGCATGGGGGACCTCCGGGTAGGGTGAAAAACCGGCCAGGCTACCGGCTCTTACCTTATAAAGGCGCGTTCAGGGTATAAAAGGTGCCATTTTTTCTTGACTTTTGTGAACATTTACCCAGGTCTGGTTTCTAACATAATCATTTGGAGAAGCCTGGGAGGAACTTGTGGAAACACGGCAAAAGCTTTACTTCAATGGCATTGACCTCGACAGGGCTGAGAAGGAGTTTCCCTACTTCCGACAGCCCCAAGCCTTGGATGCTTTCAAGGCCGGGCTTCATGCGCCGGGAGCCAAAGAAAGCCTGCGCCGGAAAAATGTGGCTGACGGCATCGATCCCCTTCGCTTGGATACTGCAGGTTGGGGGGTGATCCTTCATGAAAAGGACCGGCACTTGCTTGAGCCTCTTCAGTTATTGTTGGCCCACCGCCGTAACCAGGCGGGCGATCAGTATTTCGAGCCCCTGGCGTATCGAGACGGAGACACATTGGACCGATTCTTGGAGCGCCATGAGGCCCCCTTGAGCGAAGCGGACGGTGAAAGCCTTCCCTACTACCTGATGATTATTGGACACCCCGATATCATCCCCTTTTCTTTCCAGAGTGAGTTGGACGTGGCTTATGCGGTCGGCCGAATCTGCTTCCATACCCTGGAAGAATACGCCCATTATGCAAGGAATGTGGTGGCTCATGAGAGCCGCGACCACCACGAAACCAAAGGTTTGACTCTGTTCAACGTGGAGAACAACGAGCCCTTGACCGCCTCATGCATGGCATCCCTGGTCGCGCCCCTGGAACAAAGAATTGCCCGCTACAGGCAACGCCACGGCTGCGAGTGGCCCGTTACCCTCATCAGCGGTGAACAGGCCCGGCGGGAGCGTTTAGTGCATCTGATGGGCGGTCCGGAAACCCCCTCGGTATTATTCACCGCGTCCCACGGCGCATGTTTCAGCAAGTCCAAGGAAAAGCGGGAACGCCTGCAAGGCGGCCTGATTTGCGCCAACTGGCAGAAGCCGGGCAAAGTGGCGCGTGAGGACTGCTTTTGCGCCGATGACCTGCCCGCCTCCGCCGACCTGTCCGGTTTGATCAGCTTTCAGTTCGCGTGCTACTCGGCCGGCACGCCCCGATATGACGGTTGCCGGTTACCTGACCAGAAACAGCGGGAGCTTCATCACAAACCCTTTGTGGCCGGCCTCGCCATGGCCATGTTGGGCCGGCCCGCCGGTGCCTTGGCTGTGATCGGACATGTTGATCAAGCCTTCCAACATTCGTTTCTCCAGCACGAAAAGGTATCGCAGGTTACTCATTTCGCGGGCACCCTGACCAAAATAATGCGCGGTTGCCCGGTGGGTTTCGCCATGGAACACTTCAACCGCAGGCTGGCCGCGGTCAGCACCGCCCTCATGGGCCGCATGTGGGCGCCCGGCATCCCAACCGAAGACGATCGCCTGGCCCATTGGTTGGCCTGGCAAGACGCCTACAACTATGCCGTGTTGGGCGACCCGGCGGTGCGGCTGGGCCCCGGAGAGGCGTCATGAGACGCGCCCTTTTAATCGGTAGCGCCACTTACGGTCTTCTGGGCCCTGAGCAAGATCTGGAGTTGATGACGGAGACCCTGGAAGCCAAGGGCTTCCAGGTTACCCGATTATTCGGCGCCGAGGCGAGTAGAGCCGGCATTCTTGCGGCCATGGAAACACTTATCGCCGCCGGTGAATCCGACGATGCCGTTTTGATCCATTATTCCGGTCATGGGGGCCTGGTCAAGAACCCGCTGTGGCGCGCGGGTACGGACCACTCGGAACGGCAACCCCGTTACCTGCAATTCCTGGTGCCCACCGATATCGATGCGTCCGACAACCGTGACTTTCGCGGCCTGTTGGATGGAGAATTGTCACTATTGCTGGCGCGGCTCTCGGAGAAGACGCGCAACATCGCTTTGATCCTGGACTGCTGTCACGCCGCGGGGTTGGGCCGGCCGCATATGCGGGTGCGCAGCTTGAAAGCGCCATGGACGCGTGGTCTTCCCCACCACCTGATGACCCTGCGGGCCAACGGCGGGGACCGGCGCCGGTTCGCCGGGGGCAATCCCTGGGTACTGCGTCTGAGCGCCGCCGGCGCCAATCAGTTTGCGGGCGAATACCACAGTCCACGGTTCGGTCCCGTGGGTTTGCTCACCGAGTCTCTGTATCTGGCCTTACGCCAGGCGGGTGAGGTCCCGGTGTCCTGGTTGACCCTTGGAGGCTGGGTGCGTGAACGCGTGCTGGCCATGAATGCCCACCAGCGTCCCGAGTTGGAGGGACCGGCGCGGCGCCTGTTGTTCCAAACCCGGCAACAGGAAGCCGGGGGCGCCCTTAGTTTCTTTTATTTCCAAGACCGGCCCTGTCTTCGCGCCGGAAGGCTCCACGGTGTGCGCAAAGGCAATCTCTACGGCTTGATGGACCCCCATGCGGACGCCTATCGGGCCGAGTCATGCCGGGGCCTGGTAGAGGCCGACCAGGTTCACGGCGGCTATACCCTGGTGACGGTCAAGGCCGGAACTATGCCCCCGTCGGGTCTGCGCGCCTTTCCCCTGAGCGTTGCCCTGCCCAGGCTGAACGTCATATTGGAAGGGAAACCCCCGGCTGCTTTGCTAAAAGCCGTGACGGCCTCGTCGATCCTGGAAACCAAACTTCGTGAAGATGACATGGCCGGTGCGGTCATGGTCTTCACCCACGAAGACTACATGCAACTGATCGACGAAACGGGACAGACGGCCGGCCCGCCCACTCGGAACCCGAACACGGTCCTGAGCAATCTGGAACGGTTGGCCCGAGCCGGTATCTTGAGCCGAATGCCCGGGGGAACGGGACGGTTCGCCTTGCCGGAAGATGCGTTCGACCTTTGCTGGGGAACCATTCAGAACGACAGCTTGGAAGCCTTGCCGGAAACCGGCAGTTGCCTTTATATAGGAGACGACATTGCCGTTTACTTTCGCAATACCGGCAGGGTGAATCTGTTCGTAAACCTTTTCAATATCGGCCTGGACCGGACCGTTACCCTGCTCAGTCACCAGGTGCGCTCCGGTGTTGAGGTACGGCCGGGAGATGATCTATGGTTGGGCTTCGACCCCTACACCCGTGTCCGCGATTGGCGGCTGGGGTGGCCGGACGAATTGACAAGAAACGAGCCGCGTTCGGAGAGCATGGTGGTCATCGTCAGTGACCAGCCGCAAGATCTGTCCATGCTGGAATCCGACGGGCCGACTTGTCGTAAGGTGGAGCAGCTGCCCCAACTTCAGCGCCTGACCGCGCAAATCAGCCGAAACCCCGTGCGGCAAGGAAGGGATGAAGGGGGCGATGTGCGTTACGCTGTAAGGCACCTGGTGTTTGACGTGGCGCCCTGATCGTGGGAGGGCGGGAGGCCGCCGATGCCGGCGACCCCGCCCACCACCCGAGTTTCTTCGGCTAGTCCACTTCCTCGGTCATGCCCAGCTTGGGTCCGTCATCGTCGGGTTTATCATGGCCGTCAGTCCGCGCCCCCATAGCGGGACCTTTGCACTGGTTATCGCCGGCCGCATAATACTTGTCTTTCGATATCATGTTTTCCTCCTAAAAGTCATGGTTGCCGGATTGGCTTCGGGGGGGTAGACACCAAAATATGCAAAAGGGTGGGCAGCACCGTCATTTAGCGGGGAAAACCCATATACAGGAAGCCCGCCCAGTAGTAGGGCGCCTGCCACGCCGGTTGGGAGGCCACCTGTTTTTGCGCGTAGCTCAGCGCGGCCGGTGGACTGAGCCCAAACTGCCAAAGGCCCTCATAAAACGAGGCCGTGAGGGCCGCGGTGGCCGCATCATCCACGCGCCATAAGCTGACGATGACCCCGTCCGCACCGGCGATGAGAAAGCTCTGCGCCAAACCGGCCAGGCCTTCGCCCCGGATTTCCCGGCCCAACCCCGTGCTACAGGCAGTGGTCATGACGACCTCGGCCGACAGGTCCAATTGAGCGATATCGGAGGGTAGGAGAAAGCCATCGTGCAACACCAGGCCCGATAACGTGGAACGGTCGCCGTAGATGCCATGCGTGGCGATGTGCAGATAGCGGGCCGACTGTACCGGATCGAGAAACATGTTTTGCCGCGTCACCGCTTCATCGGTGTAGACAATGACCTGCCGCGGTTCGGCCCGGCTCTGGATTGCGGCGACCTCTTTCACAACACCGGGTAACGAGGGCATGCCGTTGCGGAAGTTCTCTATGGTGAGGATCGCCGCATGTTCATTTCGCCTCGCGGGCCGGGGACGGGTTTTCAAAAGCTTCCCCGCACGGCAGGAGGGCAAGTGGATCACCTCGTGCCGGTCGCCCAATCGTTCCGTCTCGTCTCGCATTAAGGCACCGAAAGAAACGTAATGCAAGGCGTCGTCGGGCACCACCAGCACTCGGGGTTTCAGCGGGCCGGTTCCGTCCAGCAGAACCCGGCTCAATTTATCGGAAAGCCAAGTCATATCCTCGGAGGCGATTGGATTGTCGGCAAGAGCCTCTTGGTAATTGCGAGCAAGGCTCTCGATTTCTTGTCGGTCACCGATGGTAAGCGGGCGGATACTCTCGGTGTCAATCACCCAGCGATGGACGCTGTCCTTGCCCATGGCATAAAACAGCAGGGTTATCCCAGGGTCGATCAGGTGGTCTCGGATCTCGGCCAGGGTGAGAGGCGTCTGGTGCTTCGGCCGGTCGCTGTCCTGCTGCAGGTTGGCCCGAGAGAAGTCGATACGCCGCGTCAGGTCCGCGATACGGGCATCGACTGCCGGGTCTTTCCCTTGGGAAGTCCGCAAGATCGCCAGGCGTTCGGACAGGGTTCGAATATGTCCCTCGAGTTCCAGGTCCGGGGTTTTGGCCCTCAGTTGATGCGCCAACAGTTGGGCCCGGTTCCGTTCCGCAAAAAGAAAGGCGCCTTCCCAGTCCCCGGCTTCCACTATCCGGTCCAGCATGAATTCGGTGTAAATATAGCGGTGTGCCCGAAGGGTGACCCGGTCTTCCGGTGAGAGCCGGTTCCGGGCGATGCTCTCGACCAGTGTCTGCACCCGTTTCATCTGGGCCATGGCATCCCCGTTATGCCCGGCGGCATGCAGCACCCGAGCCCGCAGGTAATCGAAATGAGCTTGCGTCATGGGATCAGTTGATTCCGGCAACAGCGGTACAACCGCTTGAGCTTTTTCGATCCGGCCGGCATCTACAAGGGCCTCGATATAATTGCCCCGAATGTTGGTGTGCCACCGCGGAGGGGCCAGAAACAACGCTTCCTCATAATCGGCCACCGCCTGGCTGTACTGCCCGGTATGCCAGCTTAAATAAGCCCGCTCCGAAAGAAGGTAGGCGCGGTCCTCACCTTCGACATGGGACGCGGCTCGATCGAAATATTCTTTAGCTTCCCCGGTTTTTCCCATGCGTGTCAACAAGGCGCCCAGCTTGAGGTAAGTCCTGTAACGCCCCGTGGCATCGCCTGGTCTTTCCCGGAACGCCCTTGCCCGCTCAAAAAAGATCCAGGCGTTGGTCAGGTCCCCCATATAGGTGTGGGTGGTCCCGAGGGACTCCAAGGTCGTGGCCCTGTTTCGGTCACCCTCCGGCCGGAGCCGTAACGCTTCCAGGTAACTTGCCACCGCCTTGTCGTACCATCCCTGTTCGTGATAGACGGTGCCCAGGTTGTGGTGGCTCATCGCTCTTAAATGGACGGAGCCGGTATTGCCGAGACGTTTCACCACCTCCTCATAACACCGGCGTTTGCGGTCACTCCGGTTCATGAGGCCCCAGGCTTTGGCCTCATAGATCAGACTCAGGGCCTCCATATCCGCTTCGCCCGGGCCGCGCCATAACGCACGCGCTTGTTGCAGCAATTCCCGGCCTTTTTCCGGCTGTTCCTCAAAAACCGCCGAGCCTTGATATAGCCTTTGAAACGCCTCTTCCCGTCTTGCTTGGACGGAACTTGGAGCCCGCGCGATGTCCAGACTGAGCCGGTAGGTCCCCCGGTGATTGGGGTCTCTTGCGGTCAATTTCAAGAAATAGCCGCCTTCCTCCTGGAGGCGAAGGCACAGCCATTCGCGACCCCAATCACCCATATCGCTGTCCCACGCGATGACCGTATCCCCAAAGGGACCGATCAGTTCAATCTCCATGTCCACATGCCGTTGTCGCACCTCGATTTCCACGTAGGCGCCGGCAGGACTGTCGAACCGGTAATGATGTTCGTCCAGTTCCGGCGAAGAACGCTCGTGGACCGTGCCTGATTCAAGCTTGCGGGGACCATCGACGCAGGAAACCGAACACAAGAGCAGCGCCGTCAGTCCCAGGCAGGGCAGTCTATGGCAGTGCCTCGCGGGCATCGGACGCGCCGTGGAAAAAGCCATCTTGCCCATTACGGAAACGTCATGTCCAGGGTCACGCTGGAGAACTCCTCATATACGCCGTTTTGCTTCCCTTCAACAACCAACACATAGGGCCCGCTTCCACCGAGGTCAGTGACCAAAAAATTATGCGAAAGGTCTTCGCGTGGCCCGTCAAAAACCTGTTGGATATGGGTCTCGCCGGGGCCGGTCAAGCGCATGCGGTAGGCGGGGAGGTTGCGCCGTCCATTGGGAACCTGCACGGTCAAAACAAGAAGCGGCCTGCTCACCATAATCGGGATACCGGACGAACGCGTTACCGCGAGATTAATGTTCTCGGGTTGGGGTTCCGCTGAAAGCGAATTCTTCAGCGCGGCCAGGTCACGATTGGCCTGAAACCCCCAAAGCCCCAGCAACAGACAAGCCGCGGCCCACAGGAAATGGGTTCTCTGGAGCCACCGGCTCGTGCGCCGTTTCTCCTCCTTCCCCTTGCCGAAATCGGGTGTTTCCACCGTGGACGCGGGGGGTAACCGGTCTTGAAATTCGGCCCAGGCTGCTTCGACCTCCTCCGTTGCCTCCGGTGTGGGCTCACCGGCTTGCGGAAATGCGTTCAGGTCCCGCAGGACGCCCACAGCGTCCTCGTCAAAAAGCAGTTGCTCCCGCAAGGCCTCCGCCTCTTGTTCAGATAAGGCGCCCTGCCTATAGGCCAAAAGCTCATCTGGACCGGGCCCGGGCCCGGCCTCCTTTTTCAGGGTTTCCATCAGTTGTTTGAACTGTTCATCCAGATTCAGGTTTTCTTCAGTCATGTGTGCTTCTTTGGGATGCCTTCGTTAACGTCTACCCGTTAAATTTAGTTCTCCTTATCGGGGGCTGTCAACATTTCGGCCAACCGCTGCCGGCCTTGACTCAGTTGAGATTTGACCGTATCCACCGAAATGTTCAGTGTTTCGGCAATATCCTTGTATTTCATTCCTTGACCAAGCCGCAGGACCAGGCATTGCCGCATTCGGGGCGGTAATCTATCGACCGCCTGCCGCAGCCGGCTTGAATGTTCCTTGTCAATTAATTGGTCCAGTTGGTTTTGGGCCGGGGCGGCCGGCGGTTGTTCCTGGTCGTCCAAGGAGTAGGTCTGTCCTTCCCGCTTGGCCGTATGCAGTTGGCGAATTTTGTTTTTCCAGGTGCTGACCACAATGGTCTGCAGCCAGGTGCGAAATGCGGCTTCTTCCCGAAACTGGTCCCGGGCTTCATAGGCGCGCAGAAATACATCCTGGGCCAGTTCCCCGGCTTCTTCCCGGGCAAAACCCCTGTTCAGGAAGAAACTTAGAACGGATGGGAAGTATTTCTTATACCTTTCTTCAAATCCTTCGGGAGTGTTCACGGATGCGTCCGATGCTTCTATGAATTGATCGGTAAAAGATAAACCGACATTGATTGGCTCGGTACATCCTAACACAGCCGGATCTTTTTGAATAGCAGTACCCGTTTTGCTCGTATGATCCCATTCCTTAATGAGATCATGGTTTTACCCAATCCAGGTTTACTTTTCCCTCCGAATTTCCCCCATATTGTCTTACCTGACTCGTTGGTGTAAAAGAACAGCCTTGTGTACATTCTTACTGGTTGCCGTTTCAGTCCATCGGACATGGGCACTCCGGTCAATTTGCAAGAGGCCCTCGGCCCAATAACAGTTTCCCCCGGGATCTTGCCAGGCAATGCGCAATGCAACCGCATAAGACTGACTTATCAGATGATAAGTAAATTTGTGGATGTCAAGCCTGGGCTCGTTGTCGGCTCCATAGTCCTGTTTCAGCACGTGACGCGCTCCTTGAGTCGCAAGGCGGTGCACCTCCCGGCAGGGTTGGGCATCATCTCTATGGCCGCGCCAAAGCAAAAGGATGCTGCAAACCAGTAACATCGCCCCATAAGCGAAGTAACGCCTATTCATTAGCTACCGCCTGTCCGGGTCATCGATTTCGCTAACCATGGTCTACAAATCGGTTTCATGCATGATCTCCTTTCGTATGATTGGATTCCGTTTCACCATGCTTAACCCTGAAGACACTGGTTTTCGATTTTTGGGTGGGGTGTTTTAATTTTTTTTGACCCTTTTTCAAAACCGCGTGTCTGAAAACAACAATATCCGGATGCTCTATCCATACGCTCGCGCCAAATCCGGGTCGACTATTATGAAAAAGAGGTTACTTATGAACTGGAAATGTACTGCTCTTCTCGTCCTTTTCGCCGGAATGCTGCTACCGGCCCTGACCCAACCGGACGATCTCGACTACCTGGCCTATGCCCAAACCAACCAGGGTGATTACCCTTTGCCCGAGGATATCGAGGACCTGGTGGGTTCGATTCCCAAACATCTGGTCAAGCTTCGCTGGGGCGACTATAGCGGCAACAAAATCCGCGTGGGTGTTCTGGAGGTAGAGAACACCACCAAACTGGCGACCTATAATGAGGAGGTGGAAGGAGAGAAGGCGCTGGAGGCCTCGATCTCGGAAAAAATGATTCCCCTGAACGCCATCAATACGATGGTCACGGATACCATGGTGGGTTGCGGCCGCTTTTACATGGTTGAGCGCGAAGTTATGGATCAGATCCAAAAAGAACAGGCCTTGGGCCGGGGCGGCGAAACCACATCGCAAACCCGCGCAAAGAAAGGCCTCATGCTCGGCGCCCGATATATTTTCAAAGCGGCCATTACCGAATACGAACCCAAATATAAGGGGTCCGGCGGCGGTTTAGGATTGCGTGGCATCGGCGTGGGCGCCAGAAAGGATTGGTCCATGGTGGCCATGAGCTTCCGCTTGATCGATTCGCAGAGTACGCAAATCACCTGGTCCACCCAAATTCAAGTCATGGTCGCGGCCAAGGGCCTGGGCGCCGTTGGTAGAAAAAGTGGAAAAGCAGCAGGCGCGGCCTACAGTTACAACAACTCACCAATCGGCAATGCCGTACGAGTCGGCATCAACTATGGTGTCTACGAACTGGTCAAGGCAATCGGTGAGCAGCCCCTGGAAGGCAAGGTCGTCGGCCAAAGAGGCAAGCACATCATCGTTAATTTAGGCCGGGACGAGGTCAGCGTGGGTCGCAAATTGCGCGCCTTTGCACAGGGCGAAGAGTTTACCGACCCGGATACCGGCTTGTCCCTTGGCGCTGAGGAAGAGGAAGTGGGTCTATTGGAAGTCGTCCGGGTCATGGACAGGTTTTGCTACACCGAACCGGATGGCTTCGATGGGGAAGACCTGGTACGCGGGGACAGGGTCCAGTCCGATGTTCTGGAGCCCAGCCTCCGTTTCGCCGCGACCTGGGAAGGGCCGAAGCCCAAGTTCAAAAACCCCTGGAAGAAAAGGCAGGAAAAGAAAAAGAAACAGCGCAACGAGGAACTGAAAAGGCAACAAAATGAAGCCAAAGAACGCAAGACCCTGATCACTGATATAGGGGGCAATCAATGAAGCAGCAACTGGGCGCCTACCGGTTGCTGCGGGTGTTGGGCCGGGGCGGCATGGGCACGGTCTACGAGGCCCATGACCCCCGTCTGGACCGGCACGTGGCCGTCAAACAACTCTCAGACCATGTTTCCGGCGATCCCAATATCAAGCAACGCTTCCTGCGCGAGGCCAGAAGCGCGGCGGGCCTGAACCACGCCAATATCGTCGCCGTCCACGCCATCGAGGAAGCGGACGGCGCCGACTTCATTGTCATGGAGTTGGTTGAAGGAGAGTCCCTGGCCGCCCTGCTCAAACGGGAAGGACGCCTGCCGGCCGCACACGCGGCCGGCATCCTTCGCGATGTGACCGCGGGTCTGGCCGCTGCCCACGACAAGGGTATTATTCACCGCGACATCAAACCCGGCAACATCATGATTACCAAGAAGGGCAACGTCAAACTGGCCGATTTCGGGATTGCCGCCACCATCGGCGTCGGCGAGAAGTTGACCGCAACGGGTCAACTGGTGGGCACACCGGGCTATCTCTCGCCTGAAAGTTGCCGCGGCGAGGCGGTGGACCACCGCGCCGACATTTTTGCCCTGGGTATTGTCTTCTACGAAATGCTGTCGGGCGTCAGCCCCTTCCAAAGCGACAGTCCGGTTGACATGATCCGCAAGATCGCCGAGGCCCGTGTCCCCGACATCGACAGCCTGGTGGTGTTGGACGACGAACCCAAAGAAATCCTGGCCAAAATGATCCAGGGCGAACCCGGCGACCGCTTTGCCGATTGTCACGGCCTGATCGACCGGTTGGATGCCTACCTGATTGCCCGGGGCGACCGGAAAACGGTCCGCGCCACTCCGCCCGTAGTCGTCAAAAAAAGCCCCGCTTGGAAGCCGTTTCTCCTACCCCTTGCCGCTGCCGTCGCGCTGGTGGTTGCCGGGTTGATGATCCGGCAGGTGGTCCGGTCCATGCCTGCCGGCCCGGATCTTGAGGACAAGCCCGCAACCGGACGATCCTCCCTCCAAGATGCCCGGAACGGTAAAGCGGCTTCAAGTACAGCAGACAATGGCGTAGCCGGTGACCGGCTACCGGATCGCAACGGCCTGGATTCGAAACCGGAAACGCCCGGCTCTGTGCATCATCCGCGGCAACCCGCAAGGGAACTTCCCGGGGAAAATGCCGATATCAATGAGGACCCCGATGACATCGAGGGAATAGAGTTGCCAAAACCCGAGGACGTTTTCGGCCCTGAGATCGCGGAATCCGATAACGGTCTTCATACCCCAAAGGTGAAAAGCGATCCTACCGCAATGGCGCGTAGTCCCGGCAGGGTGGAAGCAATCAGACAAAGCGGAACATCGGTCGCGCCCATCGGGTCGAAGGCGCCGGTCCGAAAGGGCCCTCCCAGGGTTGCCCTAAGGATCGAGGCAGAAGACCTGAGCCCCTTTGTCGAGCACAAACTGTGGACTTTTTTTGACACCAACGTCTATAGCCCGGTTAAAACGCCGTTGCCTGACGGCGAGGTGCATACCAGGCGCTTCTTGTCGACCGCCGCCCATCATGCGGAGATCGTAGTTCAGGCCACGGTGCGCGCCATGAGCGGGCGTCAGGTGGGAGCGGAAACCATGCAAGAGGGTTGGTTACATGTGGAGGCCTGGCGTGCGGGAGAACTTTTCGGTCTGGGATGGAACTGGGTTCGCCCCATCGAGTGGAACAGTATGACAAGAGAAACGGCCGTTTCCCACGCGTTGAGGGGATTTCAGGTGCATCTCAACTCCAGAACGGGCAGCGATGACATCGGCGCCCGCGAAGCCCCGGTCATCGCCATTACCGGCAAGGGCGACTGGAAGTTCCTGTCATCCGTGGAAAACCTGTTGGCGCAGAAGTTGGAAAAACGAGACATTCCGATACTCTATGGCTCTCAGGTCGGTGTAGCTACCGGCGACCCCATTGAGGAATTGGCCGAAAGAGGCGCCGAATACGTGATTCAACTTAGCGCGGAGCAACTTCCCTTCGACGACAGCAAGTCCGAAACCCTTTACCAGGTGGTCTTCTCCTGGCGCTATTACCACGTTGCGGACAAGACCTGGCAACCCCTCAACCCGAAGGCGATGACCATCGACTTTACCCGACTGAACCTGAAAGATCTGGCAGAGGAGCGAGCGGGAAGCATCTACCGTAAATTGAAGCGGGGATACAACCTTTTCTAAGGCCGCCGACCGGTTCAAACTTGAGAAAGACACCGGAAATATCCAGTATGAAGAAGCTCACGGGGCTCTGGTCCCGTGAGCTTTTTTTAGGATGAAGGTCATGACAAACACCGGGGATGTTTACCCCCCTCACGCTCTGTGACCGGTATGGGGCGCCTTCCACGAGTTATTCTTCCAAAACCAGGCGGAACCCCACGTGCTTCTCCTCGCCGCTGATCCCGGAGGCAAAACGATTGGTACAACTGCATTTCTCCTCCGGGTTGACATAACTGCCCCCCCGCAACACTTTATAGGCGCCCTTCTTGGGACCCTTGGGATCGGTCATCATTTCACCGGCCGGGTAGTCGGCATACCAATCACGCACCCATTCCCACACGTTACCATGCATATCGAAGAGGCCATAGGCGTTGGGCTTTTTTCCTGCTACCGGGTGAGTTCCGCCGGTTTCCCCCTCGCCGAACCAGCCGACCTCTTGCGGATTACCGGGAAAAAACTCCTCCGATCCGCCGCGGCACGCGTATTCCCACTGGGCTTCAGTGGGGATATTGAGTCCGGGCAAGTTCAATTTCTGTTGCAGTTTCACGAGGAAGGAAATCACATCGCGGTAATTGACCGTATCGACCGGGCGTGCATCGTCGCCCTTGAAGTGGCTGGGGTTCTTGCCCATCACCGCAACCCACTGCTTTTGGGTGATTTCGGTTTTGCCGATCCAAAAGCCGCGGGTGAGGACAGCGGTAAAGGGTTTTTCATCCACTTTCAGCGCGCTGCTGCCCATGGTAAAGCGGCCGGCAGGCACCCAGACCAGCGTCAAGGGGACGCCGCCCGGCAGTGTCAGGGTTTTCTCCATGCCGGCGGGGTAGGACGGGCCCGGTTCGATCGCGGGCTTGTTTTTTTCGGGTTCCATAAAGGGTTTGCTTCGTTCGGGTTGATCCGTGCTGGAAAAAGAAAAATCGGTATACTGGAACCCAAGTGTGGCCCCAAGAACAGTGGCCGCTGCCATGGTGGGTTTCAGCCAGGGCCGCTTGGGCTTCTTGTGCAGGAGGTCCCCGGGGATGGACAGGGTGGTGGATTTCGGAGTGCACTCCGGGGCGCGGGGCGCAAACAGCAAGCCGCCGGGCACCCTGGAATAAAGCACTGGGGTGCCCCACTCGGTGCCGCGTTCGTCCAGGGCGTGAATAGCCAACCTTCCTTCCACGACCGCGGTATCCACGGGATCACCCGCGGCAAGGCGGCGGTAGAAGGTCTCGCCGAACGCAATGGCGGCGCGGTCCGAAACCGGATACTGCATGGCCAGCACGGCGGGCAGGCCGCCCATGACCAGGGCGGCGGCCACCCCGGCAAAGGCATTGACGCCGCTGGTATCGTTTTGACCCGTTTGGCAGGCGTTCAGGAAGACCAGGCGGATGGTGCGAAAGTCCTTGAGAAACGTGGCCAGCCGTTCGCCGGAAACGGGATCGCCGAGGCCGTCGCCGTTTTCGAAATAGAGCAGTCCCTGAGCCCTGATCTGGTCGAAACCACCGTGGCCCATGAAGTGCAGCACGTGATAATCGCAAGTCAGCAGGCGTTTTCTGAGACCGGGCAGGTCGGCGTGTTCGAAATAGTCGATTTTGACCGAGGGATGGGTACACCAGGCGGCGCGAACATGCTCGCGTTCCGCCTCCAGGTCCAGTTCCGATAAATCCGTGGGAGCGGCGACCAGGGCCAGAATGCGCAGGCGTTCGGGCAGGGGGTTGCCGCCCTCGGGCCTGGGCACCGCGGGATAGCGGACCACGGGTGACTTTCGGCTCAGGCTGAGAAAGTCCGGGGGATCGGGGCGGTACAGGTATTCCCAGGGTAGACTGAAGATGCGGGCCAGGTCCGGGTGCCGGGGGTCCTGCTTGATTACCAGCCGGAGGCCGCGGCCCTTGCCTTCCACGCGGCCCAGGCTTTCTTCGTACCGGCTTTTGATTTCCCCCTGAAACAGGGCCGTGTAGAGTAATTCACCGAACCGTTGCAGCGAAAGCCGGGTCCATTCTTCTTCCTTCTTCGATTGAATATTGCGGAACCAGGGCACCGTGCCTTGCCCTGCCGTGGACGGTAGCTGACCGCGCCGTCCCAATTCCCCCATCAGGTTATTCAGTTCACGGGGGTCGAACGGCGGCTGAAAAACACCCTCGCCCTGACCCGCGGGCGAATCGACCACCTGTACCGCATAACCCTTGGGCCCGGCGGCCCCGATGCGAATGATGAAATCCTCGTAATGCACTTTGTCCTCCCTGAAGCATGGCAAAGCCCGGCAGCGTTCCCACTGCCGGGCAATCCTGTCTTTTCGATATCAATAACGAATGCTGCCGCTGAGCACATAGTCGATGTTGCTGTAACCATCCAAGCCCACGATCTTCTTCGCACCCACATTGATCACAAACGAACCCAGATAGTAATCGTAAAGAATGCCCGCTGACGAGAAATTGGAATCCAGACCTGGATCCCGGCCGTTGAGTTCCTGGCTGGTTTCAAACAGCGTGGCTTCCACATTCAGGGCGCCGCGCGAGCCGATGGGCAAGCCGTAAAGAGCTGAAAGACCGGTGACCGAATTCTCCAACAAACCTGCTTCCGTCACCTGATGCATCAGACCCAGGTTCAATACGCTGCCGTTCTTGTAGTTCCGGTAGCCCGTTAGGAAGAGATTGAAGGAACGCCCGTCGCTCTCGCTGTATTTATCGGACAGAAACAAATAGCTGTAACCCGCACCGGCGCGCGCGTCGAAGCCGGCCAGGCCAAACGATTTTTCAAGGGAAAGACTGATGGTGCTGTTGGCAAGATCATCGCTTTGGTCGAGCGCGAGTTTGTTGTAGAAATAATTGCCGTTGAGCGTGAAGCCGGAACCCCACGCGTGGGTGTATCCCAACAAGGCCGAGGACGATCTGCCCTCCACCCCGTTGAAGTCAAAATCGCCGACCCCCAGGTTGGTGCCGAACTGGTTGAAGGTGATGCCCCGGGAGGCGCCTTCCTCCTTTTGCACCTCCTTCGGCGTCGCGCGATTGGCGGTCATGCGGAACTGAATCGATTGAAGCGCTTGTTGGACCACCGGGTCGGTGGGGGTTCCCACGGGAACCCCGTTGACATAGTCGCCGTAGCCGCAGATATTGTTGACATACTCGGCATACTCGAAGACCCGCCCGGTATCGGTCAGGTCGAACGACTGATCATCCACGGTCAGAATATAATTGCTGGTATTGAGCTCGAAACGAATGGGCCGGCAGGCGTTGATGGTATAGCCGAAGCCGTCGGCATTGACGAAACAGTCGGACACCGGGGCTCCCGAGGCTCTCAAGAAGTCGCAGAGGTCGTCATCTTGCGCATACGCGGGGATGAGGACGGCCATCAGAAAAATGATCTTTGTTTTAGTTGGAAACATTATATACCTCACTTTGAATACCAATAAAAAAGCGTACTGTTTCTTCAGAAACCAAAATGGCAAAATGGGTGGTTGTACCCAGTCACTTTTTTGATTCATCTCCTCGACGACACGTCATTGGCCGGACCGCAACCTGTTTGGAGCATGCGGAGCCCGACGTAAATGGGAAATATGCGCGGTGTACCTAACCCATTTACCACTGACCGTTTCTAAAGGTCTCAGAAAGTTCTCTCCCGGAGGATTTCGGACATAGCCCGCCGGTGTTATCGCCGGGGGGGCCTCCGACGTCATATTGCCTTTGTTTTCGGAGACCGCGATTGCGTTTTCTGAGCAAACATAGGGGACAGCAGCTTTCCACGTTGTCAGAAATTAGGAGATTTCCATGCGCCGAATATTGTCATTTTCTATAGCCCTCTTGTGCCTGCAAATTGCACGGGCCGGCCTTTCGGTACCTCACATCACCCCGGAAAACGGTGATTTCGAAACCCTGATCTACTTTGTCAATACCTCGGAAAGGCCGCGTAGCTTTTCCATCACCCCATATGATGCAACCGGAAACTCAGGAACCGATATCCAATTGACCCTGGCTGGAAACGAGGTGCGCGCCATCACGCCCCGGGACTTGTTCGGGGTCGGGGAGGTTGCTCACTTCGATTTTGAAGACAACGGGGTCATCCGTGCTCTTCTCCGCTACAGGGCAAGAAACGGCGGTTCCCTAAACGCGCATGTGCTGCCGGAGAGGAACCCGTCCTTTTCCTTTCGCCTGCAAACCGGCGGCCGGGCATGGATTTGGGATGCCTTTGCCCTGGTCAATAAAGGCGCTTCGGCGGCAACCGTGACCATTGCTCAGTTCGATGAATCCGGGTCCCTGTTGGCGGAAAAAACCTGGACCGGGATCGACAAGAACCGGAAACTGCTGGTGGTGCTTTCCGATGATTTTGCCCATCGCCCCGGCGCCCGGTATGACATCGCCAGTGACCAACCCGCCAACCTGATTGCCTTGCGTGGCACGAACGACCCCAGCCGCGGCGAAATCATGTACCAAGCCCAGCCAACTCCCGACGCGGGCGGCGCCGCCCGTCTTTGGATTCCTCATGTAGCTTCGAGCGGTTCGGATTTTAGTTCGCTGATTGTCCTCGAAAACCTGTCCGAGAGCGCACAATCCCTTACCTTGCAACCTTATACCGGGACCGGTGTGCCGCTCGCTCCGATTACGGTCGAGGTGGCGGCCGGCGAAACCCGCGAACTGGAACCGTTAACCATTGACGCGTCGATCAGTCATTTCAGTTATGTTCCGACCTCCCCACTTCGGGTACGGTTTGGTTATCGCCGCGCTGACGGTGCCGGCATGACCGCCTTGCTGCAAACGAGTCCCGGCGCTCGCGGCTACACTGCCCCGGCCGGCGCGCAAACCGTCTCCTGGGACGGCTTCGCCATTGTGAATACAGGGGAAAGCAGCGTGGATGTCACCGTGGCTTACTACGGTCCCTCGGGAAGCCTGATCGGGGAAGAGGTTATCGGCAACCTGGCCTCTCACGCCAAGGCATTGGTCGTCCCCGAACAGATCTTCGACCTTGTTCCCGACGGTTATTACCGGATTACTGCCGACGGCAAACTGGGTGTCGTTTCCTTGCGCGGGTCAAGGGACAGCACGGTTTTGTTCGGCAACCCGGCCCTTCCGGACCAATTCATCGACCTTGGGAACCGGAACGTTGTCAACCTTTGGGAAAACCCGGAAGCGATTTTAGCGATTACTCCCGATACCGTTTCCTTAACCAAAGAAGTAACACCGCCGGATACCGGTTCCGTCATGGTTGGCAGCGAGACCACGCCCTTTTTGCGCCGGGTGGATTCCGTGGTCGACAGGGGCAACTTCTACGAGTTGGCGACAACCCGGGTCTCCTTGGAAGAAGTGGTTAAGGAGGGCAGCCTGTATGCCGCTTTCGACATTACGGAAGACAGCTTGCCCACGCGAAAAACCTCATCCCGGGTGCAGTTCACCAGCGGCGCTTCGCTAACCGTCAACGCCGATGTTACCGTCTCCCCGTCTCTCCGCCCCATCATCGAGTGGGATACTTCCGACGACGAAAGCGATCGGGTGCGCCTGAGCGCGGTGGGCAGCCTGGATATCGGCATCGCCGCCGAGATAAACGGTACGACGCAAGGCAGCCTCCATTGGGACAAAACCGTGCTCGATACCAATCTGGGCACCGACGTGTATTTCATCGGCTGGTTGCCCGTTGTCGTGTCTTGGGACCTGATGATCGAGGCCAGGGCGGAACTGAACGGTAACGCGGAAGGCAACCTGCGTTGGTCATCGGGCGCCGATTTTCGGGTAGAAGCCGGTATCGAGCGCATATTCGATGAAGACGGCGGCTGGGAAAGGAACCACGAGACCACATTGGCCCTCCGACCGGTGGAGAAATTCTTCAATGTCACCGCTGACCTGACCGCCCGCTTTGTCATCACCCCCAGACTGGAAGCCAAAGTCTATGATGTGGCCGGACCCTTTCTCTCCTTTGGCGGGTACACGCGCGGTAACCTGGACCTGACCGACCGGCGTTATGAATTGGGCGTGGGTTTGGCCGCCGATCTGGGTTTTGTCCTGGATGCGCCGATCCTGGGGTTGGATCAGGATGTGAACCTGAGGGTTCTGGATCGCTATTGGAAGGTGGAGGAAGGGGACCTTGAAGGCACCGGTGTATTGAGCGGCCTGGTCAAGGATGCCTTCGACGGATCGCCGCTTGAAGGGGTCTTGGTGGAAATTCGCCGGTCCGACAGCGGGGAACTTTCCGGCTTCACCACGACCGGCGCATCCGGCCAGTTTGAGATGGTTTTGTCGGCCGGGGAACAATACGACGCAACGCTTTCAAAAACCGACTACCGGGAGGCAACCTACCGTAACATTGCCATCGAAACCGGAGAGACGGTCTTTCTGGAAACCGTTTTGCAAATCGCGGAGGTGTACGCGGGCGCCGGCAATATTTCAGGCTCCATTACCAATGCACTTGACGGAACCGGGGTCAGCGGTTTAACCATCCAATTCCGTGGGGGTATCAACACCTTTGAGGGATCGGTGGTTGCCTCGACAACGACCGGCAGCCGGGGTTTTTACCAACAGAACGATTTGGAAGCGGGGCATTACACCGCCGAGGCATCGGGTGACGGCTACAGCACCGTCTTCTTTACAGTTGTCTGTCTGGGAGGCCGCGTCATCGGCAACCAGGACGCCACTATTATCCCGCTGTTGTCAGAGGGAGAAACCCGGATTGTTTTGACCTGGGGAGTCACACCGTACGACTTGGACTCCCACCTTACCGGTCCCTCGGCTTTCGGCGACAGGTTTCACGTCTATTTCGGCAATAAATTTTATTCGGATAACCTGACGAGAGCCAACCTGGATCGGGATGACCTTGTCAGCTTTGGTCCGGAAACCATTACTATCGAAAGGCAAACGGACGGTGTCTACCGATATTATGTCCATGATTACTCGAACGGTGGATCGGGAACCAGTACCGGTTTGTCCAACTCCGGAGCCCGAGTTGAGGTTTACCGCGGCGGGACCCGAGTGGGTAATTTCATTGTACCACCCAACCGGGTGGGGACTTTATGGCATGTGTTCAACTTGTCCGGTGATGTCATCACACCGGTCAACACCATGACCACGAACTATGACATCACCAAGACTGCACACGAGTTGGATCTTGGAAACCTGCCCGTCAAATCACGGTAACGAGCGACCCGGCCGAGAGGCCGGGTCCTGTGAGAATTCGGCGGCGGCCCGGGCACCATGCCGTGATCCAACGAGAATCAACGGGTACCCTATACGGCGAAAATCCGGCCTGGAAACCGGCTCCTACTTTTATAAAGGCGCGTTTAGGGTGCAAAAAGCAGCTCAACGTCAAGCAGTTCTTCCAATCGGAGTTCTGCCCCATTTCCTTCTTCTACCTGGAGATGTTGACACGCCGAGACGCCGCTCCCAAGGAAACCGTGCTGCCCTATTTGATCTACTGCTTCGGCAACCGGGGCTATCGCATCTTCGAACCGGGATAATCTCACGACAAGATACAAGGGACAAACTCCGTGCCCAGTGGTGAATTACCTTAGGCCCTGGGTCTTATCGGCATCTATGAGGACCTGTCCGTGGTGCTTCAGTTTGCACCGCTTCACTCCGATGGAATGATCAGGCCAACAACTCGACGTAAATTTATACCTGATCGGAGAACCTGTATGCACCGTGACCGTCGACTGTCGGCAAAAGAAATCCATGTCGAAGTTCAAGCCCAACCCGAGGCCGAGCGAGACGCCCGGCTGCAAGACCGTTGCGCCGGCGATCCCGACCTGGTGCAAGCCGTCCCGGTCGAACACGATGTCACCCAGGCTACGGCCCGGACCGATGCGACCACCGATGCCGATACCGGCTCACCCGTACCGTTGGAGGTAGTACCCGGTCGGCGAATCGGGGCCTGGCGGCTGTTGCAACCCTTGGGCGCCGGCGGCATGGGTTCCGTCTGGCTGGCCGAACGCGCCGACAGCGCCTTTCAGATGACCGCTGCCGTCAAACTGCTCAAGGGCGTACTCTTCTCCCATCAAGTGATCCAACGCTTCAAACGCGAGCGTCAACTGTTGGCCGATCTCAAACACCCCAATATCTGCATCCTGCACGACGGCGGCACAACCCCCGCGGGCTTTCCTTATATCGTCATGGAACATGTAGAAGGCGATACCATTGATCGCTGGTGCGTGCAACACAAGGCCGGTACTGCCGACGTGCTCCAACTATTCCGCCAACTCTGCGAAGCGGTCGCCTATGCCCATCGCAAGGGCGTCCTGCACCGCGACCTGAAGCCCGCCAATGTGATGGTCACCCAAGAGGGCTTCGTCAAACTCATGGATTTCGGTATCGCGGGCCAGGCAGCGGATGACGACGGTGATGCCCTGACCGGCGCCTCCTCGCCCATGACGCCGGAATACGCCTCACCGGAACAATATCGCGGCGGCGAGGCCACCCCGGCATCCGATGTCTTCGCACTGGGCCTGATCTTGTTCCAACTACTCTCCGGGAAACGCCCCCGTGAGGCCCATGGTCAGTTTGTCGCCATTCTATATAACCAGGCCGGTGAACGCGGTGATGCTCTGATGAAAGAAACTGCCGCGCTGGCAGCCGACCTGCTCCAAACCGTTCCTACCGAGCGACCCGACTGCGATGCTGTCATTACCGGCATCACCCAACTGCTCGCCGCCGGTGTTGCCTCGGGCATGCCTGCCGCTCCGGTGATTCAGTTCGATGCAGTCCTGTGGCATCATTCCGACGATGCAGCGGTTATCGAAGCCCTGGCCCGACGTCTCCAGGATGAAGCAGGCCTCAAATTATGGTTGGATGCCTGGCATCGCACACACGCAACCGATCAGAGCCGGGCGCTGACGGAAGCCTTGGAACAGGCCGCGTGCCTGGTCGTCTGTACCGGAAACAAGCAGCACGTCCCCTGGCTCGATGAGCCCCAACGCAAGGCCCTGGCCCGGGTCATCGGTGAGACACGGGTGGTCCCCGTCCTCCTCGGCGGCGCACCGCGACCGGAACGGGAAAGCGATCTGCCGGCCTTCCTCAGACGCCGCACCTGGACCCAACTCAGCGATGCCGCCTATCACGCGGAACTCAAAGTCCTGGCCCGAACTATTCGCGGCAACACGGTGGAACAGACCGAGGGCGCGATCGCCGAAACCTGCCCCTTTAAAGGCTTGGAAGCCTTTACGGAAGCGGACCACCGTTTCTTTTGTGGTCGCGAGGCTATAACCCAACGGCTGATGAGGCATCTCGGTACGCGCCGGTTCCTGGCCGTGCTGGGTCCCTCGGGCAGCGGCAAGTCCTCGGTGGTGCAAGCCGGACTTATCCCCCGGCTGCGTCAACGCGGCAACGGCATTGCGTTGTTCACCCCGGCAACCCGGCCCTTGGTGGAACTGGCCTTTGCCTTTCGCGGACTCTACCCGGAGACGCATCAACCCGCCGCCGAACATTTGAAACAGCGTCTCCTGGATGACGAGGAAGCGACTTATTATATCACCCGAGAAATCCGCGAGGCCGTTGATTGCCGCCAACTGGTCCTCGTCATCGATCAGTTTGAAGAGATCTTCACCCTGGCTCAAGATCAGAACGAAGCGGCTTGCTTCCTAAGCGTTCTATTAAGCACCGTCGAAAACCCCGAGACGGCCCTCTCCGTGATCCTGACCATGCGTTCCGATTTCCTGGGTAAATGCGTCGCCTGGCCCGACCTCAACAGTTATATCGATGAGCACTTGATCCATGTGACGCCGATGAGTAGGGAAGAATTGTATCAGGCCGTCACCCAACCCGCCCACCTGGCAGGCCTCCAATTCGAATCCGGCCTGGTCGAAAAGATCCTCGACGATCTTCAGGGCGAAAGCGGCGAACTCCCCCTATTGGAACACGCCCTCCTGGAACTCTACCAACGACGCGTTGGCAAGCTACTCACGGCAGCCGCCTACACCGACATCGGTGGCATCGAAGGCGCCCTGGCCAAACGCGCCGAGGCCGAATACCTGGCCGTCAGCGAGCAGGAACAACACATCATCCGCAAGATGTTCACCCTGGCCCTCATCTATCCCGGCGAGGGTGCGGAAGACACGCGCCGTCGCGCCGAACGCCGCGAACTGTTAAGCATTGCGGACAACGAGACCGAGGGCGAAGCCATTCTGCAACGCCTGGTCAACGCCCGCCTGCTCACCGCCTTCCGCGATGAGGCACGCGGCATGGATCAAATCGATGTCGCCCACGAGGCCTTGATTCGCAAATGGGACCGCATCAAACACTGGATGGCCGAGGACCGCGAAACCGCCCGTCAACTCAATCGCCTACGCGGTCTGGCCAGGACCTGGCATGAAGAGGACCGAGATGAGGATCGCCTTTTGCGCGGTGGTCCATTGCTCCAAGCCAGGGAACTGATCGAGCAGGAATCGGTCCACCTGAGCCTTCTGGAAAAAGTCTTCGTTAACTCGGGCCTCACCGCTCAACGCAAGACGGCCCGCCGGAAAACGATTCGTCGTCGCACTGTTCTGGGCCTAAGCCTCACGGCATTGATCACCACCGCATGGCTGGCACTGAGTTGGCGCGGAAGTTTACAAGAGGCCCGCAGGCAAGCACAAGCCGCCTCAGACGTCGCCGAATTCTTGACAGATATCTTCCAGGTTGCGGAAAAAGACCGCGGTGCGGGCCGTAAAACCACTGCTCAAGAAATCATCAACCGCGGCACCGAACGATTGCAAAAACAATTACTGGACCAACCCAAAACCAGGAGCCGGTTATTGGCAAGCATCGGCCGGATTTATTATCATACGGGTCAGCATGAGAAAGCCTTGATGCACCAGGAGGAAGCGCTCAGCCTGGTTATGGATTCCGTGGAACAGCGAGTGATCTTGCTTGCCCAAACCGCAGAAACAAAAATCAGGTTAGGCAGTTTCCAGCAAGGCAAGGAGCACGCAAAGAAGGCTTTGAACCTTTCCCTAACCAACAAACTTGGCGACCATACTGCCACCGCATTGGCGCTTTTTATGCTCGCAAAGGCACACTGGCAAATGGGCGAATACTCGATGGCAGAAGGCTACTCGCGGAAGGCTCTGGCCATGCGCCGTCAACTCTTGGGACAGGAACACGCCGATGTCGCGGGAAGCATGGACGACCTCGCGACCATCCTTCATGGCAAAGGAGACTTCGTCGCTGCCGAACCCCTTTATCGCGAGGCACTGGCTATGAATCGTAAGCTGCTGGGCAAGGAACATCCCGAGGTGGCAATTAATTTGAACAATCTGGCCTTCCTCCTCAAAGACAGAGGTGACCTCTCCGGTGCCGAACTCCTTTATCGCGAGGCGCTGGTCATGAGGCGGAAACTGCTGGGAAATGAACATCCCTTTCTGGCATACAGCCTGTACAATCTGGCCGACCTTCTAGCGGAGATGCGACGCTTTGAGGAGGCTGCCGGCTATCAGGAAGAAGCCCTGGCCCTCTATGCCAAAAAGCCGAATCCCTGGCGAGAGGCCGTTGCCCGCTCGGTCTACGGTCGCATTCAAGCTGGTCTGGGCATAACGGAGAACGTGCTGGCCGACATGGAAGATGCCTATCACTTTTTGGTCAAAGAAAAAGGCCCGTATTCTTTTTACGCCCGAGACGCCCTCACCCGCTTGGCCGAGGTTTGCGACTGGATGAAGCAACCCGAACAAGCTGACCGTTGGCGTCAGAAGCTGGCAGAAGCCGAGGCCGCCCTGTCCCGCTGACCACCCATCATCCGCGTTTCCCCGGCGTGCATCCTTGTCCTCACCCCGTCGGATATCAAAGGCGTCCTTCGGTCGATCAATCGGGTGTCGACCGCCTTCATTACCAATAGTCCGGCCTTCTATCTGGTCAATAAACCGACCAAGGCGGGCGATCAAAACAAGGAAGAGCCGACCGGCCCCTGATTTCTGCGAGAATCCGGCGTCGGCTCAACCGTCTTGCCATGATCTGACAAGAATCAATGGTCGGCTCGGCCACCCCATATTTTTAGGAATAAATATGTAGGCGGCCCGGGCACCCCCTGCTTCTTCTGCGAGAAATCAGCGGCGGCCCGGGCACCATGTCGTGATCCAATGAGAATCAATGGCTGGCCCGGGCACCCGGTATTTTTTCTTCGAGAAAATGAAGGTGGCCCGGGCACCCGGCACTTTTTCGGCGCAGATAGGCCGGTGGCTCGGGCACCCCCTGTTTTATCTGCGAGAATCCGACGGTGGC
>JAAUYB010143748.1_pt1 | contig 39155 bp, 24 predicted proteins | sample 7278071 | NCBI WGS metagenome assembly JAAUYB01 (sample SAMN14350121, study PRJNA611818) | marine sediment metagenome | isolation source: surface marine sediment (1.8m) | place: French Polynesia: Moorea | collected 2018-08 | reverse complement strand
TTTATAACGTTCGCAATACAGTGCCCATGGATATTGAATGGGGCCGGGGAGTTGCAATTCGCGCTTGGTTCTTAAGTTGTTTTAAATTAATCCTGTAGCGTGTGCCCATCCCGGGGAAGAGCACGCAGGATGCGTGCGCGCCCAGGTTTTTCCGCCTCGCATCGCCCTTGGGGCGATGCTTGGCTTGCATGCGCGGGGGATGCGGAGGCCCTCCGGGCTTTTTCTTTTAAAGACCTCGGACCGGGCGGAAGCCGATAAAGCCGTAGCGGTTCACGGGCCCGGAGTGATTGCGGCGGGCTGACCGCACGCGACTGCCGTCGTCGATCCACGAGCCGCCGCGCAGCACGCGCCTCCCGCCGGTGTCCAACCCCCGTGGATCGGTTACCGGCCCCGGTGCATAACCGCCGTACCAGTCCGCGCACCACTCATAAACATTCCCGTGCATATCATACAAGCCCCAGCTATTCGGCTGCTTTCGGGCCACCTCATGGGTTTCACCTTTCGCATTGTCCCTATACCAGGCCATCTGACCCAAATCACCGGCATAGGCACCCGTGGTTCCCGCTCGACAGGCATACTCCCATTCCGCTTCCGTGGGTAGGCGGAAGCTGTCACCGCCCTCGTTCAACTTGTTCAAAAAGGTTTGGACATCATCCCAGGAAACGTAAATCACCGGCTTGTCGTCGCCCAAAAACCGGGCATCGGTTAGCTTTTCAGGCAAGCTGCCCATAACCGCCCGCCACTGGGCTTGGGTTACCTCGGTCTGCGCCATCCAGAAACCCTCGGTCAGTTCGACCCGGCGCCGGATTTCGCCGTCCCTCCTTTCCGGTTCATCCTCGGGACTGCCCATCATAAATGTACCGGGCGGGCACCAGACCATCTTCATTTCCAAATTGCCGACTTTAAAGGTTTGCAACGTGCCGGCTTTGCGTGGGGGTTCCGGTCCAGCCCCGGTATTCTCATCACCGCCGTCACGCCTGGTCCCGCCTGGCGTGACGCCTGGGTCGGTATCTCCCGGCAGCGTCGCGCCGCCCACCCGGAACAGGTTCTCACCCAACTCATGCCCGGGCAAGGTGCCGTAAGCCGGGGTTTGGTGTCGATTGGATGCAGCCGGCAACACATAGCTGTAGAGTTCGTTGAACGTCACCCAACCGTCGGCATTCAAATCTGCATAACGGTCGCGGATTCCCTTGATCAGGTGACCGGTAAAGACGCTGTGACCCCCGGGCCCGCCGTCCACCACCCGTTGGTTCTTGCCGCCGGCCGCCAGCACCTGGCGAGCCTTTCGACGTGTTATTTCCGACAAGTAGCCGGGAATATCCGGTTCGATCCCCCTGCTCTCGCGAAACAACAGGCTGCCCCCGAAACAAGAATCCATCAGAAAAGCCTGGTGACGGGCGTTGCCCATCTTCTGCGACAGGGTCTCCAACTGCTGCATGGAGATCCAGGTAGCGGACTTTTTGGTTCCGTCCACGGGCACGATATAACCCCAGTCCTTACCGGCCAGGAAGCGGGTCTCGCCATGCCCGGCAAAGAAAAAGACGACCATATCCGATTCGGTCAGCCGGGGCGCCAGTTCATCCTCCAACCAGCCGGTAATGGCTTGCCTGCTTGCCCGGTCGTTGTAAAGCGTCTTGACCTCGAAACCCATCTCGACAAAAAGCTTCGCCATCCCCCTGGCGTCGTTGACCGCATAGGTCAGATTGTCCCAATGGGGGTACCGGTCGATACCCACCACCAGGGCGTATTTGCGACCGCTCAACTGGGCAAAAGCACAGCAGGACATCAGCGTCAGCATGATGAGGACGAAACCACGCCGGCAACCACGACCCGTCATTGGACGGCCTCCTGGAAACGCGGCAGTTTTTTCCGGTAACGCGGGGCCAGGTCGGCTGCCTTCTGCATATGCTCCAGGGCTTCCCCATAGACCGCAAGATTGTAAAGGACTTCGGCCAGGGTATCGAGGTAGACGGCATCATCGGGGCGAATCTTGACGGCGACCCGGGCGAAGGGGAGGGCTTCCGCATCGCGACCCGCCTTGTGATAGGCCCAGGCCGTTTCGTTCAATGCCTCGTGCACCGTGCCGACAGTCTCCTGGTATTCCCGGGCCGCGACCGGGGGGTCTGCCTCTTGTCCCTGTTTTCCTCGCATGCGAATGGTTTGCGACTGCCCGCGATCATTTTCCGTCTTCAGTTCTAACTCGGGCGGCTGATTGACCAGCATGACGGAGATGATCAAGGCGCCGAAGGCCGCGAAGCAGGTGCCGGGCGCGGCATTTTTAAGCGTCAGCTTGCTTTTGCCGAGGGTTGCATCGAGTTCGGTTCCGGCCGCGCCGCTGCCGGACGTCTCGCCCCTTCCCGTGGTGAACAGTCTGTAGCCCAGTAGGATGGAAAGGCCGCCGACCGCAATCAGGCCCAAACGATAGGATGTCAGGTAAACCAGGAAACCAAGCTCGGTCATGAATGTCTCCATGCTAAATGATAGGGACATTCTAGGGTATTCAGCCCTGCCTTACAAGGGTTGCCCTTCTCTCGCAATTAGACGGATTTTGTTTTGATCAGGGGTTTTTTGAATGGACCGGCAGACCGCCCGGGGTGGCCCGCCGGGGGCTCCGGGGCATTTTGAATGGACCGGCAGACCGCCCGGGGTGGCCCGCCGGGGGCTCCGGGGCATTTTGGATGGACCGGCAAACCGCCTGGGGTAGCCCGCCAGGGCCACATCCTCGCAAACCTCGGACGATGTCCCCGGCGGACAACCCCAGGCTACCGGATATAACCACATGGTGGTATGGGCCGTACCCCGTATGGGGTGCCGGCAATTAGACCGGGGTTGGCGACCCGGGTCACCCTCGATATTCATATGGCCGGAAACGTCAAACGTTTCGGCCCCATATCGATCCCCGGAGAGGGTCAGCATAAAGACCGAGGCCGACGGAGGGCCGGTAGGAGCGCATAATCGCCGGATATATGCGCCATAATGTAAAAATCGGCCCTTTTTCGAGGTTTTTTGAAAAAAAAACCGGACGATTTCCAACTTGTCTGGAGATATATATAGTAGAGGCTCATTTACGAGACAACATCACGCGCCCCTCAGGTCGTCGATCATCGATTCGGACTCGGGCGCCTCTTTGCGCGGTTTTTTGCCGTGCCGGGCAGGCGTCTATCCCGTTTCGGCTTTCGGCGCCATGGGTCGGGGTGTGTCCGTGGACGGGTCCTGAATTCAAACTCAGACATAAGGAGAACACAATGACCATCAACATCATTACCAACGACTTTCAACGAGAGAAGATTGCCGAGGCCGTTTTGGACAACATCGCCGCCAAGGCGGAGTTGACCGATCTGGTTCGGCCCAATCTGGTGACACGGTTGACCGACACCCTGCCGTTGTTTCGAACCGCGTGGCGCGACTGCACCGCGGCCGAAGGGCGGCGGGAGGGTCAGATCGTGGCTCGCGACGAATTGGTGGGCTCGTTGGACCAGGTGATACGCCACTTCTGGAGTTCCCTGGACCAACGCTCCCGGCGCATGAAGCACTCGTCCCAGGTGATGCGCTTCTATCGTCCCTCCGGGCCGAAACGTCCCGACCTGACCGTGAACCGGGATGTGGTCAAGCTGGGCGAGTTCCTCATCGAGGGCGACGCTCTTGCCGTGGCCGCGGGTTACCCGGCCATGACCAATCCCGATATCGCCGAGGTCCAGCAGTATCTGGCCGATGCCAAGGCGGCCACGCTCGCCGTGGAGCAGGCCGACCTGGAACACGCGCAATGCCAGGACGTGTTGCGCGGGTACCGGGAGGTCATGGACGCGGCCTTGCGGAAGGTGGCGCAGCAGGTGCAATTGGAAATGCAGGACAAACCCGCTTCCTATGTGCGCCGTCTGTTGCGTCGCTTCGGCTACCGGTTCACCATCAACGGCGAGGACAACGTGGTCGATACCGCGGTCCCCGACGGTGACGGAAGTCCCGACGGCGAGGTCGATCCCGGCAGCGGCGATCCCGGTGACGGCGGGGTCGATCCCGGTGTCGATCCCGGCGCCGCGGGCGATCCTGCCGGCAGCGGCGATCCCGCCGATCCCGCGCAAGGTACGGGTGATCCGGTGACAACCGGCGACCCTGTCCAGGCGCTCGAAACCGTAAATTGAACCAACCGGAGGGTCGGGCTTGTCCCGACCCTCTCCCCTACTTGCCGCATCGATGCGACAATCGACTCGACTTGCAGATTATCGTTATTTTTTGTCCGCAAGGTAGGTTTCGGCCAGGTTCGATTGACCCGTTTCCGTGTAGAGTCGATACAAGGCCCGGCGAACCGCTTCAACTTTTTCGGGATCGCCTTGTTTGTTTTCCAATTGCTTCATAGCCTTCACCAGCAGCGGCTCGGCCTCTTCGAAGCGGTTCGTATCGGCCATGATCAAGCCCAGGTTGATCTCGCCCAGCAATACCCGGGGATGGTTCGGAAGTGTTCTGAGCAGGTCCTTCAAGCCCCGGCGGAGGAGGGATTCAGCGGTTTCCAGATCACCCCGATCGGTCAGGAATTGCGCGTAGGCAATCGCCGAAATACCGCGACCCGGGCTGTCCGGCGGTTGTTTGGCGGCTATTTCCCGCGTCAGTTTATAGTGGTGCTCGGCCCGCTCCCATTGGCCGACCTTGTGGTATTCCGCGGCCAGGGCCATGCCGTCGATACCGACCGCCATGTGGTCCGGCCCCAAAATTTTGGTCTGAATGGCAAGCGCCTCTTCCATGACGGGCAGGGCCTCTTCGATTTTCTCCCGACGCAGGAGGATGTGGGCCAATTGTTTTAAATGAGAGGCGGTCTGGTTGTGTTGATCACCGAACTGGCGGCGTTTAAAGGCCAGTACTTGCCGCATCAGCGACTCGGCTTCATCGAAGCGTTTCAAATCGGCAAGGCAGGCGGCCAGATGGGCTTGAACCGTCACCACCCGGGGATGATTCGAACCCATAAACTCCTGTCGGATGGAAACCGCCTCGCGGAAAGCCGCTTCGGCCTCTTGGAATCTGCCTTGTTCGCGTAAAAGGTTACCCTGGTGAGAAAGCGTGTCGGCCATGTCCGGATGACGCGTCCCCAGGATCTTGCGTTGCATGGCCAGGGCTTCATTGATCAGGGGTTCGGCTCGATCCGGGTTACCCAGTTTCAGGTTGGCAATAGCCAGGTCATTGATCATGCGGGCCAGGTCGCGATGACCCTCGGGATAGGTTTCCCGGTAGATGGAAACGACTTCCTCCATCATGGGCAAAACCTTTTCTCGAGTGCCCATATCCCATAGAAGGTAGACCTGGTTCCTGAGGATAGTGGCCACGAGGTGATGGCGCGGACCCAGCACTTTTTTGCGAATGGCCAGCGCCTGTTCATAAAAATCCCGCGCCGGCTCCACTTCACCCCTGGCCGAAGAGGTAAGAGCCAGGGCGTTGAGACAATCGGCCACATCGACGTGGTTCTCCCCGTAAAGGCCGCGGCGTAGGGTCAGCGATTGTTGGAACAGGTCATAGGCTTCCTGGTTCAGGCCCATGTTGTAGTAAACGGAACCCATGGTATAGGCTACCTCGGCGCGGGCCGCCGGTTGGTCCGCCAATTCGCTTTCGATTCGCCGGGCGCCCCGGTCCAGTAACTGACGGGCCGTGAGCGTGCTGCCGGGCGTCTGATCGGGATTGGTAGCCTCGAACATTTCGGTCATGAAGCGCGAGACGCTTTGCGCCTTATCGCGTTCCAGGGCGACACGCTTCGCCTGGCGGACAATGGTCAGGGTAAATCCACCGGCCAGGAGGACGAGCAGGGTCACCATGCCGACGGCGACCCGATGACGACGTACGAACCGGGCGGCCACATAGGAAAACGAAGCGCCGCGTGCGGTCACGGGCATGTTGTTGAGGTGGCGTTGAAGATCTTCGGAGAACTCCGCAACCGAGGAATAGCGCTCCGCCGTATTGCGGTGCATGGCTTTGGCTACGATATTGTCCAGGTCGCCGCGCAGACGTCGGCGCAGTTCACCGGCGCCGGTTCCTCGGGCCGTTCCTACCTCCTCGGCAGAGGGCGCGTCCGTGCCGGCGGGCCGAAAGACGGCGCTGCTGGGCCGCGTGGGTTCGCTTTCCAAAACGGCGCGTTCCACGGCGCCCGGAAGCATTTCCTCCGGCAGGAAGGGACGTCGACCGCTGATCAACTCGTAAAGGATGACACCCAGCGAGTAGGTGTCGGATGCGGTGGTCACCTTCCGGCCGCTCACCTGTTCGGGACTTGCGTAACCCGGGCTCATCAGTCGCATTCCGTTTTGGGTGATTTGGGTTTCTTCGCCGTATTCACCGGGTCGAAGCGGTTTGGCAATGCCGAAATCCAGCAGTTTGGGCGTGCCGTCCCGGGTGATGAGGATGTTGTCGGGCTTCAGGTCGCGGTGCACCAAAAGGTTCTGGTGGGCATAGTGGACCGCTTCACAAACCTTGCGGAACAAGGTCAGGCGGTCTTCGATGCTCAATTGGTGCTGATCGCACCAACGGTCGATAGGCAGGCCGTCCACGTACTCCATGACCAGGTAGGGTTGCCCCTCCCCGGTGGTTCCCACGTCGTAGAGGCGGGCGATGTAGGGATGTTCCAAACCGGCCAGAATGCGGCGCTCCATTCGAAACCGCTGTAACAGTTCGCGGTTCCAACCCCAGCGAACCAGCTTCAGCGCCATGCGTCGGTCATAAGCCTGGTCATCGCGAGAGACCTCCCAGACCTGGCCCATGCCGCCGTGGTCGATCAGGCCCTCCAGTTTATAGGTTCCGATGGACATGCCCTCGCGGAGGGGCGAAGGCTCGATCAGGTCACAGGGATCTTCCAGGAATTCGCCGGCGCCGGCGTCGGCCTCGATCAGGCTTTCCAGTTCCCGGCGCAGTTCGGGATCACCCGCGCATGCTTCATCCAAAAAGGCGGTTCTTTCCCCGTTCGGAAGGTCCATGACACGGTCTAACAGGGCGTCAATCTGCTGCCAGCGGGTGGATTCCACGGCTCACCTCGTTAATTGTAAGTGTTATGGGGACAGTTCCCGATAAAGCCAGGCCCGGGCCCGCCGCCATTCACGATGGACGGTCATGCGGGAGATACCCAGACAATCCGCGGTTTCGTCCAGGTTCATTCCCGCAAAGAAGCGTAGTTCTACCAGGTGGGCCTTGCGTGCATCGATTTTGGACAGGCGCCCCAGGGCCTCATCCAGCGCAATGACATCGATACACTTTTGTATTCCGCCGTCCAGGTCGTCGGACAGGGTGACCGGACGCTGCCCGTTGCCGCGTTTTTCCCGATTGCGGCCGCGGGCATAATCGACCAGGATGCGGCGCATGGTCTGCGCAATGGAATGGAAGAAGTGGGCGGGATTCTCCCAGGCAACGGCATTGGCTTTACTGATTGCCATGTAGGCCTCGTGCACCACCGCGGTGGCTTGCAAGGTATGGCCGTCCCGTTCGGAAACCAGAAAACCCCTGGCGATACGGCGCAGTTCGTCATAGACCAAAGCCATCAGGTTTTCCAGCGCGCCGGGTTCGCCACCGCGACACGCGTCAAGAATACCGGAGAGCATGGCGGCGTCCAGCTCGGGGGCAATATTTCTTGTCATGGGAACACCAAAGGGGAAGTGTGTTGATGTATGGATCGGATTCTGAATCAAAAATAGGCGACAGTCAAATCTAGCTTACGTTCTTTTTGAGCAATAGTTTTTTTAAAGGAAGACAATTTCAAGCAATCGCGGAGCGGCAGGGCTTCTCGCCGCACTAAAACCTGGGACTCGCTTCCACCCGAACCGGAAAAACTGGACATCACCTGCCGCTAAGGTACAATAGGCGAAAATTGTCCCCGTGCCGCGGGACTCGAGGACTGTATGGAAGTTTCAAAAACCGGTACTCCCGAAAAAACAGTCGCCCGTATTCTGGTTTTCTGTTTAGCATCACTTCTTTTCTCGCCGGTCCTGGCTTTTCAGAACACCGAAAAACTGCCGGGTGCGCTCGATTTCGATCCCAAGTCCATCGACAACCCCCACGCCGACGGCTGGAATACCGAGGTCTTGAGCGAGGACGCCAAGAAACAACTCAAAAAGTTGGTTCATATATTGGATCATCCCAACGCCATGAAGGCCGACGTTTTCAAAGGCCTGCTGGATCCGGAATTCAGCACCGGACCCGTTCGGCCCGACGGTTTGGAGAACGTCTATGAAGGCGGCGGTATTGTCGTTCGACGCCCCAAGTCCCTGAACGGCGGGCAAACCTACAAGGGCGCCGAGGGTCTGTTACAAGCCATGAAAGCATTGGCCGCGCCCTATGCAACCGCGCCGGAAGCCCGGGCGGCGGTGAAGCTGTTCCGCATAAAAATGGAAGACGGCAGCTTTACCACGAAATCCTATGTGGAGACGCACGCGGACCTGGACGACGGCAGCTTACAGCAAAACGCCCTGTGGCGTTGTCGGTGGCGGGTCCCGCAACCGGGCAAGAAACCCAAGCTCATGGGCATCAGCCTGGAAGCCTATGAGGAGACGCGCGTCACCAATCCGAAAGGCATGCTTTTCTCCGAGGTCACCGAGGCGGTTCTGGGCGCCAATCCCAGCTTCAAACAACAAATAGCCTATGGCGTGAACCACTGGCTGACGCGTCTCGACGGCATGCTGGGTCTGGACTTCAACGCTTATCAAGGCCTGGCCGTGGGCGATGCGAACGGCGACGGCTTGGACGATGTGTACATCTGCCAGAACGGGGGCCTGCCCAACCGCTTATACCTGCAAAACCCGGACGGCACCGCGACGGATGTGTCCGAGCGGGCGGGTGTGGACTGGTTGGAGTTGACGCGTAGCGCCTTGTTCCTGGATTTGGATAACGACGGGGATCAGGACCTGGTGGTGGCCGCCAAGCCCCAGCTTCTCTTTCTGGAAAACGACGGCCGGGCGCGCTTCACTCTGCGCAACCGCATCTCGGCGGGTGACGATGTCTACAGTATTACCGCCGCCGACTACGACAAAGATCGCGACCTGGACCTGTATATCTGCAATTACCGCGACCAAAACGACCTGTCCGACGTCATCCCCACGCCGATTCCCTACCATAACGCCAACAACGGCGGGCGCAACCGGCTGCTGAACAACCTGGGCAACTGGAAGTTTGAAGACGGTACCGCCGCGGCGGGCCTGGACGAACAAAATACCCGCTTCACCTTTGCCGCTTCTTGGGAAGACTTCGACAACGACGGCGACCTGGACCTTTACGTGGCCAACGATTTCGGCCATAACAACCTCTACCGTAACGACGGCGGACGCTTTCGGGACATTGCGCCCGAGGCCGGCTTGACCGACAGTTCGTTCGGCATGGGAGTAACCTGGGCCGATGTGAACCGCGACGGCCATATGGACGTGTATGTCTCCAACATGTTCTCGGCGGCGGGTAGTCGGGTCACGACGCAAGAAAAGTTCAAGCCCAACCAGAACCAGGCCTCGCGAGCGCGTTACCAGCGCCTGGCCAAGGGTAATTCGCTGTTCCTGAACAACGGCGACGGCAGCTTCAAAGACATCAGCGACGAGGCGGCGGTTACCATGGGCCGCTGGTCCTGGTCGTCCAACTTTGCAGACCTCAACAATGACGGCTGGGAAGACATCATGGTGGCCAACGGTTACATCACCAGTTACCTCACCGCGGATTTGTGAAGCTTCTTCTGGCGGCAGGTCGTGTCGCAAAGCCCCGAAGAAGAACGAAGCGTCACCAGCCAGGACAGGTTTCGCCGATCGATTCGGGATCTCAATAAAATGTTGCGCAACGGGAGTTCCCTATCGGGTCGCGAGCGTAATCGCTGTTTCCTGAACACCGGCGGCACCCGCTTTGCCAATATCTCCTCGATTTCCGGTCTCGACTACCCCGACGACGCTCGCGCCGTGGGCCTGGTGGACTGGGACGGCGACGGCGATTTGGATATGTGGCTGGTCAACCGCACGGGTCCGCAGGCCCGCTTGATGCGCAACAATACCGACGGACAAGGCCGCTATGTCAGCTTCCGCCTGCGCTCGGACAAGGTGAACCGCGACGGTATCGGCGCTCGCGTACAACTGACCGCCGAGGGCATCGACGGCATCCAAACCCGCACCTTGCACGCGGGCGACGGCTTTGCCTCGCAAACGAGCAAGTGGCTTCACTTCGGTTTGGGCGACGCGGGCAAGATCACATCCGTCAGGGTCTGGTGGCCCGACGGTCAATGGGAAGAATTCAGCGGCGCCGGCGTGGATGCTCGCTACCTGCTGGTGCAGGGTTCCGGTAAGGCGCAACGGCAAACCCCGCGAGGGGCCGTTTCCCTGGCCGCGAAAACGGTACCGGCGGCAAAGTCCTCGGATCAGGCCCGCACGCACCTGGCGACGCCCCTACAACTGCCCGCGCTTTCCTGGAAGACTCACGACAACAAGGAACAAGCCCTGGATTTTTCGGCATACAAGGGTACGCTGGTCAATCTATGGGCAAGCTGGTGCCAACCCTGTCTCAAGGAACTGGCCGCATTTACCAAGGGTAAGGACCAACTTCAAGCAGCGGGGCTGACCGTGCTGCCCCTTAGCGTGGACGGTTTGGGCGACAAACGCTCCGACCAGGCATCGGCCCTGCGTACCATGAAACGCCTGCGCTTCCCTTTCCAGCACGGCCTGGCCACGACCGAACTTTTGGGAAAATTAGAAATCGCGGCTCAAGAAGTCTACCCCATGAACCTTAGCCTGCCGGTGCCTACCAGTCTGCTGGTGGACCGACGCGGGCAACTGGTCGCCATCTACAAGGGCCCGGTAGAATTGGACACATTGTTGGCAGACGCATCGAAATTGCTGAAAGGCAATACCGGCGATTACGCCGCTGCCGCTCCCCTGTCGGGCCGCGCCTATACGCGACCGGGCAGGCGCGCCTACGCCAAACTGGCCCAGGAAATGCTGCGCGCCGGATTCCGCGACGACGCCATGGCCTATCTGGACCGAATGAGCGGAATGCCCGGCGGGGAGTCTGTCAAATCGGCCGATGTCCTGGTGAACACGGGCATCAGCTTCGCCAAAACCGGCGAGTGGGACAAAGCCGAGGCCCAGTTCCGACGCTCGCTGAAGTTGAACCCGGATCAGGAAAAGGCTTATTACAACCTGGGCCTGGTTTACAAAGACAAAAAGGAATGGGACTCCGCCGAGCAACATCTGCGCAAGGCCCTGGAGCTTCAACCGGATTACACTCAAGCCTGGTTCGGACTGGCCGAGGTCTTGATCGGCAAGAAGGATCGAAACGGAGCCCTTGCGGCCTATCGCAAGGCCTTGGAATTCGATCCCTTTAACGGGCGTTTTCATAATAGTCTGGCCATTGCCCTGGCGGGCGGAGGCGATATGGACGGCGCGGTGGACCACTTCGAGAAATCGATCCGGTACCGACCCGATTCCGTTCGAACCCGCTTCAACCTGAGCCGCGCCTACATCCAACAGGGACGCGTAGCCGACGCGGTGCCCCACCTGGATGCCGCGTTGAAATTGCAACCCGACATGGCGCCGGCGCGACGCGAGTTGATCTGGATTCTGGCCGCGAGCCGAAATGCCGATCTCCGCAACGGCACACGAGCGCTGGAACTTGCTGAAGCCCAGATCAAACAGACCCGCAATCCCCTGACCCTGCAGCAACTGGCCGCGGCACAAGCCGAAACGGGTCGCTTCGATGCAGCCCTGGCCACAACCGAGGAAGCTATTCGACTCGCCGGAAACAAAGATCCTCGCATCATCTCTCAGTTGAGGTACACCCAAAAACGCTACCAAAACCAACAACCGTTCCGCCATCCCAAGTATTGATTCCATCACTAGATAAATAATGTGCGGGACTCCACGGAGGCCTTATGATCGCCATGCTTTTCACTTTACTCGCACTGTCTCTCGGCGGTGACCAGAAGGACCAACCGGACGCCGTCCAATGTATCGTGGACAACATCCGCGATCTGGAAGACGCCAGGGATCCTAAATGTCACGCCACGGCAACCCGCCTGATCAATTTTATGTACGGTACGCCGTTGACCGAAACGGCGCGGTTCCGTATGAACGAGTTACAAAAAGATTTCATCCGCACCATCTGGCGCAAGGCGGGCAAAGGTCCCGTGAATGCCGCCGCCCTGGCCGATCCCATCGCCGCGGCTTTGCGATTCAAGGAAACCGGAGACGGCGGGACGAAAATAACCCTGGCCGACGGCAGTTCGGTGACCATTACCGAGCGAGACCGCCGTCAGTACGGTTCGGTGGCATACGGCCTGCGCGCACAACTGGCGGTGCAACAGGAAGCCATGCTCAGCGCGGAAGGCCCTCTGCCGGTATTGACCCGCGACGGCAGTGACGCGCTCAAAGAAGCCGTGGATTTGCATACGCTGACCACACTCTTCCTGGCCGATCAGGAAGCCCGGACGAAAAGCGAATACGAGGTTTCCGAAGACCTGTTCCAAAAATCCTGGCAACGCGTTGCCCAACCGCTTGAAACGGTGAAGCCCGTGGAAGTTACCGCCCGGGTGAATGCGGCCGAAGCCGGCTACCCCGTCCTGTCGCGGATTATCGAACAGAAGATCCACAGCTATCGCGAGTACAACAAGATCTCGGATATGCTTTTCTGGTCCAATATTTCGACATTTTTCGCTCGCCATGCCCTGCCCGAGGACGAGGCGGGCAGGACCGATCTCAGGCAAAACTTTCGCGGCGCCGCCGGTTACTTCGGCGCCTTTCTGCTCCGCGAATCGGGACGCATCGCACAGAAAGACGGCTCGCCCATCATTCGCGAGCGGCATGTGAACGAGGCCCTGCAGAAGCTGACGCCCTTCAAGGTGGACGACTACGAGGACATCACCTATTTCTACCATCTGCCGCCGAAGGAACGTTACGTTTTGGAAGCCTATGACACCGACGCCTTCCGCGACAGCGGCCTGCACTGGATAGTCCTGCAGGACGCCCTCAAGAACCCGCAAATCAGGGTGCCCGTCGAACCCGATCCCTTTGCCGCGGAACTGATTGTGGAGGGCATCGCCCAGTTCGGCGTATTGGTCTTTCGCATCGCGGGTCAAATGTCCAAAAACGCCGACGCGGAAACGGTGCAGGGACATCACATCCGCGCGGCGGTCAACCTGATCCGCCAATTGGGAGCCAAGCACGCAAGCACGCCCGCGCCGAACGAACAAACCCAGACCCTGGTTTCCACCACAACGGCAACCCCGACCGGTGAGGAGCCCTTCTTTACAGATATTACCGCCGCAAGCGGCCTCAGTTTCGTGCACCGCTCCTCCGATTGGTTGCGGCGCTACATGCGCAGCTATCTCTACAGCGTGGAGAATAAACGAGAACAAGAGGACATCTCGCTGGATCACCCGCCGTCCTTCTCCGGCTCCGGCGTAGCGGCCGAGGATATCGACGGCGACGGTCTGCCCGATATCCTGCTGCTCAGCGGCCTCGGCGACCGGTTGTACAAGAACCTGGGCGACGGCCGTTTTCAGGACATCACCGAACAGGCAGGCCTGGTCTGGTCACGTCCGGACGGCAGCCGGGGCGAACCACGCCAACCCATTATCGCCGATCTGGATAACGACGGCCTGCGCGACATTTTGATCACCTACGTGGACGACCCGCACCGGCTCTACAAGAACATGGGCGGTAATAAGTTCAAGGATGTCACCAAAACCGCCGGCCTGGGCGGCAAGGGCATGGTGGCGGGACCGGCTACCGTTTTCGACTATGATCGCGACGGTTTGCCCGACATCTACATCGGCTATTACGGTAATTACCTGGAGGGCGTGGGCCCAAGCCTGGTGCGCAACAACTACAACGGCCTGCCCAACCGGCTGTTCCGCAACAAGGGCAACCTGCAATTCGAGGATAAGACCGAGGGCAGCGGCCTGGACAACAAAGGCTGGACTCAAGCGGTCTCGCATACCGACATCGACGGAGACGGCCTTCAAGACCTGATTGTGGGCAACGACTTCGGCATCAATGCCTATTACCGCAACAAGGGCGACGGCACCTTCGTGGATATAGCCGAGAGCCTGGGCACCAACCTTCCGTCCAACAGTATGAACGTGGGCCTTGCCGACCTGAACCGCGACAGCTATCCCGATGTCTACATCTCCAACATAGTCACCATGGTCAAGGACGAGAGCTATCGTCTGCCGACCAGGGAAACACGCATGAAGTTCAACCCGGAGAACATGGCCACCATGCGCATTCTTGAAGCCAACCACCTGTTCGTCTCGAAACGCGAGAACAACAAGTTGGCGGGTTACGAGATTTCCGACGCGATCACCCGCGGCCTGATCTCCACCGGCTGGGCCTGGGACGCGGACTTCCTGGACTTCGACAACGACGGCGACGACGATCTCTACTGTGTCAACGGCCTCAACGAATACCGTTTTTACACTGACTCGGTGGAGATGGAAACCCAAGACGGCGGCAAGCAGACCTTCATGTGGATGGTGCGCAACAAGGAATCCAACGTCTTTTTCGTCAACGAGGGCGGCAAGCTGGAAAACCGTTCGACGGAATCCGGTGCGGACCTGCTGGGCAACTCGCGTAGCGCCGCATACCTGGACATCGAGGGCGACGGCGACCTGGACATGATCCTGAACAACTACCACGGCCCGGCGGTCCTCTACCGCAACAACGCCGAGCGCTACAAACGCAACTGGTTACGCTTGCAATTGGACGGTGATCCAGCAAAAGGCAGCAACCGCGATGCGATCGGCGCAAGAATCCTGATTACTCCCAAGGGGGGCCCGGTGGTCTGGCGCGAGATCAGCGGCAGCATCGGCTATTTGTCGCAACACCCCAAGGAGGTCCACGCGGGCCTGGCGGACGCGACGGAGGCCGACGTTACCATCATCTGGCCCAACGGCGACACTACCGAACACAAGGGATTGGCGGCAGGCAAGACCTGGCGCATCGAACAAGGCGGCAGCGTCAAGCTCGCGGCAAACTGATCATCGGCGGGGTCGAGTTTTCGGCTCCGCCTCATGGAAGGTAAACTCCATCACGGACGTTCAGTATCATAAAACCTATACTTTGCGGTGAACGGGAGGTCTTGAATGATTAGAGGACTATGGCTGCTGCTTCTTTCGCCGGTGCTCACGGCTCAGGTTAGTACGGAGCAACAACTTCCTACCGAATCGGTGCTTGCCTTGGACGGTTTCATGGAACGTGCCGTACGTGGCGCGGAGGCCACAATTGCCGAGCAAGTGGTGGCGATTGTCAACGCGGAGCGCGCGGCCGAGGGCCTGCCTCCCCTTAAACTGAACCCGTTGCTGAACAACTCCTCGGATCTCCATGCCGAAAACATGGCCGTGCGCAACTTCTTCGCCCATTGCGATCTCGACACCTTGACGCAAGCCTGGGACCGGATGGTAGACGCCGGATATTTCTGGAACGCCGCTGCTGAAAACATTGCCGCCGGTCAAAGCTCGCCCGAAGTTGTAATGATCAGTTGGATGAACAGCTCCGGTCACCGCGCCAATATCCTTTCTACGGACTACCGGGAGATCGGCGTGGGTTATTTCTATCAGGGCGGCGACACGGGTGGAATCCGCCAAGACCTGGACAGCAATTGTGCAGCGGACAATCCGTTTGCTTCCCCATTAAGACATTATTGGGTACAAAACTTCGGCAGGAACAGCAATGTCTACCCCATGATCATCAACGACGAGGCTGCCGAAACGGAAGACCCCATGGTCACGCTGTTCATTTACGGCAGTGGTACCTTCACCGAGATGCGGCTGCGTAACGCCGGTGAAACCTGGGGCGCCTGGGAACCTTTTCAGGAAGATACCGTTTGGGAACTACCGGCGGGCTCGGGCTTGAAAACTGTTGAGGTAGAAATGCGTTACGGCGGCACGACTCGAAATGCTTCCGACAGTATTCAGCTCAACCTAATCTGTTTCACCTTCCAAGACATCCAAAATGACGCGGAAACCTGGCCGGGCGTCGATGTCATCGACTTGATCCAGAAGGTTGACGCGTTTTGTGAGTAGCTCAGGCCACTCTAAAGATTGAGTGAGTCCAGGGAGATACCGGCTTTTTTCAACTCGCGAATAAGACGTTCACGATCGGCTTCAGCCTTTTCCCTGGCTTTCTGTTCTTGTCTGACTTTTGCTTCAGCCGCCAAAACTTTTTCCTCAGCCTCGGCCGTGACCTTTTCAGCCTCGGCCGTGACCTTTTCAACCTTTGCCTTCTCCCGTTCAAAAGCTTTTTCCCAGAAGTTCTCCATGCGCATGGCATCCAGCCGGGACTCGTATAAAAGGTAATCTCTCTGGTATTCCGTGAAACCCTGCATGATCTTCAAAGCCTCTCTGATTTCCGGGATGTCAACACAAGCCGGCAGGTTTTTCAGGTTGAACTTCCTGCCGTGCTGGAAGAAGTGGAGCCACTTATCGCCCTCATCTATAATATTAGGCCCAATCGGCGCTTTTGGCAATTGCATCAGGTGAAGATTGACATCATCGCTCAAGATCCGCTGGTGCTTGCGCTCGTAAAGCGTGAAGTGGAGATAGGGGTCATCGATCTCCGGGAACTGGTTGCAACCCAACAGCCAAATGCCCGTGACCGGTTTCAACAGGTAGTAATCGTCACCGCTCTTTACTTGAGATTTCAACATGGCGGCAAGGGTGTACAACATGCGTTTGATCAGATCGTCATGGAGTGCAATTTGGATCTCGATCTGGTAGAAGTTACCAGCCTGATCCTTCACCTTGATATCGATGATGGAGTATTTGTCGCCTTGATACTCCTTCTCGTTGTAGGGATTGAGGAATTCAACTGTCACAATCCTCTTTCCTTCCGGCAATTTGAGGACGTGATTCAAGAAGTGGATGGTTAACGACTCTCGTCCAGGCGTTCCCAGAATGGCTTTGAAGATACAGTCGACCCGGGGGTCGATGAGGCGTTCCATGGTACAGTTCTCCCGTTCTCCCCAATCGGTACCCGAGCGCATCCGCCAACCATAGAAACATAATACGGCCAGGGCCTTAGGGCAAAGGCTGTGCTGTGCCAGGATACTACATCGAAGGAATTGGAAATGCCAGGAGTTTTTTTAATAAAAGTCATTTCGCCAGGGATTTACAGGATACATCGTCGTTTCGAGGAAACCCCGGCAGGTCAAAACCGCTTCTTGGAGCCATCCCATCTCTCGAAATCCAAAATGTGTTCAACCCGACGACTTTCCTGAGCTGATTTTTCCGGCAGATTCGTTTCCTCTAGTGAATACCTTGTCTGACGGACGTGGCGGATGCTGCTGTCGATCACGGCCCGACTCGATTCCCGTCCCCGGACACCGGAGGAAAGGAGTGTGGCGTATGCAAGATACCTACTATCGCCATTCCGGCCGTGTCCCATTACGGGGATTACCCATTGCGATAACCTTTGTCGCGATCGGTGTCATCCTCAGTACCTCCGCCTACAACCTGGTATCTTTTTTTGCCCGCTTCCATCTGCTGGATCTCCTTCTCCTGGTCCCGGCGGGTTACCTGGCCGGAACCATACTCACGGCGGGCTTGCGTCTGGGTAAGATCCGCAACAACAAAACATCGGTCGCACTCGCCCTGCTCACCGGACTGATGATGGTGTATGCCGACCAAGCCGTACGGCTCGCGGTTCGGCAAGATGCCCTCATCCTGGACCCCGCCGGCCTCCTGAACGCTTTGGCAGTCATCGCGAAACAGGCAGATCAGTTATCCTCGGGCCCGATAACCGGGGTGAATCCGATGTACGCCTTTTGGGCCGCAAAGGCGGTCGGTCTCTTCCTGACTCCGCTGTTGGGGACCCTCTCCTTGAGGAACGCCCCGTTCTGTGAACATTGCAACCGCTGGATCGGCGAGGCCGTGGAATTGGGCCCGTATCGTTATATCGCCGATCCCATGCGCCTGAAACAGGCCGTGGAAACCCATCAATACGAGACTCTGCGCGGCCTGGAAGCTACGGTCATCGGCAGCAGCATGTACAGCAAGGTGCGCATTACGCGCTGTCCCGACTGCGATCACACATTTCTGCTGTCGGTGGACAATATTTCCGTAAGCACCGACCGAGACGGCAAGGAATCCAAATGCAGGAAGCGTCTGATCGATCAACACATCATTACGCCCTCGGTGTTCAAGAAACTGGCGGCATGATCCCGGAAACTGTCCCAAGAGCCCCACCGGAATGATTACGCCGGTGCCCCGTCCGCAAAACTCTCTTGGCTCCACTTGCGTATACCGTTATGATTGTAGCGGGAGATCTTTTTTATGATTGTGTTCCAAAACTAAAAACAAAGCCACGGTAGACAACCTGGTTATCTTTCCGTCGGGGTACCCCCGAACACCCGAGCTGTTTTCTTTTCCGGGAAGATATCGCTGTTGGTTTCAGACGTTTTTAGGAGCACTCCATTGAACTTGTCAGTTTTGGGCTTCAATGCCTATTGGGAAAATTTTTGTAATGAACATCAGATCTCTATACAATTCCTGGCCCGTATCGGCGCCGTTCATGCCGACGGTCCGACTTTACTGACCGCGAAGGGTCATTCGCTACGCGCCCATCCGCCGGGGGAACCCTGTGCCGTGGGCGATTGGGTCGTTTGGGCGCCCATCGCGGGTGATCGTCAACGCGTTGCCGTTGCCCGGATCTTGGATCGGCGTACCCGCATGGCGCGCAAAGCGGCCGGACGCACTTCCGAGCACCAGGTTCTGGCAGCCAACATCGACACCGTGCTAATCGTCAGCACGCTGGATGTCGAGTTGAAACCCGCCCGCCTGGAACGCTATCTGGCCATGGTTTGGGAGAGCGGCGCCAAACCGGTTTTCGTCCTCACCAAATTGGATGCCTGCCCGGACCCGGAACCCTATCTGGAAGCGGTCGCCGGGGTGGCTTTCAGTCTGCCCGTCTTCCCCGTCAGCGCCCTGACCGGTCAGGGAATCGATGAACTGGCCGCGCAAATTGGAGAGGGTGTAACAGCGGTTTTGGTCGGGTCCTCCGGCGTGGGTAAATCGACATTGGTCAACTGCCTGTTGGGCAGTGAGCGACAGCGTACCGGCGGGGTTCGGGAACACGACCGACGCGGTCGACACACTACCACCCACCGCGAATTGATCCCCCTTGGCTCGGGTGGAGTCTTGATCGATACGCCGGGCCTGCGCGAGTTACAATTGCAGGGTGAATCGGAAGCCTTGGACAAGGCTTTTTCCGATATCGAGGAGTTTGCGTTATCCTGCCGTTTCCGCGATTGTGGTCACCAGGGTGAGCCCGGTTGCGCCGTCGAAGCGGCGGTCGTCGAAGGCTCCCTGGCCAGGCGACGTCTGCTGAACTACCACAAATTGCAACGAGAGATCAGTCATCAGGCCGACCGCGAGAAAGCAGGCTCCCGGCGGCAGCGCAAAAAGGACCGTGCCCTGCACCGCATGTACAAGGAGGCCCAATCGATCAAGCGCAAGCAGCGCGGATATTGAACATTCGAACGTTCGGGCTCGCCGGCTCCCGGGCTTCCGGAATGTTCACGGTATGGCAACATGAAAGTTTTGCTACATCCCCCTGCGCAACCAATCGTAATCCGACTCTTTCGATTTGAAGAAAGCGCCCGGTCTTCGGCAAACCGGGCGCTCTCGTTTTATACCATGCCCGGTTTACCCAACCGCCAGCGCACGCGCGCCATGGTCAGCGGCACGATATTGCCCTTGAATCCGGTTTGTTTGCGGATGGTGTTGACTACTTCCTTAAGAGTTGCACCCGATCCGGTGTAATCGTCCAAAAGCAGGATATCGCCGGTCCGGTTGAGATTACCTACCACGCGAAACAGGTCGCGAACGTTTTGACGGCGTTGGTCGTTATTCAATAATTGTCCCTGCCGATGTTCCGGTTCGAATGCCATGGCCAGAAAATCGTAGAGAACGGGGACACCCAGGGTTTCTCCGGCAAGTCGGGCGGTTTCTTGCCGCTGGGCCCAGGTCCTTGACGGTATGGGCACCACGGCGGTGAAGCGATGCCGTCCGGCCAAGGCCTGTAAACGAGCTTCCAGGCGTACGGCAAGTTCACCGTTCAACCCCGGCGTTCCGGCATCGGCGCGTTGCTTCATAAAGCGGATGAAGGTGCGGCCGCGCAGGTCGCCGTTCAGCAGGGCAAATCCGGCGGCCATCCTCGGCCGGCTCATGGCGGCGATGGGAACTTCGCGATTGGTCAACCAGGCTTCGGCCTTGGAAGCATCGGGGATGTCCAAACGCCATGGGGCTTCGTCACAAAGACTGCAACGACCACAGGCCATGGCATTATCATCGCCCAGGGCGCAGCGGAGGGTTTGCATCAGGCAAGCGACCTTACCCTCGCCGTAATCCAGCATGGCGGTCAATTCTTTTTTGCGCACCTCGTGTTGCTTTTTGTAACGGTCCAGGTTGGGTTTCCCCCGTTTCCCCGTCGGCCGGTAGACCTGAGAGCGGCTCTGGCGCTGCTTGACCAGAAACCCCTGCTCCATTAATTCGGAGGTAACCACGCTGACCCTGGTGGGGTGCAGGCCGGTTCTCACCTTGATGCCGAGCAGCGAAGGATACATGCCGTCGCGATCGGGCGTGAGCGCGTGCATAACCGCGTCGAAATCGGCGGCCATGGGTTGGGCGCTGTTGATGAAGTACTCCTGAACTCGCCGATCGTCGGCATCGTAGAGCAGAAAACCCCGGGCCGGTTGTCCGTCCCTACCCGCACGCCCAACCTCCTGGTAGTAGGCCGTAATCGAGCCCGGGACATCCACGTGAACGATGAAGCGGATGTCGGGCTTGTCGATACCCATGCCCAACGCATTGGTGGCGGCAATGACACGGTGATTTCCGCTGAGGAAGTCGTGCTGCAACTGTCGTTTCAGCTCCGAATCGAACCCCGCGTGGTATGCCGCGGCCGAGATGCCGTTTGCATTGAGGTACTCGGCCACGATTTCCGCCTGGTCACGCGTGGCACAATAAAGGATGCCGCATCCGTCGAGTTTGCCGAGCAGGTCTGCCAGTAGAGCCAGTTTCCCGGCGGGTCCCTTCACGGTAACCACGCCCAAAGCCAGGTTGGGACGGTCCATGCCCGAACGGAGAACGCGGAGCGGAGCGCTGCCGGGTTCCGCCAACTGGGCGGCGATATCGCGCTCGGTCCTGCCGTCGGCGGTGGCGGTGAGACCCAACACGTGCAGGCCGGGTTTGTTCTTCTCGAAGCGATGCACGGCTTCCACGATGCGGCGGTAGGACGGCCGAAAATCGTGACCCCAGGTGGAGATACAATGGGCCTCGTCCACCACCAACAGACTGACCGGCAGCGCCATCAGAAAGTCGAAGGTGTCCAGGTTGTCCAATTGTTCGGGGGCCACGAAGAGAATACGCAGCTTGCCGGAGCGGGCGGCCTCGCGAGTGCGCTGGTTTTCCTCGACGCTTTGATCGGTGTTGATGCTGCCGGCGGGAATACCGAAACGGTGTTGCAGGTGATTGATCTGGTCGCGCATCAGGGCCAGTAACGGCGAGACAACCAGGGTAACGCCGTCCAGAAAAACGGAGGGCAGTTGGTATAGCAGAGATTTACCGTACCCGGTAGGTTGGATACACAGGATACGACGATTGCGGAACAAGGCCTCGACGGCCTGACGTTGCCCGGGGCGAAAGTCTTTGAAGCCAAAACGCTCGCGCAGCACCTGGTCCAGGTCGGGCAGTTGAAATACAGAGGACATAGCGGTCTCCCTTGAAAGATCACATCATAGGCGGTCTTTCCACGGGCATGGTCAAAACTGGGAAGCAGGGAAGGATTCCGCTTTGAATGGGGTTGGCATGTCGGCATCGATCCGACAGTCACAACATATGCCCGCGGCAGGGACTTGTCAAGGACTCTGGTAAAGCTAAGGCCGAAACACCGACGACCGGTAGGGTTTCAAGTTTTATGGAAGTCGCGTCGATAATAGCATCAGGTCGTGCATGACTTTAGCAACTCTTCCGCAAATTCGGGTTTCCTCGACCCTGCCCTTCGACGTGGGGCAGATTCAACGATACCTGGTATTCGGGTTCCCCCACCGCCCGTACGTCCTACATCTACCCACAACATAAAAATGGAGGTTTCATGAAAGTCCTTTGCCTGGTGGCCCTGACGGCCCTTTTTGCACTTTTATTTGCCGGAGACGAATCCAATAATCCGCGCCATCCAAACTATCGCCCCAAGGAATTGGTCTTGTTCAACGGCAAGGTGTTTACATCCGACGAGGATAACCTATGGGTGGAAGCCCTGTTGATCAGAGGATCACGTATCGCCGCGGTGGGTGACAACGATCATGTTCAAGCCCAAGCCTCAGCACATGCCGAGAGCATCGACCTCGACGGCCGAACCGTTGTGCCCGGCTTCAACGATGCACACACCCACATGATGTGGCATCCCAATTACTACCACGAAATCGACACGGGTAATTTCGTGCCCGGTCCGGGTCCCGGCAGCGCTGAGGTATTCGACCTGTTGCGGGAAGCAGCGGCCGCCCTGCCGCCCGGCACCTGGATTCACGGCACGGTAGGTGCCGCCTTCCTGGACGACACCTCGGTAGACCGCTTCGCATTGGACGAGGTGGTGCCCAGTCACCCCGTTAAGTTGAGTTCCTGGGGCGGCCACGGAACCGTCATCAACACCATCGCCATGCAAACCGCGGGCATTTCCGAGGAGGAACCCGATCCTCCCGGCGGCTTCTACGGTCGCGTGGGCGACACTGATGTACTTAACGGTCGCGTTCACGAATACGCGGAGTGGCGCCTCAAGGGATTTTTGAAGAATCAGGTTCCCACGGCTTCAGCGGTTCAACAGATCGAGGAGTACACGAATGCCGTTTTGCAGTTCGGCACGACTTCCATTCAAGACATGCCGGTTGGTTTTAGCAAGGCGCAGGCAGAACGCGTACTGGCCCGGGTGGATCTGCCGATTCGGGTGCGCACCATATGCTTCCCGTTGACGCCCGATGAGGACTGCAAGTCTACCCTAAACAGTTTCAAATTCAAGAACAGGGCGCGCCCGGGCGTGAGCACCAGGCTTACCTCCTCCGGACTGAAGTACATCTCCGACGGTTCGCCCATCGAGCGCTTCGCCAGGATGCGTCAAGAATACTCGGACTTGCCGGGCTGGCTGGGTTTCTATACTTTCGACAGCGTCATCGGCGAAATCGTTACACGCTCCAAAAACGGCAATTTTCGCGACCAGTTGATCATGCATGCGGTGGGTAACAGCGCCATCGACGAGGTTTTGTTCGAAATGGAAACCCAAGACGAGGGCGGCACCTGGACCGATCGGCGTACTCGTATCGAGCACGGTGACACCCTGATGCAGGATCAGTTCGACCTGATGCGTCGCCACGATGTGATCCTGGTCCAAAACCCGCTTCACTTCGCCTTGCCGGAGACCCTGCTGGCGCGCTATGGCGAGGAACGGTTTGCGGTGATGCAACCCCTGCGTTCGGTCATCGAAGCCGGGATTGTGGTTGCGCTTGCCTCCGACTTCACCGCGGGTCCCGCCAATCCCTTCCTGGACCTTATGTTCGCTGTTTTGCACCCCACCAATCCGGAGGAGGCGATCACCATGGAACAGGCGGTCATCGCCTATACCTGGGGTTCCGCCTATGCCGAACATCAGGATCACCGCAAGGGAACCCTGGAGCCCGGCATGTGGGCTGACCTGGCTGTTTTGAGCCAGGACATTTTCACGATCGATCCTTTCGATGTGCCGGGTACCGTTAGCCTGATGACCTTCGTAGGCGGCGAAATCGAATATGACGCGGGTGTATTTACCATCCAAAAGTAAAACGAAAACCGGAAGGGGCTCCGCGGGGAGCCCCTTTCTTTTCTAGTCAGCCGGTTTGAACCTCGGCAGCGGTTACTTTCAGGGCCTTCGCGGCCCGGTCGATATCCTCGGCCCCAATGCCGTAATGGGTGACCGCCCGCAAACTTGTTTTGGTCTTGGACAGCAACAGTCCGTTTTTACGGGCTGTTTCGATAAACGCCGGCAGGGTGACCTCTCCGACGGGTTCGAAACAGACGATATTGGTTTGCACCAGGTCCATGTCGATGCGAAAGGCGGGTTCATCGGCAATCGCCTCGGCCAGGCGACGGGCGTTGAGGTGGTCTTCTTCCAAACGATCGGTCATCCGCTCCAGGGCAACAATACCGGCCGCGGCGATCACGCCTGCCTGGCGCATGCCGCCACCCAGCATCTTGCGCAACCGTCGCGCCTTTTCGATCATGCCCCCGTCCCCGGCCACAATGGAACCGACGGGCGCCGCGAGTCCCTTGGACAGGCAAAACATGACTGAATCGACCCGGGCGGTAATAACCGCGGCGGGCAAACCCAAATAGCGGGCCGCGTTGAACAAGCGGGCGCCGTCCAAATGAACCTTCATGCCGCGATCATCGGCCAGGGTCTTTGCGCGCGCCAGATAATCCAGGGAGAGCACCGGGCCGCCGCATTCATTGTGAGAACTCTCCAGGCACACCAGGCGAGTGGGCGCCTCGTGCGTATCCAGGTCATTGCGCACTGCAGCGGCCAGTTCCTTCAAGGGTATTTCACCGTCGGATCGCGTTGCAACGGGATGTAACGGCACACCGCCCATCACCGAGACACCGCCCGCTTCCCAGTGATAGATATGGGAACGGTCGCCCACCAGGGCCTCCTCTCCGCGACCGCAATGGGCCAATACGGCGCATACATTGCCCATGGTACCGGTGGGTACAAACAAAGCCGCCTCCTTGCACACCTTTTCCGCGGCCAACTCTTCCAAGCGATTGACGGTAGGGTCTTCTCCGAGAACATCGTCACCCAGCGGCGCGGTGAGCATGGCTTGCTTCATTTCCGGTGAAGGCAGCGTCACCGTATCGCTTCTCAGATCGACTATATTCATGGCATCCTCCCACGGCCGTTTATTGTAGCCCGTCCGGCCGGTAACATTCCGGCTGTTCTCATTCGTTTATTTCAGAAAATGCACCGGTATCCACCCATCCATGCACACCTCTCGACCTTTACCGCTTGAAGTGGCGAAAATTTATCGGCTTGTGCCCTGTAAAGACATGGTAAGATCTCCGTCTTTAAGGCGCAACGTTTTGAAAATATGGGTCTAGAATGATGCGACACATGGAAAAAGTATGACCCGCGGGTAGAGAAAAGCGGCGCCATGGAGTTGTCGATCGGATAACGGAGGGTTTACGTGATATCTGCATTGATCTTATCGATTACCGTCTCCTTTTCCATTCTTTCGGGAATGACGAATCGGTTATCGAGTCAAGCTTTAAAGAAACAGGTCGATAAGTGGCCTGTAGCTGGTTCTCAGGAATTTGTTCCTACGGTTCCGCAATTCATAAAGCTGGTTGGATAAAGATCGATGAGCAAGTTTTTCGGTTTTCTGCTCTCCTTATTTTTCGTTTCACCTTTTGTCGGCGCCGGCGGCGGCTCTGGATCCGGCGGTAACTTCCCTCCCGCGCTGAACAGCTACGGGGATGCCGAAATCTCCGGTCTGGTAGACATCATCGTCCACCGCATAGGTCATTCCCCGTTCAACCTGGCCGCTCTGATCATTTTCTTTTGCGCCATCATCCACACCTTCATGACCAGCCGCTTTCTGGCCATTGCCCATCACCATGAACACCGCCACAAAGAGTTGATCAAGCAGGGTAAGGCTCCCAAAGGTTCGGTCTCTTTACGTGAAGGCGTTTTCCACTTTCTAGGCGAGGTGGAGGTAGTGTTCGGCATGTGGGGCATCGCTTTGGTCGGGGCCATCTTTTATTTTTACGACTGGCACACGGCCGTGGAGTACTTGACCCACAAGGTTAACTTTACCGAACCCCTGTTCGTCATCGTCATCATGGCGCTTGCATCGACGCGGCCCATTTTGAAGCTGGCCGAAATGTTAATGGAAAGGATTGCCGGTTTGATGGGCGGACAGTTGAAACACTGGTGGCTGACTCTTCTGACCGTGGGGCCCGTGCTGGGTAGTTTCATCACCGAACCCGCCGCCATGACCATCACCGCTCTGTTACTTTCCCAGAAGTTCTACGACCTCGGCCCACGGGATAACTTCAAGTACATGACCCTGGGCCTTCTCTTTGTGAACATCTCGGTCGGCGGAACGCTGACACATTTCGCCGCACCACCCGTGCTGATGGTGGCCGCGCCCTGGGATTGGGGCATGTCCTTTATGATGAGCAATTTCGGTTGGAAGGCCGTCATCGGCATCATTGCCGCCAACTTCCTCTACTTCTCCTCGTATAAGGACGAACTGGCCCGGCTCCAGAATAAATTCGATGTCTTGAGACTTGAATACGAACTGCGTAACCACTTCATGAACGAGGATGAACTGGGCCGGATCTTCGACGACATAGAATTGGTGCTCAATGATGAGTTGGGTTTCAAAAATTCTTTTGATGCCAAATGCGCGGAACTCAAGGACGAATTAAGGATAAAGATTATCGAAGGGGTGGTCGAGCGAGAGGTCGACCACCTTACCGAGGAAGAGATCGCCAACCTGTTCGAAAAGTATTTCGACAAAGTATTCAAAGGTTTCAACAGCGGCGACATGCGCGCCTACGACCGTTTCGAATGGGCCTTCGAAAAACGTTTCGAAGAGATCAAGCTCAGTGAAATGCGCAAAACGCTACCGGGTCTCCTGCCGGAAAGCCTGCGCGTTCCCTATCGCGACCCCGACTGGGATCACCGGGAAGCGGCCGTACCCGCCTGGATCATTCTGGTGCACCTGCTTTTCATGGGTTGGACGGTCTTCACCGCGCACTATCCCGCGCTGTTTCTGGGCGGCTTTCTTTTCTTCCTGGGGTTCTCACAGGTGACAGTTCACTACCAGAACCGACTGGACCTCAAACCGCCCTTGCTCGTCGGGTTCTTCCTTGCCGGCCTGGTGGTCCACGGCGGCGTGCAGGGGTGGTGGATTGCACCGGTTCTCAGTTCTCTGGGTGAGGTTCCACTGATGGTGGGCGCCACCGTGCTGACCGCCTTCAACGATAACGCGGCTATCACCTACCTGGCCACTCTGGTTCCCAACTTCACCGACGAACTGAAGTATGCGGTGGTGGCAGGCGCGGTTACCGGAGGCGGTTTGACTGTGATCGCCAACGCGCCCAATCCGGCCGGAGTCTCGATCTTGAAGCACCATTTCACGAATGGAATCTCTCCCCTGGGGCTTCTGAAGGCTTCGCTGATACCCACTGTGATCATGGGCCTGTGTTTCATGCTGGTCCGATGAGTCGACACGGCTCCCAATCCAGTACCCGTTTACCGAAAACGGGTTGACAGGTCATCACCCCGGCGTCGGACATTGCAACAATTCAAAGCTTTTCACGAATAATACTACTCCGGTCGGATGTGCCGCACACAAGCTGCCGGGCTCACCTGCCTAAAGAAAATCCTCGTGGTTAGAGGTCGACCTGAACCGCGATTTTTGTTAGCATATTGGCCACGTGTATCCCGGCGCCCCCTGCCGGGTTTTGTCTTTTCAGGAGCGCTTCGGCGCAAAAGCCTCTTAACAGTGGAGATTGCCACCCATGCTTGGAACTATCGTCAAGAAAGTCTTCGGAACCCAAAACGAGCGGGAACTGAAACGCATGTTACCAGCCGTCAAGCAGGTCGGGGAATGGGAACCCGAGATGCAAAAACTCTCGGATGACCAACTCCGCGCCAAAACTGACGAATACAAGCAGCGCCTGGCTGATGGGGAGACCGTGGACGATCTCTTGCCGGAGGCATTTGCTACCGCGCGTGAGGCGGCCGTTCGCACCCTGGGCATGCGCCCCTACGATGTACAGGTGCTGGGCGGCATGGTGCTGCATAAGGGCGCCATTGCCGAAATGAAAACAGGTGAAGGTAAAACCTTGACCGCCACCATGCCTCTATACCTGAACGCCTTGGAAGGCAAGGGCGCTATTCTGGTCACCGTCAACGATTATCTGGCCAAACGCGACGCCGAATGGATGGGTCAAGTCTACCGTTTTCTGGGTTTGTCCGTGGGTTGTATCCTCCACGACATGAACGACACGGAACGCCGTGATGCCTATGCCTGCGACATTACCTACGGTACCAACAACGAAATCGGCTTCGACTATCTGCGCGACAATATGAAACACCGTGTCGACCAATTGGTACAGCGCGGGTATCACTACGCCATCGTTGACGAGGTCGACTCTGTCTTGATCGATGAAGCGCGAACCCCGCTCATCATCTCCGGCCCGGCCGAGGGCGGCACCAGCAAGTACTACGACGCCAACAAGATCGTGCTCCAACTGAACCGCGACACCCACTACACCGTGGACGAGAAAGACAACCATGCGCTGTTCACCGAGGCGGGTATCCAAGAGGCCGAGCGTCTTTTGGGGCTGACCAACCTCTACGACCCCGCCAATATCGAAATCCTGCACTGTCTGGAACAGGCGCTCAAGGCTCATTTCCTTTTCACCAACGACGTGGACTACCTGGTTCGCGACGGTCAGGTGATCATCGTTGACCAACACACCGGTCGTCCCATGCCGGGCAGGCGCTATTCCGACGGTCTGCACCAGGCGCTGGAAGCCAAGGAAGAAGTGACCATCGAGAAGCAGAACCAGACCATGGCTTCGGTAACCTTCCAGAACTTCTTCCGCATGTTCTCCAAGCTTTCGGGCATGACCGGTACCGCTGAAACCGAGGCCCCGGAATTTCTGAAAATTTATGACCTCGGCGTGTTCGTCATCCCCACCAATAAGCCCATTACCCGCGAAGATGCCAACGACTTCATCTACGGCACCCGGGATTGGAAGTTCAACGCCATCTGTGACGAAATCATCGAACAAAACCAAAAGGGCCGACCGGTTTTGGTGGGTACCATCGCAATCGAGACCTCGGAAATGCTGAGCGCGGTATTGCGCAGGCGAAATATCAAACACGTGGTCTTGAACGCCAAATACCACGAGCAGGAAGCGGATATCGTGGCCCAGGCGGGTCGCTTGAGCGCGGTCACCATTGCCACCAACATGGCGGGTCGCGGAACCGATATCATCCTTGGCGGCAACGCGGAAGCCCTGGCCAAATACGATCTGGCCCGCGATCCCGAGGCAGACTACGATGCCCTGTTTGAGAAATATACGGCCGTCTGCAAGGAAGAAAAAAAGAAGGTCTTGGATCTGGGCGGCCTTTGCATTATCGGTACCGAACGCCACGAATCGCGCCGGATCGACAACCAGTTGCGTGGTCGTTCCGGTCGTCAGGGCGACCCCGGCATGACCCGTTTCTACCTCTCCATGGAAGATAAGCTGATGCGTTTGTTCGGTAATGAGCGTATGAAAACCATCTTGGCCAACAATATGGAAGAGGGCGTACCGATCGAACATAAAATGGTGAACCGCGCGGTGGAAAAAGCCCAGAAGGCCGTGGAAGCCCGTAACTTCGACATGCGCAAGAACCTGCTGGATTATGACGACGTCATGAACAAGCAGCGGACCACCTTTTACAAGCTGCGCTACGAGTTGATGACCGGCGACCCCCGTGAGTTCATGAACTCCAAAATCGAGGCCATTTCCCGCTATTTCGTGGAAAGCAACACCGAAGAGCGTGTAGATGACGAGAGCAAGGCCAAGATGTTCGACAGCTTGAAGAACATTTTGCGTTATCAACCCGACCCGGAGTTGGCAGAAAGCAACCCCTTGAATCCAGATGCGGTGGTGGAGGACGTTTGCCTGAAAGTCCGCGAAGCCTATGAGGCCAAGTGGGACGAGTTGGGCGTGGAGCCCGAAACGGTCAAGGAACACGAACGCTTCATCATCCTTTACATGGTGGACCAGCAGTGGAAGGACCATATGCGCAATATGGACCACCTGAAGCAAGGCATCAGCCTGATGGGTTACGCCCAGAAGGATCCGCTGATTGAATACAAGAAAGCCAGCTTCGAAATGTTCAACGACCTGATGGACCGCATGGACGAAGAAGTCGTCAAAACCCTGGTCTTCCTGAAACCCCAACTCAGCGGCGAGTCCATGGATCGCATGAGGGAACAGCGCAGGAGAGAGGCGAACGCCATGCGCCGCGCAAGCCAGGGCGATGAGACCGACCGCCCTAAAACCTACCGTCGCGATAAACCCAAACAGGGCCGTAATGAACCGTGTTATTGTGGAAGCGGCAAGAAATTCAAGCACTGTCACGGCCGTCGCTGAGCGGCCGGGCTTGTCCGGACCTGAACAATGCTGAAAGGCCCGGATCAGCCGGGCGTTGAAGAGGAAAAGATGCTGATCGAACCCTTACTCGAAGGTTTGACCTTTGACGACGTTTTGTTGATCCCGGGATTGTCCGAGATCCACCCCAACGATGTGAGCCTGAAGACCCGCCTGGTGGGGGATATCGAACTGAACATCCCGTTACTGTCGGCGGCCATGGATACGGTCACCGAACATCGTCTGGGCATTGCCATCGCCCAGCAGGGCGGCATCGGCGTCATTCACAAAAACCTGGGCATTGCCGCCCAAGCCGCCGAGGTAGACAAGGTCAAGCGTTCAGAGTCCGGCATGATCACAGATCCCATTACCATCGGCCCCGAGGGTTCGCTGAAACAGGCCGATTCCATGATGGGTCAGTTCCGCATCTCCGGTATTCCCGTGGTGGAGAACGACGGCACCCTGGTCGGCATCATCACCAATCGCGACCTACGATTCGAGACCAACTACCAGCAGCCCGTCGCCAATGTCATGACTTCCGGCCGTGATCGTTTGGTAACGGTCCCCATGGGCACTACGCTTGAAGAGGCTCAGTATTACCTACACAAACACCGCATCGAAAAAGTGTTGGTAGTAGACGATGATTACAAGCTGCGCGGCCTGATCACCGTCAAGGATATCCAGAAGAAACTCACTTATCCGCTGGCCTGTAAAGACCCCGGCGGGAGATTGCGTTCGGGAGCGGCCATTGGCGTCGGCGCGGACATGCTGGAGCGAGTGCAGGCTTTGGTCGACGCCAAGGTAGATGTCCTGGTGCTGGACAGTAGCCACGGACATTCACGCGGAGTGATGAACGCGGCCCGCGAGGTAAAAAGCCACTTTCCCAGAGTTCCGCTGATCGTGGGTAACGTGGCCACGGCCCAAGGCGCTGAAGATCTGATCGCGATGGGCGCGGATGCGATCAAGGTAGGCATAGGACCCGGCTCCATCTGCACCACCCGGGTGGTTACCGGGGCGGGCATGCCGCAGATTACCGCTATCAACGAGGCTCACAAGACTTGCTCCAGACACGACATTCCCCTGATTGCGGACGGCGGTATCAAGTTCTCGGGCGATATTCCCAAGGCCATTGTGGCGGGCGCTGACTGCATTATGATCGGCAGCCTGTTCGCCGGCACCGACGAAAGCCCCGGCGAAACGGTTCTCTACCAAGGCCGCAGTTATAAGACTTATCGCGGCATGGGTTCCCTCGGAGCCATGCAGGACGGCTCCGCCGATCGCTACTTCCAGGAAAGCGCGGCTCGCACCAAACTGGTACCGGAAGGTATCGAAGGCCAGGTGCCCTATAAAGGCAGCTTGTCCGCGGTGGTCACCCAGTTGATCGGCGGCCTGCGCGCGGGTATGGGTCTGACCGGCAGCGCAAACATCAAGGACTTGAAGGAAAAGGCCCGCTTTGTCAGAATCAGTCAATCGGGCTTGCGCGAAAGCCATGCCCACGACGTGGTGATTACCAAGGAGGCGCCGAACTACCGGCTCCAATAATCCGCTGAAAAACAAGGGGACGTTTCGGCCTCCCTATTCAATAAGGAATGGATCCCGTTGAAGATCCCCTCATCCGTCGCCAACCGTATTGCTCGTTTTACTCAACACCAGATCGACGCTCTGGATCATTGTACCGATGCGGCGGTGAATTGGGATGAGTCGGTGGCATTTGTACAAGCCCGCAACGGCGGTTGGGGCGTTCGCGTCAACGGCAAGATGGTAGACAGCATTTACAGCCCGGACCAATCCGCCGAGAAATTCCTGATGGACAAACCCTTCGACCACACCGATCTGGTCGTGTTGATCGGCTGCGGCGGCGGCAGCCTGCCCATTGCCCTCGCTCGTCGCCTGACCGGGTTGCCCGTCAAGATTGCGGTTATCGAACCCAATGTCCACCTGTTGACCGGCATGTTCCTGAACAATACGGCCCTGGGCGAGTTGGATCCCGGCAAGATTCAATTCTTCTGTTCGTTGCAGGCATTCAAATTCTACCTTATCGACATCAGCCTGCACGGCGAGCGTTTGCGTGTTTTGTCCACGCCCGCCTACCAGCGACACATGCCGGACCAATTGGCCGCTGTCAGCGCGGCTTTGGACGAGGCGGTGCCGATTATGCTGTCGTGCGCCAAAACGCGAACCAACAACACCCGCACCTGGATTCATCACCTGATCAACAACGTTCGTCATAAAAGCCGCTTCCCCTCTATATTCACCTTGGAAGGTCGAATGCAAGACGTTCCGGCCGTTCTGGTGGCCTCAGGTCCCAGCCTGGATAAGAACATCCAACATATCAAAAGAGTTGAAGACAACGCTTTGATATGTTGCGTCAACAGCAGCCTGCCGGCCTTGCTTCGTCACGGCATCCTGCCGCACCTGGTATTTTCGGTAGAGACCGCGGATGTGACCCACGACCTGACCGGTAACACGGAGGCATTGCAACAATTGACCCTGGTGTTGGCCGAGACAACCAACCCCAAAGCATTTACCCTGCCGGCCGAGAATACCTTCGTGATGCACCAAAACACTTGGAACTATGCGGCCTTCGTGGCCGAGGTCACCCAACAGCGAGTCCGGGGCATTCACGGAGGAGGCTGTAACGCCAACGCCATGTTTGCCGCGGCCCTGATGTTCGGTTGCAACCCCGTCGCCCTGGTCGGTCAGGATCTTGCCTATACCGACGGCCGCCTATATGCCCACGCTACGGATTACGGCAGCTTGACGGCGAATATCGAGGGAGACCAGGCCAAGATCATCGATAAGGAAGGCGTGCTGGACTTCCTGGAGGGGGCTTCCTCCCGCTTCCTGATGGAAGAAAAGATGTACCCGATCCGTGCCTGGAACGGTGAGAGCACGGTATATTCACCCAGTAATTTCAATACCTTCCGTTTGTGTTTCCAGGAGGTCGGTCTCCGAGCGGTTCACGAGACGGGCGTCACCCTGGTCAACGCGACCGAGGGCGGCGCGTATATAGAGGGTTTCGACCACCGACCGCTGGCCGATTATGTTTCTGAACTACCGGCCGGTTGTCTTAACCTGAAAGCAAGGATTGCGGCAAGCCTGGCTGAAGCGGAACTCGCTTCACCGAAAACCATTGCCTCGGGCCTGGCCCGGATCGCCGAACGTTTGGGACAAACGGCAATGCAAGCGGATGAGGCAATAGCCGCGGTCGATGACCTTGAACGGCTGGTTACCGCCGGCGTGACGGAGGGTCCCTTGTTTGCCTCGGCTCACGAACGCTTCGAAAAGGCGCGGCAAAGCGTTGCGGTGCTGCCGCTGTTGGACAGCTATTCCTCCGAATCCTTGACCAGGGCCAAACGGAAGCATCCCGAGGATGGAACGCCGGAAACCGCATTCGCCAGGGCTAAAGCCGTCATGTCGGCCACCCGAGACGGGGCTGCTGAACTGAGGGAAATGATCCTGAAGGCGCACGCCGATCTCTCCACACAAACCCCATAAAGAGCAATCTAAAAACCTTTTGACTGATAGCGGGTGATAGTGTATATTCGGTGTTTCGTGCGAAGTCCGTCCGGACTCGCGCAAAGCGCGCCGAGAGGTGCAGCAACAATACCAGGGGAAGATAAAATGTCTACTTTTTTTCCCAGGAAGGAAGACATTACCCGAAAGTGGTATGTTCTCGATGCGGCCGGCCTGCCTTTAGGCCGGGTGGCTACGTTTGCGGCCAACTTGTTGACCGGTAAGCGCAACCCCAAATACACCCCGCATATGGACATGGGCGATCACGTCATTATCGTGAATGCCGACAAAGCCGTTTTGACGGGTAAGAAGATGAAATTCAAGGCGTACCGTCGCCACTCCAGCCGCCCCGGCGGTTTGAAAGAAGTTGCGGCGGAACACATGTTCGCTAAACACCCTACACGCCCTATCGAGCTGGCTGTCAAAGGCATGTTGCCCAAGACGAAGTTGGGCCGAGCCATGTACCGCAAACTCAATGTGTACGCGGGCTCGGATCATCCGCACGCGGCGCAAAAGCCCGAGAAGCTCGAAGTAGCGCTGTAACAGACTAGGAGGCAATCAAGTTGGCCGATATTCAGTACTACGGAACCGGTCGTCGTAAGTCCAGCACCGCACGCGTTTTCCTGCGTCCGGGCTCGGGCAAAATCACGGTGAACAAACGTGATTTCGATGACTACTTTCCGTCTGACCTGCTCAAAATGATCATTCGCCAGCCCTTGACCTTGACTGAGACGCAAGGCAAGTTCGACATCTACATCACGGTGCGCGGCGGCGGTACCTCGGGTCAAGCCGGGGCAATTCGCCACGGTATTTCCCGTGCTTTGGTCGAATTCAATACGGAACTGCGTTCCCGTTTGAAGTCTGCCGGATTCATTACACGCGATTCCCGCGAGAAAGAACGTCAGAAGCCGGGCCTCAGCGGCGCCCGCCGTCGTTTCCAGTTCTCCAAACGTTAATCTCTTTTCGTTTCCGGGCGCTGCCCGCCGTCCCTCAGGATGGACGGGATTTTCGATGTTGCTTCAATTGGTGCCGGCCAAAACGTCGAGAATTTGCCCCGCGAAGCCATGACAAATCCGGTATAGGAAGGTTATTTTGGTTACGATTTCCATGAAAGAGCTCCTGGAAGCCGGGGTTCATTTCGGTCACCAGACCAAGCGTTGGAACCCGAAGATGAAAAAGTACATCTTCGGAAGCCGCAACGGCATCTACATCATCGACCTGCAGAAGACCCTCAAGAAGTTCCGCGAAGCGGCGGCATTTGTGATCGAAAAAGCCCAAAAGGGCGGCACGGTCCTGTTTGTGGGCACCAAGCGCCAGGCGCAAGAAGCCATCGAGAACGAGGCGCAACGCTGCAATATGTACTTCGTCAACAATCGCTGGTTGGGCGGTACGCTGACCAACTTCAAGACCATCCGTAAGTCGGTTGAAACCCTCAATCGATACGAGGCCATGGCCACGGACGGTTCTTACGACCAGTTGACCAAGAAGGAAATCCTCTCTGTCGAGAAGAAAAAAGATAAGTTACTCAAGGTTCTCTCGGGCATCAAGAGCATGACCCGCCTGCCTGACGTACTTTTCGTGGTAGACCCCAACCGTGAGAAGATTGCGGTTGCCGAGGCCAACAAACTGGGAATCCCCGTGGTCAGTATCGTCGACACCAATTGTGATCCCGAAAGAGTCGACTATGTGATTCCCGGCAACGACGACGCCATTCGCGCCGTCAAGCTGTTCACCGCCCGTATCGCCGACGCCGTCATCGAGGGTGAGGCGATTCACAAGGCAGCCGCTGAAGAGCGCGCCAACTCCGGTGAAGATGAGACCATTATTGAAACCCACGGCCCCAGCGCCTACCATAGCGACGGTTCGGCGCCCAACGAGAACCGCTAAACCATTTTTCGCAATCTAATTTGACCTTTGAGGAGAGCGGGATGACAGTATCCGCAAAACTGGTAAAAGAACTCCGGGACCGCACCGGCCTGGGGATGATGGACTGCAAAAAAGCACTTGGCGAAACCAACGGCGACATCGAGGAAGCAATCACCTACCTGCGCAAGAAAGGTATGGCCAAGTCGGCCAAACTGGCCGGGCGTATTGCTTCTGAGGGCACCATCGTTTCTTATGTGCACGGCGGCAGAATCGGCGTGCTTTTGGAAGTTAACTGCGAAACCGACTTTACCGGCCGTAACGATAACTTCCAGGCTCTGGCAAAAGACATTGCCATGCACATTGCGGCCGCTAAGCCGCGCTTCCTGTCTCGCGAGGAAGTAACCCAGGAGATCCTGGATAAAGAGCGCGAAATTGCCCGTGAACAAACCCTTGCCTCCGGTAAGCCCGAGCACATCGTCGACAAGATCGTCGACGGCAAGATGAACAAGTTCTTCGAAGAGAACTGCCTGCTTGAGCAATACTGGGTGAAGGAAAACAAGAAAACTATTCAGGATGTGGTGAACGAGGCAACGCTGTCTATCGGCGAAAAGATCACCATCCGCCGCTTTGCGCGCTACGAACTGGGCGAAGGCCTGGAAAAGCGCGTGGACAACTTCGCCGAAGAAGTTGCCAAGCAGGCCGGCGGCGCCTGAGATTAACGCTTGATCGCATTTACAGAAGGCGGGCACCTGCCCGCCTTTTTTATTGTCCCTTCACGCCGTAACCGCATCCCCCTGTTCCCCGAACGGGACCCGTATACTGCTAATCGCCTCTCGGAAGTCCACTTGAAGACACTTCTCGCCTTCGCTCGCCCATTTACTTTGATCGCCCCCATGCTCGGCGTGATCTCCGGCGCACTGACCGCCCTGGGTTCACAGCACAGCTTGCGACCCGGGTTCGGCCTGACGGAATTCTTTTTAATTGCCATAGCTGCTCTGGCCGCCGGAATATTGAATGCCGCCGGCAACGGCATCAACCAGATTTACGACCTGGAAATCGACCGCATCAACAAGCCCGAGCGTCCCCTGGCCGGCAGAAAAATGTCCATGCGCCGCGCCGCGGTGTTCACCCTGATTACCTATTTCATCGGTGTCGGCATGACCTGGATCATTGTCCCGTTCCCACAATTCGACAGTTGGACCGACCGCCTGACCGCTCCCCTTCTCTACCACGAGTGCATCGTGTTCTACCTGCTGGCCGCCCTGTTCACCCTGGTTTATTCCGTACCCGCCCTCGGCCGCACCAAGCGAATGACCTTCGGCGCCCACCTGACCATCGCGATCCCCCGAGGTCTCATGCTGAAGGTAGCCGGCTGGTCGGTTCTGGCTTCTGTATGGCATTGGGAACCCTGGTACATCGGTCTCATCTTCTTCCTCTTCCTCATCGGCGCCGCAGGAACCAAGGACTTCAGCGATATGGAGGGGGATCGCCAAGGCGGTTGTAACACCCTGCCCGTTCGTTTCGGCGTACGCAAGGCCGCCTGGATGATTGCGCCCAGTTTTGTACTACCCTGGCTTTTAATTCCCTTGGGTCTGGTGATCAAGCCCGACGGCAAGACCCCGATACTGACCGGTGACCCGCTGCTTTTGGTGCTTTTCTGCCTCAGCCTGGTGATCTGGGGCAGTTATACCCTATACCTTATCTTACGCAATCCCGAGGACCTGAGCAGGGTAGAAAATCACCCCTCCTGGAAGCATATGTATTTGATGATGTTTTGGGCTCAGACCGGCTTCGCGGCGGCCTATCTCATTCGGCTGTAAGCCGCATGAACACCATATTCCTGCACCTTTTTTCCGACAAACTGCATCTATTTTCCGGCGGGTATGATATCATACCCGTTTAGCGCAAAGGCAAGGGTCATAGATTCATTTCTACCGTCAACTTGCGAATCCGACAGCCTAACTTAGCGATTGATAATGCGGAGGTTAACTCAGCCATGACCAACAACAACCAAGATGATCCCAACGTAGAAGAAAAACCCACAGAGCCCACTGAAGAAACCACACCCACCGCGGAAGGCTCCACTCAGGAGGCATCAGTAGAAGCCGCCGAGGTCGAAAGTGACACTGCCGCTGATCCCACGGCAGGAGAGGCGGAAGCTGCCGCCGTAGCAGAGCCTGATCCCGAAGAAAAAACCGAAGCCCCGGAAGCTCCCGCAACCGAAACCGTTTCCGCCGAAGCAACCGGCTCGGAAGCCGAGGCTGAGCCCGCAACCGAAGCCGTTTCCACGGAAGCCGTCTCGGAGGCAGCCGAGGCTGAGCCCGCAACCGAAGCCGTTTCCACGGAAGCCGTTTCGGAGGCAGCCGAGGCTGAGCCCGCAACCGAAGCCGTTTCCGCCGAAGCAACCGTCTCGGAGACGGCGGAGGCTGAGCCCGCAACCGAAGAAGTTGCGGAAACACCGGCTGCAGAAGCACCCGTCACCGAAGAAGCTGCCGAGGCGCCCGTCGCCGAAGCCCACGGTGAAGATGAAATCGCTGAAAACCCTCTTGCTGAGGACAGCGATGAAGACGACGAGGAAAACGACCAGGGTAAGAGCTTTGAAGAACTGTTGGAACAATACGACCAATTCCGCTCCTACCGTCCCGGTGACATCGTTGCGGGTACCGTGGTCAGCCTCGGCGAACAGGAAGTACTGATCGATATCGGCGCGCGCGTGGAGGGCATGATCCCCGCTACCGAACTGCGCGACAAAGACGGCAATTTCAAAGTTACCGACGGGGAACAACTCACCGTCATGGTCTGCCGCTTCAATCCCGATGCTCAGTACATTCCCCTCTCCTTCGAGCGCGCTCGCGTCTCCAAAGTCTGGGACGAAATCGAGTCGATCGCCGAAGAAGAAAAAATGATTACCGGTACGATTATCGAAAAGGTGAAGGGTGGTTTCATTGTAGATGTGGGTGTCCGCGCTTTCCTGCCGACCTCGCAGGCCACGCTCAAACCTCAGAAGGAGTACCAGGACCTGCTGGGCCAGAGCCTGGAGTTCTCCATCCTCAAGATTCAGCGCCGCCGCGGTAACCTGATCCTATCTCGCCGTGACATTTTGCAGAACGAGTTCGAAGGCAAGAAGAACGAACTGTTCGAAAAACTTGTCGAAGGCGCCGAACTGGAAGGTACGGTCAAGAACATCACCGATTACGGCGTCTTCATCGACCTGGGCGGTTTGGACGGCCTGCTGCATATCACCGACATGTCCTGGGGCCGTGTCACCCATCCCAAGGATTTGGTGGAACTGGGCCAGTCCATCAAGGTCAAGGTTCTGCGTTTCGACCGTGAGAAGGAAAAGGTCAGTCTCGGCTTGAAGCAATGCGCGCCCGATCCCTGGCTGAGCGTTGCGGAGAAATATCCCCCCGGCACCATGGCCAAGGGCAAGGTCTTGAACCTCACCAGCTACGGCGCGTTCGTTGAAATGGAAGCCGGTGTCGAGGGCATGATCCACGTCTCCGAACTGAGCTGGTCCAAGACTCGTACCGAAACCTCCTGGCCTTTGCTCAGCATTTGGGCGGGGTTACGGATCTTCTTGGTCCAGCTCAGTTCGGAGACGTGGATCATGCCCTCGACA
>JAAUYB010202011.1_pt1 | contig 39176 bp, 34 predicted proteins | sample 7278071 | NCBI WGS metagenome assembly JAAUYB01 (sample SAMN14350121, study PRJNA611818) | marine sediment metagenome | isolation source: surface marine sediment (1.8m) | place: French Polynesia: Moorea | collected 2018-08 | reverse complement strand
CGCAAAGAGCTCTTCGCCAGAGTAGAACCGACGCCCGTTTCGGATCACTTCGGGTTCTGGCAGGGTGCCATCGCTATGACACTTCCGGAGGAACTGACCGGTCACACCCAAGAGATCGGCAGTCTCTGTTGCGCTGAATAGTCTCAAAAACTTGCGCTGGTCCGGGGCGTAGGCCTGCTCGAGATGTGTAGTCAGCGCGGTCTGTAGACGGTCGGACATCTCCCGCGTAAGGTCGGATTGAGAAGCCGCACGGATCGGCGCCGTCTGGAACATGGTTGTCGTTTTCCTGCTCGAATGCGCTTATTTGCGCAACTTGACTCCGTTAGGTCGCGATTCACCCCTCTAAGTCAAGAAAATTATCCACAATTTGTGCGAGGGCGCCAGAGTTGGCACAACGGAGGGTATCGACACCTGCGGTGTTAACAGCTGTTAACTTGGCACGCGGTCGCGAATAACGGGCGGCCGCAGCCGCCCGTTTGGCCGCCTATGCAGCCTCTTTCGGACCCCAGGGGATCACCGCCTGCAGCGACGCGTCGTCCTGATGTGCGGCCTTGCCGAGGTTGGCGTTGAAGCCATAATCGCGGATCGTCAGCGTGAAGTAGTCCGCGCCGGTCTCACGGCTTTGCTTCTTCCAGATGCCGCCGCATTCGACGAGACGACCGCGAGGTGAGCGTCCGAGGACACGATGGGTGGGCGCCATCGGGTTGTCGCTTGTCATTGGCTCGACGGTGATATCGATGTCGAAGGTCAGGGTGGAGATCGATCCGACGCCCTTAGCGGTCTCGATGTCAGTGCCGTCGAACTTGATGCAGTTGGTAGTCATTGCTGTGCTCCTTTTCTGGTGTTGCAATGATGGTCAACGGGCAAGGGCCTACGACCTGAACACACCGAAGGCGCAGCGAAGCGGAGAAGGGCAGGGGGCCTGAATTTTGCCCCGCGAGGAATGCCCGGCAGGGCAGGGGAAAATTCCGGCACCCGCCCTTTGTGTTTGGGTCGAACCTTGCGACCAGCATGTCTTGCAACGCCGAAAAAAGGGGCATTGCGAGCGCACCGCATCATGGTGGAGCTTGCATCGATAGGTAGACGACCTCGGACGACACCCAACGCCTCGCTGGTAGCGGCCATCGGATGCATCCCAAGGCACGACACGAAACCCGGGGCATTGTGCGAAGAGCGGTTTCGCCATCAAATGCTGATGCTGGGCTCAAGTGGGACGCAAACCATGGATATCGATACCGACAAACTGGACGCCGCCGCCTTGGCCATTCTGAGCCCGACACTTCATGACGATGCGCGTGTTTGGAAAGGGATTGATTGGGAGGTCACCGACCGGCTTCATGCAAAAGGCCTGATCGAAAACCCGGCAAACCAGGCAAAATCCCTTGTTCTGACCGAGCGAGAATTGGAGCTGGCCAGACGTTCGTTGGAAGACCTATTCGGCAAAGAATGACCAACAAGGGCTCTTAAGCATAAGTTTCTGTTGGCATTTCACCTGCCGTTCAGCGACCGGAGTACCCTGTGGATTTCGACTTCAATGCACCGCACATGCGGTGCTCCCGCGCGGATAGCGCCGGTCCGGCGGCGGGGCGAGGGGCTCGGCCTTCTGCCCCGCCGCCGGAAATCTCTTGGGCCGTAAGTCGATTGAACAAAAACAAGAAAAACCCCGCCGAAGCGGGGCCAGTTGGGTCTCCCACGAAGGAGCAGTCAGGTGCAGTCGGGCACCCATGTGTCGAGTTTGGTCTTCTGCTCGGGGGTCAGCTTCATGAGTTTCTGGGTCGTGGCATCGCTCACCAGCTTCTCCATCTTCTCGGCCTTCTCCGCTTTCTTGAGCTTGGCGAAGGCGGTGACGCGCTCATCACGCGCATCGCAGTCGAGGAATTCGCAATGCAAATCGACAAGATGTCCCGCTGACACCCGTGAGAAGAAATTCTCCGCCGTCGGCGTCCAGTGCTTGCGGATTTCCGCCCCAGCTTCCTCCGCGATCAGGCCAAAGAACTCCGCGCCACCGGCCTGATAGGGCAGGGTGCGGACGATGGCTTCGGTGATCTTGGCGTTCCGCGCCTTCTTGCCATCCTCCCGGAAGACGGCGAAAGCCTCAGACAGGTCCTCGACCCGTGTTCCATTCTGCCAATAGGCGGTCGGATCGGTTCCGTGGTCGAGACGCGGTTCGTGGTCAAAGCCGACCTCGACGCTCGGAACATTGGCCGGGCGATCCAACCGGATGCCGAAAACACTTTCGAAGCTGCCCGACGCCTCCGACAGACCGAACCCAAGCAGGTCCAGAACCAATTCCGGTTTGGCCAGAAGTGCGGCTTGCACCGCCGCTAACCGGATCGCCTGCATGTCGGCGACCAGCTTCTGGGAATAGGGGGATTTCGGGACGTCAGGTTTGGTCACCTGCGTCGCTTGCAGGACACCCGCCTCGATTGCCGCTTTCTTGTCCTCGGCACGGACCAGCCCGGCGGTGACCTCGATCTCGCCGGAACTGTTCACAAGCAGGATGCAGCCTGAATGGGCCTTCTGAACCTCGGAATACTCCCCGTCGAGGATCGCCTGTAGCGCGGCGAGCCGCGCCTCGCCACCCGCATCCAGCACCCCGCCATTTGCGAGGTCCGCGAGTTCGTCATATTCTTGCGTCTCTTCTTCGGTCAGATCGCCTTCCACCGGGTAGAGCCGAGCCAGTTTCATCTGGTCCAGCTCATAGTAGTTGAGCCAGGCTTCGCTGCGGGCCTCGGCCCATCCCCAGCCTTCGCCTTCAACCAGACCGGCCCGTGCGGCCTCCAGCTCTTCTTCGAACAGCCGGTCCAGCAGGGCAGGGCAGGCGAGGAAGACTTCGTCAGAGAACAGATCCCGGGTCACCGCGCCGCCCTCGGCCTCGTAGGCCTCGACGCCGACGAACCGGGCGCGGCGGTCCGTGGCCTTGATCGCGTCGGGATGCAGCGCGTTTTTGATCGCCGCTTCTGAGACGGCCTGTCCTTTGACCTGACCCAGAATATCGAGCGTGAGCGCCTCGTCCTGCGACAGCGTGAAGGCCTTGGCCGTCCCAAGACTGATCTCGCCCGCCGCCAGCGCGTCAAGCACGGGCTCCGGCAGACCGGCGAGCGCCAGCCGCTGGTAGACGCGCGCCTCTGTGACCGCGAAGGCCAGCGCAATCTCCGGCACAGATGCGCCACGCGCCTTCATCCGCCCGAAGGCGCGGATTTCATCGGCGGGGGTCATGTCCTCCCGCGAGGCGTTCTCCGCGCTGGCCCAATCCTCGGCCTCCGCCGCGTCCGCCGCCAGTTTCACCGGTAGGGTCGCAAAGGGATGGCCCTCGGAGCGCTCGACGATTTTCTGGATGGCCCGCAGTCGGCATCCGCCCGCGACGATCCCGACCTTACCGTCTGCGTCCAAAATACCGGCGAGATTGTGGATCAGGCCAAAACGCTCGATGCTAGAGGCCAAGCTGTTGATATGCGCCTCGGAGACCGTCTTGCGCGAGTTCAGATCGGAAATATACAGTCTTTCCAATGGGATATGCTGAATTGTGGTGTCGGCGGTGATGATCTGTTGCTTGGTCAAGGTCTTGTCCTTTTGAGATTTGGATTACCCGCCCGGATCGCGGGATCGCGACCGGCGGCTGGGTTGGTTTCGAAGGGGAGGGCAGGGGACCGGCTTGCGACCGGCCCCCGGGGTCACCACCAACAGGAGTAGAAGACGGTTGACCCCTGCTCGAGTTCGGCCCGCGCCCATGCGCAGAATTCCAGATCGTAGTCCCGGTATTCCGCCGCCTGCTCGTCTTGGAACTGGTGGCCATAGAAGAACCCGCCCTCGCAATGGGGCAGGGCGCTTCCCTTCACCGCCCGTTCCAAACTTTCGATGTCGCTGGCCTCAAGCCGCAACTCTCCGCAATTGAGTTCGGAGGCCGTGAGCCCGGTGCGGTTCTCGTAGAGCGTCTCCACGAAGGTTTGCAGCTTGGAGTGTTTCCGCCAGACGAACTTCGGGGTTTCGCCCTCTTCTCCGCTTTCTGAGGTATTGATGTATGCGTATTGATCGAGGCCCATGTGCAGGCTCCTTTCCTTCGTGGTTGGAGCGGTGCGGGGCTCGTTTGATGATGACCTCTCGGCCCAGGCCCGCTTTCCGCCTTTGGGCGAAGGCCTCTCCTGTCTCTGACATTCGGAAGACCCCGCCCGCGTCTTCCGGAGGGCAGAGCAGGCGAGGGCAAAGCCCGACTTGCGGCCGCTGGGGCAGGGGTCAACGGGGCGGAGTAGGGGCGTGGTGCGGCCCGCAGCCAAAGGCGAGGACACGGGAGCCCCTGCGCAGCCGACGCGCGGCACGCGCGGCGCTCGCCCGTTGACGCCGGCGTCAGAGGCTGGCAGCGGATAAGCCGATGGGAACGGTCACTGGGCTTAGAGCGGAGCGGAGAGCCCGGTGCCTCCTGGATTCTCGATCCCGCACGAGAGCCGCAGGATCACCTGCTAGTCCTTGCGTGGCGTCAGGTCGAGAGACGGAGACGGAGATTCCGTAAGGGCAGCAAAAGGGGTCCAATGAATCGATACAAGCAACGTGAGTTTCCGTTCAATTTGTGCGCGGCGATCGACCGGAACGAGCCCGACGCCGTCATCGGATGCAGTGCGGCGAACGTGCGGCTTCCATCGGCACGGAAAAAACGTGGCGAGTCTCTTCAGTTCTGCCCGGGACTTTTGACTATTCAAACAATTTGAGCGTTGGTTGGCACATTTGGTATGTGTCTGTGCTTTAAGGCACCGGGGGCGAAGATTGAGGACCCGGCGATTTGAAGTTACTCAGCGTTAAAAGGAGTTGCTTTTGCAAATCGTTCAGTGAATCCAATCTCATTGACTGCAGTTTTGCGAGCTTCGCTCGCTCTTCGTGGACAAGTTGCCTTTCTTCCATCAATACCTCGACCGCCACCAATAAGACCGCCAACGCCAACAATACAGGAACGACCAATGATGAGTTTGCGAGTGTCCATGCCCATCTGGCGCGACTTGTTGCCGTGCGGGTACGAGGCTCAGCGACAGTTTCGGGGGTGGCGTCAAGTAGTATTGGAATTGCCGGATTGACCTTGATTTCATAGTCCATTTTTTCCATGCTAGGGCGCAAGGGAAGTCCATGAACTTCCTGAACCGCATCAACAAACGCCATTTCGCAACCCCTTGGAATGTAGGAGTTCAGGAATACTTCGAAAAGTTCGAAATTATTGTCGAAAAAAGAAATTGCATTGTTGGCGCCAACGAGATCTATAGATAAATCCAAGCTCCCATACCCCGATATGCGAGTATCAAATGCAAATCTTAACTGTCTACTAGCAATATCGCTAGCCTCCCTCTCGTCACCCCTATCTTTTTCGTCAAAGTAACGAAGGGCATGGCGTCGCAAATCGTCCGAAAACGTTCGACAAAAGGCATTCTCAAATAAGCTAATCTGAGTTAATTCGAAACGCCCTTCTGCCTGCAATTTGAAGAATACGTCGTCCCAGAAGGCCTCCCTCGGGCTATCCCGGGACTCCTTGCCCCGATGAATAATGCGGACTGAAATTGCATCAGGAAACCGTTCCACGGTTCTTACGCTACCGGCCATGTCTTCCTCTCTCAATATTCAGTGGAATATAGCTATGATACATGAATCACCCAGAGATTTACCGGCTCGCGTCGAAGCACAAATCTAATGAACGGGAATGAGCGACAAAGCCTGGTGCTGAATCTTGAATTCGGGCTGCGGTTTTGCGCCGATGGCCGGGCCTAGCTGCGGACGGCAGAGATGATCAATTTACACGTGCGTTAACCGAGCGAACACTGGTTTTTTTAAGTCGCGCAGCAATAGTATTCTCAAAATAAAATGGGAGAACTCGAGGATGATGCTCTTTCGACCAAGTTCGGAAGTCGCCGTTCGCCCGATGGCAATATTGTCCCGCTGAGTACCTGTTCGCCTAAAGCGCAGTGAATGGCTGAACACCCCGAGACCCGCCATTCGTGCAAGGCGCAGGGAAGGACGGGTGAGAGCCCAATCTGTCCGCTGATACACAGGATCTCAATGTTCGTTGTGCACCGCAGAGCCGTCCAAATAGGCAACAACTTCCGGTTCTCAATCGCCAATTGCGGTCCGGACAGCATCAAGTAGCAGGTCCTTCCTCAGAGGCTTTTGCAAAAGTACAATGTCGCCCGGCAGCCCGTTGCCACCGACCGCGGCCTCTTTGGGATAGCCCGACATGAAGATGACCTTTACGCCGTGCTTCATCCGCAACACAGCTTTGGCTAGATCTGGGCCCTGCAGCGACCCAGTCATTACCACATCGGTCAGGATCAGATCGTATTCGGCGCCCGCCTCTATCCGTGTTAGCGCTTCTTCGCCATTGAACGCCGTCTCGACCTTGTGCCCGCCAGCTTCGAGCTGGGTGCGGATAACCTGCAACACGGCGGGATCGTCCTCCACAACGAGAATTCTACCAACGTGGCCGGACTGATCGGGCATAGAACCTTCCACTGCCATGGTCGTCGATTCCAGTAGGACCGGAAAAAGTAGGCTCACCGATGAGCCTCTTCCCGGCACGCTGGAGATCCGCAGTGCCCCGCCGGATTGGCGTGCAAAGCCGTGAACCATCGACAAACCAAGCCCCGACCCTTCGCCCACCGGCTTTGTCGTGAAGAACGGTACGATCGCCTCCTGCCGGGTAGATTCTGCCATCCCAAAGCCGGTGTCGGTCATGCTTATCGCGCAGTAGCGACCGGGGGTCAGTGCCTCGCCGTCAAGCTGAACATCATCGAGTCCGATCTCCTGCACCGTGCTTTCGATGACCAGCCGACCACCATTCGGCATCGCATCGCGCGCATTGATGGCGAGGTTCAGAAGCGAGGACTGTAGCTGATCCGGATCGATCACCAAGACCAGCTCTACGGCGCCGACATCGACCGACACGTCGATGTTTTCCGGCAGTACGCGCCGGATCATACGTTCCGCTTCGTTAAGCGCTTCGGCGACCTCCAGCGGTTTGGGCTGCAGCACCGCCTTGCGGCCGAAGGACAAGAGTTGCCGGGTCAGCGACGCGCCACGTTCTGCGGCCTTCAAGGTCTCGTTCAGGTAAAGGCGCTGTTCGGCGTCAATTTCCGTGTCCTCAAGCAGTTCGAGATTGCCGTAGATCACGCTGAGCAAATTGTTGAAGTCATGGGCGACCCCGCCCACAAGGCGCCCGATCGCCTCAAGTTCGCTGGATTTGCGCAACCGCTCCTCCTGCAGAACCTCCTTGGTGATGTCCTGGAAAGTCCCGAAAAAGGCGACCGGCTTGCCGGAAACATCCTTTTCCACCTCGGCATAGGCCCGGACGTGGCGTACTTCGCCCGAGGTATGAATAATCCGTGCCTTCACATCGTAGGGTTTGCCATCGATCGCCGCGCCTTCGACCCCGCGCTGGATCAGGTCCCGGTCATCGGGGTGGTAGAAGTTGATCGCAGTCTCCACGTCGGGTTCCAATTCCCCGGGTTCGAACCCATGGATCCGGTAGGTCTCCGGCGACCAGAAGAGCTTTGGTGGATCCAGGTTCACGTGCCAGTGACCGATATGCGCAAGCCGCTCGACGCGTTCGAGCGTGCTCAGAAGGCTCTCTTGATCGCTGAGGTTTCGGATCGAGCCGACCATCTTGACGAGTTCGCCCGCGCTGTCCCAGCTCGCGTGACCGCTAGAAAAGATCGGGACCGCGTGGCCGTCACGATGCAACATGCGAAATTCAATTTCGTATGGAACGCGGTCCTTGAAATGCGCGTCCAACGCCGCCTGTACCGCCTCGACATCCTCGGGATGCACCATCTCGTAGAAGTCACCCAACTGACGCTCATGGGCTCCGCGCTCGAGGCCGAGTAAGGTCAGCAGGCGGTCACTCCAAAAGAGCCGGTTCTCCTTGATGTCCCATGCCCAAAGTCCCTCGCTGGTCGCGGACACCATGAGGCCAAAGGTGTCGAAGAATTCACTGGGTAGTTGTTGATCGAATTGTTCATCCATTCGACGATTGCCCTGCAGTTATTGGGAGAGGTTGTTGCTACGGCAGCTGTAAGGTTGATTCAGGATAGCCAAACTCAACTGAATTGATACGAAGATTTTTATTCACGATTAGTGCTGAAATTGCGCTCGGGTCTCTCAAACAGAGAAGAAAAATCTTGATTGTGGGAGCCTGTGCCGCGGGCCAACAATGGGATGTGGCTTCGGTCTAACGGGCGGACAAGGCTTCTTGCACCGCAGCAATCAAGTCTTTCTTTGCGACAGGTTTCATCAACCTGATGTCGGAGTCTCGCAGGCCGTTGCCATGGATTGTCGCCTCCCGAGCATAGCCCGACATGAACACCACAGGGATAGATGAGTTGATACTTCTGATTCTTCTCGCCAGGTCCGGTCCCTGCAATCTACCTGGCATAACGATGTCGGTGACCAAAAGATCGAAAGTCTGATCTGCCTTAAACAACCCTAGAGCCTGATCGCCGGTTCGCGAAGGAACCACAGTGTGCCCTTCGTTTTCTAGTATACGCACGAGCAGGTCGAGGACATCCGCTTGATCTTCAGCGATCAGAATGCGCGCTTCGATATCAGGTTTTGAGATGGCGCCAGTCGGTTCCGTTATTTCGCGTTCTTCTTCAGTACTACGCGAAGCCGGGAAGTATAGTTTGACCGTCGTTCCAATGCCGACCTCTGAGTAGATTCTTGCGCCACCTCCGGACTGCCGCATGAAGCCGTGGACCATCGAGAGTCCCAACCCACTTCCTTCAGCGAGGCCCTTTGTCGTGTAGAATGGCTCAAAAGCGTGCTGGATGTTGTCTTCGGGAATTCCCGCGCCTGTATCGCTCACAGCAAGCAACGCGTAGCGTCCTGCGTCCAGATCATCGCCAATACCGCTCTCTAGTGGATGATCGAGAACAACGTTAGATGTTTCTAGAGTGATGACACCACCATCGGTGATCGCGTCACGCGCATTGATCATCAGGTTGAGCAACGCGCTTTCCGTTGTGGACCGATCCGCTTCTACTGGCCAAAGATCGGCTTCAAGAGACTTCTCGACTCGGATGCTCGCTGGGATCGTGCGCGCAATCCAATTGTCCATGTGTTGGACTATGTCCGACAAATCCAATCTGGTTGGATGCAGATCCGCGCGCCGCGCGAAGCTAAGCATGTTCTTCGTTAGGTCGGCACCCCTGGCGGTGGCACCGATCGCGGCATCGATGAGCTTGACGCTCTCGGCGTCCATTGTCTCGTCCCGCAACAGTTCGAGATTGCCTAGGATGACATTCAGCAAGTTGTTGAAATCATGGGCAACACCCCCGGTCATCTGACCGACCGCTTCCAACTTTTGCGACTGCATCAGTTGTTCTTCGAGGTCTCGGCGGCGCTCCTCGGCTTCTTTCCTTTCAGTCACGTCGGTGATGCTGGCGCGGACAAGGTTCCTTTCCGGATCGGGAAATCGTGCGAGCTCGATTTCGCAGGGTATGTTCTGGCCGTCGCGATTGCGATGCATCCATTCGAATGTCGGGAATTCTCCTTCCAACGCCTGCATGAGATAGTCGCGTGACGCCTCATCCGAACGGCGGCCATCAGTTTGGAATTCAGGACTAAGATCAGCCGGACCAATGGAGTTGAGCAGATCCACGGTCGAATACCCAAAGATCCGCGCCGATTTTGGGTTGGCCTCGATGAAACGACCGTCATCTACGTTGAAAATCATGATCCCATCGGTCGCCAGGTCGACGAGTGCTCGGTAGCGCGCCTCCTTTTCCTGTTGGTCCTTCTCCGAAAGCAGGCGGAGCGCACTGTCCCGTTCTTGGAGAAGGACCGCGACCAAAAAGGTTGCGATCACAATAGAGGTTATGAAGATCTGCAGAGAGGCGACATTGTTCTCCGGGGAGAGGTCCGAAAACGGACCAAACCCGTTGATCGCGTAGGTAAGAGCAATGAACGAAACCGCCAACAGACTCAGAGCAGCACCTTTGGGCCCCAACCGAAGCGCCATCCACAAGATCACAGGGATCGGCAGAAATTGCATACCTCGAAAATCGACCCCGAACGGGTGAAGCGGGCCGTATGCGAAGAGGGACAGGACGATCACGAGCACCGTCGAAACGGCCGCCTCCGTTCTTTCGAGAGTGCCCGACTTGCGGGACCAACCAACCCAATCCGACAGCGTCAAAACCACAGGCGCAAAGACTAGATACCCGATTAAGTCCGCGAACCCCCACCTGAGGACAGTCTGAGCGAACGCTCCACCCGATATGGCGACCCAACCTGCGCCAATAATTCCGCCAACAACCGACGCAGCGGAAACGGCCAGGAAGAGCGATAGCAATCTACGAAGGTCCCGCAATCCGGTCGGTACATCACCGAGCAGCCGCATGACTCCATATCCTAATCCAACCGCGAGGCAATTGGCGCCTGAAAAGACAAGAGAAGAGACAAAATCAAACCCAATCCAGAGTTCTGCGCCCAGGTAGGCGGGATAGGCGAGGACCAAACACGTCAAACGGTCACGAGAACTTAGGCTCAGGATTGAGGCAAACAGAATGGCGTTCGGAGGCCAAAACGTCGAAATGCCATTAGGAGGAAACCCGAATACTCCACCCCAAACGGTCGCGATAACGACAGCAACAAGCGTAAGGCAGATTTGGATCGGTCTCTGCATGCCGGCGGGCACCCTTTGATCACACAAATGCCGGCGGCGAGCACGACACTCCTAGGAGCCTATTGAATCACTAGTGCTCAAACCACCCTTAGGCTTCGGTGTGCCAATTAATTGAGCAATTGATGTGCGCCAGAATTGAACGCTCGTGTCATGAACCCGCCTAACTTCTTTGGGGAACAAACCACCTTTGGAGCATGCAGTCTGTGTGTTTGGTCCCAACGTCGCCGCCACTCTTGGTAGCGTATACTCGTCGTGGCAGGTTCGCCCTTGCCAAAGCATAGGGGGGTATTGTGTCGCGCCGAAGGAACTTGGACCCAGTCGACGGTGAATCGAACAGGAATGACGCGTCAGCGAACGGCGGATGCTTGTAGCAGCGGACGTTCTTGAAACGCGCGGCGAAGGCCCGGACAGAGCCCTCTGCAGACCTGTTCCTTCCACCGACCTCGCACCCGCAGCATCGCCTTTCGAATCCTGGCGCATCGCGACGCAGAATCAAGACCGGACGTTCAGGCAAGCTGCCGCGGGATAGAAGGCAACAATGACCGAGTCGCGGACAGATCGGCCGTTCGCCGCGTTCGCGTCAATGACCGCAATCGTGCGGCCCGGTCAGAGCGGTGGTTGGTGATTGCCAACGAATGCTCAGCCATGACGGGAGCGCCGTACTGCACGGCCTCCCGCTTTAGCCTTAGGCAGCAGGGAATGTCGAATACCCGTTCCATTTATCAAGTGGAGGTTCCAGCCCAATGGACCAAAGGCCGGTCATGCACTGACCGTCAAGTCGGGCCACCCAGTGGTGGCATCCCAATTTGTCGCCATGACTCGCTGCGCGCCACGAAACACTTTCTTTCCGGTTTCGCATCATACTCCCAGCAACCGTCCTCAGGTCCGGAGACGTTGATGCTTGATTATCTTGCCGAGGAAGAGCGTGCCCTGCGGCGCAGACTCCTGTTTCGCTTACTCAAGAACTTTGATTTCGACAAACCATCGATTCAGCACGAACTAATTTCCGATCTCGTAACGCCGTACGCGGCGATACCGGGGAGTGATCACTTCGCGTTTGCGTTTGAGGCGTACGGAAATTGAAAGCGAGAACGATCACTGGCTAGTCTGCAAGGCAGCGGCGCATTCCACAAATATGAGGATTGGGTGTTCGGCCGGAAGCCAAACACCAGCACATCATGGGCGAAGTTTCAATCGAATGTTATCCAATCGCCGGCAAGGATCGGTCATCGAGCCAATAAACCTATCAACTGACTGAAACCTAACCTGAAACTCAAACAAATAGAGCTTCGATCAGAATGTAGATCGACCGTAGGTTCACCCCGAGGATCGGAAAACCCAGAGCGAGCATGACTGAAAGGCGTGCTCGCCCGAGGCGTATCGGGGGCCGGTTGTCGTTGGCAGGTGCTGGGGTGATCAGTTTTGGCCTCTGCCGGTATCGCCAAGGGGGCCTGATGGCACCCCTTGGCGCTGAACCAAACACTCGCAACGCCGACCGCCATGGTTGATGTGGGCGGTGGCGGACCCGTGACCACGAAAGGTGTCAGAGTATTTCGCGAAATTGGTTAACCCACCGCAAACAGGCGGGTACGTATTCAGAGAGAACTGCTTCGCTAGTAATGCAGAAATCCCTCCCAAGCGTACCAAACCGCGAGGTCTTCCGGTTTATCAATTCAAGGGACGAAGCCTAGGGCCTACCGGGAATTCCGGAGTTCCTGAAGAAGTGGACCGGACAAGCGCGAAAAGTTCGATCTCGGCCACGAGGTGACCTCTCGATGAATGAACCTGGGTAGATCGCTTCGGTCAGATGGGCTTTCGGCTTTTGTTGCAAGACAATCGGGTAATTTCTGCGAATTCGGGCTGGCGAGTGGTTCGAAACATCGCTCGATCTCGGACTCCCGATGCTGCGTCACAAGGTGCCCGTAGGTGGCGCTGACCGTTTGAGTGTTTGCATGTCCCAACTGCTCGGCGACGATCATCAGCGATGCGCCCGATTGAACGAGCTGGCTGGCATAGGTGTGGCGGAGCCTGTGAAAGGTCAGGGAGGCAGGTAACCTCGCTTGGCCGCGCGCCGCCTGGAAGTAGGACTTGTACTCGCCGCCCCAAATCCGTCCATTTTCCTTTCGGAATAGCCGGTCGGATGACAGCCGCCCGTTGGCCAACGCACGGAAAAACACGACACCCTCCGATGGTAGGAATACGTGACGGCTGCGCCGCCCTTTTGGCGAGGAGATAAAGACGGAGTTCATCCGGTCGCTGACGTCACCAACCCGCATCTGAATGAGTTCATTCGCGCGGCAGCCTGTGTAGAGCGCCGCTCTGACAAGTGTCTTGAGATCTGGATGACAGGCACCGATTAGCAACCGGCACTCGGTGCGATCAAGAAAGATCACGCGTGGACGGTCCACTTTCGGAACCCGGCGCAGACATCGTTTGGGTCTGTCGGTATGGAGCGCACCGCGTTCCCAGGCAATATCGAACGCTCCCCGCAGGATGCTGATCAACGCGTTCAGCGTCTTCTTACGACGCCGCAGTTCGTCTTCTGACAGACGTTGAATCGGCACCCGTGGGCCAGGCGTCTTTTGCCCCATCTTGGGAGGCGTCTCGATAACATCCATGGCGAGGTCGTAGAAGTGCCGGCCGTTGAAATCCTCAGCCGGTATCTGCGACACGCGCGGAACCAGATGATAATTGATCAGGCTGACCAGCGTCTCGAAATGCGATCGCGTCGCGGCAATGCGTTTCCAGTCGAGATAGTCAGCCAAGGCGTGTCCCACGGAATAGACGGAGCCAATCGGGCAGATGTTGAGGCAGCGTTTTGAGCCGATCTGGTAGGGCTCAGAGGCAACCGCTCGAACCGGCTCCGTCTGAAATCATGCCTCTGCGCGGATAAGAGCGTCGTCGAAGCTGAGGATCGGCTCGCCTTTGAGCCAGGCATAGCCAAGAGCATGTTGCTTGTAGCCGCCGTCCTTTTTTCGGACGCGGGCAACCCATGTTCCTGTGTCAGGTTCGGTCTTCCTCAGCCCAATATGTCGGCAGTAGGAGATCAGGTTGAAATAGATGCCGTCCCGGGGCGGAAGATCGCACTGGATGTCTGGGTCACTGAGGTCGGGCCGCCAGTTGAAACTGCTCATGCTGCGCAATCCTTGGTCAAGTGTAAGATAAGGCAGCCTAAGCCTGCGACCGAGCTATTCACACCAAGGCCTTGGCTGCCTTGCAGAAATGTCTCCTGCTTTGATGTGAGTGGCGACGTTGCCAGCGGCCCCGAGGAGACCATCGTCAATCAACTCGGCGCCGCAAGGCAGCTTGCCCAAACCGGACTTTGATCGGTTCTGCCGCATGGAAGGTCATGCAAAGGGCGGCCCACCAACTGGACATTTCACCGATCAAGCAACGCTATATTTGATGACGAACAACCCAACTGTGCGGCGACTGCTAGTCTACGCCTAGCCGATTATCCCGCTCACCTCTGCATAGAGCGTGCGGACGACATCATAGGCCGATCTCTGGTCTGCCCCGCTCTTGAGAACCTCAAGCGCCGCCTCGAACGAAGCACGGATCTGATCGACGTACGCCACTGAAGATGAAGGCTCAGAGACTGCCACCGATGAGGATTGCGCCTCTGCAGCTTCGACAGGTTCCGTTTGGATTGTCGGATCGACAGGTTCGGTAGCTTCGGTCGAAACCCAAAAAACGTCTGGATTGACCACATCCGAAGCTGTCGGTTTAACGTCTTCCAACTTGGAATCCTCATTGGCCACTACTGGTACGGCTTGCGAGTGGGCCTCAGCCTCTCCGAGATATGCCTTGGAGATGAAGGAGGTCAGCTCGTGCTTGTCGAGGGCGCCATTCTTGTCACCGTCCAACTCATAGAAACCTGAACCGAGTCTTTCTGCCAAGCGGGTCCCCGCGATTTCCTCGGAATTAAGACCGGCGCTACCATCTCCATCGAGCCGCGCAATAACCGCCTCAGCTACCTTGGATGCATCCGGTTTCACCTGCGGCTCGGAATTGGCAGCCAAGTAGTCAGCGAAGCGCGCCGCGACCACCTGTTCCATCAAGCTGGGTACGTCGATGCGTCGAGCTTTCTTTCGGCTGAGCTCGCTGGCCTCAAGCATGCCATCGTCATCGCGGTCCAAGCGTGCGAACTTGTCGACGCTCATGCGGCGTCCTAGTTTGATGCCTTGCAGCTCTGCCGTGCTGAGCTTTCCGTCGTTGTTTTGGTCATTCCGCGCCACCAAGCGCTCTCCGCGGCTCGGAGGCCCGCTAAAAACGTGCTGTTGCCAATTTCCGTGGCTGTGCATCCCCACATGCATGGTTCATCCCCTCGTTGATTATGATCACCCGTGGAACAAGGTGACAGGGATGCTCTTAAATTGTGTTACTCGTATGGGTCATCCCACCGAATTTCCAAGGGTTATTCACTTCAAACTGTCGAGTTCACCAGAGTTGGCACTTGCGGCCCGCAATAGGGGCGTTCGATTCATCCGAGTTCCATGCAGTACCGGCCCTAATTGCGGGGGAAGGTCAGGCCCTGTGAGAAGTCCTGGAATTGGAGGATTGCGCCACAATCGGGCTTTGAAACATGCAACTTGAGTTGCATGTTTGGTTCCCAGTTGCATGTTCGGCGTAACGCATTGGGATTTAACCATATCACGCAGCTTTGACGCTCTATTCTCCGACACCGAACATGCAACAGATTCTCGAGATTCACGGTCTCAAACCGGCGATCTCGCACCATGGAGCAGGATGAAGATCAGTCCGGCCTTGCGTGCTTTACGAACGAAACACGCCGCGCCCCGGAGTGGGAGGCGCGGCGTCTGTTACTCGTTACTGGGCTGCTCCCAATCGGTCGCTTCCACCCTATTGAAAATCGGTTAATGCCTCATCGGCCGCCCTAGGCGGCCGATGACTGCTTATTTTGGTTTCGGTTTCGGTTTCGGTGGTCAGTTGATAGGTTTAGTGACTGCTCGCCAGCACTGCCTATCGGATGTTGGTTACCATAAAATGAACTGCAGCCGCGCCAGGGGTGAGAGAGTGCGCGGCTGCTGCGGGAAAGTGGTTCTTCGCGGATTAGGACGGTCCGCGTTTTTACGTTTCACACAGAATCCATAACAGCCAGTTAGCGGCTGGGCCCACTGTTCCGCTCTTTGTTTCGCGCCCCACGATCCTACGGTAGCCATAGCCACAATACTGGTGGGCAAGCTCGACCACCTCGGCGACCCGACGATCTTCGTCGGCACGGCACCTCGGCAGCTGGCGCTGCGTCGGCAATGCTAACGAAACATCCGGCTTGTCCGCCCTCTGTCCCTCGGAGCTGACCCCGCAACTGACTCACGCAAGCACATCGGCGGGCGGGGCTTAGAAGTCTCTCCGGGCGGCCTCGTTCAGGATCAGTCTATCGAGAATCAGGCGTGACACAGCTTTGTTCAGCCATTCAATGGTCGGCGTCTCTCTCGGACCGATCACGTTCGATACCTCGCTCTTAAGGCGCTCTAGTTCCTTCAGTTGGTTGGTTCCTATCCCGCCATACTGCTAACGCCAGCGATAGAGAGTCTGCTCGGAAATGCGTACCTCTCGGATCGCATTAACTCGCACCATGCCCTGGCCGGAGAATACCTCAACCTGCCTTTTCCCACCGGCGCTGGCGGCCCCACAGAGCCAACGTTTGCATAAGAAGGTGCTCAACGCTCCTTGGCGACTTGAGATTGCCAACCCTACTCGTTGGCGAGCCCCTCGGCTCTGAGGGGGGCAGTCGAGATAAATGATCTACCGGATCACTGATATTAACCCTTGCCCGAAGCCCACAGAAATTTCCGTGAATCACACGCTTCATCAAGTATTTCAGAGAATCTGCGATTTTTTTGAATTTTGAATAAGAATTTTCAAGAAAAAAGACTGAATATTGAAATGAACAAAATTTAAGAGATTAAAGAAAAATCAAATCCCAATTGATATTCAACAAGCTGCCGAATTCCAAACAATATAGCGCCAAAGCAAAAAGTGATGTGACCAACAGCACAGTTTTCCGCCGGATCGGAAATCCGGTCGGAAGAGGTCGAGCTGTAGAGGTCACGATGAAAAAACTACTAGGAACAGTCGCCAGCAGCATTCATGGAGCACCGCAGGTCTCTGCTGGTTCTTTTGGCGATATTTTCACCGCATTCACAGACCTAAAGAACCACAAGCAGGAAAGCAAAGGCTATTTCGAGGGCGCCATGCGCTATCCGGGCGGAACGATGGCGGAAAACAAGAGCGGACAGGGACAATACGATCTGATGAATCCCGATGTCCTAATCGGACCCTCCCACAAAGGTCTGACAAACACATTGCGGAGTCTGCTGGATACCGACCACGACTTTTCGATGATCCTTCCGACATTCGGATTCCACAAGGCCGGCGGGTTGCCGATTCCCGGCGATATCACTGATGCTCAACGGGACGCTTTGGAGGACTTCACTGGAGATATCCGGACCTTCTTTGACCGGCTTTCGGCGCGCGACGGGTATTATGACACCGCAATAGACTTCCTCGCTGGCGGCAATACGATCACTCTTGAGATTGGAAACGAGACAAATTGGATGGGCTATGGGGGTTGGAGTTACGGCACGCTCGCCCATCGTGCGCTTGTTGAGTTCGCCAATCACTCCGGCATTCAGGGGCTGTCAGGAATCGAAATTGCCGTTCAGATGGGCATTAACCACTTCTCAAATGACCTTATAATAAACAATTTGGACGGATTCTCTGACAATGAAACAGGCGCATCGAAATTTGCACATCAATCAGATGTTCTTTCTCACATTGATCAACTGGTCAGCCACGCGGGCCTCGTCGGCTCTGCGTCGAGTTTTGACTATGGTCTCGAAAAAGAAATACTCAACTCGTGGAAAGAGGCGCTCGGCGACAACTGGGGCGATGTGAAGCTGTACGCCTCGGCTTGGGGGGTCGGCAGCCCTAGCAAGGGCTATGAAGAGCTTCTAGACCTTCGCGAACCGTTCCGGCTTGAGAATAATGACATTGGAGCGCGGCAAGGTTCGGGCACGCTAGATGTGTTTAGCCAACTGGTCTCATTGGGATATGACGACCTAGCGCTGTGGGGGACGGTTGATCCGAAACACAATGCCAGCTCCTATCAACGGCCGACTGACGGCGTTAAGTGGCATTGGGCAAACGATGAGAATGATGCTGACCTAAGCCATGGCGGCCAAGTACTGAAATTGATGGCGGAGAGCCTTCCCGGAACGAGCTTGCTTGAAGGCAACCTCGACGACCAAGGCCTCTGGAATGCGACCTACTACAATTGGGAAACGCGCGACGGTGCAGGCGCCGTGAATTCCTATGCTTTCGAGGGTGATGACAGGTATGTCTTGTTCTCAAGTGTGACCGACATTGACGGCTATCGTTCCAGCGGCTCCGGCCGGCTTGTGCAGGAGTACGATATCTCGGACTGGGCCTCGATAGGCTCGGTGACGGCCGTGTCGGTTCGGACCGTAATGGATTCATCGGCCTGGAGAGAATTCTATAACGAAAACTCCGCCTCTATGCCTGACAAAGATCTTTATTTGTTTAGGCGTCTTTTTGAAGTACCCGTAGTAGCCGAGGTGGATGTCGAAATCAAAGCCGACGGGACATTCGAGTATGAATTCATCAACGATTTTGAGACGGTCCGCTTTGTTTTTGAAAAATCGAATTTAGACCCCAATCCTAATCCCAATCCTAGTTCTGAAGGTTCAGAAGGCACTTCCACTGAATACAATGGCGGAGTTGGCGCCGACAACTTCAGTGCCGGTGATGGCAACGACATGCTTCGCGGCGGCAAAGGGGCCGACTCGTTGTACGGCAATAGCGGAAACGATGAGATCTACGGCAATTCGGGAGAAGATGCTCTGCATGGCGGGTCTGGTAGTGACAGCCTACGTGGCGGGGAGGGTATTGACTCGCTAAACGGCGACGGCGGAAACGACTTCTTGGTTGGGCACAGCGGTTGGGACTTACTCTTTGGCGGCAGTGGCAATGACAGGCTCCATGGGAGTTCAGGCGCCGACAAACTAATGGGCGGTGATGGAGATGACTACGCGTCGGGAGGCACAGGAGTTGACTCGATCTACGGTGATGCCGACGACGACGAGGTATACGGAAATCAGGGTGCCGACTGGCTTTGGGGTGGGACCGGACGCGATGCGCTCTATGGCGGCTCGGGGATCGATCAACTCTTCGGCGACAATGACGACGATACGCTGTACGGAAACGAGGGGGCGGATTTCCATTATGGCGGCGGTGGGCACGATCAGGTCTACGGAGGCACGGGCAATGATCTAATTGAAGGCGGGTCCGGAAACGATACACTCTATGGAGGTCAAGGTCTCGACACGCTTGCTGGAGGAGCGGGTAACGACTTTCTCCGCGGTGGAACACTCGCTGATACGTTTGTCTTCAAAAGCGGACACGACCGGATCGCGGACTTCAAGACATCCGTCGATCGTTTGCAATTAGATGGCGACCTTTGGGCAGGAAGTCTCAATGGGGACCAGATTATTCAAACCTTCGGCAGTCAGCTCGGCAATGACTACGCACTTACATTCTCCGAAGACAATTCCCTGGTCTTCAGTGGAGGCATTGAATCAGAAATGCTGGCGGGTCTAATAGAGATTCTGTGACTAAGCTGCCGGTGCTTTGTCGCTAGTTCTGGGCCGTTGTGCTGAGTTCGTTTGGGGGCCTCATTTGCTGAAGCGCGGTATTTCTTTTGCCCAAGCGTCAGTGCAGCGGAAGTTGCGGATAGGAGCACGATATTCGCCAAACGTGCCTTTTCTAATCCCTGCAACCATGCGCTGGCGGATTGTCCTGTGCAGCCACGTGACTAGCGGGAAGGGTTCAAAGATCCAGCTGATGTCACGACTCTAGCAATTGAGCAGCAGGAATGGTGAAGCCGTAATGCAGCACCGCCGCTCGCACGTAATGGCCGCATTGGGCCAATTCTGTTGCAAAGTCAGATTGGTGCGAAGGCGCATAGCCTATGTTGACTTCAGTAGGCGCTCAAAACAAAACATGCTAGCATGTATTGCCAATCCCAAAATCTTGACGATTATTCAATAGACTCAGCGAACTGCAGAACTGGCGAGTTCTCGCTGCACGCGCTCGCGCCGACGATGACCGTGCATTTGTCGAGATCGCGATGCCGTATCACCGAGGGATTGCCCGTTTTTTTTGCTGGCTGCCGTGTGGTTCAACCGGTCAAGGCACAGTTTACGGACGATGCAGATTGATGCGCTCGCAGCGAAAACCACACCCGGCACTCGACTTGGTGTTCTGACCAACAGAGTGACATTTTTCGGCGACGCAGAAGGTTGCCCGGCACCGGTCGTGCACCTAGGGTTTTCGGCGCTCGCTGCCTTTTCCGTCATTCGCTGCGCCGCGCACAAACATGAAATGGAGCGGACTCAGCTGCCGAAATGTTGTAACCGTCTAGGGTCCGTATCCCTCTTGCCCATCGGCCTGAAATGAAGTTTTGCGGAGGTCCTTGTGGCGCTCCCTTCTGGAATCGCACAACTCTACAGGCCGACGCTCAGCAAAGTTAGGCAGCTGCATCTAATATCGTCAACGGTTCTAGCCATTTGAGCGCAGCTTCCACAGGAATCCTAGCATTTGCGGTCAAAACCGGCAGCAGTGCCGGCTCAAATCGCCAAAGTCCAACGCAGATTGAGCGGCGATCGGAGCCATCGGATCCGATTACTCTTGGAGACCAACCAATACGCTTGTAGACTCGTAACATTCGCGCATCAAAGACCCCGATGGAGTGCGACCATCGGTAATGTAATCCCAGTAGCATTCCTCCCAACAATAACGCTGCGGAAACCCGGGAGTTGGAACCGGGAGAAATACAAAAACGGGTGCACTCCCAAATGCGCGTGTCAACATATGGCCTTTCGACAAGATGCGAGAAATGCTCCGCAAGCATGGTACGGCCCGTAGTTGGAAGAAAGCGCATTGAACCACCATGCGTGCCGTTCTGGTTCACCCAAACCACGTAGAGGGGATTGAATGAGTCATATTGATCAAACTCCGCTCCGGTTTTGTCTACATTTACATCCCAATTCAGTCTGCGACTGAATTGCTGGGCACGGTCCTCGAACATAGTTCGAACGACAGTGGATGCCTGATTGATATCGGCCGCCGAAAGGTACCTGATCACGACACTTCTCCTACATGTCGAGAAGAAATTGCCTCAACTTAACTAAGAAACGCGAAAAGCACCGTGCGCAGGATTAAAGATTTGATAATGATCATCTCGAATTTCCAAATCCTGTGTGCCAGTTCTGATCTAGCGGTCGGTCAAAAACATAGCGAAATCTACATTTTGTCTCGACATATTAGTCTGAGGTCTACAATTTCCGTTAGACGCGAAAGCGGGTAGCCTGATCTGACTGGTCCGGTGCGATTGTTGGTGCATGATCGGCCAAGTTTCCATCGGGATGGTGGTTTTGGGTGCCTGCGGCCGGTAACCCAAAGCGCTGTGAGGCCGCTTGGTGTTGTAGTGTTTTTGACCTTCTCCCCGATATCCGGGCCATTGCGAACTGGAATTTTCCACCTTTGAATGAACGAAGGAGGAAGACCGATGAAGCGGAAGCGTTTCACAGAAGAACAGATCATTGGCGTGCTGAAGGAGAGCGAGGCCGGAGCCAAGACGGATGACATCTGTCGCCGTCACGGCATTAGCTCGGCCACGTTCTATAGCTGGCGGAAGAAGTATGGCGGCATGGATGCGTCCGAGGCCAAAAGGCTGAGGGAGCTTGAGGTGGAGAACGCCAAGCTCAAGCGGATCGTGGCGGATCAGATGCTGGACATGACCTCGATGAAGGAACTGCTGGCAAAAAACTGGTGACACCCATGGCCAAGCGCAAAGCTGTGGGATATCTGATCAGCGAGATGGGCTTGAGCGAACGCCGGGCCTGTCGGATCGTTGGGCTGGCGCGATCGGTGCAGCAGTACCGGCCTCTGCCCAAAGATGACGCCGCTGCGATCAAGCGCATGAAAGAATTGGCGTCGGAGAACCGGCGTTACGGCTATCTGCGCCTACACGCGATGCTGCGGCGCGAAGGGCTGGTCGTGAACCACAAGCGCACCTATCGGCTCTACACCGAGCAAGGCTTGCAGGTCCGCGCCAAGAGGCGGCGGAAGCTGCCGTGGCATGACCGGATCGCTCCTCAGGTGCCTGAGCGGCCCATGCAGCGGTGGTCGATGGATTTCGTCGGCGACCAGGTGGCGGATTGCCGGAGGTTTCGCGTGCTCAACATCGTTGACGTTCACAGCCGGTTCTGTCCCGGCCAGATCGTGGATGTATCGATCCCTGGGGCGCGTGTCGCCCGCTTCCTCGATGACTTGGCTCTGCGGTTCGGGCTGCCCCAGGAGATCATCCTCGATAACGGACCCGAAGGCACCAGCAAGGCGATGTTCGACTGGTCCGAGCGGTCCGGCGTGCGCCTGCGGTTCATCGAACCCGGCAAACCCGTGCACAACGCCTTCGTCGAAAGCTTCAACGGCAAGTTCCGCGACGAATGCCTAAACCTGCACTGGTTCCGCTCTCTGCGTCATGCCCGCGAGGAGATCGGCCGCTGGCGCCATCACTACAACACCGAGCGCCCGCACTCGGCGCTCGGATACCTCTCACCAACGGAGTTCCTGATGAAAACCACCGCGCCAGCGCTTGAGACTCTTGCGGTCTCCACGCTGCCGCTCAACACTCAAACCCAACCGGAAGATTCCAGATCAAACCGGCCCTAAGCGCGGGGGAAGGTCAGTGTCACCTGCAACCGCCTTGGGGTATGTAAGCCTACAGGTAGGTACACGATATTCGCCCCACGGCGATTTAGGCGGAATGATGCGCGCTCGAGATCCAGTCACCGAGTGTGCCTTGTCGCAGCTAGAGCTATTGTGCTCCCCTTAATGGACAGCGCCGTCCGTGAGCAGTCGACAGGGCGATCGGCAATCATCACCTGAGTGAGATCGCATATGAACGCCTGTCAACCGCTCGTTGTCCCACCACTGTTGTCGCAGGAAGTGATACTGGATTGCAGTCCAGCATTTTGGGTCGTTTCAGTTCGTCCAGCACATTCCGCAAGGCGGCAGCGCTATTCTCAAATCCTCTGGCGTCAGCCTGCATGATCGCGACGTAAATGGACTCCATGAGCTCTCGCTTGCTCCGAGGCATCTGTCTCTCCGTGAATTGACCTTGGTGAATAACCGTTAATTAACTCCGATTAACAAAAGGTTGACCTCCACATTTGGACAAACAAAAACTGGCAATAGCTTGCCGATAGTACGGCGGAATCTCGCTGGGCAAGTTAGCGGGCGAGAGCCACTGGAGTATGAAGGGCAGAAGCGAGCAGTTCAGTCGATGTGGCGTAGTCTGTGCCCGATCCCTATGCTGCAGCAAAAAACTCCATTTCCGACGACGCATTCAAACAAGCGCCTGAAGAGTTGGCCGACAAGACGTATCGCTGGAGCGGTGCGCTTCGAACCCAATCGTCGATGGCCCATGGACCGACGCAATTCGTGTCAGCGCTGTCACGTTGACTGACGGTAATCGTCAGCGACCAACCGATGCGCCGGCAAAACCGGCGCATCCTGTGATCAAAGACGCCAACAATGTGCTCAAGTCTGAAACCCATCGCCAGCACCATGCCAGCCAGCATCAGATTCGCAGATACTCGGAGAGCAGTATCCTGGGATAGGCAGCATCTTGTGCGCTCCCAGATCAGCGCGTGCCGAATTTCAACGCCATTGGTGAGGTGTAGAAAATGGTCGTTGACCATCGTGTCGGCTGTGGTTGGCAGGAATAGCATTGATCCGCTGTGCTTCACCCTCCCCCACGATTAGAGCCGGCTTGAACCAGAGTTCTCCGGTTTGGTTTCAATGTTGAGCGACAGCGCGGAAACCGCAAGAGTCTCAAACGAGTTTTGGTGCTGAACCAATCTTAAGCGGTTTCACGCTTCGCCATTACGGTACCACATTGAATTTTAATTTTTAAGATTTCCAACTGTCGGAATTTCCAAGCGCATATCAAGAACTGAAAACTCCACTCAACTCCGCTCCAAAATTTAAGACTGAACTTGATATTTTGTGACATTGGATAAACTCAGTATATATATAAATATCTATGCAATCTTTCAAATCGATTTTTATGTTTGATACAATGTTCATTGACTGAAATTGATTTGATACGGTTGATATGAGCCGATGTTGTGCTCATCAACGATATGTCGAACAAAACTTGCGGAGTAGCTCTCGCACCTTGACGGATGGCTCCACTCTGACGCAAGCATTTGGGAACCCGCACGATTTAGCATCGCTCCCTTCGCCAAATTCTGCGCGTTGGCCGCCTCGCTTTTTGGCGGCGTGCAGCTTGGACTTTATTATAAGTCGCCGCGCTCTGTGAGGGTTTACGATACTGAGAAAATTCGAGTTTAAAGGCGCATCGGGCTGTGTCCGCAGACCATACCCCGCGACCGCTTGGACCTTCACACCCTTTACGTGGTCTTTGGCGATTCAAATCGAAACGGCTATCGGCAATGGCCCAAAAAAAAGCGGATTTACTCATGGACAGAGGGCTCGATTGTCAACACCACTCGCTGGTCTACATCCAAACTACAAGGCCTTCTTCGCGCACCCCCTAGCATTCTGAGAAGAGCCATCGGTCAGTTCCTCCAAAGAAATTGGGCAAATTTCAGAAAATCTTAAGGAGACGCAGGATAATCGGGAACCGCTACTCATAACTGACTCGAGGCAATGATGAAATATCCCTTCTCTATCATGGATACTCCGATTTCATTGCCGGAGTTTTGTGTGTTGGCCGACATAACAGCTACTGAGTACCTTAATGATCTGTCTCTCGGTCTCATATCAAGGACCTGCAACCCATTTCTGGATTCAAGGTCAAATTTCATATTCTCAAGTTTTGTTGACCTATTTGCATATTGTCTGCAAAAGAAGTATTTGCCAGAGAACTGGACGAGCCTTGCTCGATACGAGATTGCCGAAGGCGTTGTAGATACAGTTTTGCTTCGCTACGAGTGGGAGGAAGAATTGAATGATTTTGAAGAGTTGGCGGATTTCGTTGAAAAAAATCTCGATCTTGATTGTCTATATGATGCCTTGCGCCGGGATGGTATTTATATAGGGGACATAATCCAAATATTGGTTTCAATTGCGCGTAAATCCGTTGAATGCTGGGCGCACTACTCTCTAAAATTCAAAGAGTTATTGGAGGCGCAAATCAATTCATCTATTTCTCCTGCAAAAACACAAATGCAAGTACACATTAAAGAAACGGATGCTAAGGGAATTTGTGCTCGTTAATGATTTCCCTTGCCCAATCCGAAACTCTAATGAACAGCAGGTCAAGCAGGCCTCCTCCACTTTTTCGCCTGGCTGAAGCTGTTGTTCGTCTGAAAAGAGGTCCGGTTTCGACAGTCAATCAATCGGTTTCGTTGAACCCGAATAGAGAACCTTGAAATCCAGGTCCTTTCGATCGGCGTCGCCGGCGCCCGAGCCGACGTTGGTTCGCGGCCCAGGATGAGCCTTCAACAGAAGCAGGATCCGCCAACACCGCATGATGGAAACCGCCCAGTTTTTGACATGGTTGCAGGTCGATCAGAGGCATCTGCTCAATTAACGCCAGAAGTCCGCTGCGTCCACACCATGCAACTTCGTCTCTGATCCATTGCTGCGACTTGCCTGAACGGCAGTTTGAGCCGCCGCGCCGTAGCGACGATATTCTGGGTGTTGCGGCGATGATCACGCTTCGAGCGCGCCCGGAAGTGATTTTACATCTCCGATGTAGGCTCGAACCGGTTATCTGACTCCTCCGGTCAGGATTAATGGCGTAGAACGTCCGCTTCGAGGAAACCGTGCTGCAGCGCCGCGATAAATCCTGTGGTCAGGTCAACTCGACCTGGTCGATGTCGCTGCATCGGCATCAGTCGGCTTCGTCCGCCTTCCCGACCTTGCCATAGAGCGCGGCGAACGGCTGGATATAGCCCTCTGCCGAATTCAGCGTTCTTGCATGAATGTCGGCACTTCGTCGCAATGTTCACTCCTTATCCCAAGTTTTAGAAAAAAGTTGGCAAGCAAGGTGAAATTTGATAACTCATCTTGATCAGCATGTTAGACGAAACTCATGAGCCCGATGAATCGATTCTCCCAGATTAGATCGTCAAGTAATGGCAAGAATAACTAGAAAACTTGGGGAAAACGTAGGCTCCGAGGCGCAGGACGCTAAGCCCCTCAAGCGCAACCAGAATCACCCGAAAAGAGGCTCTTCGATCAAGGTTGAGCCGATCCGCGATCTGAAAGCGATCAAGCGTATCAAGAAGTTATATGCTGGCAACCCGCGCGATCTCTGCCTTTTCACTTTCGGGATCAACACCGCCTTTCGCGCCGGTGAGATCCTCTCACTCCGGGTCGGCCAGGTAGACTATCTGATGCCTGGTGACATGCTGGAGATCAAACAGACAAAGACGGGAAAATACCGCTGCGTTCGCATGAATCAAGCGGTCATTGACGCGATCGATGCCTGGCTGAAAGTCCATCCAGATCCAAGGCAGGATGTGCCGTTGTTCTTGTCGTCACGCGGCGGCAGCGCCCTCACTGTCAGTGCGGTCAATGGGTTGATCAAGAAGTGGTGTCGCGAGGTCGGCTTGCGCGGCAACTATGGCTCACACTCTATGCGGAAGACTTGGGGCTACCATCAGCGTGTTCAAAACAAGGCCCCAATTCCGCTCCTAATGGACGCCTTTGGTCACTCCTCCCAAGCCCAGACGCTCACCTATCTCGGCATACAGGATATCGAGGTGCAGGAACTCTTCGACATGGAGCTTTGACAACGCGGCTTGAAATGTCTTCCGAGGACGTTGGCACCGAACACTCTCCGACCGTAAAATGGCTCGAACCGTCGGCAATATCGGACAGGCGGCACCCTGCAACATGCATCGAAACACCTCTCCGTTGCGGTCAGAAGGCGTCCATCAATCCAGGGGAAACTCCAAATCCAACGAGCGCGAACTGCACCACGGAACCAGCCCGAAAAGCTGACGACGCTGGGTGTGTCGCATGCAGTAGCCGTGCATTTTTCGTTTTCTTAGAATAAACTGGCAATCAGCAAAAAGGGGCAACTGAGTGGGTCCTTCATGAAAGTCAGCTGTGTTGAGATCGATTGCGGCGTTGGGTAAAAAAAATCCGCGACTCAGAGATTCAATTGACATACCTGCACAAAATAAACTCGAAGAACACGGAATTACTAACTTATTGGAGGGATCGATGCGCGCAATTTTAATGGGAGCTGTATTCGCCGCTCTTGGTTCAAGCGAGTGCCTATCACAGTCAATCAGTGCGGAAGGAGTTTTGGAGAGGATTGAGGAGTTGGAGCAAGAAATCGAAAGGCTTCGAGAATTCCAAACGCCTCGTAATGCTATCATGGCATTTGATCAGGCGGAGTGCCCATCGGGGTGGGAGGATTTTCATCACGCCCGGGACCGATTTATCTTGGGAGCTGGCGCGAAATACTCAGTTGGTGCAACCGGCGGGGCAGAGACACATCGACTGACCGTCGAGGAGATGCCCTCTCATGATCATGGCGGAATATGGGGTGGCGACGGCGGAAAAGCCGGCATGAATAATGACTACGCCTACCATTCAGCAGGACATCTTCGGATTGCTTCTCAAGGCGGAGGACGCCCTCATAACAACATGCCGCCGTACATTGCTCTGCGCTGGTGTAAGAAGATATAGGGGCGAACCCATGAGTGACGCAGATCGCAATGAGGATGAATTCGATCCAATCCTAATAGAGCTTAAAGAAGAGTTATCTCGGGATTTCGACAAAAAAATTTCAAGGGAAATTGAAAAATTTGAAGGTAAATTAAAACAGTTTATCTCTCTTTTTAGATGGTCTTCGGGTCTTCTGGTATCACTCGTTTTAACTATTGTTGCCCTGGGATGGATGATTATTCAAGACCGGGCGCCAGCTGACGCTAAACAAAAGATCGATGGCCTTAGTGTCCACTCATGCCGTGCGCTAGTTCATGGTGTTGATGCAAGGCAAAAACTTCTGGCAGATGAGCGAAGAAACATGGAGGGTCAAGTGCAGCAACTTGAGAGACAGCTTGGCAATCTGCCGAGTCATTCAAATTATCTCGCCAATCGCATTAGCCAACTTGAAGCCACTGTGTTGGAACAACGTGACGCCATTGATGGTATCAAAGCCGACCTGGGTTCAGAGGATCGTGAAGCAGCCAGGTACGCGCTTCAGACGGATCTCGAAACCGTACAGGCCCAATACGAACCTAACTACCAAGAACTTAACAGGCTGCGGCTTGAGTTTTCTCAGATCCCTCAGACCGAAAGTGATTGGGAATCCAATCTTACGACGCTGAAGGCAAGATTGGGCGCGGCCGAGGCCGAAAGCGCAAACCTGGCAACAGAGAGCGCCGAGTGCCGAGGTAGAATGGGGCAACCGTAGAAGCCCCAAATCGGCTTAACACTACGGATAATCGTGCAAAGTACGGCTCAAGAAAGCCATAACCTGACGGAGAGCGGGAAAAGGCGTCCAAACTTCAGAGTTCTGTACGCCGTTTCGCGCTCGTCGCGCAGGATTCTCCATATCCTTATGTTGCCGCTCGAACCCAACAGGATTCTGGTCAAAGGCTAAGGAATCTGCTATCGCGGTATTGATTTCGAACAAAAATGCGCACTGATAATTAAATAACTTGTTAAGGATGAAAGCCATGTGTGACAAGGATAGTTGTGAAACGCGTGCACAGGGCGGATGCAAAATTTATCCGAACCATGCTCGAAGTGTCCGGTATACCCTTGCGTTTGTTGGCTTTCTACCGGCAATCCTAATTTTTTTCGTAAAAGACTATAACATTATTTTGAGTCGCTCGATCGCGAATGAACCATACATTTACCCGTGTGTCATAGGGGTCGTGTGCTTATTGGTGCTGTATTTTAGTTGGTTGGTAGGCCGAAAACCGAGGTTCCAGGAGTTTGACTACCTGAAAACGACGGCGGCGTATGGGACAGCTGTGGTAGCGCTGCTGGCAGAAATCGTAACTTAGGCGGAAGAAAATGCGGAACAGAACGTCGAAATTGGCAACGTCCACCATCGGGGCAGTCTTGATACTAACAGGGCCGCTTCTTTTCTCCGCGGCCTCGCAAGAGGCTATTATGTCACTCGACGCTGGCTACAAATACGATGTCAGCGCTGTCGCTACGCAGGCTTGCCTGTCATTTAAGGGATCGCCTGAGAACTGCCTAGCAACCTACGGCCCATATGTCGCGGCGCCCGTGTCTGGTATAACCGAAAACGAGGATGGCGACTGGAAAATGGTGAATCACGCTATGGTCATGGCGTCTGGCCAAGAGTACGATTACACGTCGTTCAATATGTACGACACCGGAGCAAGGGCCCAATACATCGCCTTTTCGCTTTTTGACAGCGACGCGCTCGAGAATACCAATCTAAAAACTGGCATTCGGATGGCAGAAATGCCTGCAACAAACCCAAGCGAGTTATCGGAGGAACTTGTTGGTAAACTAATTGACCTCGGCATTCAGCCAGTGCTCTTCACCAATGGTCTAACCGATGACTCTGTAGGTGTAATCAGCGCTCCTAGATCCACTAAACAAGCTTATGATGATTTCCAGGATCTTGCGGCGCAGGTAGATGGAAATTGGGGATGGACTGTAGATCGTTCAATTTGGTTGAGAAACCAAGATAATATTACGGAACTCTTGGCCGCAGCTCATGGGACCACTAATTCTAGGAACTTAAAATATGAAGAGTTTCAGTTGATTGACTGGTATTCGAACTCCCTTCCTGTAATCGTATCTACTGAATAACGCATTTTTTACGTGTTCATGCGTGTTACTTGCGTGTTTATAATTTCAGTCGACTATTTTAAACACTCACCTCAAAAGAAATTGCCTTTTCTTTTCAAAAGCCCATCAGATTAGGCACCAAGTGGGCGCTTCCCGCACGGGTCATAATCCTACGGTCAAGTTCAGTCACTGAGTTAACAGAATGGGTGTAACTGTAAAACGCGTCGGCCAATGCTCATTTTGATCGACTTGGTAGTGTGTTGTGCACAGGCTTGGTTCAAGATGCTTCGAGATCGTGACACAAACAAGGGACTGTGCTAAGGTCGCACATCGTATTTTACTCGCCTTCCGGGGGAATAGAAATCTGGAGCTAAGGTGTCGGAGGAATCCGGTCCTCCAGTTTAGTTACGATGGAGTAAGATGGTACGACCAAGCTATATAATCCTAGAAATTCTTGACGGCAACTCGTGGCAAGGCAACTTGTCGCCACCTCAATAATTCGGCATTCTAGGCTTACTTGTTGGAGCGAAAACTGTGAAAAGCGCGCTTGAATCAGCTATAGCAGTTCTAAGTCTTTTTGCATCGCTTGCAACGGTCTCTGGAGCATTGAACACGATCTTACCTTTTGTTGCCGAACATATCTTGATTGTTCTTGGGGTTAGCGCTGCCGTTTCGATCGTAATATTGTGGCCGCGTCGGACTGAGACCGCGTCGATTGGTTTCAACGTGACACCTAGAGAATCTCGGCATACACCTATGCGTTATCGTTGGGTTGCCCTTTCCGCCCTAGCGCATATTGCTATTATTGGATTCGCAGTTTGGGAACTTACACGCCGAGTCGATGGAGAACGTGTGTTCCCCAATCCGTCGGCTAGTATTTTTCATATGCTGTCGCCGTTCGCGGCTGCACATGCACAGTCTACGTCTCCCTCAAACTCTGGTCTAGAAATTGTGAGTTTCGGGCTCGCTGAAGCGCGCACTACTTTTATTGAGGATCCGGAAGAAGTTGATTTTGGTTTTAGCCCTGGTCCGCGTTTGCGGACATTTCGGATGCCTCACAGCTGGTTTCAACGCGCAGACCAAGATCTTTGCATGTCGGAGATACATGAGGCGGCATCAACGCCTGCGATATCCGCTCTAATCATTGGCCGCGGGCTAAAAGCTTATGCCCGACTTACGGATCGAGCGGCACTTCTCCCCTATATTCAAAACAACTCTGCCCGAATAACACTAGACTTCCACACACGTCGGCCGGACAAGACGGCCGAGCTACTCCCCCGCCGATCTGATTGGTTGGTCCTCAATGAATCTGGGCAAGAGGGGCGTGATGCAGCATCCGCCCTTCTATTGTGGCTCAAGCACTGCGTGGCAATACCCTACCCTGTCTTCGAGGTCGTGTTAAGAAATACGACGGATTCCGACATTATTATTACAGACATTGAATACGATGTTGAAGATATCGGCGGCTACAAAGGGTACATTGATGATCCCGCGCAGTATATCGAGACCTATCATTTTGACTTGGCGTATGTGAAGGGTGTTCAAAGACACAGACTAATGCCTTCATTCGTTGTCGCTCCTCGTAGCGCAGACTCGTTTCGGTTGCGTCTTTTTTCGTCACACGATGATGCTGGTCTATCGTGGCGCCTTAAACTGCGTCTTAATTCGAGCAATGGGTCAGTTGAGACTGATACGTTCCAGATACTGATGTCAGGAAAACCGACTTGGGGAACGTCGAGGTTCAAATGAAATTTACCATTTCTACAGATTGGAAAGAAATATGCGAATAACAAATGATTTAGGTTCTTTGACGTGGATTTACGCATTAATACTAGCAGTGATATTTTTTCCGGTTCAAGTTCCTGCTCAGGTACTTTTTGACCCTCAAGACATCCGTTTCGGAGTTGGCTTCGAAGTCGACCTAGAAACTGGCGTAATCGGTGCTGAACTGCCGAGGTATAGCGACGACTCGGGTTGGCCTAGCCGTAGAGTTTCCCAACCACCAGAGGATTGTTTCGCTCCGCCTGGAATTACGGCCATTAATGCAGTTCCGGTTCTTCCTGATGAAATTTTTTCCTTCATTGAGTTGATTGTGATCAATGAGCAGCCCAATGTTTCATTTCACTGCGGAGAAGCGACGTTCGTCACTGTTCCCTTTATCGAGCGATGGCGTTTCGACGGCACGTGGACGATATTCAACAGTGCGCCGGCGGAGTTGCTCAATAGGATCACTCACGCACGTGTATCCGCGCTGTTCGGCGACGAAACCTATGACGGCGGCGCCACGGATGGTGAAGTCCGCGAAGTTCATGATGATGGAATAAAAGTGGCATATCGCCTTCTCGAGTTCAATGATCGTGCAGGAGCGGTGTTCAAGGAGCAGATAGCTTTTATAACTAACGGCGAGTATGAGTTGGCCATGTTTACCGAGTCGCCGCGCGTTTTGTATGTTGTTGGAATACAGGGAGGTAGACATACAATTGTTTTTCTTCCACCTGTAGATGTTGAGACACATCTATTTGAGCTAGACATGCTGTCCTTGGAGTTACCATTTTCTTCGGAGTTTGATTTTGAAGGTGATAGAGCAGTTGGACCGCTTTTTCTACAAGCTCATTTTGCGGTTCCGGAGAGATTTCTTAGTGACTTGGAGAATACGATTGAGATTTTTCGGAAGTCGCGCGCGATATTCTACGAGTGAGCATCGAAAACATTATCTAGTTCATGATCCGAAGAATTTGTGTTTTCAAAAGGGATGCGAACATTTTGGAAGCCGCAAATTTCAGTTAGGATACCGACTAAACAGAATTAGTAATAGTGTAAAACGTGCCTATAGTTGGTCGCCACGTGTTAAAAGTAGGGATGATTGCGCAGATTTGCCGCAAGTCACCAACACTGGTACAGTGAGGGCAACTCGGAATCACTTCGCTTTGCAAAACATGAGGACCACAACGTGGGTTCGATGTTGACGATTGACCGATCAAACAAGGGATGGGTTTCGCGGTAAAGATGTGCCATGCGGAATGTCCTTTCTGTATTGCGAAGATTCGCCCTTCCGCGGCGCCTGATTTAAGGTTTTGCAGTTAGGATCCTCTCACTAGCAGTTGATGAATCCAATACTCCGGACCAAGAGAGGGTAATATCGTTCAATTAACCTCGCATTGCAGGATAACCGGTTCAATGAAAATATTCTCTCGAGCTTTTAATTAGGTAATAAATGAAGTGGAGTTTATCCTAATGGCCGAATTCTGGCCGAGACAATTCGAAAGGAAGTTTTAATGACCAAGAAGACAGGTGAACGGCGCAAAAAGAGGAAATCTAATAAAGGTTCTCAAGTGTTAGGTCATCCGTCGGTCGATCCCGACGATCGGATCATTGACGGAGATTTAGTCCGCTCGATTGGAAAATACGCCAATGAGATAGTATCCGAGCTAGGAAATCCGAAGGTTCAAGGCGCAACCGTTATCGTTCCCGTTGATGATGAATTCCTGCGTGTTGCCATCGAGCGTTCATATTCCGTCCTCGATAGGGCTCTTAAGCCTAGTGGCCGGCGCGCAGCGCGGCGGCGCGAACTCCAAGACTTGGAGCCCATGCTTCGCAAGTTTGTAAGGGAGTCTATGGATACGCCGGTGTTCGACGCCCCGCTGATTATTGCAAACGATCGTGCGCTGTCTCCTTTCTTCTCATATGTTAACGGCGCGTACTTCGCCGTCGAGGCGGGAGTACCAGCAAGCTTTTTTCAGTTCCGCGGTGACGACGTTCTTGTAGACTTTGATGACGATGAACTGGTTGCGACCGCTTTCGTTGTTGACGTCGTCATCGAAATTATTGGTCTCGTTTGTAGTGCCGTCCACTTGCCTATCCCAATGGCTAAGGGCGCCCGTGCAGCTATCCGAAGGGCGTTGGATGCTTTCCTCAAGAAATCCCAGAATCGCAGACTTCTCCGCGAACTCCTAGAATTACTCGCGGTAGGTGATTGGGCGGCGGTATTTGATCTGATATTGATAACTGAACTCATGACAATCTTCGGCGAGGCAATTGCGCACGTATTTGCCGAAATGGCATTTGAGGACTACCTCATCGCATTGCTAAAGTTGATCGCGTGGATGGCGGCAATTGTCGCGGCTGCAGCAGCCACTGCTGGGGCATCCGGACCGGCAATTCTTGCAATAAAATTGGCGCCCGTCATGCTTGATCTTTTAGGACTTGGTGTGAAGGCACATCATTACATAGGTCATCACGCTGCAGCGACAAACGGAGTTCCTCCGCCTATTGGATCGACTCCGCCACCAACCTCGACGGGCGAGGGAGTTACCTGTAACGACGACCTAAGCCTTCAAACCTTCTACGATATTGTTTACGCCATCGGCCCAACATCAAACCCGTGTCCGCGAATAACAATTGCGGTTCGGGATTCAGTGTCAGACAGCGCCATGGGCCGTTTGCTGTCCGACGGCAAGGCTTGGTGCGAAAGTGGTCATTGCTCCTCTGAGATGGTTTGTGCGCCTTTCTTCTCGGGAGTAAAACTGCGAGTCGAACGCACGTCGTCTACTGAAGAAATGGGAAACGGAAATCAACGCTGTACAGTTCGCGTCCATGTTGAAGCAGAAGTCTCTTGTCGATGTTCGCCGTCAATAAGAATTCCCTTCCCAACTCCGGACGAGGTTAGATGGGCGTGATTTCTTGCTGGAATGTTGTTCCTCTTATTGCATACGGTTAGGACTACCGAGGTCGTTAACACAACGGCCAATAGTGTTAAGTAATCCGACGCCGGGACCTGTGGATCGATAGGGTAGGGGGCTGATTTTCGGTTCATGGTTTAACGGTTTTCGGATAGACTGTTAAATATGAGCGAAATGTCCCTCTACGACCGTGACGGAAACCGCCTCTATCTCAATGAAGAGGAGAGAGCAGCGTTCCTGGCCGAGGCAAGGCGTCGGCCGGCCCGTGATCGGACGCTCTGCGAGACACTTCATTTCGCCGGGTGCCGGCCGTCTGAGTTGGTTGAGATCACGCCGGCGCGGATCGACCTGGCTGCGGGTACGGTGACGCTCCGAAGCCTTAAGAAGCGGAGGGATGCCTCAGGGGAACAGAAGATCGTGTTTCGGTCGGTGCCCGTGCCATCAGACTATCTCGACACGCTCAACACAGCGTTCGGGATCAGAGAAGCACAGAAGTCGCGCAAACCGGCAAACACGCCAATCTGGCCGCTGACACGGGTGCGCATCTGGCAGATCGTCAAAGACGTGATGATCGAGGCTGGCATTCCGGATGCCCCGCATCGAAGCCCAAAGGGCCTGCGCCATGGATTCGGGATCAATGCCACCGTGAACGGCATTCCTCTGAACATGGTGCAGAAATGGATGGGCCATGCTCAGCTCAGCACCACAGCGATCTATGCCGACGCTGTGGGCAAGGAAGAACAGGACATCGCATCACGGATGTGGGGGTAGGGGGCATGTATCTGACCAGGACAGAACCCGAGGCCAACCTTCACCGGTTCTACAGGATGGAGATCGTACGTGGTCTCTTCGGCGACTGGGGCCGTGTGCGTGAATGGGGTCGCGTAGGGCAGGGCGGTCAGACCCGCACCGATTGGTACGACAGCGAGGCCGACGCCAAGGACGCACGCTTTCTGTTGCACTTACGAAAGGCAAAGAGGGGTTACGCTTAGACGGCTCAAAGCGCGTAGTCGTCAATTTCAGGGAGTTGCCTTCATTCCTCTCTTCTCACCTGGTCGCTGTTGGCTTCTCTAATAGTTGTTCTAAGGTAGTAGCCCGCAATTGCTCCATACGCGACAGATACAGTGCTCCAAACTGCGGAGAACGAGCTAAAGTCGCCTGTTCCAACTCCATAAATCAGAAATCCCACCAAAATCAGGGCGCCAGATGCCAATACAGCAGTAGAGACAGAAACGCGTAGCTTTTCTCGCGAAATAGTGGTTATCGTTTGAAGGCGAGATTTGGATTTACTTACTTGGTCAGCATCGGAAAATCTAAAATAATCACCGCGAAACTCTAAGCCACACCAGGCATTATGCTCTATAATTACATTCAGGAATCTCACTAATTTTCGGATCGCATTTTGGTCAATCTGTTCAGCTTCCCTTCTGAATTCCTGATCGGAACCTTCGATTGATGCTCTCAACAGGCCTTTTAATGTTTCAATGGCATGCGTGGCGCCATCCTCATCACCGTTGAGCTCTCCATTCTTTGGAAGCTCGATTTCGAAACCGAACGACCCTACAGCCATTCCAGTAATCATCAGCGGATAGCGTTCCGCGCTTGGGATCGGCTTGAGTCTGTCAGGCCACTTTCGATTGCTAGCCAGAATTGCTGCGAACGCGTCAGCGAACGCGCTTGAAGCGCTTCCTGCAAATCTGGCAGAGATACCGTGGCCGGCGACGACAGGGGTACCTTGAAAGGTCAATCGCAAAGTTTCCCGTGCGCCTTCCGGAGAAGGCAAGCGTTCAAGTTCGGCTTCCGCGGCGGCGAGGCGCTTCTCAAAAGCTAGCCGCTCGATAGCGGCATCTTTGGGCAACGCACCCAAGATTCTTTTGATTTCGTCGATCTCGGACAATAGCAAGTCGTGCGGAAGTGTCCTCATCACACAAATCCGTCAGTGATCATTTGGTCCAGCATGGTTCGGCTGCTGGCATCAGTTGAAGGATTGAGGTCGACTTGAACGAAGCCCTTCCAAACACCGTTTCGGCGATGCGACCACATGCTGTACCAGTAAGAGGTTTGTCGTACCATCCTTTCCGTCATTGGTTGGTTTAGCACGAATGGATAGGCGTCCACGGAAAAATTTCGCTTTGTCTCCGTCGGGTCGAACAACGCACCGTGTGCAGTCAATAACGATACCTGTGTGTGTCCAGGCGGCAACTCGAAGAATGTGACAACATCGATGTCGTTAGGAGGACGTGATTCCAAGTCCTCGATATTCTCTAGAAAGCTGCCGTCAAGCCATTGAAAACCGGCAACGATTCCCGATCTGTACAATGCCGTCCTGTAGTCCAGTAAGCCAGACAGAATTCGGGCACGTTCGTCTGAGAACGCGAATCTTTGTATCGTCTCCAGAAAACTGACTGCGTACGGCGACCGGTCCGGATCGTGGCCACGTACACTTGGCCTGATGGGCGGAATCACGCCGGCCATTGTCCAACTAGGTACCAATTGAATACTCCGAACGAGATCAGCTGCAGCGGGGCGTGAGGAAATTAGCCAGAGAGCCACGCGAATGTTGGTTACATTCCCATAAAGAGCTCTTCATGCCAAGGATTTAGCAATGCCAAAACGCGAGGTTTTGGCATCGCTGAGTCCTTGATCTCCACCCAGGTGGGTCAGGGCAGCAAAAATCACCGTTTGTGTCCAATGGATCAAGGTGCTCTAAAATCGCACTTCTGCTAATTTTTTGGACTAATATCCGATAGCGCGCAACAGCTCGCGTGGCCGCGACGGCCAAGGCGGATTTGCTACGCGGCACGAAGCTGGCGAATGTCGATTTGGCCAATGCCGGGCGTTTGAATGGAAGAAAAATTTGCGTTCCAGCCAGTTGTCAATGGGATGGAAGATCGAAACCGACTTGCTTAGGTTCTAGAGATGGTTTCAGTGAAAATTCTCCTCCTAGCGGTTGTTTTCGTTTTGACCGGCGGTTCGATTTTCATGGAATATTTTCGGAGACACCGCAGTCTATTGGTTCTGGCGGCAGTGGTCGCGGTCACTAGCACGTACTACCTGGGAAAGAGCATTTACATCGATCTTGTCGAAGATGTCCTTAGCGGCATGGACACACCAGATGCCATCGCTCCAGAAACACCGAAACCCGTTGATGCCCGCAACAGCATTACGGAAGCCCAAGGTGATCCGGAGCCTACCCAAGTAGCAAATTCGGAGAGCGAGAAAGCAGTAGGGCAGACCGAAGTCTCGCTTAGCGCATGGGAACAATTCGCGCGCGGCAATGAGATCGAGCTGGATAGAGGCCAAGGCCTAACTTGGAAAAACATCGAAGCCGCGGAATGGTATTATCTCGCTGCAAATCAGGGTCTCGCTGAAGCTCAAGTGATGCTCGGGTCACTATACCTAGAGGGCGACGGCGTTCCACGTAGTGTTGACGAAGCCGTCAAATTTTTTCGGCTAGCAGCGAACCAGGGGAACGGATATGGCCAATCCAACCTGGGAGAAATGTATCGGAGTGGTCTCGGGGTTCCTCAAAGTGATACAGAGGCTGTCAGATGGTTTCGTGTCTCGGCAGGCCAGGGCAACCCATCCGGCCAATCCAACCTGGGAGAAATGTACCGAGATGGCCGTGGTGTTTCTAAGAGTTACCTCGCGGCGTTCAGATGGTTTCACCGCTCTGCGAAACAGGGCGACTCGTCCGGCCAATCCAATCTAGGAGAAATGTATCGAGATGGTCGCGGTGTTCGTCAAAGTGATGCTGAGGCCGGAAAGTGGTTTCGTCTCTCGGCATATCAGGACAACGAGGCTGGCAGATCCAACCTAAGAGAAATGTATCTAGATGATCGCGTCGTTCCTCAGAATCAAGACGACTATGACTTTTTGCAGGGTCTCTTGAAGGAGTAAGGCAAACGATCTGGCCGGCGGGTTACCTGACTCTGGACTGCCCAGATCGCGCCCATGGTTGATCAGTTTCTACATCACCGTGAGGGAACATCCAGGGTGTTAGGTGCAAAGCTGTATGGCAGTCCGGATTGAATCTGCTTGGCGGGCTTCGAGCTTCTCAGTGAATTCTTTATCGGTGACAATGCTTAGTCGTGAGTCGGCTGTTCCCAAGTCCTTGAATGAGTGTCCGCTATGCCACCATTGATCATCAACTCGGAGGTATCGATCATGAAAGTCTCGAGTTCGATACAAACAGAGAATTCGACCTTCGCGGCGCAGCTTTTCAACCATTACTTGATAATCTGGTTCCTGAATTCGATTTGTAAGAATGCATATTTTCACCTCCTTTTTTGTAAGCCTAATCATCTCGAAAATCTGCCAGTCAATGTATTGATCAATAACAACTATCTGATAGTTGGATTCCAAAAACAACTCTCTGAGTTGAAGGTATGGCTCAAAATGCTCATCTTTCTCGACATACATATCACCGAACGGTTGGTTAGCAGGTCGAGGCGGTATATTCTCGGCACTATGACTTTTTGCCCTTCCAAGGAAATCTTCAAGGCTAATAAAATGGGTCGCCGAGGAATGTAGGAGTTTCCCCGATACTATTGGAAGAGAAATGAGAACAGTAGATATACCTTTCCCTTGAAGGAGGTCGAACAGAGGCACAAAATCATTGTCGCCAGACAATATGGCGACGCGATCGAAATAGGTGGGGAGCGTTGCGGCGCGCAGACTCATCGCCACATCGAGACCTTTACTGATCAAGCGTCCGTCCGCATTATCGACGAGATCAAAAACCTCAACTTTGACCCCATTGGATTTCAACTTGTCAAAAAGGCCTCCAGCTTTCTCGTCTCCTGGCAAAACGCTGCCGAAGAAGTGGGTTTCTGTATCTTTGCCAAAATAGGACCGAAGAAGATCGGCCAGTGTCAAAAAATCCACATCTATTCTGAGGTGCCTCGCCGCAACTCTAATCCAATCGCCATCGATGAAAACTGCCGTCGAAGGAATAGACAGTTCTTTCGTGG